>Ga0172366_10000113_pt1 | contig 46522 bp, 45 predicted proteins | sample LakKivSesite69cm_FD_114533 | JGI IMG/M metagenome (GOLD analysis project Ga0172366, IMG submission 114533) | Sediment microbial communities from Lake Kivu, Rwanda - Sediment site 69cm | ecosystem: Environmental > Aquatic > Freshwater > Lake > Sediment | place: Rwanda: Western Province, Lake...
AGTAGGAATTGGCACAACCAATCCAGATGTCGTTTTAGATGTGGGTGGGGATGTAGAAATAGGATTATCATCTACAGGTTCAACTTATAATGTTTATGCGGTTGCCGGCGGAAGCAATGGCGGAACTTATAAATTAGTAAGATATAGTTCTAGTATAAAATATAAAAAAGATGTTACTGATTTTAATCTTGGTTTAGAAACTGTTTTAAAAATGCATCCAATAGAGTTTACTTGGAAAACTACAGGTGAAAGAGATTTTGGTTTTATTGCCGAAGAAACAGAAAAAATTAATCCTCTTCTTGTTACGTATTTAAAAGGAGAACCAGATTCGGTTCGTTACACTCAATTTGTGGCAATTTTAACTAATGCGATTAAAGAACAACAGAAACAAATTGAAGCATTAAAAGAAAAAATTCTTAATTTAGATAATAATAAATCTGAGACAGGAAATAATTTTGTAGAAAAGTTTAAAGAATCATTTGGACAAATCAAACAATGGTTGGCAAGTCAAATTATTCAAGTCAAAGGATTGATAGCAGAAAAAATTTTAGTCAAAACAATTAGGGTGGAAAATATAGAAATGGTTGATAAAGAAACGGGAGGAATTTATTGTGTGGAAATAAAAAATGGAGAGATTATTAAAAACAAAGGTTTGTGCAAGTAAAAATTAGTTACTAAACTAATAAAAGGTCGTTATTGCCTTTAACATCTTCAAATTTAAATTAAACTATGAAACAGCAAAAATGGTTAATTATTGTAGGAATTATTCTAGTGCTTATTATCACCACCTTTGTTTTATTTAAGCCAACCCAAAAAATTCTTTCACCAACTCCAACGCCTGTCGGGGGACCAAGTAGTCCTACTCGCAGTGATGTGCCTAAGGATGCTAAAGTTTATGATGTCGGCGAATCAGCGCCCGAAGGAATAGGCATACCCATTAGTGTTTCCGAATATGGATTAACTAAACTCCGGTCTTTTAATATGCAGATAGAAAAAAATACTTTTATGCCGAACACTTTTAGTTGTTATGAAGGAGAGGTTTTAAAAATTTCGATAACAGCTGTTGATAAAGATTATGATGTGATTCAGCCGGATAATGGTTTTAAATTGATAATTAAAAAAGGTGAGTCAAAATTTTTAGAGGGACAGATGAATGCGGTGGGTAAATTTACTTTTTATTGTGAATCGTGTGGCGGATTAAATTCTAAAGCTATCGGTTATATTATTGTTGTGCCAAAACCAATAAAGCAATAAGAAGTTTTTTGAAAGAGGGGTTTTATTTCTTTATTTAATGGTTATAATTTAACACATAAGGTCGAAACAATTTAAGAGTCGTTTTTTATCTCAAATAAAAAATAAATATGGATAAAATTAAAAAAATCATCCTCATTCTTATTTTAGTTGTTATTTTAGTTATTATTGTTGTTGGAATTGTTGCTTTGGTTGTAAAAGGAGGAAACATTAAGAATATTTTTGGCGGCACGACAAGTGGGAAATATTATTTAGTTTATGTTCAGACAGGCAATGCCAGCGCCAGTTATTATGGTCAGATTGTAAAGGACGCTTCCGAATATCTTTTGTTAAAGGACCCTGGGTACATTAACATTCAGCCGGCCCAGAAAGAGGGGGAACAGCCGCAAGTGAGTTTTGCTTTAATGAAGGACGAATTCTTTAAACCGATTTCGGAAATGAAAATTTATAAACAGAATATTGTTTTTATTCAGGAATTAACCGGTGATTCTCCAATTGTAAATTTTTATAAAAATCAATTAGGCAAGTAATTTATTTTTTAACACCCCCAAACACGCCGATTTAACTAATTTTTTAGTTTGTGTTTGGGGGGTTAGTTATATAATGGTTGCTAAATCAGAAATAGAAAAACTTAAAAAAGAAATCAGCAAATTGAAAAAGATAACCCAAAAAGATCCGCTGACAGGTTTATATAATCGCCGAGGGTTTTTAGAAGAAGCAGAGAAATTTATAAAAATGGCGCAGAGAATGAAGCAGCGAACGGCTGCTGGTTCTGATGATTTGTTTGGGAATATCGGGCTTATTTTTGTTGATTTAGATAATTTTAAGCAAATTAATGACCGTTATGGTCATAATGCTGGCGATCAAGTTTTGAAAAAAATCTCTTCGGTTTTAGAAAATTCTCTGCGAAAATTTGATATTATAGGAAGATGGGGCGGAGATGAGTTTGTAATATTGGTGTGGGGTATTGACAAGACAATTATTCTTGAAATTACCAACCGATTAAAAGAAAAAATTGGCGAACTTACTTTTTTGTTTAAGAAACAGCCGAATAAAATTACCGCCAGCTTAGGAGCAAAAATACTTTTAAATGAAGAAAAGTTAGAATTAGAAAAAGAGATTGAAAAATCGGATAAAGCAATGTATCAAGCAAAGAAAAAAGGCAAAGATACCATCGTTATTCTTTAATCAGAAATCAAAATTTGTTATAATTTATTTATGCACAGAAAAATTAGACGCGTAATTTTTATTTTGGCAGCGTTAATTTTTTTAACTGCTGCTTTGTTGCTGGTATTTTACTCTTGGGGTTATCGTTGGGATAAGGAGAAATTGCAGCTTGTTCTAACTGGCGGTCTTTATTTAAAAACAAACATTGTTAAACCCCAGATTTATCTTGATGGAAAATTTTTAAAAAAAGCGACGCCAAGTTTATTAAGTAGCGGCATTTTTTTATCCAATTTATTGCCGGATGCATATCAATTAGAGATTAAAAAGGAAAATTATTTTGGGTGGAGAAAAAAAATAGAGGTGGAATCGCGTATGGTAACCACCTTTTCTTCTATTGTTTTATTGCCCCAAAATCCGTTGAAAATAGATGTTTATCGACCGACAGCTGAAAATGCGACAAATACAAAAACAAAGATACAAGAAGAAATAATAGATTTTCTTCCGTTATTGAACGGCAAAGAAATTATTGTTCAGACAAAAGAAACCGCCACCACTACCAATGCCGTTTTAAAAATTTATAATTTAAACAATCAATCAGAGATAGAGATTTACCGTCAGAAATTGGCGAAAGGCGAGGAAATTAATCTTATCCCAAAATTAATAATCAATGATGCCGATGCTAGTGGAATCATCTTTGATTTAATTAAAAATAACAGCAAGACATTTTATTTATGGCAAAAAATTCAGCCAGAAAAATTAATTGATTTTTCGGCGGAAATCGCACGCGTTTTTAAATTAAAAAATCCGCTCCAAAAAATAGTTTTTTATCCCAACATCGACAGTAAATACGTTATTTTAAGCGGGAAAGATTTAATGTGGATAGACTTTAACAAAAATGAATCAAAGAAAATAATTGGCAATATTCGGGATTTTATCATAAAAGATTACTCAATTTTTTGGATAGATTATAATGGAGCAGTTTTCAGTTATAATTTAATCCTGGATTCCTCAACGCCGCTTGATATTTTGGAGTTGGATAAAGATGCTAAAATTAAAAGAATGTTCGCCTCGCCCAATAATCAGTATCTTGGGATTTTATTTGATAACGGGAAGTTTTATTTGTTGAAATCTGGCCAGGCAACAGAAGAAATTTCTGGAATAAAAGATTTAGTCTTTGCTCCAGATAGCAAAAAACTGACTTATTTAAATGCGAATGGCGAGGTGCGAGTGCGGTTTTTAACAAATTTTAGCGGTGATGTTATTAAAGAAAGAGGAGAGGAAATATTAATTACGCAATCAGCGAATCAAAAAGAAGCAAAGTTGGAATGGTATAATGATAGTCAGCATCTTATTATTCAAAACGGCAAGACGATTTATTTCGCCGAAGTTGATGACCGCGACAAAATTAATATTTTTGAAGAAAATTTAGACTTTGAGAAATATCTGCTTAGTAATAATAAAAACGGCACAATCTGGGGCATAACTTCGAATTTAATTCAAAAAATTGATCTGTTATATGAAAATATTTAATAATTTTGTTTGATTTTTCTTAATTCTTCTGCTACAGTTAATTAAAAGAGCATCAAAATGGCAAACGATGAGAAGGATAAAAAATTAAGAGAGATGCTGTCAAGCGCCAAAGAGGCGGCTGAAGAAAGGGAGGCCGAACGATTGGCGCAGAGGTTGAATTTTCAATATACGAATTTAACAAAATTCACGCCGCAAACCGATGCTTTAGAATTGGTAAGCGAAGAAGAAGCGAAAGCGGCATTGTGCGCGCCATTTATTTTGCAACAAAAAGACATTTTTTTGGCTTGCAAGAATCCTGCTTTGGAAGCAACCCGAGCCATAATTGATAATTTAACAAAAAAAGGATTTAATGTTCGGGTTTTTGTTGTTTCTTTTAAATCGCTGGAAGTTTTATGGAAGGGATACCAATTCATTACCGGTCGAAAAAAACAAATTACCGGTGGCTTGGAACTTGATAAAAATCAGCTAGCTGAGTTATCGGAGCAAATAAAAAATATCCCCATCTTAAAAGAAAAAATTGCAAAATTTGATAGTCCCTATATTTCTCAGATTTTTGAAATTATTGTAGCCGGTGCTTTAACAATGGAAGCGTCGGATATTCATATTGAACCAGAGGAAACGGGCGTGAGGTTGCGTTATCGTTTGGACGGCGTTTTACAAGATATTTCTGATATAACCGAGCATCATTATCGTTCACTTATTTCAAGAATTAAATTATTGAGTGGAATGAAAATTAATATTCATACTGCCCCTCAAGATGGGAGATTTACTATTAAAACTTCTGATATTGACATTGAAGTGCGCGTATCTATTATTCCCAGCGCCTATGGTGAAACGGTAGTAATGCGTTTACTTGATCCTCGGAAAATTCAGTTAGATTTAAAAGATTTGGGGTTTCGAGAGGATGATTTGATAATTATTGAAGAACAAATTGCTAAACCAAACGGCATTATTTTAAATACTGGTCCGACCGGCTCTGGTAAAACAACGACTTTATATGCGTTTTTACGCCGAATTTATAATCCGGAAATCAAAATTATCACAATTGAAGATCCGATAGAATATCATTTAGAGGGAATTACTCAAACGCAGGTTAATCCTGTAAGAGATTATACTTTTGCTAGCGGCTTGCGTTCTATTTTACGGCAAGACCCAGATGTTATTCTTGTCGGTGAAATTCGCGATAATGAAACTGCCGAGATTGCCATGCATGCGGCTTTAACCGGCCATTTGGTATTTTCCACTCTCCATACCAATGATGCCTGTGGCACAATACCGAGATTATTGGATATGAATATTCAACCGGCGATTTTGGCGCCAGCTTTGAATTTGGCCATTGCTCAACGCTTAGTAAGAAAACTTTGCGTGCATTGCCGTGAAGAAGTTGAGGCGACGCCGGAGCAAGTCGAAAAAGTGAAAAAAGCAATAGCAAAAATGCCGGCTAGGGTTAAAAAACCAAATTTGAAAGAAAAAATAGTTTTTTACAAATCCAAAGGATGCGATAAATGTAATGGAATGGGGTATAAAGGGAGGATTGCGATAGCAGAATTATTGGTTGTTGACCGTGATGTTCAAAATTTAATTACGCGTGCCGAAAAATTACCTACAGCCGCTGAGCTTAAAGACCTAATGATTAAAAAAGGAATGACAACGATGGAAGATGATGCGATTTTAAAGATTTTGGCGGGAATCACCAGTTTATCTGAGGCAGAAAATGTTCTAGGAAAATTCTTGTAATTTTTATTCATAAAAATAAAAACAGCCTCTTTAACCCGGAGGCAATTTCAATCTCGCAAAGCAAAGATGCGAGCTCAAGAATTTTTTAAGGATGGTCTGCCGACAGGCAGGCACGATAACCCAGTCGGAACCAGGTTACCCTTAAAAAAATTCCCTATAGGCTATAAATTGGGTTAAAATATAACGCCAATTGCCCCCAGGTTAAAAAGGCCGTTTTTCCACCATCTATATTTAAAGGACTTATTAATATAAAAAAATTATAGCACAACAAAAAGCAATTGTCAATAGTTGACGGTAATTCACTAATTTGGTTAAATATTTTTAAGGCGAAATGGTAAAATTGAATATAGCAAAAAAATAATTTTAAGTCAAGCAAATATGTGGATAAGTTTAGCCAGTGAAGAAGAGTGATTATTTCTAATTTTGATACATTTTATTTTTATTAAAGTAAAAACAAAATTAGCAAAATATTAAAGGATGAGAATTTTAAATTTTTATTAAATGTGATATAATATTTAAGAAATTATGTCAAAAAATATTTTCAAAGCCGATCCAATATTAGACAATGCTTTACGTCCCAAATGTTGGGGAGATTTTGTTGGCCAAGAAAAAGTAAAAACAAATTTAAGAATAATGCTGGAGGCGGCACAAAAAAGGAAAGAAACTATAGATCACTTACTTTTTTATGGCGGTGCTGGTCTGGGGAAAACAACCCTTGCTTATTTAATCGCTCAAGAAATTGAAGCCAATTTAAAAATTACTTCAGGGCCCGCGATTGAAAAGGCAGCTGATTTAGCATCGCTCTTGGCTAATTTAGAAGAAGGGGATATTCTTTTCATCGATGAAATGCACCGATTAAATAAGATGATCGAAGAAGTATTATATTCAGCAATGGAGTCACGGGTTTTGAATTTGGTTTTGGGCAAGAGGTCATCTACGCGCACCGTCCAATTAGATTTACCACCTTTTACTTTAATTGGCGCCACCACCAGAATTGGATTGTTGTCCAGCCCGTTACGTTCTCGTTTCGGCGCTATTTTTAAGTTAGATTTTTATGAGATTGCAGATATTAAAAAAATTTTAAAAAATAATGCTAAAACCTTAGATGTTAAAATTTCCGAAGAGGCGACTGAAATATTAGCCAAAGCCAGTCGGGCGACACCGCGAGTAGCCAATCGTTTGTTAAAACGAAGCCGCGACTTGGCAACTATTGAGGGCAAAAACGAGATTGATGCTGGAATTAGTCGAAAAATTCTGCAATTATTTGATATTGATGAATGGGGTTTGGAGGCAACAGACCGAAAAATCTTAGAAATTATTATTGACCGTTTTAATGGTGGACCAGTGGGCATTAAAGCTTTGGCCGCCGCCACCAACGAAGAAGAGGATACAATTGAAGAAATTTACGAGCCCTATTTAATGCGATTAGGTCTTTTAGAACGCACAACGCGCGGTCGAATGGCGAGTAATGCCGGCTACAAACATCTTAATCTCTATCATTTAGCCCAAAAACACGAGCAGAAAAAACTAATGGAATAAAAATTATTAATAGATTATGATAAGGAAACATCCGTCGTTTAGTAAGGTTAATTATTATAAATTCATTCCCATTTTAGTAGGAATGTTTTTATTATTGCCAATTAAAATTTTTGCTGTTGGGCCGATTGTTATTAATGAAATAATGTATGATTTAGAGGGGACGGATAGCGGTTATGAGTGGGTGGAGTTGAAAAATGTTTCTAATGAAGCTATTGATTTAAATGGTTGGAAATTTAATGATGGTAGTAATCATTTATTAAATGTGCCGCCGAAAAATGGCGGTCAAGGTTTAATGATTATTCCGCCGCAGGGTTATGTTATTTTAGCGGACAAGGCCGATTTATTTTTGCAAACGCATCTCGATTTTAGCGGTACGGTGATTGATACGGTAATGAGTTTGAATAATACTAGTGCAATGCTGAAATTGATTGATGCCAATGGCAATGTGGTTGAGGAAATTACTTATGATAAATTACAGGGAGCGAATGGTAATGGTTTTTCGTTGGAAAGAGTGGCGGATAACGTGCTGAATTTTTGCGAATCAAATATTAAAGGCGGGACACCGGGGCAGCCGAATAATTTTAATTGCAACAAAGCAAAAGAAACATCGACACCGATGTTGACACCGACGCCAAGTGTTTCAGCAACTCCAACGTTATTAGAAACGCCACCGCTTAATTTAGTGACTCAAGTTGACGAGGAAAATGATGAGGAAAATATAATATCCGTTCCTTCGCCGCAGGTAATCAAAGTGCGATTAATCATTAATGAATTTTTACCGGATCCGGTCGGGAATGATCAAGAAGGCGAATGGGTTGAAATTTATAATGATAGCGACACTGACGTTGTTTTAAAGGGATGGCGTTTGGAGGATGCAAGTGGCCAGAAATATTATTTTAAAGACGAAGTTATCAAGCAAAAAGATTTTTTAGTTTTACCGTATAAAACAACAAAAATTACTTTAAACAACAACGGTGAAACCCTAAGTTTGTATTCGCCTAATAATGAGTTGGCTTTTCAAATTAGTTACAACGGCAAAGCCAAGGAGGGGTATTCTTATGCTCGCGTTGGACCGAATAATTGGCAATGGACTTCAATTTTAACGTCAGGAAGCTCAAATCAATTTAGCGGAGATTCAAAAAAAGCGCAAACATCAACTTCTCAAAATTCCGCTTTAATTGAATCAATTATTGAAAGCAGTGAACAAAGCAGAAATAAAAACGAAGCCAGCATTTCTAATTCAAAAGAGCAGCTTCCGAATCAAAATACTTCTAACAATTTCTCATTCTCAGAAAAAATAATTTTAGTAGCGATTGGAATAGGATTGATTATTAGTATTGCCTCAGTAATTTTAATTAAACATTTCCTTCCTTAAATCTACTTTAAATCAGCGAGGGTTTGACCGAGGGAATATTGCGTTTTGAGAGGAACCTTTAACCATTCATTTTCTTCCAGCATTTTTTGAATTTCGTTTTTAACCCAATTAATTTTTTCTTTTTTCACTTCAAAAATTAGTTCGTCATGAATTTGAAGAAGTAATCGGACGTCGTTTTGAAGTTGGTTTTCATTGATGAACCGGTCGATTTTAACCATGGCATTTTTAATAATGTCAGCCGCCAATCCTTGAATAGGAAAATTAATAGCGGCTCGTTCGGCTAAACTACGATATTTTTGATTACCAGAGACCAAATCATAAACCCAGCGAATGCGACCGGTTAAAGTGCGGGCACAACCGGTTTGCTGGGCTTCGAGGAGAATTTTTTCCTGCCATTGTTTTAAATAAGGAAAATCATGAAAATACTCTTCAATAAATTTTTTAGCTTCTTCTTTAGAAATGCCGGCGGTTTCGCCAAAAGCTTTGGCCCCCATTCCATATAAAATGCCAAAATTTAAAGTTTTAGCTTGGCGGCGCATTTCATTGGTTACTTCAGTAATTTTGACATTGTTTATTTCGGCTGCAGTTAAAGCATGAATATCGCCATTTTCCAGAAAAACTTTTTGCATTTTAGGGTCTCGGGATAAAGAAGCGGCGATACGCAGTTCAATTTGGGAATAATCAAATCCAAGGAATTGATAGCCATTTTCAGCAATAAATCCTTTTCTAATTTTCTTTGCCCATTCTCCTTCAGCTGGAATATTTTGAAGATTAGGATTTTCTGAAGAAAGTCGACCGGTAGCAGTGCCTGTTTGATTATAATTTGTATGAATGCGGGAGTTTTTATCCATTAAAGCCGGCAGCGGTTCTAAATAAGTGGTTTTAAGCTTCATCAACTCCCGATATTTCAAAATCAAAGGAATAATTGGATGCAACTCCCTGATTTTAGCTAATTCGTTTTCACGAGTTGAAAGAAGACCGGTTGAAGTTTTAGAAGGGTGTTTGTTGATGATATTTAATTTTTTAAATAAAACATCGGAAAGCTGTTTCGGTGAGTTAATGTTGAATTCCGTGCCGCTAATATTTAAGATATCTTTTTCCAATTGTGAAGTTTCTTTCTTAATTTCTTCGGTTAATTTTTGAAAATATACCGAATCAATTTTAATTCCCTGCGATTCCATTTTTGCCAAAATAGAAATCAAAGGCATTTCAATGTTTTGAAAAACACTTTCTAAACCCAATTCTTTTAATTTTTCTTGCTGATGGGCTTGGATTTTTTTAATAATTTCTACAGAAGAAATAGCGGGCAAAGGAGTTTTAAAAAGAGAATGCCAAATTCTTTCGAGAGAATAATTTTTCATTCCTGAATTAATAAGCCATTGGGCAATTTTAATGTCAAAGATTAACGAAAAACCATTTTCATTTCTGCCAATCTCTTTGATTAAATTTTTTAAATCATAGCCAATTAGTGAGCAACCCCGAAGACGACTAATTGTTTGTTGATTGATGGGAAGGCGGTAATTTTTATTTTCAATCAAAAGATCGATTTGATTGCCATTAAAACTAATAACGGCTTTGCTTTTTGGAAAAATATCTTTAATTTCTTCCAGCGATTCGCTAATAATGATATTATTAGCAGGAGCCATTATTTGATTTGAAAAGTTAAAGGAGTGCTCGCCAGTCAGTTGGTTTAAAAGACTTTCGAAGCGCCATTCTTTAAATAAGTTAATGAGAGATTCTTTGTTAAGTGCTTCAAACTTTAAATCAGATAATTTTGTTTCCAGTGAGACATCACAATTTAAAGTAGCGAGATATTTACTAAAAAATGCTTGTTCTTTTTGTTCCAGCAACAATTTAATAACCTTTGGTTTAATTAATTTGTTTTTTACGCTTTTTTCAAAATCTTTATTTTCTATTGTTTGATAGAGATTTTCCAAACTCCCGAAATTTTTTATTAATTCAATCGCTGTTTTTTCACCAATACCTTTGACTCCTAAAATATTGTCCGAGAGGTCGCCCTTCAGAGCTTTAAAATCAACCAACTGGAGAGGAGTCAACCCATAGCGTTTTTTAACCTGCTCTTCATTATAAATAATTGTGTCTTGGACGCCTTTTCTCATTGTATAAACCACAACCGAATTATTATTAACTAATTGGAGAGTATCCAAGTCACCGGTTAAAATAATTATTTTTAAATCTTTCTCTGAAGAAAATTTTTTAACTAAAGTTCCGATTAAATCGTCGGCTTCATAGCCGGCCGATTCAAAATATTTTATTTGAGCGGTTTCAAAAAATTGTTTTACTTTAGCAAATTGAGGGATTAAAGATTCATCAGTTTTAGGTCGGGTAGCTTTATACTCCTTATATTCTTTATGCCGGAAGGTCGGTTCGGCCAAATCAAAGCAAGCGGCCAGATAATCGGGTTTAAATTCCTTTATAATTTTGAAAATAATACGAATAGTGCCATAAACCGCGCCGATTGATTCGCCATTGGGTGTGGTCAAATTAGGCAAAGCGTGATAACAGCGGTGAATTAATGCATGAGAATCAATGAGGATTAAAGTTTTCATATTATTATTTTATTATAATTTCTCTTGTCCTCTTATCAATTACTTTAAATTCAATCCAAACCGCTTTTTGTGGTATTAATTTTTTAATTTTTTCTGGCCATTCAATAAAAATAAGATTTTTTGGGTTTTGAATTATTTTTTTAAAATCCAAAACAGCAATCTCAGCCGCTTTTTCTAAACGATAACAATCAATATGATAAAATTTTTCAAAATTGGCATTTTTGGGCAATGGGAATTCTTTAAGTATAACAAAGGTCGGGCTTAAAATTTTTTGTTTAATTTTTAACGCCTTTCCAATTCCTTGAACAAAAACCGTTTTGCCGGCGCCTAAATTGCCTTTGAGCGCAAAAATGTGCGGGGGAGAAAAATTTTTATTCATTAAGGTTCGCGCTAATAAACCGGCAATTTGTTGGGTTTTTCGGGGTGAATGACTTAATAGTTTCATCTTATTTATTATATTATTATAGCACAAATTATCCAACTTGTATTTTTCATAATTTTTGTTTTAAATATAAGTGATGGCGCAAATTTTTGAAATTGAAGGAGGCAAAGAATTAAAAGGAGAAATCAAAGTAGCTGGTACAAAAAATGGTGCTTTGGCCATTTTGCCGGCGTGTCTTTTAACCGAGGAGCCGTGCGTCATTAAAAATATTCCTTTGTTGACTGATGTTTTAGTGATGATTGATATTTTGAAAAATTTAGGAGCAGAGGTGGGATGGCTTGATGAAAAAACAATTCGTATTCAGGCAAAAAATGTCAACAATGATGCTGATACAAAATTAGTAAGGAAAATTAGAGCTTCTATTTTAATTGCCGGATCTGTTTTGGCTAGGACAGGCGAATTAAAAATTGCTAAACCCGGCGGCTGTCATATCGGCGTTCGCAGTTTAGACGCTCATTTTGAAGGATTAGCGGATTTGGGCATTAAATTATTATCCGAAAATAGAGATTCAGAAAAGTATTATTTAAAAACTCCCTCCAAAATTAAACCTGGTGTAGTTTGTTTAAATGAGTTTAGCGTTACCGCCACCGAAAATTTAATGATGCTAATGGCAGCTATTGAGGGGAGAAGCGAAATTCATTTGGCGGCGGCCGAGCCGCATATTCAAGAATTAGGCGAATTTTTAAAAGCAATGGGCGCCGAACTTGAGGGATTGGGTACGCACACAATAATTATTAAAGGGAAAAAGAAATTAAAAGGAGTGGAACATACCATTCAACCGGATTATATTGAGGCTGGATCATTTTTTAGTTTGGCGGCCAGCACTAAAAGCAATTTAAAAATTATCAACGTACCAGTGACTCAGATGGAAATGGTCTTTCGCAATTTGAAAAAAATGGGAGTATTGTATAAAATAGAGGGTAATGATGTGTTTATTGAAGGTAAGTCCAGTTCTTTGAAAGCAGCCAAAATTCAAACATTGCCATATCCTGGATTCCCAACTGATCTACAGTCGCCATTTGCGGTGATGGCTACCCAAGCTCAAGGAGATAGTTTGATTTTTGATACATTATTTGAAGGAAGATTTAAATATGTTGATGAGCTGAATCAAATGGGAGCTAAAATTTTTCTTTGCGACCCGCATCGGATTCTTGTTTGTGGGCCGACGCCGCTTTACGGTACTAAAATTAAAAGCTTTGATTTACGTTCTGGGGCAACTTTAATTATTGCCGCTTTAACAGCCAAAGGTGAAAGTCAGGTTTTTGGCATTGAAGAAGTGGATCGGGGATATGAAAAAATTGAAGAAAGGTTGCAAAAAATTGGCGCGAACATCAAACGAGTCGTCGTGGAATAATCTAATTTCATCTTTTTAATATGTTTGTTAAAAAAATAGGAATTGATTTGGGAACAACGAATACATTAGTATTTGTACCTAAAAAAGGCGTGGTAATTTTTGAACCAACAATTATTGCCTATGATTTGAGAGACAACAAAACTTTGGCAGTTGGGAAAGAAGCAAAAGAAATGTTAGGGAGAACGCCAGATGATATAGGAGCGTACAGGCCATTAAAAGAAGGAGTGATTGCCGATTATAAAACAACAAAAATAATACTTAAATATTTTATTTCTAAGGCATTAGGAGGATTTAATTTTTTCAAACCCACCTTAATTGTTTCCGGTCCGGCGGGCATCACTTCAACTGAGAGAAGGGCGGTGATTAATGCTGCGCTTGAAGCGGGAGTGCGTGAAGTTTTTTTAGTACGCGAACCAATCTTAGCAGCATTGGGTGCCGGGATTCCAATTAACTCCGCCTCGGGGCATATGATCGTTAATATCGGTGGTGGCACAACTGAAATTGCGGTTATTTCTTTAGGTGGAATCGTTTCCTGGGCCTCGTTAAGAGTGGCAGGAAATAAGTTTGACGAGGCAATTGTTAATTACATAAAGAAGAAATACAATTTGGCTATTGGTGAACAGACGGCTGAAAAAATAAAAATTGAAGTTGGTTCAGCTTTAGCCCAAAAGAATAAATTAGAAACCGAAGCCAAAGGAAGAGATTTGCCCACTGGTTTGCCACGCTCTATTATTATTAATTCCAATGAAATTGCTGAGGCAATCACCCCTTATTTAGAAGAAATTTCCGAGACTATTCGTTCCGTATTTCTAAATACGCCGCCAGAATTGGCAGCTGATATTATTGAAAAAGGAATTGTAATTGCTGGCGGTAGTGGTTTGTTGAGAAATCTGGACGAGTTTATTGGCAAAATTACTGGTGTTAATGCTTTTGTGGCCGAGGATCCTTTATATTGTGTCGTAAAGGGTACGGGAATTGTTCTGGAACATTTAGATATTTATAAGCGGGCTTTGATGAGCAAAAAATAAATGAAGCTTGAACAATATTTTAAAAAAATTATTGAAAATGATGTTATTGAGGGAGGGTGGCTTTTTTTAGGTATTGACGAGGAAGCGCTTTTCCAAAAAAGCTTTAATTTAGCGCAGAAAATCAGCTCGTATCAATTCATCTATCTTATTACTAATGATAATTCTATTGGAGAAGCAATTAAGAATAAATACCAGATTTTCGAGCCGTCGATTAAAAGCGTGTTTGAAATCCAAAAATTGCTTTCTTTGGCCAGTGAAGAAAAAAAAGTGGTTATTGTCAGATTGATTGAAAATCTATCAGAAGAAGCCCAAAATTCCTTGCTGAAAATCACCGAAGAACCACCGCCTCATATAGTTTTCTTTTTTACTAGTAGTGATGAAAATCAAATTTTGCCTACTTTACTGTCTCGATTAAAAATAATTAAGGTGCCTTTGTCGGAAAAAAATTTATTTTATCAAAAGAGAATTCCCGAAAAAATAAAAGAGATGATGATAAGTTCGCGACCGTTAAAAATTTATCTTGAAGAATTTTTAGAAGAGGAGCCGGTAATTTTTTTGGAAAACCTACTGGTAATATTGCGTGATCAGATTCTAAATTCTTTAGGTATGACAGAAACAAAAATTACTGATGTTAAAGGACAAAGCAGTCCGGAGGCATTAGAAAAAACATTAAAAGCACTCGAAGGAATAAAATATTATAATTTAAATCCGCGATTGCAAATTGAAAATATTCTTTTTCAATTACAATCCAAATAAACTTTATCTTACATCAACAATTACAAAATCTTTATTTTTATTGGAAATGAGTTTATAATAAATAATGGCTAAAATTGGAATTTTCATTGGTTGTTCAATACTTTTTCAAAAATGATTATTCAATCATCAATAGAAAAATTTAAAAAAGAAGGGTCAACGATTTTAGACAATTTTCGTGTTGAAATAGCCGGAGTGCGTTCAAACCGACCTCATCCGTCATTGATCGAAAATCTTAAAGTTGAATGTCCGATCTATGGCTCCGTAATGCCATTAAAGCACTTGGCGACGATTCAAGTTAATTTACCTAATAGTTTAATTGTTCAAGTTTGGGATAAAAATAATCTAACTGCTTGCGAAAAAACTATTCAATCTGCTCAATTAGGTGTGACTACGACAATCGAAGGTTCACAAATCAGGGTAATTTTACCGCCTTTATCCCAAGAAAGAAGAGACCAGATTTTCCAATCAATTAAAAAAAAGTCCGAGGAAACAAAAATTCGTCTCCGTATTTTAAGAGACGAAACTTTGAAAGAGATAAAAGATTTATTTGAACAGAAAAAAATTACCGAAGATGATAAATATCGGGGGAAAGATGAATTGCAAAAAATTATTGATGAATTTAATAAAAAGATAGAAGAATTAATTGAGATTAAAAGGAAAGAGATTTGTGATTAAATTTATGTTTCCTATTCTGGTTTTTCTAATTGGTTTAACTTTTTTGATTTTTGTCCATGAAATGGGACATTTTTTGGTTGCCAAAAGAAAGGGTTTGAAAATTGAAGAATTTGGGTTGGGGATTCCGCCGCGACTCTGGAGTATTAAAAAAGGCGAAACCATTTATTCTATTAATGCTTTACCCTTCGGTGGTTTTGTAAAAATTTATGGTGAAGATGGCAGTCATTCGGATGAAAAAAACAGTTTTGCTGCCCAAAGTTCTAACGTTAGAATCAAGATTCTTTTTGCCGGCGTTTTGATGAATTTAATTTTTGGCATTTTCTTATTAATTTTAGGTCTAAACATCGGCATTCCGGTTGTGGTAGACAAAAGCAATCTAAAGGATATTAGAGATATTAAAATTTCTATTTTGGAGATTCAAAAAAATTCACCGGCCGAAATGGTTGGCTTAAAAGTGGGAGACCGAATTTCAGAAATTTTTTATGATAATGAACGAATTACAGTGCCGTCGGTGGAAGAATTGCAGAATTTTACCAAAAAGCATGGCGGAAAGGAATTAGGTTTAAAAATTGAGCGAGGAAAAGAGGTTTTGGAAATTAAAACAATTCCAAAAGAAAATATTGGACCCAACGAGGGCGCGTTAGGAATTGTTATTGGTGAAACAGGAATTCTTAAATATCCGTTTTTAAAAAGTATTTGGGGAGGAATAAAAAACGGTCTTGATTTGTTTTTTAATGTTTTTGTTGCTATTTTTCTTTTTTTGAAGAGTTTAATATTCGAAGGAAAAATGATTGGAGAAGTGAGCGGTCCGGTTGGTATTGTAGCAATAGGCAGCCAAACAGTGAAACTCGGCTTGAATTACTTAATTCAATTTTTAGCCACCCTTTCTATTTATTTGGCAGCGATTAATCTAATTCCGTTTCCGGCTTTGGATGGCAGTCGAATTTTTTTTATTTTGATTGAGAAAATCAGAGGAAAATCAATACCAATTAAAGTGGAAAATCTGATTCATTCTTTCGGATTTGCAATTTTAATCGGTTTGATTTTATTTATAACCTTCCGCGACATCATCAAGTTTTTTTAGAAAATTGAAAAAAACAAAAAAGAAGTTTAAAATAAAATGGCTATGTTGCAATCAAAACTATTTTCTCAAATTAGCAGGGATTTTCCGAAAGATGAGGTTTCAGTAAATGCTCGGCTTTTGATGCGTGCCGGTTTTGTTGATAAAGTGATGGCCGGTGTTTATGTTTATTTGCCATTGGGATGGCGCGTTTATAAAAAAATAGAACAGATTATTAGAGAAGAAATGCTTGCCGTCGGTGGACAGGAAGTTTTTTTATCGGTTTTGATGCCCAAAGAATTATGGGAAAAAACTGGTCGCTGGACATCATTTGGAGAGGCATTGATGAAAGTTAAAGACCGTGGCGGTCGGGAATATGTGTTAGGTCCGACTCACGAGGAAATAATTGCGGAATTAGTGCGCAAAAATGTCCGGACTTATCGGGACTTACCAAAAGCCGTTTTCCAAATTCAAGATAAATTCCGTGATGAACCAAGAGCTAAGTCGGGTTTGTTGCGTGGAAAAGAATTTATGATGAAAGATTTATATAGTTTTCATGCGACAAGACAAGATTTAGACGCGTATTATGACCAAGTTAAAAAAGCATATTTTAATGTGTTTAGCCGTTGTGGTTTAAAGGCCTTTGCCGTTGAGGCATCAGGCGGAGCTTTTACTGAAGAAAATGTTCATGAATTTATGGTGAAGACGCCGGCCGGTGAGGATATTACTGTTCTTTGCGAATTGTGCGGATTTGCTCAGAACAAACAACTCGGACAGTTTCGCCAAAAGAAAAAATGTCCTAATTGCGGTGGTATTTTAAAAGAAGAGAAGACAGTTGAAGTGGGTAATATATTTAAATTAGGAACAAAATTTAGCGAAGATATTGGTGCTTATTTTGTTGACCATGACGGTCAAAAAAGGCCGGTGATTATGGGTTGTTATGGAATAGGAGTAAGCAGATTAGTGGGGACCATTATTGAAGTTCATCACGATGATAAAGGAATAATTTGGCCTTCATCAGTGGCACCATTTATTGCACATTTGATTAAAATTAATCACGCTGATACTAAAACAGACTTTAAAATTAAGAAAACAGCCGATAAAGTATATCAACTTTTAATAAAAAATGGTATTGAGGTTTTGTATGATGATCGACAAGAGATGTCAGCAGGAGAAAAATTTTTCGATGCCGACTTAATCGGAATTCCCTATCGTCTAATTGTAAGTGCGAAGACGTTACAAAAACAATCCGTGGAAATTAAAAATCGAAGTTCGAAAAAAATAGAGTTTGTTTCAACAACCAAAATCGTCAATTATCTAAAAAAATCAGCAATCTTATAATATGCTTAAAAAATTATTAGCTAAACTTTCTCCGGGATTGGGAATTGATTTGGGAACGGCGAATTCACTCGTTTATTTACAAAACAAAGGAATTGTTATTAATGAGCCATCGGTGGTTGCTTTTAATCAAAAAACGGGTGAGATTTTGGCCATTGGTCGAGAGGCGCAGGCAATGGTTGGGAGAACTCCTCCGCACATTGTAGTTGTTCAACCGCTGACAAATGGGGTAATTTCTGATTTTGAATTAACAGAGGAAATGCTTAAATATTTTTATCGTAAATTTCAGAAGTCAAAGTTGGGCGTTTTGCCTTATCGTCCGCGAGTAGTGGTTGGAATTCCTTGTGGTATAACCGAAGTAGAGAGAAAAGCCGTAGAGGATGCAGCACTGAATGCCGGGGCAGGTGAAATCTATTTAATTGAACAGGCATTAGCGGCGGCAATCGGCAGTCATATTCCGATTTTTGAACCTTCGGGTAATATTATGATTGATATTGGCGGAGGAACAACGGATATTGTTACTATTTCTCTAGGAGGAATTGTGCGTTATAAAAATTTAAAAATTGCCGGTCAAAAATTTAATGATGATATTATCAAATATATTAGAGACGAACATCGATTATTGATTGGCGATGTAAGCGCTGAACGAGTAAAACTAGATATTGGTTCAGCGAAGGTGAGTGGGATGGAAAAATTGGAAACAACAGTAAGAGGGCGAGATTTAAACACCGGATTGCCGAAGGAGATTGTTTTAACAAGCGATGAAGTTGCTAAAGCAATGGATAAATCATTAAAAGTTTTGGTTGAAACAATTCGCTCCACCATTGAAGAGACGCCACCGGAATTAGTGGCCGATATTTATACTAAAAATATTTGGTTATCAGGTGGCGGAAGCCTTCTTCATAATTTGGATAGATTAATTGAAAATTATTGTGCGATGCCTGTAAAATTGGTTGAAGATCCTTTAACGGCGACCGTGCGCGGATTAGGAATGATAATTGAAGATTTAGAAAAATACAAAAATATTCTAATATATGAGAGCAAAACAAAAGAGTAAAATAATTTCCATTATTCTGGTGTTAGTGTTTATTTTGGAACCGGGGATCGTTTGGGCTGCCGAAAATCAAACTAATTTTTGGGGGTTTCGTACTATTTTGTCAAAAATAATTAATGGAATAGATAATTGGTTAAAGGGATTGATATATTTTAAAGAAATCCAGGAAGAAAATAATATTTTAATTTTTCAGAACCGCTCCCTCAAATCGTTGCTTATAGACTATCAGCAATTAAAAGCCGAAAACGAGCTTTTAAAAAAAGCACTAGAAATTAAACAATCGCAGAAAATCAATTTTATTTTAGCTAATATCGTTGGTCGTTCGCCATTAAATTTTTCGCAAACATTTGTCATTGATATAGGAGAAAACGAAGGAGCGAAAATTGGGCAAGCGGTTGTCTGGGGAGGTAAAACTTTAGTCGGTGAAATTATTGATGTAAGAAAAAATTCCAGTACCGTTCGGGTTCTTATCGATAGTGAATTTAAAGCAGCGGTCTTTATAGGGGAAAAACGAATAGAGGCACTTTTAAAAGGGAATGGTTTTCTTTCGCCTTATCTTGATTTGGTGCCGGCCAAAGAAGATATAGAGCAAAATGAACAGATTTATACTTCAGGATTGGATAATAAGTTTATTAAGGGTTTGTATATTGGAGATGTTATGGAAATCGAGAAGCCTGAAGGTAAAATTTTTCAAGAAGTAAAAATTAAGCCGGCGTTAGATTGGACAAATCTTTATCAGGTTTTGGTAATTACTAATGAACAATGAAATACTTCTTAAAAAAAATTATCAAAACTATTATTTTTGTTTTGTTTATTTTTATTTTGGCAATTTTTCAAATCACCTTTATTAATCATTATCATTTTTTGGGTGTAAAATTAAACCTTGTTCTAATTGGCCTTTTAATCAATGTTTTTAGTTCAAATTTTATAACAGTTATTTTAGGAGCAATTACTGGCGGATTAATTTACGATTTTAGCGGATTGTTCAATTTTATGTTTCTTTCAAGTTTTTTGCTTACAATCATTTTTTTTCGAATAGTGGGCAGAAAATATTTGATGGAGAAGCATCTGTTTCTAAATTTTTTCTTTGGGTTTGGGGGGACGATAATTTTTAACTTTTTTTATGTTTTGTTAAATTATCTATTATTTCATGAAAACTTCTTTTATTATTTTTTTAGTTGGAGACATTGTGTAGAAATGTTTCTTAATGGTATAGGCATGTTTACTCTCGGTCTTATTAGTGTTGGAGCGATTCATTTAAAAAATCTAATTTGGAGAAAATGAGATTACATTTTCGAAAATATAAAAAATTAAAAAGAAGCAGCGATTTTTTAGAAGCGGAGGAGATTTTATTTAATAAAGAGGCGATTTCTAATCTGAAAGAAGAAGAAGAAATTCAGCGTCTAGAAATATCCATCAGTCGCTGGGGTTTAGATTTTTTATTGGGCGCCAGTATTTTTGCTTTGATATTTTCTTTGGGATTAGTGGGTGTTTTAAATTTCGCCAAAGGAGGTCAATTTCAACAAGCAGCTCAAAGAAGCGCTTTAAAATCCATCCCCATTATTGCTAACCGTGGTTTAATTTTTGACCGCTTTAATAAAGCCCTTGTTTATAATCAGGAAGTATTTGATTTAATTTTTTTTCCCGCCTATTTGCCCATCGACAAATCAGAAAGAGAAAAAGTGTTAAAAAAAATTGAGGAAAAACCAGAAATTGCTCAAATAATTAATGAAGAATATTTAAAAAAGGAAAATCCTTTAGAGAGTGTAGTTCTTAAAAGCGATTTAAGCCGGGAGGAAGCAATAATGTGGGAAAGTTTTTTTGCCGGTTACCCAGCTGTTCAAGTAATGAAACAAAATTTACGCCATTATGAGTCACCATTGGCTTTCAGCCATCTTTTGGGTTATGTGGGGAGAGTGTCTATGGAGGATATTCAAAAAAATCCGCTATATAACAATTTTATTAAAATAGGGAAAACAGGAATAGAGGCTTTTTATGAGGATAATTTAAGAGGCATAGACGGAGAAATAAAAATTTTAAGAAACGCTTATATGGAAATTTTAGGACAGAGTGTTTTTAAAGATCCGCAAGCCGGTGATAATTTATATCTGACCATAGATGCAAAATTACAAGAATATAGTTATAAACGCTTATCCCAGCAGATAAATTATTTAGGCAAAGAAAAAGGAGGTGTTGTAATTATTTCAGAACCCTCCACGGGGGAAATCTTCACATTAGTTAGCTATCCGGGTTATGACATCAATGCCTTTTCTAAAGGTGTTAGTCAAAAAGAATTTGAAAATTTGTCCAAATCAAAAGACAATCCTATGTTTAATCGAGCGGTTTCCGGCTTATATAATCCTGGTTCCACCATTAAACCAATTATGGCCGTAGCAGCGTTGGAGGAAAAAATCATTGACCCTTTTAAAAAAATTGAAACCCACGGTTATTTAAGTTTGCCCAATCCTTATTTTCCTGACCGTCCTTCAATTTTTCTTGATTGGCGCAATAATGGTTATGTCAATATGCAGGATGCCATCGCTCGTTCCAGCAATGTCTATTTTTATATTATCGGAGGCGGTTATGAAAATTTTGAGGGATTAGGAATTAAAAGAATTAAGGAATATTTAGAAAAATTTCAATTCAATGCCATTACCGGCATTGATTTGCCAGCAGAAAAAATTGGCAATATTCCCGATGAAAATAGTAAAAACATTTGGAGAATAGGGGACACCTATAACATTTCCATCGGTCAGGGCGATTTGTTAACGACCCCGATTCGTTTAATTACTGGATTAAATACTTTAATTAATGGCGGGAATATTATGCGGCCGTATCTTTTAGACCGTATTGAAGATAACAATCAGCGAATGATTTTTCAAAATAAACCTCAGGTTATTCAAGATAATTTTTTAAAGCCGGAAAATCTTAAAATTATCAAAGATGGTATGCGTGAGACAGTAACTAGTTCCTTGGGTACGGCTTATAGTTTAGCCAACCTTCCATTTTCCGTCGGCGGTAAAAGCGGCAGTGCTCAAACAGCCGGCAATACTAAAATTAATGCTTTGTTTTTCGCATTTGCTCCGGTTGAAAATCCTAAAATATCAATATTAGTATTAATTGAAGACGTGCCAGAAGGTTCGCTTAATGCCATTCCGATAGCCAAAGACATTCTTTTATGGTATTATCAAAATAGGGGATTATAATTTTTGATTGAAAACCACGGTAGGCGTGGTTGCAAACCTCGATTAACGCGAGGGAATATTATTTTTAATCAGGTTAAATTATGAACGAAAAGATTTATTTAACCAGAGAAAAATACGAGGAATTTAAAAAAGAAATTAAAGAGAGAAAAACGACCATTCGGCAGAAAATTGCCGAGCAGTTGAGACATGCGAAAGAGTTGGGCGATTTATCAGAAAATGCGGCTTACGCCGAAGCAAAAGACGAGAAAGAAAAAAACGATCGACGGATTACAGAATTGGAGTATATTTTAAGCCGTTGTGAAATTATTGAAAAACCGGAAAAAAATGATAAAGTAAATATAGGATCAAAAGTGCAAATTCAAGATGAAAATGGTAAAATTTTTGAATACCAGATTGTTGATTCCCAGGAAAGTAATCCGCTTAAAAAATTAATTTCGCGCTGCTCACCGCTCGGAGAAATTTTGCTCAATAAAAAAGTAGGGGAAAAGGTGGAAATAAAAAGCCCTAACAACGTTTCTAAAAGGTACAAAATCATATCCATCAATTAATTCATGTCTACTACTGACCGGATTAAAAAATTAAGAATTAAAAAAATAGAAACTTTAAAAAAAGAAGGAAAAGAGATTTATCCAAGCCGTTGTTTTCGCAATCAAACTATCGCCGATGTTCTAGAAAATTTTTCTCACTGGAGGGCGAACAAAAAAATTATTTGGATTGCTGGAAGAATTATGAGCATGCGATTCCATGGCGGCATAATATTTATTGATTTGCGCGACGAGAGCGGTCAATTGCAGATTGTTTTCAATAAAAAGGAAACAGTTGATTTTGATTCATTAGCGAAATATATTGACTTAAGCGACTTCATTGAAATTAAAGGATATCCATTTAAAACCCAGCGGGAAGAAAAAAGTTTATTGGCGAAGGAGTGGAGAATTATCGCGAAAAGCTTGAGAGCGATTCCGTCAGAATGGTATGGCTTAAAAGATATCGAGGAACGTTTTCGTCAGCGATATCTAGATTTAATTTTAAACAGTGAAGTTAAAAAACGTTTTGAGATACGTTCTAAAATCATTCAGACACTTAGAGAATTTTTAAATAAAGAAGGATTTTTAGAAGTAGAAACTCCCATTCTTCAAACATTGGCCGGCGGTGCCACTGCTCGCCCCTTCAAAACAAAATTAAATATTTTAAATATTCCCTTGTATCTCCGAATCGCTCCCGAACTTTATTTGAAAAGATTAATTGTGGGAGGTTTTGAAAAAATCTACGAAATTGGCAAAAATTTTCGTAACGAAGGACTAGACAAAACGCATAATCCCGAATTTACAATGATGGAACTTTACTGGGCTTATCAAAATTATGAAGGAATGATGGAGTTTATAGAAAAATTAATAGTTTATATCATTAAAAATTCTTTACCCAAAACAAAAACGCCGCTCTTAATTAATTATAATGGTCAATTAATTAATTTTGAGTCGCCGTGGCCACGTCAAAAATTTATTGATATTATTAAAAAAGAGGTGGACTTTGACCCTTTGACGGCGGATGAAAAAACAATTCGTGCTTTTTTGCAAATTAGAGGAATTTCCATTACCGAAGAAATGAAAAAATACGATAGATGGAATCTATTGGACGAGATTTATAAAAAAATCTGTTTGGAAAAGGTTATTCAGCCAACTTTCATTATTCATCATCCTTTTGATTTATCTCCCTTAGCAAAATCAAGGGTTGAGAATGTCAAAGAAACTGAAAGATTTCAATTGGTTGCTGCTGGAATTGAATTTGTCAACGGTTATTCAGAACTAAACGACCCATTGGATCAAACCAGACGTTTTAAAGCTCAAGAAATGAAGAGAAAAGCTGGCAATGAAGAAGCAACGCGGTACGATAAAGATTTTATTGAGGCGTTAGAATACGGTATGCCGCCGACGGCCGGCGTAGGAATCGGCATCGACCGGTTAATAATGCTTTTAACTAATACACCTTCAATTAAAGAAGTTATCTTTTTCCCTTTTATGAAAAATAAAAAATAAAATATGCTTACAAATCTATTAAAAAATATTAGAGAAAACCCAGAATTTTATAAAGAAGGATTAAAAAAAAGACAAGAAAAAATTGAAATTATTGATAAAATTTTAGCTTTAGACAAAGAATACAGAAGCAATTTATCGGAAGTAGAATTTTTAAGAGCGGAGCTTAATAATTTATCAAAAGAAGCAAAATTTAGTCAGGACCACTTAGAAAAAGCCAGAGCAACCAAACAACGAATAAAAGAATTAGAAAGTCAATTGTCTCCGCTTGAAGAAGAGTTGGATGGACTGCTTTATCAAATTCCTAATATTCCTTTATCGGATGTGCCAGTAGGAAAAAATGAGACAGAAAATAAGGTTTTGAGAGAAGTAGGAAAACGACCTTCATTTACTTTTCAACCAAGAGATTATCTTGAATTGACCGAAGATTCGTGGATTGATGTTAAAAGAGCGGCCAAAGTTTCGGGAACGCGCTTTGGATATTTAAAAAATGAAGCCGTTTTTTTGGAATATGCCCTAGTGCGGTGGGCAATGCATAGTTTACAAGAAAAAAGATTTGTTCCAGTTATTCCCCCAGCTTTTATTTCTTCTAAATCAATGAAGGCAATGGGTTATATTGACCGCGAAAAAGATTTAGAGGAGCGCTATTTTTTCCCTCGAGACGATTTGTTTTTAATTGGAACGGCTGAACAGGCTATTGGTCCAATGCATATGGATGAGATTTTGGAAGAAAAACAATTGCCCCTTCGTTATATTGCTTTTTCCCCATGTTTTAGAAGAGAGGCGGGGTCATATGGAAGAGACACTAAAGGAATTTGGCGAGTTCATTATTTTGAAAAATTGGAGATGTTTATTTTCTGCACGCCGGAACAATCGGAAAAAGAGCATCAATTAATTTTATCAATTGAGGAAGAATTAATGCAGAATTTGAAAATTCCTTATCGGGTAGTACAATTATGTACTGGTGATTTAGCGCATCCTTCAGCCAAATCTTTTGATATTGAAGCGTGGTTACCAAGCCAAAATCGTTATGCCGAAACACATTCTTGCAGTAATTGTACGGATTTTCAGTCGCAAAGATTAAATATTCGTTATAAAAGCAAAAAAGGATTGCGCTTTGTTCATACCTTAAATGGTACCGCTTTTGCCATAGGAAGAATTTTAGCGGCCATTATTGAAAATTATCAACAAGAAGATGGCTCTGTTGAAATTCCGGAAATTTTAAAAAAATATTTATAAATTAAAATAAATTTTATGCCCTTCTCTTCTTATCAAATAAGAAAAATTCAGAAAAAACAACAAAAGAAGAGATTGTTTTTGTTTGTTTTACTAATTTTGATTACTGGCATTGGCATAATTAGCACGGTGGCATTTTCTCCTCTTTTTCGAATTCAGCAAGTTATTATCCCCGAAGCCCATTTTGTTAAAATCAGCGACATCTATCAAAAAATCAATCAATTTTTAAACAATCAAAAAATTTTTCATTTAATTTCAGTACCGCCCAATCTGTTGTTTTTTTCTTCATCTGATTGTCAATTGATTAAACAATCATTTGCCGCTCTCGAATCCGTCAATTGCCAAAAAAATTTTCTCAATAGATTTTTAAAATTTGATTTGAAAGAAAGAGAGGTTGTGGGAATTTTTTGTCCAATTTCTACGAATGAAAGATGTTTTTATTTTGATAAAGAGGGGGTGATTTTTGCGCCAGCCGAAAATAAAGAAAATCAAAAATTTTTAATTAAAGAAACGGGCGGTCGGATTTATGTTTTAGGAAACAAAATTCTCAATGAAAATTTTTCTTCAATTTTGCAAATCAGGGATTTTTTTATTGATAAAATTTTTCTAAATTCCATTGAGATTAATAATTATGATGTTATCTATCTTTTTGATAATGGTTTTAAATTATTAATATCGATACAGAAATTGAAAGAATCTGCCAATCTATTTCCCAAGCTTTTAGAAAATGATTTTACGTTGAAAAATTTGCAATATTTGGATATGAGATTTTTGCCAAAATTATATTACAAATAAAGACTTATTTTGCTATTACTAGTCCAATAATTTCTTTGGCGCCATTTTCTTTTAAAATTTTGGCTCCCTCTTGAAGAGTGGCGCCGGAAGTGAAGACATCGTCTATAAGAATGATTTTTTTATTTTTGATAAGAGAAGAGTTTTTAATTTGGAAAGCACCAATAATATTATTGAGACGATTTTCAAAATTTTCTACTTGGACTTGGGGTGGAGTATTTTTTTTACGAATCAAAACATTATTAACCAAAGGCAATCGAAAATAATTGGCAAAGACCCGAGCTAACTCCTCGCTTTGATTAAAGCCGCGCCAGTTAAAGCGTCGGTGATAGAGAGGAATAGAAATGACGAGGCAATTAGAAAATCGCGCTTTCACATCGGGCCAAATTTTTGTCCAATAAACTATTAGGATGTCACTTAAAGTAAGCCCTATTTCTTTAATAAATTGATATTTAAAACAATGGAGGAGATTTTTAACTAAAGGATTATTATATTCTGTGGCGCAACCAAGAAAATCCAGATAGGATTTTTTATTGGAATGGTAACATTTTTTCAAGACGCCAATTCTTTTAAGACAAATGGGACAAAACAAAGCCGAATAAATATTGATATTTTTAAAGCAGTTAGAGCAGAGATAACGCCGCTCTTCAGCTTTAATAAAAACGCCGCAATTTAGACAAAAAATAGGAAAGAGACAATCCGAAATAAAATTTTTTATTCTACCGAGACTTAACATTGTGGATAAATAATTGTTTTAATATCTAATTTAAATTATAATGAGATAGAACGAATATAAAATTAATTCTAAAAAATATTAAAAAAAAATAAACTATGCGCGCTTTAGGAATTGATATTGGCACAACTAATATTAAAATGATAGAGCTTTCCGGAACACTCGATGATATTACGTTGGAAAATTACGGTATCTTAGAAACTTATGGTTATCTCGAAAGAAACAATGCCGCCATCCAAACTAATTATTTTAAATTAGTAGAAGAAATTACTACCGATTTACTAAAAAAACTCCTGCTTGTCTTTAAACCAAAAACAAAAAGAGTATTTTTTTCTTTGCCTGTCTTTTCAAGTTTTATTACTAATTTTGATTTACCCTTTATTAATGATAAAGATATCGCTCGGGCGGTTCCTTTTGAGGCAAAAAAATATATCCCCATCCCGCTGGAAGATTTAGAAATTAATTGGATGGTCATCAGCAAAGAAGAAAAAGACGAGAGAGGAAAAAGCCAAATTGTTTTAATTGCAACGCCCAAAGAATTAATTCAAAAATATCAGCGCATAGCTCAATCTCTGAATTTAAATTTATTAGGATGGGAAATAGAAGGACTGTCTATTGTTCGCTCGCTTATTGGGGAAGATAAAACACCCATGCTTATTGCGGATATCGGCACCCAAATTAGTAATTTATTTGTCATTGAAAGCGGTTTTTTAATAACTTACGAAACTTTAAATATTGGAGGCGCCGAAATTACTCATATTATTAGCCAAAGTCTTGGCGTTACCAAAGAAAGAGCAGAGGAATTTAAAAAAATAAAGGGATTTAAAGTTGCCCCCCAAGAAATGGGAGTGGTTAATGTTTTGATGCCGATTGTGGATAATTTTGGCAATGAAATTTTAAGAATGGCAGATATTTATTATCAAAAAACTAATAAAAAAATAGAAAGAATCATTTTAACTGGCGGAATGGCCAATATGCCAGGGTTAGATGAGTATTTTACTAGCTTTTTGAATCTGCCGGTTGAAAAAGCTTGGCCATTTAAAGGAATTAAATATCAGCAATATCTTGAGCCCCTATTAAAAGACGTTGCTCCATATTTGTCGATTGCTACCGGTGTGGCCATTAGGGGCTTGGAATGACATTTAAAAAAGGTTATAATATATATAATATATAAAAAAACTTGTCTAAAATTATGGCAGATTTTCAAATAGTTGAACCACTTAACAGAAGAAAAACCTCGGGTTGGTTAGGGCGTTTAATTACCCTTTCAATCATTCTATTAGTAATTGCCGTGGGTTTATATTTTGTTGCTTTATTTTATCAAAATTATCTTAATAAAAGCATTAGCGCCCTGAATGAAAAAATCAAAAATTTATCGCAAGAGATTTCTATTGAGGACCGCAACGAAGTTCTAACTTTTTATTCCCAGTTAATTAATCTTAAAAGCTTGCTATCTAATCATTTATATCCATCCAAAATTTTTTCCCGCCTGGAATTGATTACTCACCCCCAAGTAACTTTTACTGGATTTTCCTACGATTATAAAAATCTTCTTTTGAAATTGGAAGGCTATGCCAAAAATTTAGATATTTTAGCCCAACAAATTTTAGCATTCCAAAAAACCACCGATTTTACTAAAATTAATCTTACTGATATTAAAACTATGACTGATAAAGTTCAATTTGGGTTGGAGATTAATTTTACTTCTACTTTTATAAAATAAAAATATGAAAGAAATAACAAAGAGAAACATCAGTATAATTTTCATTGTCATTCTTTTTGGAGCGACGATAATCATTTTCTTTTTATTAACTTGGCCGGCGTTAACAAAAATTTTTGATTTAAATTATAATCTTAATCAAATTAAAAATGAATATGAGAAACAAAATCGGGCGGTTCAATTAGCAAAAAGCATTATTGAACAGTATAAGAATTTAAATGATGTTAATCAAATGATTTCTTTGACGATGCCGCGAACAGAGGAGTTATACAACGTGCTGGTTCAACTAAATAAAATATCCGAAAACAGCGGATTAATTATTCAAAATCTATCATTACAAAAATCAACTCCCACCTCTATTTCAACATCTACAAATCAACAAGAATTGATAAAATCAATGCAAACCATTATTATCACTCTTTCGCTTAACGGCACATACGAATCTTTTAAAACATGGTTAGAAGCGATAGAAACTAATATTCGTTTAATGGATATCACTAGTATTACTTTTGCCAGTTTGACTTATGGAGAAAAATCCGGCGGTGCAAATTTCTTTAATTTCAAAGTCAATTTAAATCTCTATTATCAACCATAAATATGGAAACAGTGGAACAAAAACCAAGAAGAAATATCTTAATTTACATCATTATTATAATTTTGATTATAGCCATCGGGGCGGTTTATTTTGTGTTTTTTGCACCGGAAAAATTAAGAACTAATTTAACTCAAACTCCAATCACTGTTAATACGGCGATTGAAGAAGTGGGGAAAACAGCAACAAAAACAGGAGTTTCTCTTTCTTTATCTAGCAAGGCGACTTCCACGGATGTCACAGGAGGTTTGAGTTCTTTAAAATTAACGCCAGAGAGCATTTTAAACGACCCTGTTTTTCAATCGCTTCATCCTTATGCTGAACCGGTAGAAGTTCCAATCCTTGGCCGTCCCAATCCTTTTATTCCTTATTAAATAAAAATATAAAATGATTCCCAATAAAATTTTAATAGAGCTTTTGGTAAAAAATAAAAAGATAGAATCATCGTTGGCCGATAAACTTTTAAAAGAAAGCCAAAATCTTAATCGCTCGGTTGAAGAAATTATTTATGAAAGAAATATTTTGCCCGAAGATGTAGTTGCTCAGATAAAAAGCGAATATTATAAAATTCCAGTAAAACGTTTTACTAAAGAAGATATTATTCCTAGTGAAGTGTTAAATATTATTCCGGAGGAAGTGGCCCGAACTCACCGAATTGTTGCTTTTAAAAAAGAAGGTGAAACTTTACATGTTGGAATGCTGGCGCCAGATGATTTAAGAGCGCAAGATGTTCTGAAATTTATTGCCAAACAAAAAAAATTAAATATTGCTATTCATTTGGTTACTAAATCAGATTTGGAAAATCTTTGGAAAAACTATCGTTCTTTTGCAATGCGATTGAAAGAGATTCAAGATAGTGTAGAAATTTTTCGCCATCAAGCCAAACCCTCACATAAACTTTATCAACAGCGAGTAGTGAGGATTGATGAAGCAAGTGGTGTTATTGCCGAGGAGGCGCCTATTATTAAAATTGTTTCTACTATTTTAGAAGAGGCCGTTGAATCAAATTCTTCGGATATTCATATAGAACCAATGAAAAACAGATTGCGCATCCGATTAAGATTAGATGGCGATTTAAAAGAAATTTTATCTTTACCTCTGGAATTACAACCAGCAATTGTTGCGAGAGTTAAAATTTTATCCGATTTAAAAATTGATGAAACTAGGATTCCTCAGGATGGACGTTTCCGAACTATTATAGACAATAAAGAGATAGATTTTCGCGTTGCTACTTCTCCTACTGCTTTAGGAGAAAAAGTTGCCATCCGTGTTTTAAATCCATATGTGGGATTAAAAACAATAGAGGATTTAGGGATGAGAGAATATCATAGAAAATTGATTCTTGAAGCCATTAGCAAGCCTTTTGGAATGATTTTAGCAACCGGTCCCACTGGTTCGGGTAAAACAACTACTTTATACGCTATCCTTCAGGGATTGAATAAAGAAGATGTTAATGTTGTTAGTTTAGAGGATCCGGTGGAATATTTTATTGAAGGATTAAATCAGTCGCAGGTAAAGCCGGAAATCGGTTATGATTTTGCTTCGGGTTTGCGACAAATTGTTCGACAAGATCCGGATATTATCATGGTTGGTGAAATTCGTGATAATGAAACAGCGGCTTTGGCTGTTCACGCTGCTCTAACCGGTCATTTGGTTCTTTCGACACTTCATACAAATAATGCCATTGGTGTTATTCCTCGTTTGATCGATATGAAGATAGAGCCGTATCTTTTACCAGCTTCTTTAATTTTAATGTTGGCCCAAAGATTGGTTGGACGATTGTGTGACAATTGTAAGCAAAAAACAGAGGCGACGGGCAGTTTAAAAGAGGAGATACAAAAAACAATTTCTAATTTACCAAAAGAATTAAGAGAAAAATACCAAAGAGAAAAATACGAAATTTATCTTCCTCAAGGGTGTAAGGAATGTAATTTTAAAGGAGTGAAAGGGAGGGTGCCGATTTTTGAAATTTTAAAAATGACGCCGTCATTGGAAGAGATTATTTTAAAAGATCCCTCGGAGACAAATCTTAAAAACGAAGCGGAAAAGCAAGGAATGGTAAATTTGCGACAAGATGGAATTATTAAAGCATTGGAAGGGGAGGTTTCCGTTGAGGAGGTATTAAAAGAAACTGTGGAAATGGAAGAAAATTTGGTATAATAAAAATATGGCAGACATTTTTTATAAAGAAAAATTAGAAAGTTTATTAATGCTGACGGCGCAAGAAAATGCGTCAGATTTACATTTTTCAGTGGGGAGAAAGCCAACATTAAGAATTGATGGTCGTTTAGTTCCGATTACCAAAGAAGAAATTTATACCAAAGAGATTGTCGGCGGCCTAATTGATACTTTGGTTCCCTCCGAAAGAAAAGAGGAATTTTTAAAAAATCGAGAATTAGATTTTTCCTACACTTTATCTGATAAAGCGCGTTTCCGTGTCAATGTTTATTTTCAAAGGGGGAATCAAGCGGCGGCATTACGTTTTATTCCTTATAAAATTAGAACTATTGAGGAATTAAATTTGCCGCCGGTCTTGCATGATTTTACTAAATATGCCCAAGGTTTTGTTTTGGTGGTTGGACCGGCTGGTCATGGGAAATCAACAACCTTAGCCGCTTTAATCGATGAAATTAATCACAAGAGAACTGCTCATATTATTACCATTGAGGATCCAATAGAATATATTTTTATTCAAGACCGGTCGATTATTGACCAGAGGGAAGTTTTAGCCGACACAATGAGCTTTCATAGAGGCTTGCGCTCGATTTTAAGACAAGACCCCGATGTAATTATGGTTGGCGAAATGCGCGACCCTGAAACAATTCAAACGGCGATTACAGCAGCCGAGACTGGTCATTTAGTTTTTTCAACATTACACACCAATTCTGCCTCGCAAACTATTGACCGCATCATTGATAGTTTTCCGGCCTCACAACAAGCGCAAATCAAGACACAATTAGCCGCAACACTGGTAGGGATTGTTTCTCAACGTTTAGTACCAAGATTGAATGGCGGTCGTGTCCCAGCCTGTGAAGTGATGATAACTAATTCAGCTATCCGTAATTTAATTCGGGAAGATAAAATTTATCAAATTGATTTGGTGATTGAAACAAGTGTTCAGGAAAAAATGATATCCCTAAATCGTTCGCTGGCGAACTTAGTGAAACAAAGCGAGATTTCTTTGGAAACCGCTCAAGCATATTCTTTAAATCCAGCCGAATTAGCCAATCTTTTGGCGCGCTAATTTTTTCAATATTATGGCAAAGTTTCGTTATACAGGAAGAAATGAATTAGGCGAAATACAAAGTGGAGTGGTGGAAGCCGGCCATCGCGATTTGGCTATTAAAATTTTGCAGGATAATAAGATTTATGTTCTTTCTCTAGAATCGTTAGAAAAAAAAGGTTTTTTTGAACAACTCTTTAGATCTTTTCAGCGAGTTTCTCTTAAGAACTTAATGATTTTTACGCGGCAATTAAGCACTTTGCTTTCTGCCAAAGTCCATTTAGTTGATTCTTTGAAAAGTTTGTATAATCAAATTAATGATCCTTTATTAAAAGATGCTGTTTTTGATGTTTTCACTGATGTGGAAGGAGGATTATATCTCTCGCAAGCACTATCTAAACATCCGAAGATTTTTTCCGATTTTTTTGTGAATATGGTTCGTTCGGCCGAGTTGTCGGGACGATTGGAAGAAACATTAGATTATTTAGCGGATTATTTAGAAAAAGACAATAATTTAAAGATAAAATTGAGAAACGCGATGATTTATCCTGCTTTTATTATTGGAGTTTTTATTGTTGTTCTAATAGTGGTGGTTACGGTGGTTATCCCGCAATTGCGCGATGTTTTTGTAGAATCCAACGTCAAATTACCGCTCATCACTCGGTTATTAATGAATATCGGCGATTTTTTGATTAATTGGGGGATTGCGATTGTTATTTTTTTAGGTATCGCCGCCTTCTTTTTTATCAGATATCTGAAAACGCCGGAGGGTAAAAACTTTTGGCAGCAAACTATTCTTTCCGTACCGCTACTCGGCGGCATTATCAAAAAAGTTTCCATTAGTCGTTTTGCATCTTCGTGTAGCGCTTTAATGAAAGGAGGTTTGCCCATCGCCACTTCTTTAGAGATTTCTGGGAGAATTGTTACTAATGTTGTTTATGAAAATATTTTAATTAAAACTGCTGAGGCGGTGAGAAGTGGTAGCAATGTTTCCGAATATTTAGCTCAGTTTCCCGATTATTTCCCGCCCATGGTTACTCAAATGATAGCAGTGGGAGAGGTTTCGGGTCGGGTTGATGAATTATTAAAAAAAGTGGCAGATTTTTATAGTAATGAAGTAGATCAAATAACAGCTAATTTGGCTGAAATTATTCAGCCGGTTTTGATTGTCGCCCTGGCTATTTTTATAGGTATTTTTGTAGCGGCGGTGTTGTTGCCCATTTATAATTTGGCACAAGTATTTTAATATTATAAAATATAAACAAAGGTCGATTCTAATAAAAAAATATGAGAAATAAAAATAAAGGTTTTACTTTAATTGAAATGTTGGTTGTCATTGCGGTTATTGGTCTTTTGGCCTCATTAATTTTGGTTGGTTTGTCCAGTTTTAGAACGCGAGGTCGTGATACACGAAGAGTTGCTGATACAAAGGAGGTACAGAATGGTCTAGAATTATATTATATGAAAAATGGGGCTTATCCTATTGTAAGTGGTGGAAATGCTAGTGCGCGTTGGGATTCGTTAAGAACCAGTTTAACAGGAGCCGGCATTGGCATTAATGATATTCCTCAGGATCCTACCGCCCCAACCAGATCCTATGATTATCAATCTGACGGTCAGCATTATGTAGTTGCTGTAACAATTGAAGATCCTGATGCTAACACTTCTCTATTGTCGAGTGATATTGATGGATTGCAATTCAGTGTGGTTGATTGCGATGACCCAGTTTATTGCATAGGAATGTAGGTTATCTTTATCGGAGGAAGGATATTTTATGACAGAATATCTAACACTCATTATTACTTTATTCGGGCTGGGAGTGGGAAGTTTTATTAATGTAATTGTTTCCCGCTTCCAACCCGAAATCAGCTTTAAATTTAAACAATTAGTAAGTGGCCGTTCGCGTTGTCCTTTTTGTCGGCATCAATTAACCTGGCGTGATTTAATTCCTATTTTCAGTTTTATTTTTTTAAAGAGAAGGTGCCGTTATTGCGGGGAAAAAATTTCTTGGCAGTATCCGATAATTGAAGCGCTGACCGCTTTAATTTTTTTTGGTATTGCTTATCGATTTTGGCATTTAGAGTCTATAAGATTAGTTATTGTCAGCGGTTTTATTCCTTTTTGGGTATGGTTAGCGTTAGTTGTTTTTCTTTTTTATGCCGCGATTTTAATTATTTTATCCGTCATTGATATAAAATATTATCTTTTGCCCGACAAATTTATTTTAATGGCAGGAGCAGGTGCGTTAGTTGTTGACCTACTTTTTTATCGGATAAGCATTTTAAAAAATTCCAATTTCCCAACCTGTGGTTTAAATTTTTTAAGCAGTTACATAAATTACTTTAATTGCCATTTTAATATCATTGTTTCTTATTTATTAGGTGCTCTAGTTATTGGAGGTTTTTTATTTTTGATTTATATTATTACTAAAGGTCGAGGAATGGGATTTGGAGATGTGAAATTGGGCATTTTAATAGGGTTGATGCTGGGTTTAACCAATGCTTCAATGGCTTTAATTTCCGCCTTTATTATTGGTTCAATTATTGGTATAATTTTATTGGTTTTAAAAAAGAAAAATTTGAAGTCGTGGATACCATTTGGACCATTTTTGGCGTCGGGCGTTTTTATTACTATATTTTTCGGTTCAATTTTGGTAGAATCTTATCTTTCTATATTTAATTATTTACCATGACGAAAAATATTATTATTTCAAATAGTTTATATTGGGCAGCTATCGGATTTATGGCGATTGTTTTTATTGCCACCATTATTTTAAATAGCTATCTCTTTATTTTAGACAATCAACTAACCCAACAAGTTTATCTTTCCCGAGTTAATTTTCAAAAAGCCACTTTAATAGTTGATTATAGAATCGGCCAAAAAAGGGTTTTTGAAGGCGATATACCAATCGGTGGTTTGACTCTCTATGATGTTTTGTTGATGACCGCCGAAAGTGGTCGTCTTGATGTAAAATTTGTTAAAACAAACGATGGTAAAATCCACTTATTGAAAATAGATCAATTTATCAATGGTGATACCCATTGGTGGGAATTGCAAATTCCAAAATTGAATTGGGCAAAACAGTTAAATCAATGGGATGTTGATTTAAAACAAATTTATATTACTGGCGGGACAACCGCTTATCTGACTTATAAATAATTTTCAATAATGTGAATATCATTGACGGTAAACAAATATCCCAAGAAATTTTGGACAAGTTAAAGCCTTTCTTTCAAAAAAAGAAAGTAGCAGTAGCGATTGTTACAGTAGGCGATGAAAAAGCTACTGAAATTTTTATTAAACAAAAACAAAAAGCGGCCGCTTACTTATCCATTGAATTTTTAAATTTTCATTTTGATGAAAAGATATCTAATAATTTATTAAGACAAAAAATCAATGAAATTAGCCGGCGAAACTTCATTAAAGGAGTTGTCATTCAACTGCCATTGGCTCCAAAATTTAACGCTAATAGTCTGACCAACGTTATTCCAATGGAAAAAGATATTGATGTATTAAATGAGCGTCATTTCGCCCAGTTTTGTTTAGGACGAAGCAAAATTTTACCGCCAGCAGTTGCATCCTTAAAATTTATTTTTGATAAATACAATGTTCAATTAAAAGATAAAATTTGTGGCGTTGTCGGCCTCGGTCGATTAATTGGTTTTCCTATCAGCATCTGGTTAATGAAACAAAAAACAACAATTTTTGCCGTTGATATTAATACTAAAAATCCACAAAAAATTATAAAGAAATGCGACATTGTTATCAGCGGGGTTGGTCAAGCCGGTTTAATTGATAAAAAATGGTTAAAAAATGGAGCAATCGTAATTGATTTTGGTTTTGAAAGAAATGAAAATGGAATTTTTGGCGATGTTAATTTTGATTCTGCAAAAAAACGAGCTGATTTAATAACGCCGACACCGGGCGGAATGGGGCCGATTTTGGTTGCAATACTTTTTTATAATTTAAAAGAACTGCTTCAATCTAAAATCAAAACAAAATAATTAAGGAATTTTATTTTTAGATTTTCAAAAATTTATTAAACTTGTTTTTCCAACCAAAAAGATTAAAATTGTTACTAACGCTTTTATGAAGAAGCTTTTTGGCAAAATTTTCAATTTTGAATCCAAAAGCATTTCCGGCGGCGCGCTCATTATCGCTATTTTTTATATTCTCAATGGGGTTTTGGCGCTTTTGAGGAATGGCCTTTTGGCTTCAAAATTTGGCGCTTCGCGAATTTTAGATATTTATTGGGCTTCATTTCGAATTCCCGATTTGCTGTATGTTATTTTTATTAGCGGAGCGCTTTCTGCTGGTTTTATTCCATTTTTTGCGCAAAAAATAAATCAATCTAAAGAAGAGGCGTGGCGACTGGCAAACAATATTTTAAGCACTTTTATTTTAATGTTGATGTTGGTTGCAATATTGGTGATTTTTTTTGCGCCATCCCTCGTTCCGTTAATTGTACCGGGGTTTAATTCGGCAGACCAAAAACAAGTGGTCAATTTTTTACGAATTATGATGTTGCAACCGATTTTTTTGGGTATTTCCAGCATTTTAAGTGGTATGCTTCAAACTTTTCGGCGTTTTTTTATAACCTCACTTTCTCCTATTTTTTATAATTTAGGAATTATTTTAGGCATTATTTTTTTTATACATTTCCTTGGACCAATTGGTTTGGCTTATAGCGTAATTTTAGGAGCTATTTTGCATTTATTAGTATTGGTGCCTAGTTTAAAAAATATAGGCTTTCGTTTTAATTTTTTGCCCAATTTTAAATCACCTAATCTTAAAAATTTATTTAGCATTGCCGGACCGCGAACTTTAAGTTTAATTTCAACCCAAATTAATTTTTGGGTGATTACCATTATTGCTTCGCGTTTAGAAAAAGGTTCTTTGGCTATTTTTAATTTTGCCAATGATTTACAATATCTACCTCAAAATATTTTTGCCGTTTCTTTTGCTATTTCTGCTTTTCCAATTCTTTCTGGTTTAATTAACGAGAGCGAAAAATTTAATAACATCCTCGCGAAAACAATTAAGAATATTTTGCTCTTTATCATTCCTATTTCTGCATTTTATTTTGTTTTTAAAGAACAAATTGTAAAATTAACTTTGCGCTATGGTTATTTTGATTTTCTGGCGGCAAAGGAGGTTTTTACAATATTAGGCATTTTCGCTTTTGGAATGATTGCTTCGGCGCTTTTGCCTTTATTAATTCGCGCTTTTTTTGCCAAACAAGATGCTTTTCGTCCTTTTTTTGCCGGCTTTAGCGCCAATATCCTTAATATCATTTTAAGCCTAATTTTAGCGCCTCGTTTCGGAGTAGGGGGATTAACTATTGCCTTTGTTGCCAGTAATTATTTTAATTTGGCGCTTCTTTGGTTGATGATGATCGGCCGAAAAATAATTGAAGAAACTGGCGAGCAAATTTGGAAGCAATTAAAAAAATTTATAATTGGAAACATAATTTGTTCTTTGGCGGCTGTTTTAGTGAGTTATTTATACCTCATCTTATTTAGCTATTTTGTAAAAGCTGATTCGTTTGTTCAAATTTTTACCCAAGCAATTTTTGGATTTTTGATTTTCACTGCAGTTTACTTCTTGTTATTTTATTTGTTGATGCGAAAAGAATTTTTGGCTTTTTGGAAAGAAAATTTATTATTCAAAAGATTTTTCAAAAAATCACAAAGTTCATATGAAACAGATTAAAAATTTTGCCATTATTGCCCATGTTGATCACGGCAAATCTACGCTGGCCGACCGCTTTCTAGAAATAACTCAGACAATTGACAAAAGAAGAATGCAGGAGCAATTTTTGGATCAGATGGATTTAGAAAGAGAGAAAGGAATTACCATTAGAATGCAGCCAGTTCAAATGAAATATCAATATAAAAATAGCATCTATACTTTAAATTTAATTGATACCCCGGGGCATGTTGATTTTACTTATGAAGTTTCGCGGAGTTTAGCGGCGGTTGAAGGAGCGATTCTTTTGGTTGATGCTTCTCAGGGTATTCAAGCCCAAACGCTTGCCAATTACCAACTAGCTAAAAAACAAGGGTTAATAATTATCCCGGCAATTAATAAAATTGATTTACCTAATGCTCGAATTGAAGAAACAGAAAAAGAAATCATGGCCTTGTGTGGAGTAAAAAAAGAAGAAATTTTTGAAATTTCAGCCAAAATCGGCACAAATGTTAATAAGCTTTTGACAGCCATTATTGAAAAAATTCCTTCACCGTCCGAAAACGATGCCGCTCCTCTCCGAGCTTTAGTTTTTGATTCTTTATATGACAATCACAGAGGAATTATTTCTTATGTACGAATTGTTGAGGGAGAAATAAAAGCAGGTGATTATGGTTTTTTGATAGCTTCTCAAACCTTATTTAAAATCAGCGAGGTAGGTATTTTTAAACCCCAGTTTGAAAAAACAGGAAAACTTAGTAGTGGCGAAATAGGTTATATTGTCACTGGTTTAAAAAATCCAATAAAAATGAGAGTGGGTGATACTATTACCTTTATTCCCACCGGCAAGATAAAAAGCAAAAATTTTAGTTTTGTTTTTAATGAAGTTAAACCATTAATTGGTTATCAGGAACCAGCGCCAATGATTTTTGCCAGCATTTATCCTGTTTCTAACAATGAAATTGGATTATTAAAAAGTGCAATTTTAAAATTGAAACTTAATGATCCAAGTTTGGTTTTTAAAACCGATTTCTTTTCTGTTTTGGGGCAAGGATTTTGTTTGGGTTTTTTGGGCTTACTGCATTTAGAAATTGTGAAAGAGCGATTGGAGAGAGAATATAAAATAGATGTTATTTTTACTACTCCCTCAGTTAATTACAAAATTATTTTAAAAAATGGAATGGAAAAAGATGTCTTCCGCGCTTTAGAAATGCCTCCTTCAGAACAAATTATCAAAATTTTAGAACCGTGGGTAAAACTAGAAATTATTACGCCACCGCGTTTTTTGGGCAATGTGATGCAATTTAAAGAAAGACATCGTTTGAATTATTTGACAACCGAATATCTTGGAGAACTAATGATTTTGATTTTCGAAGCGCCTTTAAGCGAAATAATTATTAATTTTTATGATAAACTCAAAAGTGTAACTGAAGGATATGCTTCGATGAATTATAAATTTTTGGAATATCGCGAAGGCGATTTAGTAAAATTAGAAATTTTATTAGCCGGAGAAAAAGAAGAAAATTTAGCAAAAATTATTCATCGCAATTTTGTAGAAGAAGAAGGAAGAAAAATGGTAGAAAAATTAAAAAATATTTTGCCGCGACAGAATTTTACAGTAGCTATTCAAGCAATGGTTGAGAATAAAATTATTGCCCGAGAAAACCTTCCGGCATTAAAAAAAGATGTGACAGGACATCTTTATGGTGGCGATCGGACTCGGAAAATGAAACTTTGGCAAAAACAAAAAGAGGGTAAAAAACGATTGAAAGAAAAAGGAAGAATCAGTCTTTCAACGAAGACCTATCTTGACCTTTTAAAAATGGAGTAAATTAACAACTTGCCTTTTCGGTTCCAGTAGTTAAAATATAAAAGGATATGATTCGACATTCCAAAATATTGTTAGTTTTTTTGTTGATTATTGCTTTAATCATCATAGGTTATTTCTATCGACAAATGACACTGACAAGAAAAATTAGGACTAGTTATGAGGCAATTGTTAAAAAAGTAGCTGAACTTCAGAAAGAAAACGAGCTTTTAGAGAATCAGATTGATAAAATGGAAAACGAAAAAGAATTAGAACGATTGGCGCGGGAACTTTACGTTTTAAAAAAAGCCGATGAAAAAGCAATGGTTATTCCTCAAGAAATAATGGAAAAACTTCAGAAGAGCGAAATTGAAACAACAGACGCCGGTTCTTCTAAAAATCTAAAATGGATGCTTGAAGAAATAAAAGAATTTTTTAGAGATTTGTTTTAAGACGAAAAAGGGATAATATTGCGATATTGCGGTGGTAGTTCAGCGGTAGAACGCTTGCTTCCCAAGCAAGAAGTCGCGGGTTCAAATCCCGTCCACCGCTCACAAAAATAAATAATGGATAAAAATCGATTGAAATCAATTTGCTTTTAATGTGCCAGAGTAGCTCAGCGGTAGAGCAGGGCTTTCGTAAAGCCAAGGTCGCGAGTTCGAATCTCGCCTCTGGCTCTAAAATTAAGTCAATGTTTTCGGAATTAATTTAAATGAATGACATTCAAGCACAATTAAATAATTTAAAAGGAAACGTCAACAAAATTAAAGAAAAAATTTCTTTTAATGTAAAAATAAAAAGGATTAAAGAATTGGAAAGCATAAGCTCAAGGCCTGATTTTTGGGGAATTCCTGAGCAAGCTAGTCAAATAATGAAACAATTAAAAGAATTGACCGCCGAGGTTAATTTTTGGTTAGAAGTAGATAAAGAAATAAATGAATTAGAAAAAGAGATTGAAAATTTAGACAAAAAAGAAGGCTTTTTAGTTCAAGAAATAAAGAATCGCCTTGTTCAGCTAGAGCAAAAAATTAAAGAAGAAGAAATAACTATTTTTCTGTCTGGGCCACATGATAAAAATAATGCAATTATGATTATAACCGCTGGTCAAGGAGGAAGAGATGCGGAAGATTTTTGTCGGATACTATTTAAAATGTATTGTAATTATTTTGAAAGGAAAGGTTGGGTATACCGCATTTTGCATCAACATTTTTCTGAAGAATCTGGTGGTTCGAAAGAAGCTGGTGGCGAAATCGGTTTTAAAAATGTTTCTTTAGAAATTAATGCGCCTTATGCTTATGGCTTTTTAAAAAACGAAAGCGGCGTTCATCGCTTGGTGAGGATTTCGCCATTTGATGCTAAAAAACTTCGTCACACCTCCTTTGTTTTAGTAGAGGTTCTGCCACAGTTGGAAGAAATTGATTTGAAAGATATTGAATTAAATGAATCAGATTTAAAATTTGATTTTTTTCGTTCTTCGGGACCGGGTGGGCAAAACGTGAACAAGCGAGAGACGGCGGTTAGGGTTGTTCATCTGCCAACCGGAATAGTAGCGGTTTGTCAAACTGAACGTTCCCAGCTTCAAAACAGAGAAAAAGCCCTCCACCTTTTAAAATTAAAAATGTTTAATTTTTTAAGTCAACAAAAAAGCAAAGAAAAAAATGCTTTGCGAAAAAAAATAGAACCATCGTGGGGCAATCAGATTCGCAATTATATTCTTCATCCTTACAAATTGATTAAAGATTTGCGTACCAATATAGAAACAACGCAAATTGATGATGTTTTTTCGGGTGAATTAGACAAATTTATAAAAGCCGAGATATTGCTTAAAGATATTGATTTGCAAAAATAATCTTTCAATGTTAAAATAGATATTAATATGAACGGAGAGTTGGTATATTTTCAAAACGTTTCCAAAATTTACAACAGTCAGATGGTAGCTCTTGATAACATTAATTTAAAAATAATGCGGGAGGAATTTGTGGCGATTGTCGGCAAATCTGGAGCAGGAAAGTCGACTCTTTTAAAACTTTTAATCGGCGAAGAAAAACCAACAAAAGGCAGAATTTTTTTTGAAAAACAGGAAGTTACTCGTTTGAAATATAAAGAACTTCCGAAATTAAGAAGACAAATTGGAATGGTTTTTCAGGATTTTAAACTTTTGCCCGACAAAACAGCTTTTGAGAACGTGGCTTTTGCTTTGGAGGCGGCCAGCTTTGCTCCGAAAGAAATTAAAAAAACCGTACCTCAAATGCTTGACCTTGTGGGTTTAAAAGATAAAATTTTTAATTTTCCCCATGAGCTGTCGGGCGGTGAAAAGCAGCGGGTTGCCATTGCTAGAGCGCTGATTAACAAACCAACTTTACTTATTGCTGATGAGCCGACTGGTAATTTAGACCCCCTTAATACCATAGAAATTATCAAATTGTTACTGAAAATCCACGAATTAAAAACAACAGTGATATTAGCCACTCATAATAAAAATGTAGTAGATATGTTGAACACTCGTGTTGTTTCTTTAGATAATGGGCGAATTATTCGAGACGAAGAAGAAGGTCAATTTATTATTTAAAAATTTTATGTTTATTTTTTTAGCGCGAATCATTAGATATGGTTTTCAAAGTTTTTCTCGAAATGGCCTTTTGTCTAGTGCAACAATTGCCATAATGACTTTAACTTTACTTCTTTGTGCGGGATTGATTATTTTCGGTAGTGCCGGAAAAACAGTGCTGCAAAATTTAGAAAGCAAAATTGATATCAGTATTTATTTCAAAACCAGCGTCAGCGAAAATCAAATATTGGCAATTAAAAAAAATTTGGAAAATTTAGATGAGGTTGCTAGCATTGAATATATTTCTCAAGATGACGCTCTAGCGACTTTTAAAGAACGGCACAAAAATGATCCGCTTATTCTTCAGTCGCTAGAGGAATTGGGTTATAATCCATTATCCGCCTCGTTAAATATTAAAGCTAAGGACCCTCGAAAGTATGAAGCAATTGCCAATTATTTAGAAAAGGAGATTTCGCCGGATTTTGTTGATAAAATTAATTATAGTCAGAATCAACTGATTATTGAAAGAATGACAAAAATTATTAATACGGTCAAAACGGGCGGTTTAATTGTTGCCGGAGTGCTGTCTCTAATAGCTTTTTTAATAACGTTCAATACCATTCGTTTAGCCATTTATTCCAACCGTGAGTCTATTAGTATTATGAGATTGGTTGGAGCAACCAGCTCGTTGATTCGCGGTCCCTATTTTGTGGAAGCGTTTATTATTGCTTTAGGCGCTTCAATTTTAAGTATGATTATTCTGATTCCAATTTTATATTCAATTGCGCCTTATTTAAACAATTTCATTCCAGAATTCAATATTATTTCGTATTTCTGGGCTCACTTCTTCTATCTTTTTGGAGTTCAATTTTTAATTGGTTTAGTGTTGACTAGTCTTTCCGGCATCATTGCCATTCGAAAATATTTGCGACTTTAATTTGTTATATTTGATAAATTTCTTAAAACAACTAAAATTTAAGTGTTTTGCGGGGTCGTCTAATGGTAGGACACCTGACTCTGGATCAGGGAATCTTGGTTCGAATCCAAGCCCCGCAGCCAGTTTGTAAAGTTTCCGTCGGCTGTGTCTCCTGAGCAAAATCCGAACTTTTTTCCGCGAAAATCCCGCCGCTGAGGCGGATTTTCACAAAGAAGAGGCGATATAAAAATAATAAATAATGATAATAAAGGAAATTAGAGCAAAAAATATTCTTTCTAAATCAAAGATTTCTGATTGGACAATTAATCCGTATGTTGGTTGTCAGCATGCCTGCACTTATTGTTATGCCAGATTTATTAAAAAATTTACGGGCCATCGAGAGCCGTGGGGGGAATTTATAGATATAAAAATTAATGCGCCGGAATTATTGGAAAAAGAAATAATTAAAAAGAAAAGAGGAAGAGTTTGGATGAGTGGGATCTGCGACCCTTATCAGCCAATTGAAAAAAGATATCAATTAACAAGAAAATGTTTGGAAATTTTACAAAAATATAATTGGCCGGTTACAATTCAGACAAAATCAATTTTAATTTTAAGAGATGTAGATTTATTTAAAAAATTTAAGGATATAGAGGTTGGATTGACAATTCCTACAGCTGATGAAAAAGTCAGAGAGATTTTTGAGCCCAAGACACCGCCGATAGCAGAAAGAATTAAATCGTTAGAAAAATTGCACAATGAGAAAATAAAAACCTTCGCCATGATAGCCCCTCTTTTACCAAAGGCAGAAAGCTTGGCTTTTGAATTAAAAGGCAAGGCAGATTATGTTCTCATTGATAAAATGAACTATCATTATGCCGATTGGGTTTATAAAAAACATCATTTGGGAAAAATTGAAAATGTTCAAAAACTAACTGATTTTTTAAAAAAAGAGGGGATTCCTTATACAATTGTTTATCAGAATTAATTAAAAAATAACACTTCTTCACTAGAATAAAAATTTTTGATTTTTTAATTTTTGGTGCTTTGTTATCCAACCAATCTCTATTTACATTTTTTATTTTTATGCTATTCTATAAATAGCGATTTAAAAGGAGGCAAAAATGATAGTAAAGAAAATTTTGGAAAAAATTGGATTGATTTTTTTCTTTGTTTGGCCAATTATTTTCTGGGGGTTCATTTTTAGGATGCTATCTCTTTACAACATCATTCGAATTAGAATATTGTGGGCAGTGATATCGCTAGTCATAATTGAAGTAATATGGCTGGAGTTGTGGGCCTGCAGCAAAATAGCAGGCGAAACAGATGAGAAATTAGAAAAATCAAGAAAACATTAAGCCGCTTTTAAGCGGCTTTTCTGTTTTTATTAACTATAATTTATAATAATAAAAATCCTATGTTTATCACTTATCTAATCATTTTTACTCTCGCTATTTTTCTCGGAGAAGAATTGATGCTCTTTATCGGTTCGTTAATCCATATTGGATTTTTGCCGGCTTGGCGAACAATTTTAATTGTGCTATTGGCTGTTTATTTCGCAGATTTTATTTTCTTTTATCTCGGTTATCGTTACGGAGAAAAATTAATTGAAAAAATTATTAGATGGAAATTAGTTAAAAATGCCAAGGTTCAAAAAATTAAAGGCATTTTTGAACGTGGTGGGACATGGATTTTATTTGCTTCTAAATTTGCTTATGGTTTAAATCATTTAACTCAAATTATAGGCGGAGCGCTAAAATTTAATCCTAAAAAATATACTTGTAATCAAATTATTACTTCATTCATTTGGACGGTTTTTTATTTGTTTATTGGCTATACTTTTTCAGCGGTTCTCTCCGACATTTTCTTTGATTTAAAAACTTTGGGAACCGCTCTATTACTAATTTTTGCCTTCATTTTTTTCTTGGGATGGTTGGTGGATTGGTTAATCAATAAATTTTTCCCACAGAGATAATTTGCTAAACGAAGAAATTATTTTTATAATATACTCAGTCGGCTAAATCCATTAAATTATGAAAGATTATCTTAAAACAATTACCACCAATGGTAAGGCGATTTATTTGGCTTATGATCATGGGTTTGAACACGGCCTCGAAGATTTATTAGGACAATCATTGGATCCTCAATATATTTTGGATATTGCTGTGGAAGGAGGATATAATGCGATTATTTTTCAAAAAGGCTTGGCGGAAAAATATTACACCGGTACGACTTATGAAAAAAAACTTCCTTTAATTTTAAAAATTAATGGCAAAGCCAACATCTGGAAAGGCGGTGACCTTTATTCTTATCAAAATTGTTCGGTAAAATATGCCAAAGAATTGGGAGCCAGCGCCGTTGGTTACACTATTTATTTAGGTTCAGAACATGATGGAAAAATGTTTGCTGATTTTGGTAGAATTGTTGAAGAAGCCCATCAATTAAAAATGGCGGCCATCGCCTGGGTTTATCCCAGAGGCGAATTTGTGAAAGATGATACAGCGAAAGAGATTACCGCTTATGCAGCACGCATTGGTTTGGAATTGGGGGCGGATATGGTAAAAATTAAATATTCGGGTTCTAAAGAAAACTTTGAATGGGCAGTGAGAGCGGCTGGTAAAACAAAAGTAGTTTTATCGGGCGGGCCAAAGATTGATGAGGAAGAATTTCTAAAAATTCTTAAAAATGTAATGACGGCTGGCGCGTCAGGAGTGGCCGTTGGTCGCAATGTCTGGCAGCACCCGAAACCATTGGAAATCACCGCCAAAATCAGAAAAATCATTTTTGGCAGGTAAAGTATTGATTTTCACAACGAAAGCTTGACTTTATTTAAAATTAGAATAAAATTTTTATAAATCTCAGAAATAAAAATTTAAAAGGTTTTTATTTCAATTATATAATAGTCGATTAAATCATTTATATTACAAAAATGGCAGAGAAAAAGAAATTTGAAAGAAAAAAAACCCATCTTAATGTGGGAACCATTGGTCATATTGACCATGGAAAAACCACTTTAACCGCCGCCATAATGCATATTTTAAACTTTAAGGGTTTGGTGGAAAAAGTGGAAGGCGTTGATCAAATTGATAATGCGCCCGAAGAGAAATCAAGGGGCATTACTATTGCTTTGCATCATTCAGAATATGAGTCAGAAA
>Ga0172366_10000116_pt1 | contig 45775 bp, 34 predicted proteins | sample LakKivSesite69cm_FD_114533 | JGI IMG/M metagenome (GOLD analysis project Ga0172366, IMG submission 114533) | Sediment microbial communities from Lake Kivu, Rwanda - Sediment site 69cm | ecosystem: Environmental > Aquatic > Freshwater > Lake > Sediment | place: Rwanda: Western Province, Lake...
AGCCTTCGACTTTCGACTACTTTTGAGAATTTATTGGATAAAAAATATAAAGTTAGCTGAATGCGCCTATTTGTTCTATATTCATAAAAATAATAATTTGTAATCCTGTTTATCCTGTTAATCCTTGTTAAAATTTCTTTGTTCAACAGGGATGGGCAGGATTGACAGGATATTATGTATGTGTCAGATTATATTCCATCTAACTCCCGAATACGCATAAAATCTCTGGACGTCCGGGAGAAAGGGATGATATTTCTTCCAATTAATGGGAAGAAGTCAGCGCCGGACGTTCTGGTGAAAAAATCATGGCTCTACTTTCACGCACGCTCCGTAAAAGGATTATGTTCGTCATCCTTATCGTGAGCATTGTTCCCGCAATTGTCGGAACGCTCCAGACTTACTGGGGCAGTCTCATTGCCATGGACGCCACCATAGGCGGCTATCTTGAAGGGCGCGCCCTTCAGCTTTCTAAACTTGTTGAAGAATCCCTGCACTATAAACATGATGTCTTTCTTGAACTCTCATCTGACCGGCAGTTCCTTACCCTTTGCAGATCTATTCTTAAATCTCCTGAGAACACAGTTGTGCGCAAGGAATTGGAGACCCATCTGCACAGTTTTATCAAAAACAGGATGTCTGTTGGGGATGGGATAGTTGTTACCTCTTTGAAAGGGGAGGCGCTTGCCTCTACTATCACTCCTGTGAAGGGATTTGGTGTGCGGGATTGGTGGAGTGATGCGACCGCTATGCCTGCTGGCATGATTTACATGGCGGAGGAGCATCCATCCGAACAGAAAGGAAAAACGCTCCTGATTTTTGCCGTGCCTATCAGTCCAGAGTCGTCACAGGAGTCTTCCCCGCAGGCAATGCTTCTTGGCATCCTTTCCATTGAGCATCTGTTTCCTGAACAATCCATCATACGCAGTTCAGAGCAATGGGCGGCAGGGGTGTTATCATCCCGCGGAAGTCTTGTCCTTGCATCGCAGAATGGGTTCCAATATCAACCCGTTCTTCAATCACATTTTGCCCATCTGAAGAGTGAGTATTGCAGTTGGTTCCCCACGCAGGAAGTTGGACACACAAGGGATATCGTTGGGTTTTGTTCTGTCAATCCATCGCTCATTGCCTTGAGGGAGAAGCGGAGCAATTTTGAGTGGTTCGCCTTTGTGGCATTTGATGTCAGTGATGTGGCGGTGGTGATTAATCTCCTTTTGTGGCGCATGTCCGTGTTCGGGCTTATCATGGTTGTGGCTCTTCTTGCCATTGGACTTTATCTCTCAAACAGGATTGTTTATCCCATCAAGACCCTGCACAAGGGGATTCTTGAAATCGCCTCAGGCAACCTGAATAGCCGTGTCAGAATCCGGACTGGTGATGAAATCGAAGACCTCGCCAATGGGTTCAATAAGATGGCGGAGGAACTGAAAAGAACCTATGGAGAGCTCCAGAGCACTGTGGCGGACGTCAGAGAAAAAGCCGGGCAGATTGCCCTCATTCATGAAATCACGCAGGCGGTAAATTCCGCCCTCGAGCTTGATAAGATATTTCTCATACTCGCTGTTGAGCTGAAAAAAATTGTGGATTACGATTACGCCGCCATCTCACTTGTGGCTGAGGAGGAGGGATATTTTTATAATTCCATCATTCATCCACCGTTGCCGGAGGATGAGGCACGCAGGAAGCTTCCCCTGACAGGTTCCACTCTGGAGCGGCTTCTTCAGACACGAGAGCCACTCTTGAGGCAGGATTTATCCAACCAGCACGAAACTCCTAACGATGAGGAACTCCTCAAGCTGGGCATCCATTCAAGCGTGGCACTTCCCCTGTTATCAGCCTCGGGAGTCAACGGTGCTTTCACCCTGGGGCACAGGCGTGTGAATTTTTATGGGGAGAAAGATCTTGGACTTCTCAGGCAAATCGCCACCGCCCTCGCTGTGGCTGTTGAACACAGCCATCTTTACACACGTGTCAGACGTTTCGCGGATGAGCTTGAGGAAAAAGTCAAAGACCGCACCCGTCAGCTCGAGGAGGCGCACAAGAATCTTGTAGTCGCTGAGAAATTCGCCGCAAGCGGGAAACTGGCGGCTAACATGGCACATGAAATCAATAATCCGCTCGGCATCATAAAAAATTATCTGCGCCTGTTCACGGATGAATTGCAAACACATCGGGCGCGCCTTGAATCCCTTGGACTCAATATGCAACCTCTGGGTATCATCAATGAGGAGCTTGTCCGCATTGCCCGGATTGTGCGCACACTTCTTGACCTCTATCGTCCCTCGGCACCGGTGTCGGTTCCAACGGACGTCAATTTAGAAATCACCCGCCTTGTTGAACTCATGAGCAAAAACCTGGAGGGCAAGGGTATCCGCGTTCTGCTTGACCTTGAGAAGGGAATGCCTCTACTGCTTCTCTCGACTGACCAGGTGCGGCAGGTCCTTTTGAACATATTCAGGAATGCTGAGGATGCCATGCCTGATGGTGGTGAGATTCGCGTGCGGGGTCGGTTTTCTGGCGGCGGTCCTCAAGAGCGAAAGAATGTTGAGGTTGTGATTGAGGACACAGGATGCGGTATTCCCGGAGAAATCATGGGGAATATTTTCGACCCCTTTTTCACAACGAAAAAGGAGGGGGAGGCGACGGGACTCGGTCTTTTTGTCACATATGGCATTCTTCAGGGCATGGGAGGCGATATCTCAATCGTTAGCGAGCCCGGCAAAGGCACCACCGTCCGCATCCTCTTTCCCGCTGTCTTTCAAAAGGAAAAGTAAAAAATAGTTTCATTCAAGTTTAAACGTCGGGTGAGTAACTCCCGCAATTGCCTCACTCAGACCTTTTCAAATATGCTATCGAGGGAGTGGATTACCATTTCTTCCGTGATGGGCTGGTTTGTGATGCGGTGTCGGGCGATGATTTGATTGAAGGCGCCTTTCAGGTCACGAATATTTGTATCCACCTTTTCGGCAATCAGATTGATTATATTATCATTGATTTCCACATCGGGGATGTGTTCGTGCTCCTTTTTCAGGATGGCGGCACGCGTCAGGAGGTCGGGCGGCTGGATGTCCACGATGATGCCTGCGCCGAAGCGAGATTTGAGCCTTTTTTCGAGGTGGGCGATATCCTTTGGCGGGCGGTCGCTTGTTATCACGATTTGCTTTTTTGCCTGGAAGAGTGTGTTGAAAAGGTGGAAAAATTCCTCCTGCGCTCGTTCCTTTCCTGCGAGAAACTGCACGTCATCCAGAAGGAGCAGGTCTGTGGTCTTGTGACGGGCGCGGAATTGGAGAATCGTGTTGTTCTGGATGGCATCTATAAGCTGAGAGGTGAACTCTTCCGAATTTGTATAAAGGATTTTCATATCCGACCTGTGTTTTTTGACGTAATTGGCGATGGCATGGATGAGGTGGGTCTTGCCCAAGCCGACATCACTGCACAGGAAAAGTGGATTATAATTCTGTGCTGGTGCCTTTGCAACAGCCATAGAGGTGGCATAGGCGAAGTTGTTATGTGTGCCCACCACAAAATTCTCAAAGGTATATTCCTCAACAATTGGGAGTTCAACCGTCGTGATTTCTGGGGCGCTGACCTGGTGTGGAACTGCCATCCCCGTCATGGAGACTTTACCGGTATCGATATCCGAAGAAAGTTTCAGAAATTCAGTCAGAGCCTTTTTCTCATCACCCATAAGAGCATACGTCTCCGCCCGCCGTTTCCTCGTCTGGAGGTTCCCCGGGTCAATCTCAAGAATTTCCGCCAGGACGTTCAGGACTTCCTGATAATGTTCCTCCTTGGCAAGGAGGTCACAGATAAAAAGGAGGTCTTCTATTGCGCGGGGGATATTGTCGGTCTGGAAGTGGAAATTAGATAACTTGCGCCGAAGGGGGATGTCCTCCGGCTTCAGCATAATTGCCTCCTCAAGTGTCCTCATCCCTTCGTCAAGGTTGCCAGTGTTGCTCAGGACATCAGCAAGGGCAATGTATGTCTCAACGCACTCATTTGTCTGTCCGATTTCCCTCTGGATTGCAATAATCTGGCGGAAGGTTTCCACATTCAGGGCGTCGATTGCGAAGATTTCCTTCAGGGTTTCAATGGCATTATGTGTGTCTCCCGTCTTCTGCTGGATGCCGGACAATGTCTTGATAAGGTCGACAGCCTTATCCATATTTCCACGTGAACGGTTCAGGTCTATCAGTTTGCGATAAACTTCCTGATTATTCGGGACAATGCCCAGCATGTTGTGAAAGACGGCATCGGCGTCATCGAGTCGGTTCTCTTTCAGGTGCAAATCAGCAAGTTCCATGAAGTGCTTCATGGCTTCGTTCTTGCGCTCAAGCTGCAACAGCGTGACGATTAACTGGTTGCGATATTCCACGTTCTTGGGGTCATAGTTGGTGAGTTCCGCATAATAATCCGCCACCTTGGACTGCTGGTCATGTTGAGTAGAAATGGTGATTAGACGCTTAATCTGGTTGATTATTTGGGGTGTCTGTTCGGTCTTCTTATACAGCTCCAGAAGTTGGAGGTTAAGCGAGGTCTCATCAGGGTTTGATTCGAGGAGTTCGGTGTAAAGTTCGATTGCAGGTTCCGGTTGCCGTTGAGTGATGTACTGGTCAGAGAGAATGGTGGCCTCTTTGAAGGCATCGGATTTCTTGCCAATTTTCAGGAGCAGGAAGATATATCGCCGTCGAGCCTCAACATTGGCATTATCCTTCTTCAGGATTGCATCGTAACACTCTTCCTCACCGGCGAGATTATCGTTATGGCTGTGAATGTCAGCCATCTTGAACAGGAGATTGATTGCCTCACTTCTGCGGTTGGTACGTTCATAAACGCTGATAAGTTTTTCATAGGCGGAGATATTATCCGGTCTCATTTTCAGAATCTGTTTACATATTTCGATGACCTTGTTATAAGCCTCCTTTTCAAGGTAGAGTTGTGTAATTTTTTCATACGTTGCCACGACCTCATTTTCGAAGCCGAGTTTTTCATAAACCTCAGCGAGGCGATTGAGCGATGTCATGTCGTCCGGCTGAATGGCTATGATTTTCTGCAGTACCTTTTCCTCCTCCTCGAAGGCGTTCTCATTATGATAAATATCGATGAGTTTTTTGAAATGCTTTAGGGCTTTGCGCTGGTCGCCAGTTTCCATAAAGGTCTCGCCGAGACCATAAAGGGCTCTCCGGTCTTCAGGATTGATATCGAGACAGCGCATGAGATGGGCGATTGCCGGTTCCGTTTGCTCTTTCCGGCGTAGCACCTCATAAGCATGATAATATTCATCAGCCGCTTCGTTGAGGCGCTTGAGACGATAAAGAATGTCTGCCAGGCGGATTATGATGTCATCGGCGTCAGGTTTCAAGGTCAGGGCGAAGCGCAGTTTTTCTACGAGTTTATCAAATTCTTTCCTTGATTCGAGGAATTCGAGGAGGGCGAGAACCTTTTCAAAGGCGACATCCTGCATGTTGGCGGAGACATAGAGGTCGATCTGCTGTTCCTTAAAAGAGAGTTCCAATGGTGAGATTTCAATCAATTGGTTATAGACCGCCGCCGCCTTATCGATTGCGTTGTTCTTCTTGTGGATTTCGATGATTTTTTCATAAGCACCGGTTGCCCCTTCGATATCCTTGCACTTGTATCGTATCAATGCGAGCAGGTATAAAGCCTCAACGGACTCCGGTTTTTTTCTGAGGATTTCCTGCACGGGGATAAGGGCTTCTTCAAAGTGTCCGGTGGTTTCATAGGTCTCCGCCAGACGCAGTTGCAATGATTCTGCATCCTCCTCCCGACCCTGCTGGATATAAACTTCTATCAGTTTTGAGATGATTTTGGGATTATCCCCCGCCTTCGCCATGATGGCATTGAGGGCTTCAACGGCGTCACCCAGGGCTTGCTGTGCGATGATTTCATCGATAATCTGGAGGGCTTCATCTATCAGTTCATCCGTAAGACCGGTCTCAAGGGCGAGCCGTATGTACATCTTTCGGATGTCGTTTCGGGAGGAATCAATCTCCAGGATGTATTTATAACATTCAAGAGTTTTGTCAAATGCCTTGGAATTGTAAAATCCTTCAGCCCGCTTCATAGTTTCGCTGATTGCCTCATCCGTCCGGTTGGATGCAACGAGGACATTGATGATATGGGGATAGACGTCAATGAGGTCCAGTCCCAGGTTTTCAATCTTGCGATAGGTGGCGAGTGCCTGGTCAAAGTTGCCCGAGGTTTCATAGAGGTTTGCCAGATTCATGTATTCGCCCATGGCAGATTCATAATCATCCCTGCCTAAATGACATTCGACCATCAGATTATGGGCATCGATGGAGTCGGGCTCTTTTTCCACCAGCTGAGTGCAGTGATTCAACGCCTCATCATAATTGCGATTGGCAATGAGGAGACTTGCCACAATTTTCAATTCCTTGATGAAAAGGGCGCCTTTTTTCTGGATATTGTAGATTTCGAGGAGCCCCTTATGTGCTGTGATGTTGTTCTGCTGGACCTCCACAACTTTGGAAAATCCCTGGAATGCCTCATCAATAACTCCCAGTTCGAGATAATTTTCCGCCACCTCAACCATCTTGTCGATGACTTCCTGGGTTGTGGGAAGTTCCACATTGATGTTCATGAGTTTGACCAGCCGGGCGAGACCCTCATCATAGTCCACGCCGTTGCTCATGGCATAAAGGCTGATGATGTCGCCGCCTTTATTGCCGGGGCATAGACTGTAGGAACATCTGTAAGTCTTCTCCTTCAGCCTGACTATGAGTGTGCGAAAGACCTGTTCCTTGTGTATTGGGCAGAAGCACTTAATTGTATCTCCAATCTCCTGTATTGTCTCCGTTCGGTAGTTCAGGGTTTGCAGGATGGTTCTGGCATCAAGATTATCCAAAACTTCCTTGATTGTCTTTTCGGAGTAAATGCTCATAATATTTTTATTATTCTAAGCAGTGGATGTAAAATTTTATTTGAAAAAAACTACCTAATATTTTTCACCTCCATTGAAATGTCAAGATATTTCATTGAATGAGTTATTGCGCCGATGGATATCCTGTTCACACCCGTCTTTGCGTATTCCTTAACATTTTCCAACGTGACTCCGCCGGATATCTCCATTTTCACCCCCGCAGTGACTTTATTGCGAATCTTTTTTATATCAACCGGTTTCATATTATCCAGTAATATTATATCAACGGGATAGCGAGAGGCAATCTCCACCTCCCGAGCGTTGCGTGTTTCCACGATTACTGACCGTCGGTCTTTCTTCTTTTTAAAGATTGCCTCAAGGGTGTTTTTTATTCCGCCGGCGGCTTCGATGTGATTATCCTTGATGAAGTATGCCTCTTTGAGGTCAGACCTGTGATTATGTCCGCCACCGACACGCACGGCATATTTTTCAAGGTCTCGCCAGAGCGGGGTGGTTTTGCGGGTGTCGTAGATTTGCGTGCCGAAAGCCCTTACCTTCTCCACAAATTTAGAGGTGAGGGTGGCGATTCCTGAGAGATGACAGAGAAGATTCAGGGCTAAGCGTTCAGAGGCGAGGAGGGCGCGCAATTTTCCCTCAACGGTGGCAATGACGTTTCCCTTCTTCAGTTTTGCCCCATCGCTGAGAAGGGCTTTGAAGTGCGCCCCTTTATCCATCAGGGTGAAACAGCGCCCCGCAATCCGTATTCCGCAAAGCACGCCCCTTTCATGGGCGATAAACTCCACCCGTCCAATATGGCAGGGAGGAATGAGACTCAGGCTTGTAATATCCCTTTTTGCCGCATCTTCCTTCAGTGACGCCAGCAGTCTTCTGTCAAGAGCCCGCCCCCAGGGTATCATTTTCTCCATATTCTTTACCATAACTGAACTCACGTAGTTTTATAAATACTCGTCCATCTTTCTTTTTTTCAGCTCATTGATGAGATGCTTCAGGTCTGGCGCCTTAGATTTAGGGCATACCATCACCACATCACTGTCAACCACGATAAGCATGTCATGGAGACCAAATGCCGTCACGAGTTGCCCATGGGCGCCCGTTGTATTATAGACCGTTGTGTTTTCCGTGTCCACAAGTATGCCCTGTCCAAGCGCAAGATTCCCCTCCTTATCCGGTTTAAAAAAACGCTCAAGGGAATTCCACGTCCCTAAGTCATCCCAGTCAAAATCTGCGCGCACCATGCACACATTCTCAGCCTTTTCCATAATGGCGCAATCAATGGAGATGTTATCCAGTCCTGCAAAGACACGCTCCAGCACGGCTTCCTCATCGGGTGTCCCGAGAGCCCTGCGGAATATATTCATCGCCGCCATTGTTTCAGGTATAAAGCGCTCCATGTTATCCCTCAACACGGAGTTTTTCCAGAAAAACATCCCGCTGTTCCAGAAGAATTGTCCTGACTTCAGAAACCAGTCGGCAGTCTTTGCGTCCGGCTTTTCCAGAAAGCGTTTCACGCGGAAGACCTGTCCCATTGGCTCGTCCCGGAGGATTTCCCCCGCCTCGATGTAACCGAAGCCCGTCTCAGGTCGCGTCGGGGTGATTCCAATTGTCACAAGACTTCCCTCCTCTTCCGCAATGCGGCAGGCAACCTCAACGTTATTCAGATATGACCTTGCATCGCGAATCAGGTGGTCTGCCGTGAGAACTGCCATCGTTGGGTCAGAGAAGCGCGCGGAAGTTATCACCTCTGCCAGTGCAAGACATGCCGCCGTATTGCGCCCCACCGGCTCACAGATGATGTTTTCTTGCGGAAAGTCAGGAATCTCGCGGATGATAGGTTCTTTCAACTCGCATCTTGTGACAATAAAAATGTTTTCTGGCAGGATGAGGGAACTGATGCGTTCAATAGCCGCCTGGAGGAAGGATTTATCCGAGACAATCCTGAGAAGCTGTTTGGGTCTCGTCCTGCGACTGCAAGGCCAGAATCGTTCTCCAATCCCCCCCGCCATGATGACGCCGATTATCATTAAATCTCCCCCTTTAGTCTTGCTTAATACCGACGGAATTTCAGCTTTATGAGGTCCCAGAGCATCCTGATGGAATCCTTAAGTGGATTGACCCTTGATTGAGGAAAGTCCATCCAGCGCACAGGCACCTCCTTGATTTTGAAACCAAGACGCACAGCCAGTGTCAAGACTTCAACATCAAAGCAGAAACCGCTCAACCGTTGCCTTTCAAAGATTGCCTTTGCCGCCTCTTCCGTGAAGAGCTTGAACCCACACTGTGTGTCCTTAATGCCGGGAAGATGGAGAAGTCTGACAAAGACATTGAAGGTGCGCCCCATTGTCTCGCGATACCAGGGCTGTCTCTGCAGGAGTTGCGATTCCCTGAGCGCTCGTGAGCCAAATGCAACGTGATAACCCTGTGCAATTGGGGCGGATAAAGCGTCAAGTTCCTCAATCGGCGTGGAGAGGTCGGCGTCCGTAAACAGACGCAAATGCCCCTGCGCCGCCATCATCCCGCGGCGGATGGATGCCCCCTTGCCCAAATTACGCTCATTGGAGATGATGCGATGTGGTGCGCTATTAAGTACTTCACGCGCTATGGCGACTGTATTATCCCGCGAGCCATCATCCACAATCAAGATTTCCCAGGAGTAACCCTTGCCTTTGAGGAAATCCATAACCTTGTGAAGTGTCTCGCTGATGCGTCTTTCCTCATTATAAACCGGTATAATGATGGATAGATAAGGAATATCTGCCATTTGTCCGGTCATTTTCGGTTTCTCACCTGAAATGTTTGTATTTTACTTTTTTTCCATGAATGACTTTTCTTTGTCAATTTGAAAACAGGGTCTTCATCACGAGATTAATGATTTCATCCATATCGGCAAGGCTGAGGCGTGTATGGAGCGGGAGGGTGATTTCTCGTGCGGCGTATTCCTCCGTGCAGTGTAAGGTGCGTCCTGCGCGTGGGACTTTCTTCCGATAGTAAGACATTGTGTGTAAAGGACGGTAGTGATGTGAGGTCTGGACGCCTTCATTTGCAAGGGATTTTGCCAAGTGATGCCGCGTCTCCTCATCTTTTAGAAGGATGGGCAGGAGGTGATAGGACGGTTTGCCCCAGGATGCCGGTTCTGAGAAGGGGAGAGTGACGCCTGTGATGCACTTCAGCCCCTCGTGCGCCCGCAGAAAGAGTGCCTTGCGGGTTTCATTAATGCGTGAGAGTTTATCAAGCTGCGTCAGGGCGAGGGCGGCGGTGAGATCTGTGGGACGATAGTTGAAGCCGGGTTCCATGATGTCATAAAGGTAAGACTGCTCGCCGGCGTAGTTTTTGTGCCGTTCCCACGTCTGATGCGTCAGACCATGACTTCGGAGAAGGAGGATGCGCTTATGGAGACTCGCTTCTTTTGTGGCGATAATTCCCCCCTCGCCTGCGGCTATGTTTTTATTGGAGAAGAGGCTGAAACAGCCGGCATCGCCGATGGCGCCGAGGGGTTGCCCATGCGAGTTGCGCGCCCCTGCGGCATGTGCGGCATCCTCCACTATGAACAGCGGGCGCGACTCGCCGGCTTTTTTTCGCCGACTTTTTTCCTTTTTGACAATTTTTGAAAGCTCCTCCATGTCCGCCGGGAATCCCGCATAATGGACGGGCATGATGATGCGCGTGCGTGGCGTTATTTTCCGCGCCACATCAGCAGGTGACATGAGAGGGACGTCAAGTCGCTCGATGTCTGCGAAGACGCATCTCGCCCCACACTGGACAACGACATTTGCTGTAGCGGCAAAGGTGAGAGATGGAAGTATGACCTCATCTCCCCTTGAAAGTCCGAGGGCGACCACTGCGAGATGGAGCGCCGTGGTTCCGCTTGAGACGAGGGCACAGGGTGCGCCATCGAGCCATTTTGAAAATGCCTTTTCAAATTGCGCCGTCCGGGGACCCATCGTGAGCCATCGTCCCTTCAGAACCTCGCGGACAGCCCGCAGCTCCTCAGCCCCGTAATCAAGGTCAAACACGTAATATTTAAAATCCATTTCCCGCCCTTTTGCGACTTTTATAAAAAAGCTATTTGCCCCCGTTTTCGGATGCAATCAAAATTTCAAAATATTACCACAACGACACGAAGACAAATGTAATCCTATTCTTTCTTAGTGTCCGCCTAAGGCGGATAGTGACTTTGTGGTTAAAATGATTGATACAGACTCTCGTTTTTATCGACCAGTGTCTTCTCGGAGAACTCCTGACGAATGCGCTTTTGTGCCGCCATACCAAGGAGCCGCGCCTTCTCAGGATTTGAGTAAAGAAACATGATTGCCTCCGCCAGCGCAGAGACATCTTTTGGAGGCACTAAGATGCCGCTTGCGCCATCTTCAATAATGTCAGGGATACCGCCCACGTTTGAGGCGATGATGGGAAGTCCCGCCGCACCCGCCTCTAAGACTGCCGTCCCGAGTCCCTCTGAGAGTGACGGCAGGATAAATAAGTCAAGGGCGGAGAGGATGTCAGGTATATCTGTCCGGAAGCCCGTGAAAATCACGCGTTCTGATATGGTGTTTGCCTTTGCAAAGTCTGAGAGATTCTGGAACATGGAACCATCACCGCAAACCACGAGTATCATATCCGGTGCACTGTCTTTGAGCCGAGCAAATGCCTCAAGCAGGGTATGGTGCCCCTTTTCAGGACGGAGGCGACCCACAATCCCGGCAACGTAGTGTCCGCCCAGACCCAGTTCCCTGCGAATTTTTTCCCTGTCGCCACGGGCATAAAGTTCTGCATTGACTGCGCTGTGAATAAGGATGAGATTTTCGCGCCTGAGATAGGGTTTCGCCGCACAGTATTCAAGGATGGCATGTGATATGCAGATGATTTTATCCGTCATTATTCCGTATAGCCATCGATTTGCGAAATGTCCTCTGATGGGAAAGATATTGTGTTTTGTGCGGAGAAGGTGAGGACGCGGATTCATCCCGAGGAGCGCAAATGCGGCGCACCAGGCATCCTGCGAACCGTGAGTATGCACGATGTCAAACTTCTCCTGAAGTAGTAATCTCCTCATTGCCCTGACGTCGCGCAATAGACTTAAAGGTTGCAACCCACGGGGAAAGCGTATCTCCTCAAATGTGCGAATCCCTTGCGCCTGTGCACGTCGCACAAGTTCACTCCCGTGCGGGGCGGCAATCATGACTTCATGCCCCCTTTGCGCCAGCTCCCGGCAGACAATTAAAATCCTGTTCGATTGCCCGCCCCAACCTTTATGAAAATTGGTGTGTAAGATTTTCATAGCCACCGCACCGCATCTCTCTGACAGACACTAATATTAACAAGGATGGACGGGATGGACAGGATGGACGGGATGGACAGGATGGATTTAAAACCCCGTTAATCCTGTCTATCCCTGTTCAAATTAAATTCTTTTTCCCGGTAGCGTTTATGCGTATTCTCCCCATCGCTTGCGGTTTTTTATCCTGTGAATAACGTGATAGAGGGCGCTGAAATAATACCTGAAGCGCAGGAGGGTGGCGTCCGGCATCACCATGACTCGCGGGAGATAATAAATCTGCGAGGGCTTCACTCGGTTGTCCCTTATGACTGAGACCGCCCCCGCATATCCTGCATTGCGGACACATTGCGCCACATCGGAATTGAAACTCCCGAAGGGATAGCTGAACCAGTTTACCGGACGTCCGAGAATCTCTTCAAGCACCTTGCGCGAATTTACAATCGCCTCCGTTGCCTCATCTACAGGGATATTGCCAAGTCGCCGGTGTGCGGTCGAATGGGAACCGATGGTGATATCCGCCGCAGATAATCTGCGCAGGTGTTCAGCGGAAAGACATCGCTCACATTCCGGCGCATCACCCTGAGAGACAGCCGCACCAATGGTTCCAGTGATGATGAAGATTGTCGCCGTGAATCCATGCGCCCTCAGGATGGGAAAGGCATTCTGGAAAATATCCTCGAATCCGTCATCAAATGTGATGGCAACGGTGCGGTGCGGGAGAGGTTCTCCACCCGTAAGTGAGTTTTTTATCGCGTCGAGAGACGCCACGTGGAATCCATTCTGTTTCAGGAAATCCATCTGGCGGTTAAACTCACGTGGAGAGATAAAGAGGTCTCTTCGCGGGTGAGCCGGTGGCGCATACGCCACGTGATGATATGTAAGGATAGTGGCGCTCATTTTTTCGGGGGATTCCTGCGGGAAATCTTATAGATTGCCTGATATTCCTCCTCTGAGATGAGACCTTTTTTCAGGAGGTCATCAATATCGACGGGACCGGAGGGTCTTGCGGGCGGTGCACCGGTTGGTGGCATTGTCGGAATCTCAGGAATGTCTTGACTCTTGACTCCTTCTTTGGGAGTGTCAGTTCCCGTTGCCTCCATCAGATGACGGACAATGCCTGATTTGATTTTGGAATATTCAAGTTCGGTAATCAGTCCTGTCTGGCGCATCTTCTCAATATCCTCAAAGGTGAGAGAGAATGTGCCTATCTTGCCGATGCGTCTATTGACATAATATTTTATGACACGCATTGCAAGTATGAGTAAAAGGGTCGCCATGAACACGCCAAGGGCGGCGTATGTGAGTATGATGAAGTCCTTACTCTCAAATGCCCGCAAGAATCCATCAAGATATCTGTTCATGGCGCCGGACTGCTTTAAGGTTTATGATTGCTTAAAATGACAATACTTTTTTTAATATTTGCCCCGTATGGGGGTGACGCAAGGATAAAAAGCAAGAAAGGGGAAGAAAAATGAAGATGCGCCGCACAATCTCCCGGAAAATCATGACCGTCCTTGGAGTCTCTATCCTTTGTGGATGTGCCCTGTTTCAAGTGAGGGAATCAGGCACAATGCCGTTGGGAAAGGGAACGCTGAAAGAAGTTGGAATCAATCCCGAAATATTCAAACAGTCTGAAGCTATCGTTCAGGAAGCGGTGGATAAGAATGCAACCCCCGGCGCAGTCCTCCTCGTTGGAAAGGATAACAAAGTTGTGTATGAAAAGGCATTTGCAAATCGCCGTCTCAGACCATTTATTGAACCCATGACCACCGATACTATATTTGACCTTGCCTCATGCTCAAAAGTCCTGGGCACTTCCGCCATGACCATGTTGCTCATTCAGGATGGCAAGCTCAAGCTGGAGACAAAAGTTGCGGATATCCTTCCCCAGTTTGCCCAGAATGAGAAAGGTGATGTAACGGTTTTTAACTTGTTAACCCATACATCCGGTCTGGCGCCGTATTGTGACTGGAAGGAGGCGGAAGAAATCCGTGGCAATAAAACGCAGGACGAAGCCCTGATTGATTATATCTCTTCCCTGAAGAAGCGTTACACCACCGGCGACTTTTATCTTTATTCCTGCCTGAATTTTCTCACCCTTGCCCGAGTCAATGAGACTGTTGCGGGCGAAAGTATGCAATCCTTTCTCAAGCGCCGCATCTGGGACCCTCTAAACATGAAGAGCACCGGCTACATCTTAACGCCTGAACAGTTGAAACGAACCGCCACCACGGCACCGGACGATTCAACGGTGGTGGGGATTGTTCATGACCCGCTTGCGCATTATTACAAGGCAACGGAAAGACATTGCCCCGGAAATGCAGGTCTCTTCATGAGCAGTGGTGACATGGCAATCATGGCGCAGATTGTTCTTAATAGGGGAATGTATAACAACGTCCGCATTTATAAACCGGAGACCGTTGACCTCTGGACTCATCCTCAAATACTAAAGCCCGTATATGAAGCCAGAAAACCTGACCACAAGGGAGAATTAGTCAGCCATGCGCTCGGATGGGGCGTCTATCAGGATAAGCCTTATGTGGACAAAAAGGCGCCGGAGGGCTCCTTCATTGGTCATACGGGATGGACGGGTACTTACATCTGGATAGACAAGAACTCAAAGACATTTCTTGTCTTCAATACCAACTGTGTCCATTCCAATCCCGACCCGCAGATTCATCCATACCGCAAGCGCATAACGGAGGTCTTGCTGAAAAGCATAAATCAATACAGGTGAGATTGCTGTTGACAGGTGGAGCGGGTCGCCATTAGTTTCACAAAAGCTTTGGTAACGATAAAAGGATTCATGGCGGGAAATTTTTTTGTGAGGCACAGTTTTTTATGATAATTTTCTTTTTGGTTTTAGTGTTTGTTGCGACATGCATGTTTTTGATTTTGGTCATACTCCTGCAGTCAGGCAAGGGGAGCGGACTTTCAGGCATGCTGGGAGGTTCCAATCCCCTCATGGATTCACTCGGGGCAACAGGCACAGAAAAGGCACTCAGCAAATGGACAACTATCAGCGCCATCGCCTTTTTTATCATCGCCCTCATGCTTACTCTTCTTGGCGGAAAATTGATGAAGGTAACAAGATTGAGCGACCAGTTGAAATCGACCGCCGCACCGGCTTCGGCGCCTGCGATACCCGGGCAGACCGCCCCAACCAAACAGACTGCACCCACCGGGGAAAAACCGCAGACGGAAAAGACATCCGGTCCAACGGCACCAACGAGCAATGCCTCTCAACCCGCCGCTCCATCCGCGGGAAAATAGTTGACCATATTCGTTTCTCATCATGCGAAATCATGCCCTGCAAGAACTCGTTCTCCCTTGACATATCCCGCTCCATCTCATTAAAAGTTAAATGTGTTTTAACACAATCTTGAAAAGCTGGAGACCATTTTGGATATTTCCATCATTGTTCCTCTTTATAATGAGGAGCAGAATGTGTTTCCCTTCACGCAGGCTGTCGTGGACGTCCTCGACGGTCTGAATAAGGGTTATGAAATCATCTTTGTGGATGATGGGAGCACTGACGGCACGTTTTTGAATCTGTGCGAGGTTGCGCAGAAAATTTCGAGCGTGAAGGTTGTCTCTTTCAAACGCAACTATGGACAGACTTCCGCCATGGCGGCTGGGTTCAATTATTCCAGTGGCAATATAGTCATCCCCATGGATGGCGACCTCCAGAATGACCCTAAGGATATCCCGCGACTTCTTGCCAAGTTAGATGAGGGTTATGACGTTGTCAGCGGCTGGCGCAAGGACCGCAAAGACCGCGCTCTCTCCCGAATTTTCCCCTCAGCTATTGCAAATAAGGTTATCTCACTCATGAGCGGGGTCAATCTCCATGATTATGGCTGTACCCTGAAGGCATATCGGCGAAATGTTATTGAGGATGTGCGTCTATATGGTGAGATGCACAGGTTCATCCCCATTTATGCAGTCTGGCAGGGCGCCAGAGTTACCGAGATTGAGGTGGAGCATCATCCCCGCAGGTTCGGCAAATCCAAATACGGGTTTGAGCGAACGATAAAGGTCATTCTTGACCTGATGGTTATCAAGTTTCTTGGGCAATATGTGCAGAAGCCGATTTATGTTTTTGGAGGGTTGGGGATTCTGAGCATTATAGGTGGTTTTCTGGCGGGGTTGTGGGCTTTATATCTGAAACTCTTCCGTCATACGTCACTTATTCAGACACCCCTGCCCCTGATATTTGTCCTTCTCATTGTTCTTGGGTTCAATGCCATCCTGATGGGGCTTCTGGCGGAAATCTGCATCCGCATTTATTATGAGAGCCAGAATAAGCCCACCTATCTCGTTCGCGAAACCCGAAATTTGGAATGAAGGCGATGGAATACCATGTCTAAAAAGATTCGTATCTGTGTGGATACTTCAGTTATTGGGGGTTGCTGTGATCCGGAATTTCAGGCACATTGTCCGTTTTGACAAGATTCAAAAATTTAATGCCGTGAATATCGAAATGGGATATAAGACAATCATGATTTATTCTCCAAGGGAGGTAACGAAATATGGTCGTTAAAGCCGTTGAAATGGTTCGCGAAATCAGAGACAGGCATTATGAAGAAACAAGAAATCTCCCTTTTGAAAAGCAAATTGAGTATATAAAAAAGAAATCGCAGAAGCTCCAAAATGAAATTAAATCTGCGCGTAGAAAAGTGGGCAGATAACGAGTTCCCCATTTCATCATTCTGTGGACATCTAAGTTTATGTGTGGTATCACGGGTTATATAAACCTGAATAGAGAAAAGGTTCTGCAGGAAAGTGTCCTGCGGAAGATGAACGATTGCCTTGCGCATCGCGGACCGGATGACGAGGGTTATTACTTTGGCGATTATGTTGCCCTCGGGCACCGCCGTCTTTCCATCATTGACCTCGCCAGCGGTCACCAGCCCATCTATAATGAGGATGGCTCAATTGTAATTGTTTTCAATGGCGAGATTTACAACTTTGCCGATATCCGCCGTGAGCTGGAGGCAACCGGTCGCCACCGCTTCGCCACAAATTCAGACACGGAGGCGATTGTGCATCTTTATGAGGAGGAGGGCGAGCTCTGTCTGCGAAAATTGAACGGCATGTTCGCCTTTGTTATATGGGATGCTAAAAAGGAGCTTCTCCTTTGCGCCCGCGACAGAATGGGGCAAAAACCGTTTTATTACACCATCTATGGAGACCAGTTCATCTTTGGCTCGGAGCTTAAGTCTCTGCTTGCCCACCCGGATGTTCAGCGAATTCTCTCCTTTCCCAGTCTGAACAAATACCTCGCATTTGAATACGTTCCGGCGCCGCTTACCATCTTTGAAAACATCTATAAACTTGAACCGGGGCACTTCTTTATAATAGATTTTACTCGCCCGCCACAGTTTCGCCGAAGGATTGTTCCCCAGCCGTACTGGGACATACGCTTTGACAAGGCGGATTTTACCTTTGAGGAGGCGATACGGGCTTTTGTTGACGCATATCGGGAGTCGGTCCGGCGCCGACTGATAAGCGATGTTCCGCTCGGAGTCTTCCTCAGCGGCGGCATTGACTCCAGCTCCGTTGTTGCCATGATGGCGCAGATGATGCCGCCGAAAGAGATTAAGACCTTCTGTATCACGTTTCAGGAAAAGTCCTTTGATGAGTCCGGCTATGCGCGCCTTGTTGCAAACCGCTTCGGGACAGACCACCATGAGGAATCCCTGCCTCCAGTGCGGCTTCTTGAAATCCTTCCACGGGTGTGTGAGTTTCTTGATGAACCTTTTGCCGACCCCTCCGTGATTCCGACCTATCTCCTTTCCGAATTCACGCGGAGGCACGTGACGGTTGCGCTTGACGGTGATGGCGGCGATGAACTGTTTGCCGGCTATGACCCATTTTTAGCACATTATACAGCGAAGGTTCTGGGCATCTTGCCACAGCCTTTCATCGCCGCACTGCGCGGACTTGCAGACCTTCTCCCCGTTTCAACGCGCAACATCAGCTACGATTTTATGATTAAGCAATTTCTTGCAGGCATGAGGTATGATGACGGGAAGCGGCATTTTGCCTGGCTGGGTTCCTTTATGCCAGAGGAGCAGAGGAAACTCCTTTCACCCGAGACGCTAAGCCGGATGTCGCCGGAGAATACTTATGACGTCATTGACAATTATCTTGCCCAGATTGAAAGGCATGAAGACCTTGACGGCATTATTTATCTCTACTGCAAGCTCTATCTGCAGGATGATATTCATGTAAAGGTTGACCGCACAAGCATGGCATGTGGACTTGAGGCGCGCGCCCCCTTCATGGATTTTAACGTTGTGAACCTCCTGTGCAGTCTCCCGAACAGGTGGAAACTTCACGGCTTCACAACCAAATATCTCTTCAAGAAGTCGATGGAGAAATTTCTTCCAAAAGAGGTTATCCATCGCAGGAAAAAGGGGTTTGGAATCCCGATAGCCGAGTGGTTAAAAGGGCCGCTGAAGGCAACCCTCCTTGAGATTCTAAGCGAAAAACGCCTGAAGGAGCAGGGGATTTTCAATCCTGAACATGTAAATCTCCTCCTTCGCCAGCACTTTGAGGGAAAACGCGACAACAGAAAGCGCCTCTGGACACTCTTCATGTTCCAGAAGTGGTGGGAGCATTATATGGTCTGATTTGCACAGGAATGGTATAGGCGCAAAACCCTGAATGGTGACCACATGGGGAAAAATGTCAGACAAAGGAAAGGTTCGAGAAAACCGATTCCAGTCGACGAGAAAAAGATAAAAAAGAAACTCGCTTCCACTTTACTGCCCACTCCTCGCCCTATCATGATGCCACCAAGGGGAGTCTGGATTCTAACAGGTATCACCCTCATTTCACGCCTCCTGTGGCTCAGCCCCGAAGGGCTCTGGCTCGACGAGGTGTTTGTTTATTTTGACTGCAAGGCGCCTGTCTGGCACATCCTGCGCACCATGCATCCTCTACACTTTATCATCGGCAAAGCCTTCCTCTCCATTCATGATTCGCCGGAGATGCTGCGCTTGCCATCCGTCCTGTGGGGCACCGCAGTCATCCCTATTATCTTCATGACCCTGCGTGAGATGTCCGGAAAGGATGCGGCGTGGCTCGGCGCACTCTTCATGGCATGTTCCTCCTATCTCTTCAACTACTCACTCGACGCAAACTATTATGGTGCGGTTATATTTTTTTCCTCAACAGGACTTTTTTTTCTCACAAGGTATCTTTCAGAAGCCAACCTCTTGAACATGTTATTATCCATTCTTGCCTTCATTGTTGCCCTCGGCTTTCATCCCTTTGCGGGAATTCTTGGCGGTCCTGCAGTAGTGGTCATGGTGTGCCGTGCGATAACATCGCCGCGTCACCGCCGCGCCTTGCTGCCCACTATCTGGTTCCGAGAAGGACGACCCATTGAGGGAATAGCTTACTCAGTATTGCTGGTTGTCAGCATCTTCTTTTTTGCAAAAGCACTGCCGCGCATCCGGTCAATGATTAGCGTTCTGGAACAGCTCATTGAGCCGGGAGCGACGTTCAGCAACATCCAGTTTGGGCACGCCTTTTTTTTCAACTATTTTCGGTGCAACCTGACCGCTTTTTCCTTCCCCTTCACCTTTTTTGAGTGCACTGTGGCTTGGGGCGCCTTTGTCCTTTTTTGCCTGAGCATCATTGCCGGGCTGAGACGCAAACCCTGGATGAGCATACTGGCATTGGTCTCCGTTCTCGGAACCTTTGTTCTGATATTCAACATCAACGCGGAACGATTTTTTCACATGCGATTTCTCAGCGCACTGTTACCCATATACGCCCTTTTTCTCTCCACTGGCGCTGTCCAGATAGTCCGATGGGCTGGATGTCTTTCCCCGGAACGGGATGTTGAACCTTCTGTGAGCCGAAAGGTGAGGAATGACTCAGTGGGGGAAATCCGCGACAAAGATAACCCTGTCCCTGCCCTTCTCTGGGTTGTCCTCGGCGTTTATATTGGTGGCATTGCGCTCTCCTTCGCATTCGGCTGGGAAAAAAACCGCCCATTGTCAGCTTATGTCGGATGGGGTCTCTATGCCGCCATCCTCCTTTGCCTGGCACTGGCAGGGAGTCTTCAGCGACGGCGCGCCGTTCCCGATACATGGTGCCGCCGCACCGCCCTCTTAGTTCTGGTTCCAGTTTTCCTCGCAAACGTCCTTTCCATCGCCGGGCGAATGATTGCCGTCCGCCCCAACTATAAGCGCATCGTGGAAATTTGGAAGAAACAGGCACGGGCTGACGACCACGTCGTTTTTCAAAGCTTCGGAGAGTGGGAGCCTCTGCGTTATTATCTGCCAAAAGCCGGACTCTCGCTTCGCAACGCCATCCGCCTCAATGACACCAGTGGAGAAGTCGGCGTGCGTCTTGCACAACTGCGCGGACTTGCCCGCACATTGTCCCGAGGCTGGCTGATTCGCTCCTGGGATATAGACCTCACTTCAGGAATCTTAGACTGGGCTGAGAAACATCTGCCGTTTGTGGAATTCGCCCCCTCTTCCTTTGGAGCGGGAATGGACATACGGCTCTTCCGCCTGAACGTAAAGGATTCCTACCTCAACGCCCCTTACGGTCTGCGAATCCAATATGGCGAACATGATAACCGCCGCACCCTGAATGATGGACGCATCTTATATGAACGCCTGGTGGATGTGGACGGCGCCTCGACATTCACCGTCAGTATGGAAGCCGCACAAGCCGGCGCACCATCTGTCTCCCCCAATGATGTAGAAATTTATGTGGATGGGCGATCCTTCGGTTCCGTGGCATCCATCTCCGCTTCCGGCGGCATCTTCCTTACGGATAAAAAACATACCCTCGGCGCTGTATTCGGAACCCCCGCTCCTCATCCCTCTTTACTGTGGAATACCCTTGACCTCCCTGTTGCGTCTCATTTTCCGGCTCGCGCCCTCACTATTCCCTTTCATTCCTTCGTTGTGGAGAAGGAATATGAGGGGCGTTCTGCCCTTGTGCTCACACGGAATGTCGGAGTGGAGTACTGGTTTGATTTTCCCGATGCCGGACTCTATGAACTGACCATTCAGGCTGTGCATGACAAGGGCGCCTATGACATGCGGCGTCCCGTCTGGCTCGATATCGCCCTCGATGAACAATTCCAGGGTATCCTGCCATTCGAAAAGGGAGACAACACCTGGGGCGTTCGCTCCATGCCTATCCGTGTCCCTTCCTCCGGCATGCATTCCCTTGCCATCAACCTTGTCAGCGGGGCTATTGCTCGATGGAATCTTGCCCCGGATGAAGAAATCAACGCCATCCTCGGCGATATTTCCATCAAACGACATTCCGAGGGCACGCCCGTCCTTGACCAGCGACTCTTTGCTGGAAACTCTGGTGTGCGCGAGCCGAAGACAATCCCTATCCCCATCTTTGAGGAAAAACAGGGCAAACACCTTTTGCCGGGCTGGGTCGTCAATGGCAAGCCATCATCCATCCTCATGGACGAAAAGCGACCCCTTGGTCTTCAGAGGGAGCCTGCGGTGGAGGTGAAAGTCCCTTATGATTCAGGCGGCATCATCCTTCTGGCACCCTTGCAGAATCTGCGCCCGGGGAGCCGCTTAATTCAAGCCGAGGCAATGCTTGCAACTTATGACCTTTTCAATCATTCCGCCACACTCGGGATTGCCTTCTTCGGAGAGGACGTTTCAAAAGGCATACTTCCCGGTTCGCCCGTTATCGGTGCGCAGGAAGGCATCTTGCGTCAGGCAGGACCATCGCGATTCTCCGTGGTGGCAAGTCCGCCGACAGGCGCCCGATTTTGGGCACCCATCATCAACATCTATCAAAACGGCACTCGTCCCTCTGCAAATCCGGGATACGTCAGTATTGGCGGCATCTGCGTCTGCGAGTATTGATACAATTCATTTCTGTGATGAACTGTGGCAGATTTTTAAGAATATTTTTAGAGTGGGTGAGAGTCTTGTGCGGGCATTGAAATGAATTGCGGCATCGCACATAAATCTTTGGATTGGCGGCAATCCGTTTCGTGAGAAGGTTTGATATTATGGGTAAAATGGAGACCCGCCTCTGCGAAATACAGAATTATGCCGTTTTGCGTTAACAGACATCCGCTGGGCTTTATAATATATGCCTCTGCGGAGGGGTCTGAAAAAAAATATTTCAATGCTCTTTAAAAATTATCTTGACTCAAAAGCGCAGTGAGTGTTACGTAACTACGAAGTCTTTCAAAAAAAATTGTGAGTGGGGTGGCTTCAAAGAATCGCAAGCAAAGGTTTTTTTTGGGTTTGGGGGGAGTTCCCCTTTGCATGTGAGTGAATTAGGAAGGAGGTGAATAGGTAATGACGAAAGCCGAAATGGTGGATGATGTGGCAAAGAAGTGTTGTTGCAAGAAGTCACAGGCGCAGGAAGCGTTTGATGCCGTGTTTGATGTAATCGGCAAGGTGCTCAAGAAGGACAAGAAGGTCCTGGTTCCCGGGTTTGGGAGTTTTAAGGTTTCGAAGCGGAAGGCACGCAAGGGGCGCAATCCGCAGACGGGCGCTGAGATTAACATCCCGGCATCCAGGACCGTCCGTTTCAAGCCAGCCGAGAAACTCAAAGAGGGCGTCTGAGCTTTCTTAGTGATTTTCCTTCAGGGTTAAAATGAAAGGCGGGTCGTGATTGACCCGCCTGTTTTATTTTGCAGGAAATAACACCCCACGTAGTGTATTAAATTTTACTTCAAGCACGATGCGAGGACTTCTCTCATTTCGTTGTGGATGATACCGTTAGTGGCAAGGATTTGTTTTTTTTCAATGGCAAATTTTTCGCCGGAATAATCACTCACCCTGCCGCCCGCCTCCTCAACAATCAGCCAGCCCGCCGCTGTATCCCACGGCTTCAAATTTTCCTCCCAGTAACCCTCCAAGCGCCCGCACGCCACAAAGCACATGTCAAGCGCCGCCGAGCCCATGCGTCTGACGCCGTGACAGAGCATCATGAAGGCGCGGAAAAATCTTAAATAATAGTCCGCCCGCTCTCGGCGGTCGTAAGCGAATCCAGTGACAACGAGACTCTGGCTCAAATCCCCCGTCTGCGAGACATGGATGGGTTTTTCATTCAAAAAGGCGCCGCCTCCTCTCTCTGCAAAAAACAGTTCCCTGTGATAAGGATTGTAAACAGCACCCAGAACTATGCTGTCCGCGCGTTCCACTCCGATGGATATGCAGAAGGCGGGAAATGTGTGTGCATAATTTGTTGTGCCGTCAAGCGGGTCAATCACCCAGCGGAACTCGGAAGAACGCGGGGCTCTGGCGCCTGATTCCTCCGCGAGAATCTGGTGTTCTGGAAATGTGCGCCGGATGCCAGCGATGATGGTTTCCTCCGAGCGGCAATCAGCCTCCGTTATGAGGTCAATCTCGCCGGATTTCGTCTCCACGCGTTCAAGGTTTCCGTAATAGTGCATCAAAACGTCGCCCGCTTCATTGATTGTTCGCAATAAAACTTCACGCAGTTCTTTCAAATTTTTATTCCCTTTCGGTTTTTATCATCGATAATCAGATGATAGGATAATTGCATAGCGGGCACATTGTCAATGCCGTATTATTTTTTGATGGTCTGGCAAGTGGGTGCAAAAATATTTTAAGCTGTAGGAACTTTTATTAAAAACCATCGTCTAAAGATTTATAAGATCTTTATAAGTTACGATTAGTGTGAAAGGAGATTATTATGAACAGATTGAGTCGCTTTGTATGGGTTTTGGGTTTGATGGTTCTATCGATATTGATGGGCATCGGTTGGGCGGTGATGGCGTCAGAACCTGTATCAGGCACACCTGCCATCCCTGTCACCTCCGCGCCTGCTTCTTCAAACCTTGGTTATGTAAAGGACACCTCTGAGGACTTTCGCAGTATTGGCGCTTCGGGACATGCGGTTTTGTTCGAGCGCCCCGATGGCACATCATTTGTCGAATCCGTGCAGATTTTTGCCGCACGCTACGGCATGCCGGAGCCTCCTCAGGAAAACTTCCACCTTTATATTCTTAATGAAAAACAGCAGGTGCTTGCCGACGTGGAATTCCCATATTCCCTTGTCGAGCGGGGAACCCTGCGCTGGTATTTGCTCAACACGCCGTCCATTGAGGTCCCAAAGCAGTTTTATGTGGCGCTTGCCTTCAATCCGAACCAGACCAAGGGTATTTACCTCGGTCTGGATAAGAGTGTGACGCAATCTCATTCCTTCACGGGTCTGCCGGAAGAGGGTTACAACAAGGTGACGGGGACGTTTGACTGGATGGTGCGAGTGAAGTTAGACGCTACGCCTTCAGGAAGATTCGGTGTGCGCCGCCTTGCAGACTGGAAACCGCCACAAGCCGCCGTCGACCCCTTTTCTGGATGCGTTGAAATCAGTTTCAGCTCTGCTGTATCGGAAGACAAGCAGAGCTATGGAGGCATTGGTCCTGCCATTAAATTCTCCATTTCGGATGCGACGCCTTCCACGGTTCCTTCGAAGGTATATGCCATAAATGGCTTTCGTTTTTACGGCAGTCGTTACGGTTCGGGGTATGAGCCAAAAACGACAATGATAAAAGCGGCTCTTCAGGATGCGAATGGCAAGGTCGTCTGGCAGGAATCCTTCCCATACGCCCTGCTGAGTTACAAGGCAAAATGGGTTGACCTTGTGCCGTCACAGCCTATTTCACTTGCAGGTCAGCCGCTTGCACCATTAACCTTTTCCCTGAATCCGGAAGCCCACCAGACCAAGGGGGTTTATTTTCATTACTTGAAAAATCCGCCAAAATCTCATTCACTGGCTGGAACAGTTGAAAGGGGATTCAAGGATGTGCCTGACCGCGAATGGCTGATTCGTGTTTATCTGGCAGAGGCGAAGTGAGGAATTGGAGGATTTGAGAATCGGAGAATTGGAAGAGCAGGAAAATGGGGAATAATCGACATTATGGCAGATATAAAAGAGCGCTGCGACGGGGAATGGGGACCCGTCGCAGCCGGTGAGATGTGGATGGGTTTGGGGGGAGAAAAGCTTCTTCTATTTTCTCTCGTTACCCTATCTCAATTAAAGTAATATATCAAGCGAACGCCGGTGTCACAGAAAAAGAGAAAAAATGGGGATGCCGGTTTGTCTCTCGATGAGGTTGCAGACTGGGATGGTTTAACTTGACACGTCGGGCAACCGGAAAGTATATTTATAATTTAATTAGTATGGGCATTTTGGGTGCATTATTCTTGCCGTTTTTTTAAGAGGTGCGCCGCAATTTGAGAACCTGAATGGGAGTTGAATGGGAAAATCTGCGGAATTTGTGATAACTCTTGACCCCTCGGAAATCGTTGATTTTTGCGGTGAAGGCGATGAGCGCATCCATGAGATGGAGCGCAACCTGAATGTGCAGATGATTTTGCGGGGGAACGAGATTAAAGTCATTGGTGATGAGGAAGATGTTGGAAGGGCGGCGGGGATTGTAAATGACCTCCTCTATGTTCATAGAAAAGGCGGCGTTGAGGACAAAGCCATAAGGAGGCGTCGGCTTCAGTATGCCTTAAGGAGTGTGGGCGCTGAGCAGACTCCCGACCTGAAGAGCATATTTCTTGATGAAATTCCAGTTCCACTTAAGCGCCGGCGTCTTACTCCGCTCACTGCCGGACAGAAGCGTTACGTGGACGCCATTCGTTCGTCAGACATCGTCTTCGCCATTGGACCGGCAGGGACGGGCAAGACCTATCTTGCAATGGCGATGGCAATCTCCGACCTCATGCAGGGCAACGTGCGCCGCATTATCCTTGTCCGCCCTGCAGTTGAGGCTGGGGAGAAACTGGGATTTCTGCCAGGCGACCTTGCCGCAAAGATTGACCCCTATCTCCGCCCACTCTGGGATGCCCTTTATGAAATGATGGAAGCGGAGAAGATTAAGCACAATATTGAGACAGGCGTCATAGAGATTGCCCCGCTTGCCTTCATGCGTGGTCGCACGCTCAATAGCGCCTTTGTCATCCTGGATGAGGCACAGAACACCACGCCGGAACAGATGAAGATGTTTCTCACACGGCTTGGATTTGATTCCAAGGCAATAATCACCGGCGACATCACCCAGGTTGACCTCCCTGTCGGACGCCATTCCGGTCTTATCCACGTCCGGTCTGTCCTGAAAGACATTGAGGGCATATCGTTCATCTATTTCGACCAGAATGATGTTGTCCGCCATGAACTTGTGCAGAAGATTATTCAGGCATACGAGATTGACGAAAAGAGGCAAAAGGAGCAGAAAGCCTGAGCCGGCATTTTAGGATTTCAGTCTTTATCGCATGAGGTATAGTTCCACAATTGGTTAAGAACCGCATAAAATCAAAGACGGATATGGATATACGGGTTCTCCAGAGTCCACGGCGACGCCGGCTTGCCTATGTTGGCGCATGGCTTGTGTTCCTTGTCGTGGTGGCATTCATCACCATCCTCATCTCCAGAGTCTTCTTCTTTCATCCTTATCATTTTGAAGTGGGAAAGATTATAGGACAAACCATCCGCGCCCCGTTCCCGTTTGAGGTCGAAGACCGGGATGTCTATAACAAGAAGGTGGAGGAGGTTCTTAAGAAAGCGCCACAATGCTATGAATACGACAGCGAGGTAGAGGACAAGATTGCGGAGACTATCAAAGGGGTGAGGGAGGAGGTCATTGCCATCACACAGACGGGTCCAGCATCCATGAGGACTCTTCAAAAGAACCTCAAGAAAAAATACGGCATCAGTCTGAGCGATAATGCCACCACGGCAATCCTCGCCATTGGCAATGACCGGCAGTTTTATCATTACCTCGGGTCGCTCATTCATGACATCATGACCAATCGCGGTCTGATTGACGACAAATACACCTATGAGACTTTTGAGAAACAGGGGAGGGTGAAGATGCTTAACAAGCATCAGGCGCCACCCGCTAATTTTGTTGCCGCTCGCCTCGTGGAATACCCGGAGGAACTGGTCACGGTTATCAACCTGTCGCTTAATAATTTCTTTTCCGGGTTGCCCACATATCAATTGTATGCCGCACGCGACCTTGCACTCAGCATGATTGAGCCAAATATTGTCTATCGTCCTGACTTGACGCAGGAGGAAAAGGCGAAACTGGTGGGTCAGGTGGAGAAGGTGAGGCGTTCCTATGCCCGGGGTGAGGTCATCATCAATGCGATGGAAAAGGTCAATACTCTTCAGGACAATGCCCTTACCAGACTTAATGAGCGTTTAAGGGCTGCCAACCTGATGCAGCTTCTGGCAAATTTCCTCTTTCTCCTTATTGTCTGTGGTTTTGTTGCCTTCTTTGTGCACAAATTCAACGTCAAAATGGGATTTACCGCTCAGAACATTATTCTTATCAGTCTGCCGGTATTCCTTCCGCTGACAATTGGACGTCTCTTGGTGCAGGTGCTGGGGAAGGAGAACATAGTTGCTGGTTACGCCTTTCCAGCGGGTATTATCGGAATCCTTGGCGTGATACTTCTGGATGCACGCATCGCATTTTTGCTCGTAAGCTGGGGTGCACTTCTGTTTGGACTCATGGTGGATATGAATTTCAAGATTACGCTTCTTGCCTTCATTGGCGGTGTAACAAGCGTGAGCAGTCTTTATAATATACGTGAGCGTAAGGAGATGCTCATGGCAGGGTTCCGCATAGCGCTTGTGAACTTTATTTCGGTGCTTATCCTTGAATACATGGATGACCCAACCGGGGAATTTCAGACCTATGCCATGCGGGCTGTGTGGGGTCTTGGCAACGGCATCGCCTGCGGCATAATTGCCTTTCCAGCCCTTGTCTTTTTTGAGGTCTTTTTCGGCGTGGTGACGGATGTGCGTCTCCTGGAACTCACAGGCATCAGGCAACCACTGCTTTCTGAGATGGAGGAAAGCGCCCCGGGGACATATCAGCACAGTCTTAATGTGTCAAAGCTGGCAGAGCCTGCAGCTATCGCCGTGGGAGCCAATTACCTCCTTGTGCGCGCCGGTGCTTATTACCATGATATTGGAAAGACAATCAAGCCCAAGTATTACTCCGAAAACCAGACAACGCCCGAGGATAAAAAGATATACCAGAACATCACCCCCAGTATGAGTGTCCTGATTATCAAGAAGCACATCAAGGATGGTATAGAGCTGGCGCAGAAGTGGGGACTTCCAAAGCGGGTCTTCGATTTCATTCCCCAGCATCATGGCACAGGTCTCATACGTTATTTTTACAATCAGGCACTGAACCGATATAATGAGGGCAAATCCAGCGACCCTGTGCGCAAGGAGGATTTCCGCTATCCGGGACCGAAACCGCAGAGCATCGAAGCCGCCATTGTCATGCTGGCGGACATTGTGGAGGCGGCATCCACAAGCAAACTCATGGAGGCTTATCTCAGTGAGGATGATATTCGCCGGATCGTTCACGAAGCCGTCCTGAATCAGTTTAACGATGAACAGTTCGATGAGTGCAACATGACCCTCAGGGACCTTCACCTTATTGAGGAGTCATTTGTCAAAACCCTTGTCAGCCGTTATCATCACCGCGTCCAGTATCCGCACGCCGCAAAGGAATCTGAGCGTGATGAGAGATTGCTGGAGCAGGAATCCACCAATGTCTCAATGAGTTAATGAACCAATGGGCAATGGGTCGATGAATAAATAGGTCAATGAATCAATGATTTGCGTTGTCACAGGGTCGGGAGGATTTATCGGGAGTCATCTTACGGAGCTCCTCCTTGAAAACGGCTGCCACGTCCGCGCACTTGTGCATTACAATGCCCTCGGTCTTCGCGGGCATCTTGAAGAGGTGGTCGCAAATGCCCACGCATCCCATGCCGCATGGGTTGGTGAGAAACGGCTTGAGATTGTCGCCGGCGACGTTCAGGATGCACGTTGTATGAGGGAACTGGTGGCAGGTTGCGATGTCGTCTTTCACCTCGCCGCCCTGATTGGCATACCATATTCCTATACGGCTCCGCAGTCCTATGTAAATGCGAACATCCAGGGTACGCTGAACGTCCTCGAGGCATGTCGACTGGAAAAGACGCCGCGGCTCATCCACACATCCACCTCCGAGACCCTCGGCACTGCCCATTACACACCACAGGATGAAGAACATCCCCTTCAGGCGCAGTCCCCCTATGCCGCCACAAAGATTGCCGCAGATAAACTTGTGGAGTCCTACAATCTTTCCTTTGGTCTTCCCACAGTCATCCTGCGTCCCTTCAACACCTATGGACCCCGCCAGTCCTCCCGTGCAGTCGTCCCCACCATACTTTCCCAGATTCTATCCCCGGAATGTCCGGAGATTCACTTGGGGTCTCTTGTGCCAGTGCGTGACCTCACTTATGTGCTCGATACGGCGCGCGCCTTTATGATGATTTCCTCGGCACCTCTTAAGACCGTGATTGGAAAGCTGTATCACCTTGGAAGTGGGAAGGGAATTTCCATCGGAGGGCTGGCAAACCTTGCCATGGAAGTGACCGGGATTAAAAAGCCGGTCAGAGAAACGCCTGAGCGCATCCGACCGGAATCAAGCGAGGTGCAACTTTTGACGAGCAGCAATCGCCGTATCAGTGAAGATGTGGGTTGGGAGCCGCAGGTTGCCCTTGCTGATGGTCTTCGCAAGACTGCTGAATGGATTCTGCGCCATCCAACGTTCTACCGACCGGATGAATATGCCATTTAAAGGATTTTTAGAATGGCAAGAAAAAGGCTAATGTTTGTGTTCGGGACGAGACCGGAGGCAATTAAACTGGCGCCGCTCATCCTCAAGGCGCAGGAGGCGGATAGGAATTTTGAGACTCAGGTTGTTGTTACCGGTCAGCACCGACAGATGCTTGATGATGTCATGACAGCCTTCCATCTGAAGCCCGACATGGACCTAAATATAATGAAGCCCGACCAGGGTCTTTTCTCCCTCACCTCGAAGGTATTTGCGGCAATGGAAGGCGCCATGGAGATGTTCGCTCCGGATATCGTCATTGTCCAGGGAGACACGACCTCCGCCTTTGCCGCCGCCATCTCAGGTTACTATGCGGGGAAAAAGGTTGCCCATGTGGAGGCAGGTCTCCGCACCGGCAATAAGTGGGCTCCATTTCCTGAGGAGATTAACCGCAAGACAATATCAGGCGTGGCTGATTACCATTTCGCCCCGACAGAAAAGGCAAAGGAAAATTTGCTCCGTGAGGGATATGAATCATCGGCTATTCATGTGACGGGCAATACCGTCATCGATGCCTTACTTTTCACTGCAGGGCGTGTGCGGGAGATGCCATGTCCCCTTAGCAATCTTGCTGAACCTCTTTCTAAATGCCGGAAGATGGTGCTTATCACGGGGCACAGGAGAGAAAATTTCGGGGAACGTTTATTCCGCATTTGTGCCTCCTTCCGCACCCTTGCCACAAAAAATCCCGATGTCCTTTTTGTCTATCCTGTCCATCTGAATCCCAACGTGCAGAAAGCTGCTAAGAGCATACTCGGAGGCATCTCCAATCTTCTCCTTCTCCCGCCTGTCGCCTATCCTGACTTTATCTGGTTGATGCTGAAATGTCACCTCATCATCAGCGATTCCGGCGGGATTCAGGAAGAGGCGCCAGCCCTGAGGAAACCAGTCCTTGTGACGCGCCATGTCAGTGAAAGACCTGAGGCAATAGAAGCGGGTGTTGTCAAACTTGTTGATGACGACCCTGATAAGATTATACCCGAAGCCCAGCGGCTCATGGATGATGCGGATTATTACAGGAGCATGGCGAGCGGGGTAAGTCCTTATGGTGATGGCAGGGCATCCGAAAGAATTCTCGCCGTATTATCGGACTGAAATCCACCTCGGTTGGATAATTTGTGGAGATTCGTGAAGATTCGTGGATGAATCCATGTTTCTGTTCATTATTGCTTTGGGGGGAAGTTACCAATCCCGAGTGCAATGCCGAACTTCTTTGCCAGGTCGGTATTGTCTTGCACGCCCATGAACAATAATGCCTGCGGTCCGAAGGCGTAAACAGGTACCTGCACGGCGGTGTGTTCTTTTCTTGCCCAGCCAAATCCAAGACCACTTCCATCCAGATTTCCGCTGACAATGGCAAGTCCGCCAGTTTCATGGTCTGCGGTGACAACAACAAGTGTGTCCTTATTTTCTTCTGCGAAATCCAGCGCAATCTTCACCGCCTCGTCAAAAAGGAGGACTTGCCGGATGACGTAATCAGGATTGTTCGCATGTCCGCCCCAGTCAATCTGGCTCCCCTCCACCATCATGAAAAATCCATTTTTGTTTGATTTCAGGAGGGCAATCGCCTTTTGAGTCATTTCGGCAAGCGATGGCTCATCGCCGGTGGTCTTAAGAGCGTCCATCTGGAAGAGACCGAGAATGTGCTCACCTTTGGCATCGGCAAGTTGTTGTCGCGTCTCAACAATTAGATAACCTTTCGCCCGCGCTTCATTCAGAGGAGATTGTTCATCGTCTCTTTTACTTTCCTTAATTGATTTGGGGATGAAGAATTCCCTCCCGCCACCCAGCAGAACGTTCACGCCATTTTTTATAAGCTGAGTGGCAATATCGGGCTGATTTTTTCTGGAGGAGACATGGGAGGCAAAGACAGCCGGCGTTGCGTCTGTGATGTTAGATGTAACGACAAGTCCGGTGCTCATGCCCTTCTTCTGAGCCGCCTCGAGGATGGACATGAAATTCTTGCCGTTCGGACTCATGGCAATGATGCCATTATCGGTCTTAAATCCAGTGGAAAGGGCGGTGCCCGCTGCTGCTGAATCTGTTATGAGGCGATTGGCGGAGTGGGTCTTGACGAAGCCCGTGACAGGCATCCGTTCCATGTTCAGCCTTCCATTTGCACCGGTTGCACGAATCCTTGCCGCATCCACGTGGGCAAATCCCATGCCGTCACCGATGAGGAAAATAATATTTTTGACCACCTTTTCCTTGAGGAGCGGATATGATAATATGTCCGTTACGGGCTTGTAAAATGAGATATCTTGTTCCGATTTTTCCTGCGGGTTGACATATATGGTAATGGAAAAAATCAGGGCGGCAAGGAGTGAAACAGTGATAAGGTATCCAAAGTTTAATTTCTTCATAATAAAACCTCCAGATGAATTTTGCAAAATTACTGTATGGGTAAAAAATCTCCATGCAAATAAAAATTGCAGTGTAGGCCGTTAAAAAAGTTTGATTTTTAAAAGCGGCGGGCATAGATTTTTATCTTGTTGGCAGTTGAACGGTGACAGGAATCCATCAGGGGCGGGCATTAATGATAAAAGAGGCATTATTTTATGACAGAATGAGCGACGGCATCGTCCAGTGCACCCTTTGCCCTTACCTATGCTCAATCAGCCCCTCCAGAAATGGGCAGTGCGGAGTACGCTCGAATCGCAATGGAAGACTTTTCACCATGACATACGGACGTGTCAGCACGGAGATGGTTATTCCGATTGAGGCACTGCCTCTGTATCATTTCAATCCGGGGTCAAAAGTCATTCTCATCGGCACGCTGGGATGTAATCTACATTGTCCTTTCTGCAACACATGGCGGGTATCTCAAACCGGAGCTCGGATACGCTTTGTCTCGCCGGAAGAACTTTTGAGTATTGCAAGAACAAAGAAAGTGGATGGTATTGCATTCGGTGTGAACGAGCCGGTGGTTTATTATGAGTATATCGTTGAGGCGGCACCCATATTGAGAAATGCAGGACTTTTCGTTGTTGTGGCGACGAATGGTTTTATCTCAGACCCGCCACTTTTTGACCTTCTGTCATTGGTGGATGCCTTTTTAGTGGATATTAAGGGATTTGAGGACGCGTTTTATCAAATGGTCACCGGTGGATATCGGAATGAAGCGCTCAGGACTATTCGCTCCATCAATAATAAAAAACCGTTGGAGGTCTCGGCGCTCATCATTGAGGGACACAATGATGATGAGAATGACCTGGATTCTTTTTTCCACTGGTTAGCAATGCTTCGCCCTGCGCCACCGCTACATCTTTTGCGGTATGAACCTGCGTTTCAGTATACCGATCCGGCGACGACTCCAATGCGCATGTATTATCTCCAGGAGAAGGCACGTCGCATCCTCCATTATGTGTATCTCAGCAACATGGACGAGCGCGAGGCGAAGGTCACATATTGCCCCTTCTGCCGAGAAGTCCTCATTGTGCGCGAGAAAGACGCCATCCACTTTGAGAAGATGCTCAATAACCGCTGTTCATCCTGTGGGAGAGTCATTCCAGTTGTCTTTTAGATATTCATCAAATTCAAAGACATGATTGTTTAAGGAAAATGTGGACAGGATTCGCCCGAAGGGTTAGTAAAAATTCATTCATGTGTTATGGATGAAAAAGGAAATGGAAAAAAGCCAAAAGTCCGGTTCATTCTTCACACATAGTCCCTTTCCCTTTTTTCCGATTTTGCTAAGCGCCATATTTGTTCCGGTTTTTATTTGGGGCGCAATGGCGGCATTCTCCGAGTTTTTCTCCAAGGTGGAGATGTCTTTTGCTTACAATCTCCTCAATACGAAAGATTTCCTCAAGGCAGGTCCTCATACCGACCTTGGAGTCCGGCTGAACCCGCAGAACGGCTATGCCCGTTATTATCGTGCGGCGTATCTGAAGGAGACTGGCAAAACGAAAGAGGCGGTGCATGCGTTACAGTGGGCATTGCTTACGACCGCTCATCCTGCATCGGCATTGAGACTTATGGCGGAAACTGAGCTGGACGCTGGAGACTACGTGTCATCATGTAAACATTATCAACTTGCACTCCAGTATGACCCGGCGCCGCGCATCAGTCCTGCGCAGGTCTGGCTTGATTTCGGTCATGCCGCACAATTTGCCGGACATCTGGGTGATGCCATGTCAGCCTTTAGGATGTCCGGTCAATTTCCCGCTCCACCTCAGAACCTTGGTCCGGCGACTGGTTTTATCATGGGCTGGCTTGGAGCCGTTGATGCCGGCATTGAGGAATACGTCCTCGCCTTAAGAAAATATCCAGCCCTGAGGGAGAGATTTCCCGACTGGGCGTATGCCATTACGAAGGTGGGAAGGTATGACCTTGGTGTGAGTCTATTTTCCCGCCTTGATGCCATGGGACTTCTTGATGCGCGGGGTTTGTGCCTCCTTGCCTCATTTTACCTGAATATGGATGACCTTGCGCGCGCCAGTGAGATTCTGAAGCGTGCGGAAGGGATGAACGCCGAAGAGCCGAACATCTATTTACTCCTCGGTGAAATTCATTACAAAAAGGGTGAAAAGGAGTCCATGCGGCTGATGTATAGTCGCTTTCTAAAGATGATGCCTGATGCCCCTCAGAGGCAAGACCTTGAGAAACGTATGATGGAATGACCCTCCCATGCCGGACGTCTCCGAGAGAAATCTTCTTATCCAACCACCGTTCAAAGGAATTTGCATCATTGGTGATTTCCTGCTTCTCGCCGCTTTGTTTTTGATACCCATCGCAATTGACACGTCCATGTTTCGTCCATACTCCGACCTGAAATATCTCATCCTTGGAATGCTGACAACGCTTCTCCTGCCGGTTCTTGCCTTTCATATTCTCCTTGTGCCTGCGGGCAGGAGTGGCGTGGTGTCCCGCGCATTTCCAGTGACGCTTGCTCTCTGGGTGTGCGTATATGTGCTTTCTGCCTTATTATCCACCCGCAGGGATTATGCCCTGGCACAATGTGCCTTCCCCTTTGCCTGCGCCATTTTTGCCGTCTGGGCATTCTTACGTGCCCCGCATTCACGCCTCTTGGAATTTGCGGCATACGTCCTTGCCATTGCGGCGCTTTTTAACGCCATTTACGGATTCGCCCAGTATATGGGTCATGATTTTCTCGTTCTTGAAGAGCCCGGAAAACCGGTCGGGTTCATCGGCAACGCCAACATGACTGCCCAGTTTTTAATCCTTATCCTTCCACTTTTTTTCGCTTTTGCGTGGAACGGTCCTGCGCGTCTCCTGTTTCTTATCGCAATCCCGTGTGTTCTGCTTCATCTTCTCCTGCTCAAGAGCCGCGGAGGCATCGTTGGCGGGGCGGGCGGCATCATCCTTTTTGCGGTGGGAATTCGCTACATCATTTCCCGGAGACCCGACGGTTCAAAGGTCAGGCTGATACGATTTAACCGTGCGACCATCCTTGTCCTTGTCATCGGCACCATAGTAACAGCGGGGACGTTTCTCATTCTCGACAGGGGTGAACTTATCACTGAGGTGGGTTCAGTCTTCAGCGCCTCGCCCGAATCAAATCGCTATCGGCTTCTTGCATGGGAGGCATCACTGCGGCTGGCGGCGGCTCATCCGGTGCTTGGCGTGGGACCGGGACATTTCCGTTTTTTTCATCCCATTTATGCCTCAGCCGAATTCTGGAGATTGAACGACACGTATGGGCGCATCAGATTGCTCCAGGCGCATAATGATTATATAAACATTCTCTGCGAGCTGGGGCTTGCTGGACTGGTTTTATTCCTCGGCATTATTGTCCTTCTGGCGCGGGGTGCGGGGCGTCTCCTGAGGAGTGCATCCTGCGATGAGGTTTTGAGGATTCAAGCCCTTGGACTCACGGCGGGACTTTTTTCCGCCCTGCTACAATCACTATTTGACTTTGGGCTTTACAATCCGGTTTCCGGACTCATCTTCTGGGTAACTGCCGGGTTTCTGGCAGGGATGTGCACAACGGAGACAGGACCGGCGGGGGCTCGGTCAAAATGGGTGCGATTTGCCGTCGGTGGCTTTCTCCTGATTGTCTCCATTGCCGCCTTTGTCATTATTCCGGTTAGGATTATTGCGGCGTGGCAGGGTGAGAAGATGATGCGATGGGCGGAGCTCAATTTTTCTGCAGGGAGATACGAGAGGGCTTCACAGTGGGCGTCAGCCGCCTTAAAATGCCAACCGGGTGATATTGACGCCGTGGCTATTCTTGCGGATTCCCTGCGCAACATCAAAGGACGCGAGGCTGAGGCGGCGGCGGCATATCTTCAATGGTCAACCCTTGAGCCCAATTATATTCCCATTTTTAATCGCCTCGGTGATTGCTACTTTCGTCTTGGAAAAAATGAGAAGGCACGCGAGGCGTTCATGAAAGCCCTCTCCATCAATCCATACAGCGCGCCCGACCTTCTCAATCTCGGCAACCTTGCCCTCGTCGATAAGAAATATGGTGAGGCGGTGGAGTATTATGAGAAGGCGGGCGTGACCGCATCCGAACTCGTCAGGCAGAACGAGGCGCAATTTGGCATCGCCCTTTTCAGGTTGGGACGATATAAAGAGGCGATTCCGCACCTTGAGGCGGGAATTGCCTTTATACCGGAGAAGTCAGCGTTTCTCTTAGAGCTCCTCGGAGATGCTCACGTCGCCATCGGAGAACATGCCGCCGCGGCAGAGGTATACCGGCGCGCACTTTTACTCGGAGCAAAAGCAAATGTCCGGGAAAAATTGAAAAAGGAATCCATCCAGACGGGACAGTAATGTGAGGCGGTCTCACAGGTGCAGTTCCACAATGTCTCCGTCATAAAGAATCTGTTCGCGGGTGATAGTCTGTCCTTCAAACTTGGCGCCGGGACCCCAGAGTCGCGCAAACTTCAGGTTCAGAAAGTCCTTGTGAACCCTGCCGGCAAAATCAAGCAGTGTGCTGTTCCGGGGAACGGTGTAAGGCGGTGTTGAACGGTCCAGCGGTTTGCCTGGCTCCTTGGGATAAATGCGGATTATCTTCAGGAGGTCAAACACAGAACGGCGGAGGACGTCTAAATTTGTCCCATGGAGCGCTGAGACGGCAAGCATGTCATATTTATCGCTTAACAACTCCTTCAAGACCTGAAAATTCTCTTCCGCATTAGGGACGTCCCACATGTTGCAAACGATGATGGTTCTCTTCTGGGCAATGTTGAAGGGAAGCGAGTGGTCTATTTCCCTTATCAGTTTGATTTTATACTGACTGAGGCGCTCCGTGATAAAATCGATATCTTCAATCGGGTCGCTGTTGAAGGAGACAACGAGGAGGACGGCGTCAGCGGGTCGCACAATCTCCGGCAGCCACGGCTCCGTGTGTTCGTGTGAAAAGGGTGGAAGGTCGATAAGCTGTATGTGAATATCCTCGAATGCCATCATGCCAGGCACCGGGAGTATGGTTGTGAATGGATATGGTGCAATCTGCGGTTCAGCGTTAGTGAGGGCTTTCAGGAGTTGGGATTTTCCCACATTTGGCGCGCCGACGAGTGCGACCTGCCCCGCCCCTTCCCTTTGCACATGATACGAAAATCCCCTCTTGCCTACCTTTTGTTCATGTTGGGTTTTGAGTTTGGAGATGCGGCGTTTGATATCCGCCTGCATCTTCTCCGTGCCCTTGTGCTTGGGGATTGTGCGAAGCATCTCCTCGAGGGCGGATAAACGCTCATCATCCGTCTTGGCTTCCTTGAACGCCTTATCGGCATTCAGATATTCAGGTGTCAGATTCGCCGGCATGGTAACGATTTATTTGATGATATTACGTTTGATTATTTTATATAATATCGCCCTCGGATTGCTGGCGCGTCAAGGCGTAATGTTTCAGTTCCTCCAGCGTGAGACTGTCTATTGCGCCGCCAAGTATGTAAAAAATGGAGTTGTTATGGAGCAGTGGTTCGTTTCGGATATCCAGCCGGGCTGAGGCAACGGCTTCATCCCATGCCGGTGTTCCGGGGATGGGCGAATATTCCGCAAGATGTGGTGTTGCGCCGCAAGCGATGGAATAATCGATAGACTCACGCACCTCGTCTGCCCCTTGCCCCTGCAGTCCCACCATGATGTAAGCGCCGACCTCTTTTTTTGTGAAACCGACTGCACGGAGATGCCTCATCGCCTCATCAAAATGCTGAGGCAATATTGTTCGATTCATCTCTCTCAGTCGTTTTATATTCGTGGTTTCGAGGCTGAGACGGACTGTGCGAAAATTCATGGCGCGCATTTTTTCAGCAACGGAGGGTGTGATGGCATTTGCAAAAACGCTGTTAGGTGTGTGGAAGCGAGCATGAAGTCTCCTCCTGCTCAACTCATCCGCGATTTTTTCAAAGTGTGCGGGTGCATTAAAGAGGAGTGCGTCGTCATTAAAGGAGAAATCCTCCGTGCCGAAACTGGCAAGGGCATATTCAATCTCATCAGCCACCCTGCCTGCACTTTTTTTCCGAAAATCGGGGAATAGGCGACCGGAGGCACAGTAGGAGCAGGAATAGGGACAACCTCGCGAGGTCTCAATCGGAAGCGCCTTTTGCGATGGGAGCAAATCCCATGCGGGGAATGGGAGCGTATCCAGTTCATATCCGTTGAAGCCGGCGTGCCCCTCCATTTTGATTCCGATAGTTTGTTCAACGAGGGAACAGATTTTTCCCTCCGCCTCACCGGAAAAAAGGATGTCAGGTTTGCAGGCGATGCGGGCGTGGTCGGGGCATAATGTGGCGTATGTGCCGCCGAGAATGACGGGCGTGCGGGGGAGTTCGTCCCGAACAATTTCAATGACCCTGCGGACACCCGGATACCAGTATGTCATGCGTGATGTGACAAGGATGACATCAGGTCTGGCGACCTTCCGGATGTCCTGGATGAAGACCTCTTCAGGGATGCCGTATCTTTTGTAGCGGCGCGGAACCCAGCTGATGGCTTCCGGTTTTACGACCTCCTCCGCAAAATACCGTCCGCAGTGGTAAGGCTTTTCATGGGGGACTTTGCCCGCAATTGAGGGATGGTGGCGGCTTGTGCAATCGATGAAGGAGACGTTCCACCCTGCTTTTCTCAAGACGGCGGCAATGGAGGGGAGCCCCAGTGGCGCCGCCCACATGTCAAACGCCGCAAAGTCATAAATCCATGGATTTATAAGGAGCGCAACAGGTGACATCAAGTATCAGACATCACACATGGGGTGTTCCATGTCAAAGGACATCATCATAATGACAAATGTCGTTAGGCATTTATTTTGGGATTTTTTTGTTTGTCATTGCTTCATAGTGAAATCTGAGGTGTTCAACAAGATGTTCCTGCCAGTATTGCCACGAGTGGGTGCCGGGGTTTTCCCGCCAGATATGAGGGACGCCGAGGCGCGCAAGTTTTTCATGGAGCAGACGATTGTCAATGATGGCGCCGGTTGCTGTATCGTCCTTGCCGCAGTCAAACATGAGCCTGACGGATGCGGTGGTGAAGCGGTCTGCCTGCTCCCACACAGAGTTCGCCTCCCAGACTTTCCGATTCTGCGTCAAGGGTCCAAGGCAATCCGGAATGTGCCAGCTTATGGGGTGATTGGTGAGTTTCAAAATTCCTGAAAGCGATGAAGCCGAACCAAAGACATCCGGATGTTTGGCGGCGAGGAGGAGAGCGCCGTGTCCTCCCATGCTGAGCCCCATGATGCCCCGTGCCTCACGCTTCGCAATCGTTGGATATTTACGGTCTATGAGTGCCGGCAATTCCTTCGAGATATAGGTCTCATACTGCATATTCTTTTCAGTTGGGCTGTCAACATACCACCCGAATGGTGAACCATCGGGGAAAACGAGAATCATCCTGTAATTATCCGCCAATTCAGCCACATTTGTTCTGTTGACCCAATCCTCACAGCTACCATAAGCGCCATGGAGGATGAAGAGTGTCGGGAAGCGCTCACCGGGCTTGGCATCCGGCGGGAAATAAATCTTGAATGTTTTCTCCGTCCCAAGGCAGGCGCTCTGATGCTTGACGGTCTGTATATCCTTCCGTGCGGCAAAAGCCAACGTCTGAATCAAAAGTAAAAAAATAATTAAAATCCGGCGCTTCGGACAACCTTTAATTAGAACTTTTCCCAATCTGCAACTGTTGAGCCTCCCCATTGTGCGCCTCCGAGTTTGAAATCATTGATTCGTGCCTCGTTCAGATTCCAGGTCATGATGCGAATCCAGCCAACCTTCTGTCCATCATCCGTGATGCTCCATTCCACAGCAGGGGATGCGCCGCCATTTTTATAAGCTGTGAAGGTAATGCTGGAGTCATTGGCGGTGATGTAGATAATGAAAGTGTCGCCGCTGTTGATGCCACCGCTGACCGGTGTGTTGTAACTGCCAATCTGCGTCCAGTCGTTAGTTCGCCTGAGAATGACGCGCCCCGCATTAACCTGAGATAGTGAGGTGAAGAAGGTAAAAGAGTAGCCCTTGGAGCCTTCACGGATGCGGATATCAAGATTTGCCTGAGTGTCGCCTGTATTTGAGCGGTAGGCATTGGTGAAGGTGATGTTTGTCTCCAGGCGAAAGTTGCCATAGACGTAACCCGCCGTCCGGATGCCGCCACCGCCATTGAGACTGCCGTTGCCCAGCAGGCGCACAGAGCCGTCTCCGCTCATGACCACACTTCCTGAGCCGGTGGTTTCCGCCTTCCAGTCTGGGAGGGGAGGTATCTGGTCAAGGGAAGAGCCGTTGAAGGAATCCTCCCACCAGAGTGCGTTATTGGGTACCGATGGTCCGCCCCCGCTGGTGCCTTTTTGATAATTCTGCCCGCAGGCATAGTTGAAAGATTTCCACGGGTCATGTTCCTCATCAAATTTGCTGGTCATGTTTTTCCAGTATTGAAGTGCGTATTCATCCCATCCGAAGTCTTTGGGATAGACAAACCACGTGGCGGCGATAACGTTGTGGTTTGAGAGACCTGGAAACTCGCCTCCGGTACCTGAGTTCCAGTTATTCATCTCGGTGAAGGCGCGATGGCAGAATTTCGCTCCGATTTCCGCCTCAGTCTGATTTGGCATGTCTTTGTTGAACTCGGTGATAAAGATGGGGCGGTCGCCAAGACCAAACTGGTCAATTATCATTAATTGCTCGCGAATGGAATCCCAGAAGCCGTCCACGCCATAATTACTGCCACCCGGTTCGGCGTAGCTGTGCAGGGCAAAGCCGTCAATCTTGCTCTTATCACTCACCGCATCAATCTGGCGCCAGAGGAATTCATTTCCATCCATAAACCGCACGCCTGAGGCGCTTCCCGGTGAGACGGGCTGCATGAGAACAATCTGAGTAGCAGGGGAAGTATTCGGCGTCACCTCATGAATCTTGTCCCGGCAGGCGATGTATGTCTCGGCATACTGTGCGGGCGTGGGTTGCCATGAAACATTATATGATGAACCGTCCCAGTGATTATTCTCACTCGTGAGGTTCACCTCATTGCCAATCTGCCAGATGTGGCAGTAATCCTTGAGAGTGTTGGCGGCGGAATTGCAGTCATTTGCGTAAGTTGTCAATGTGTAAGGGTCAGAGGAGAGAGGCACATTGCGGCTCCAGTTTGGCTGGATGCGATAGATAAGAGAGTGTCCCTTGCCCTGTGTGACCTTCTGCGAATGACCGACATAATATGATGGCAGGTCCCAAGTATTCGCCTGAGATGCATCAACAAGAGTGATCTCCAGCACCCAGATGCCCTTGTCGCCTGTCATATCTTCAACATCGGTGTGCTGACCGACGCTGATGGAATCCGTTTTGCCATACCAGTGGATTCCATAAAGGTATTGCGAGTCAGTAGTTTGGGCTTGCACAATGCTGGTCAGGAATAATAGAGATAATAAGGTCATCCTTTTCATAATAACCTTCCTCACAGTTTATTGATTGTATATATTATTTTAGACGCATTACCTGTCAAACGAATTTCGGTTTAACATCGGTTTAGGCTAACCTTTATCATAAATAATATTTATGCTTGAAGAATAAATGCTGAAGATATCATGGTACTTTTTGAATAGAGAATGAATATGATAAAAGAACATGAAAGAATTGTTTTACTGAAAGATTTACCTGAGTTTGGACTCAAAAAAGATGATGTGGGTACAGTTATTCACATTCATAAGGGAAATAAAGCCTTTGAAGTGGAGTTCATGACATTGCATGGTGACACCGTCGCTATTGCCACATTACAGAGTTCAGATATTCGCCCTGTTACCCCTATGGACATAACTCATACAAGACAACTTGCTCATGTCTGATTAAAGATGGTGTATTGAAAACCACCAATTATCAATTGATTGTATTATTATGACAGCTCGCCCTTAAATGTCCCATTAGAATTATTTTAATCCACACAGTTCTTTTATCAACGACTTACTTTTTTTTCAGCCAGGGCATCATGGAGCGGAGCTGGGCACCGACTTTTTCTATTGGGTGCTCAAGACCCTTTTTGCGGAGACGCTTGAATTGCGGGCGTCCGGCAATGTTTTCAAGAAGCCACTCGCGAGCAAATTCTCCCGACTGAATCTCTTTTAAAATCTTCTTCATCTCTTTTTTCGTTTCGTCTGAGATGATGCGGTCGCCGCGCGTGAGGTCGCCATACTCCGCCGTGTCGCTGATGGAATAGCGCATCCAGGCAATGCCGCCTTTATACATGAGGTCGGTGATGAGCTTCAATTCATGCAGGCACTCAAAATAGGCAATCTCCGGCTGATAGCCGGCATCTACGAGCGTTTCAAAGCCCGCCATGACGAGGCGCGTAACGCCGCCGCAGAGGACTGTCTGCTCGCCGAAGAGGTCAGTCTCGGTCTCCTCGGCAAATGTGGTCTCAAGGACGCCCGCCCGTGTGCCGCCAATGCCCTTTGCATACGCCAGCGCCATCTTTTTCGCCTTTTTGGAGGCGTCCTGTTGAATGGCGATAAGGCATGGGACACCGCCACCCTCAACAAAGACGCTTCTCACAAGATGCCCCGGTCCCTTTGGCGCAACCATGAATACGTCCACATCCTTCGGCGGCTCAATGCACCCGAAGTGGATGTTAAATCCGTGTGAAAAAACGAGCGACTTGCCCTTCTTCATGTGCTGTTTGATGTCGGCATGATAAATCTTTGCCTGGACGTCATCGGGAACGAGCATCTGAATGATGTCGGCATTTTTCGCTGCTTCCGAGGCGCTCATGGGCTTGAAACCATGCTCCAGAGCAAGTTTGTAATTATCCGTGCCCTCGAGTTCGGCGATAATCACCTTCACCCCGCTGTCGCGGAGGTTCTGCGCCTGAGCATGTCCCTGGCTCCCGTAGCCAATGATGGCGACAGTCTTGCCCTTCAACATGCCCAGGTCGGCATCCTTGTCATAATAAACTTTTACCATATTCTTGTCTCCTTATGTTAAATTGACAATTGAAAATTGACAATTGAAAATGAATCATCCTCGTTGCAGTGCAATTCTGCCCGTGCGCGCAAGCTCTTTGATGCCGAAGGGACGCATGATGTCAATGAACGAGAGTATCTTGTCAGCCGTGCCAACCACCTCGATGGTCAGCGTCTTGGGACTGTAATCAATGATGCGCGCCTTGAAAATCTCCACAAGCTGGATGATTTCTGGTCGGTTTTTTGTGGAGTGGCTCACCTTCAAGAGCAGGAGCTCACGCTCCACATGTTCCTCCTCCGTCATGTCAGTCACCTTGATGACGTCTATCAGTTTGTTCAACTGCTTGCCGACCTGTTCAATGATTCGGTCCTCACCGGTTGCGACAATGGTCATGCGGCTTATAGAGGGGTCATGGGTTTCGCCGACGGCGAGGCTGTCAATATTGAACCCGCGTGCGGAAAAGAGACCGCTGATGCGGGCAAGGACGCCGAAATGATTCTCCACTAAGGCACTTATGATATGTTGCATATTACGCCATTCCTCCCATCATTTGCTTAACGCTTGCGCCGCTTGGAATCATGGGGAAGACGTTCTCTTCCCGCTCAACAATGCATTCCACAATCACCGTTCTTGGTGTTGAAAACGCCTTTTCAAGGGCGGGGACAACCTCTTCCTTTGACGTCACGCGGATGCCTAAGGCATTATACGCCTCAGCCAGTTTGACAAAGTCGGGGATATAGAGCTCGCGGTTTTTGCAGAAATCCTTTGAGCAGTGCCGTGCGCCGATGTTCCGCGCTAAATCGGTAAAGGCATATATGCGGTTGTAGAAAAGCTCCTGCCACTGACGCACCATGCCAAGGTAGGCATTGTTCAGGATGATAATCTTGACGGGCAGATTGTTGATGACCGCCGTTGCAAGCTCCTGAATGTTCATCTGGATACTGCCATCGCCTGCAATGTCAATGACAAGCTTGTCCGGATTGCCGAACTGTGCGCCGATGGCGGCTGGGAATCCATATCCCATGGTGCCGAGCCCGCCTGAGGATAGAAAGGTGCGCGGCTTTGTATATTTGAAATAATGAGAAGCCCACATCTGGTTCTGCCCCACCTCTGTCACAATTATGGCATCGCCCTTTGTGACCTTGTAAATCTGCTCCACGACGAATTGAGGTCGCAGGAGATTGTCATCGTTTTTGTAGCGCAGGGGATATTTCTCCTTCCATTCTCTGATTTGCGCGAGCCATTCGGGATGCTTTACAGGTTTGACCACCTTCAGGAGTTGCCTCAGGACTGTTTTGCAGTTTCCCACGATGGGGATGGAGACGGGGATGTTTTTTGAGATGGAACTGGAATCAATATCGATATGGATGATGTGCCCATGGGCATTGGAAGCAAATTCATCCAGCTTGCCTGTCACACGGTCGTCAAAGCGCGCCCCAACGGCAATAATCAGGTCAGTTTCCGCCACGGCATAATTGGCGTATTGCGTGCCGTGCATGCCCAGCATATTCAGTGCGAGGGGATGGTCGCCCGGGAAACTGCCGAGACCCAGAAGCGTCATGGTAACGGGGATTTCGCACCTTTCAGAGAGTTCTTTGACCTCCTCATGGGCGCTGGAGGAAATTACCCCACCACCGCAATAAAGAAGGGGCTTTTTTGATTTCTCAATCGCCCTTGCCGCCTTTTCAATCTGGTTTGGATGACCCTCATTAACTGGTTTATAACCCCGGATGTCCACTTTTTCGGGATATGCGTAATTTTTCAGGATTGCCTTCTGCACATCCTTGGGGATGTCAATCACGACTGGACCGGGGCGTCCGGTGCGGGCAATGTAAAATGCCTCTTTTATGATGCGTGGAAGTGTTGCCACATCCTCGACCAGATAGTTGTGCTTCGTGATGGGACGAGTAATGCCGACAGTGTCCGCCTCCTGGAAGGCATCATTGCCAATCATGCTGGTGGGCACCTGCCCGGTCAATGCTACAACAGGGATAGAATCCATGTATGCCGTGGCGATGCCAGTAACAAGATTTGTTGCGCCGGGACCGGAGGTGGCGAGGCAGACGCCGACCTTGCCGGTGCTTCGGGCATAGCCATCCGCCGCATGTGCCGCGCCTTGCTCATGCCTCACCAAAACGAATTTGATTTTTTTGGACTGGGCAAGCGCATCGCACAGGTCAAGGACTGCGCCCCCCGGATAGCCGAACATGACATTGACCCCTTCCTGTTCTAAGGCATCCACTATGATTTCAGCGCCAGTCTTATCAGCCATAAACCATTAACCCCTTTTTCAATTTTTCATTATGAATAAAACAGTTCTTAATTTCTATGAATCGTGGAGAGGTTTTGGCAAGTCTTTTTTCAATTTTTCGCTTGCATGGGGAAGCCCGCACAGTGAAAAATCTTAAAGTAGTAAATTGTAAACCCATATAAGAGGAAATGTGATGCAGAAGGAAGTGACTATAATTGGTACGCAGGAGGGTTGTTATCTTGCGTGCGTGGATGAGGAAAAGGCAAGATATCACTGTGATGAGTCATGCGGAGGATGC
>Ga0172366_10000118_pt1 | contig 45538 bp, 35 predicted proteins | sample LakKivSesite69cm_FD_114533 | JGI IMG/M metagenome (GOLD analysis project Ga0172366, IMG submission 114533) | Sediment microbial communities from Lake Kivu, Rwanda - Sediment site 69cm | ecosystem: Environmental > Aquatic > Freshwater > Lake > Sediment | place: Rwanda: Western Province, Lake...
CCTACCGGAGCCACGGGAAGCACAGGACCTGTCGGACCAACCGGAGCAACCGGCGTTACTGGTGCTTCAGGAGTTCAGGGGGCTAGCGGTTCGACTGGTTCTACCGGACCTGTAGGTTCAACTGGTATTACTGGTGCTTCGGGAGTTCAGGGGGCTAGCGGTTCGACTGGTTCTACCGGACCTGTAGGTTCAACTGGTATTACTGGTGCTTCAGGATTTCAAGGTGCCAGTGGTTCGACTGGTTCTACTGGACCTGTCGGTGCTACGGGTATCACCGGAGCATCAGGAGTTCGAGGCGCAAGTGGATCTACTGGCTCTACTGGCCCTATTGGTCCCACTGGAGCCACTGGAAGTACAGGACCTGTAGGCCCAACTGGAGCTACAGGAGTAACTGGAGCATCAGGCGTACAAGGAGCGTCAGGGTCAACTGGTTCTACTGGCCCTGTTGGTGCTACAGGTATTACCGGCGCATCAGGCGTTCAGGGAGCGTCAGGTTCTACGGGAAGTACTGGCCCTGTTGGTGCTACAGGTATCACGGGAGCATCTGGCGTCCAAGGAGCATCAGGTTCAACAGGCTCTACTGGCCCTATTGGTCCCACTGGAGCCACTGGAAGTACAGGACCTGTAGGCCCAACTGGAGCGACAGGTATCACTGGAGCGTCTGGAGTTCAGGGTGCGTCAGGTTCAACCGGTTCTACCGGACCTGCCGGTGCAACTGGAATAACTGGCGCGTCCGGTGTTCAAGGGTCTTCAGGTTCAACAGGAAGTACCGGACCTGTTGGGCCTACTGGAGCGACTGGCTCTACAGGACTTGTAGGTTCGACCGGAGCTACTGGAATAACTGGTGCATCAGGTGTGCAAGGTGCATCAGGAAGTACCGGTTCGACTGGGCCTGTCGGTGCTACGGGTATTACTGGTGCTTCAGGAGTTCGAGGCGCAAGTGGATCTACTGGCTCTACTGGACCTGTAGGTGCAACAGGAAGTACTGGACCTGTCGGTCCCATCGGCGCTACAGGAAGTACTGGTCCTACTGGAGCTACAGGCAGTACTGGTCCTACTGGAGCTACAGGCATCACTGGAGCATCTGGTGTTCAAGGAGCATCTGGGTCTACAGGATCGACTGGTCCTGCCGGAGCAACGGGAATAACCGGAGCCAGTGGAGTTCAGGGAGCATCTGGGTCTACAGGATCGACTGGTCCTGCCGGAGCAACGGGAATAACCGGAGCCAGTGGAGTTCAGGGAGCTAGCGGTTCAACTGGAAGTACCGGACCGGTTGGTGCTACAGGTATCAGGGGAGCCAGCGGTGTTCAGGGCGCTTCAGGTTCGACTGGAAGCACTGGACCGGTGGGAGCGACCGGTATTACTGGAGCGTCCGGTGTTCAAGGAGCTAGCGGTTCTACTGGTTCGACTGGCCCTGTTGGACCAACCGGCGCGACAGGAAGTACCGGACCTGTCGGACCAACCGGAGCAACAGGTATCACTGGAGCATCAGGTGTCCAAGGAGCTTCAGGCTCAACTGGCTCAACTGGCCCTGTCGGTGCTACAGGTATCAGGGGAGCCAGCGGTGTTCAGGGTGCTTCAGGTTCAACTGGAAGTACCGGACCGGTTGGTGCAACTGGTATTACTGGCGCATCTGGAGTTCAGGGAGCATCCGGTGCAACTGGAAGTACTGGACCTGTCGGTCCCACAGGTGCAACAGGAAGCACAGGACCTGTCGGACCAACCGGAGCAACCGGCGTTACTGGTGCTTCAGGAGTTCAAGGCGCTTCTGGTTCTACCGGCTCGACTGGTCCTGTCGGTGCTACGGGTATTACTGGCGCATCCGGAGTTCAAGGAGCAAGTGGATCTACTGGCTCTACTGGACCTGTAGGTGCAACAGGTATCACTGGAGCATCAGGTGTTCAAGGTGCATCCGGTTCGACTGGCTCTACTGGCCCCATTGGTCCTACCGGAGCCACGGGAAGCACAGGACCTGTTGGTCCTACCGGTGCCACTGGTATTACTGGTGCTTCAGGAATTCAAGGTGCCAGCGGCTCGACTGGAAGTACTGGCCCTGTTGGTGCTACAGGTATTACCGGCGCATCAGGCGTTCAGGGAGCGTCAGGTTCTACGGGAAGTACAGGTCCGACTGGACCAACTGGAGCTACTGGAGTTCAGGGCGCATCTGGCTCTACAGGAAGTACTGGACCAACTGGACCAACTGGAGCATCAGGTGTTAGTGGTGCATCAGGTGTTCGCGGAGCTACAGGAAGTACAGGTCCGACTGGACCAACTGGAGCATCAGGTGTTAGTGGAGCATCAGGTGTTAGTGGTGCATCAGGTTCAAGAGGAGCTACAGGTTCTACTGGACCAACTGGAGCTACAGGAGCCGGAGTTGGTGGAGCTACCGGGTCAACTGGACCATCAGGTACTGGACCAACTGGAGCTACAGGAGCTGGAGTTGGCGGAGCTACCGGGTCAACTGGACCATCAGGTACTGGACCAACTGGAGCTACAGGAGCTGGAATTGGCGGAGCTACAGGAAGTACTGGACCAACTGGAGCTACAGGAGCTGGAGTTGGCGGAGCTACTGGAGTTCAAGGCGCTTCAGGTTCGACTGGATTTACTGGCGGTATTGCTTACACCTTCAGTACAACTACTACAGATGCTGATCCAGGTAACGGCACTATTCGATTCAATAACGCAACAATCGGTAGTGTTACTCAGGTATTTATTGACAACGTAGATACAAACGGAACTACGCAAACTGGTTGGTACAATACCTGGGATGATTCAACTACGTTAAACCCACGAGGGCATCTAACGTTTGAACAAAGAATTGCCAGCGGCAATACTACGTGTGTGTTTCAAATCACAGGTGCAGTTACTGTTGCTTCTGGCTACTACAAAATTCCTGTGGCTTACAGTAGTGGATCGTTGTTTGCTAACAACACGGCAATTGTTGTTAGATTTTCCAGAACTGGCGATACTGGAGCAGCTGGAGCTACCGGAGCTATCGGAGCTAGCGGAGCTCAAGGACCAGCTGGAGCTACCGGAGCTAGCGGAGCTCAAGGAGCTTCTGGTTCTAGCGGACCTTCAGGACCTCCAGGACCTCCAGGACCTCCAGGATTTCCAGGACCTCCAGGAATGCCGACGACCGTTCCACCGATGCTGAGGTTGAATCCGGATGGTGAAGGAGTTTTTGATCCTTATAGTGACTTCAGCCAAGCGGCTCACAATTTTCAACGCTTAGCTGACAAGACTTTCTTGGATAGTTTAGGTGCAGCTATAGGTCCTTCGGGTCCTCCTGGGTTACCTGGAGCGACTGGAGCAATCGGTTGGAATGTAACGCAGGTTGCTAAATCGTGCGTAGTTACTGTTGAACATGTAAACGGCTTTATCAAGCAAGATACACCTAACCCGAGTGAAGTATTGTTGCGAGATGATCTTGAAATTCCGATTGGAGCTACTATTCGCGTATCTCAACACGGACGAGGATCTGTTACAATCATCGCGGAAGAGAACGTGGTTCTCTTAAGTGCAGGGCGTAAACTCAAGTTAGCCGGACGTTACGCTGTAGCGACCCTGATAAAAACAGGAAAGCGAGAGTGGTACTTGTTTGGCGATCTGGTGTAGGCTAGCGCTTAAATTCCGGATTTTGCGTTTACTGACTTCTTAACTCAAACGAAAGGTTTGTCATGGGATTCCGTTTCCATATTCTTGGATTACCTCACACGGTTTCAAACAAGGAATACGTTGCGTGCGCGTACACGCAAAAAGTTGTCAAATTTGCTAAGATGATGCGGGCAAGAGGTCATTACATCATTCACTACGGGCACGAAGACTCGCAGTTAGATTGTGATGAGCATGTAACTGTTACAACAAATGCGGATCTTGAAATTGCGTATGGTAGTTATGACTGGCGAAATAAGTTTTTCACTTTCAACAACAACGACCACGCTTATCAGACGTTTTATCAAAACGCAATTCGAGAGGTTGGATTACGTAAACGACGCAATGACTTTATTCTTCCTTTCTGGGGTTCTGGGGTTCGTCCGGTCTGTGACGCACATCCAGACATAATTTGTGTCGAACCAGGAATTGGTTACGGAAGCGGACATTGGGCACGGTGGAAAGTGTTTGAAAGTTATGCGATCTATCACGCTTATTGTGGATTGCAGGCGGTTACAACGTGTCTCCAAGACTGGTACGACGTAGTTATTCCAAACTATTTTGATTTGAATGACTTTGAGTACTCAGACAAAAAAGAAGACTATTTTTTGTATCTTGGACGCGTATATGACGGCAAAGGTGTCAACATCGCGATTCAGGTCACCAAGCACTTAGGTGCAAAGCTTATCGTAGCTGGTCAACGCGAAGAGGGTTATCAACTACCTGACCACGTAGAATATGTCGGCTACGCTGATGTAGAAAAGCGTAAGAAGCTAATGAGCAGAGCAAAAGCCAGCTTTTTACCGAGCATGTACGTTGAGCCGTTTGGTGGCGTTCAAATTGAAAACTTACTTTCTGGTACTCCCACAATCACCACAGACTGGGGTGCATTCACGGAAAACAACATTCATGGTGTGACTGGTTTTCGTTGTCGCAGCTTTGAAGACTTTGTGAATGCAGCAAAAAATGTAGATAAGATCAATCCGGCGGTGTGCCGTGCGTTTGGTGAGCAATTTTCTTTGGAAAATATCGCACCGCGGTACGAGAAATACTTTCAAGACGTCATGAATGTACATATCGGTTCAGGCTGGTATCAGATCGGAATACCTTGCGACTACTTTGCAATTGAGCAAGAAGAAACACCTCAAGCAGAACGATTAGCAGAGTATATCAGTAAGAAGCTGCCTGATCGTCGGATCGTAGACGTTGGTTGCGGTCCTGGTACTTATGTACGAGCCTTAAAGAAGGCCGGACAAGAAGTTACTGGTTACGACAATGATGCTCGAGTAAAAAATCACGAACATGAAGGTTTGTATCATTTGAGTTTGTTTGACTTAAACTTAGACAAGAAAGCTGATTTGATTGTTTGCCTTGAAGTAGCTGAGCATATTGAAGAAGCTAAAGCTGACGACGTAGTTGATAGTGTTGTTCGCAATTTGTCTAAGGGTGGTTTGCTTTTTTGGACCGCAGCTATTCCAGGACAAGGCGGACAAGGACATATCAATTGCCAGCCTAAAGAGTATTGGGCTGAAAAGTTTGTCGCGAAAGGTTTACGACGGCAGACAATTATGGAAGCAGACCTGATTGAGTTCATGAAAAATGGTCCACACATGGGATGGTTCACTCAAAACTTGATGGTTTTCTTTAATGCCTAGACTTCGCGTTCACACAGTAGATCAGCCAGATTGTGACATTACAGCGTTTGTGCTTAGCTGTAACAGACTCCATTTCCTAAAAAGAACTATGGAGTCTTTTCTCAGCACCCGAGACTTGCCGACACGCATTGTTATCGTGGATGACAGTGGAGTTCCAGAAGTTTTCGACAAACTGGTTGAAGCTTATGGTTCTTACGCGGATATTGTTTGCTTTCCGGAGAATCGAGGTTTGTGGTGGGCAAAAGACTTCATGGTCTCGTTCTGCCATACTCCGTACATTTTCTATGTCGAAGAAGACTGGTTGTTCTTGAACACTGGTTATTTAAGCAAAAGCAAAGATATTCTAAACAGGCATCGTCACATTGGCTCAATTGATTTGTCTTGGCGTACGTTTGAAGAAGAAGGTTACGATGCTTACTACACGGCGCTGATTGAGAACGAGTTCTACTACAAAAAACCTTGGCAAATTTCTGATCGCCATCTGCATTGGTTTTGTTGGCAAGGTAGTCCAAATCTCAAACGACGTGAAGATTTGATACTTCTGGGACGCGTCGAAAAGTATTACAACGAGTGGAATATTGATCGTAAGTTTTTTGCACTTGGTTTAAGAGGCGTGTACCTGAAAGACAGATACGTCATGCATCTGGGTGACTATGAAAGCTTGATGGTTAAAAAACGACCACACGAGAACTCTACACCAGAGTCACTGTACCCTAACGAGTTGCTACCTACGCGAACTTATCCTACTTTTGATTATTATCAAATGGATCGGACTGCAAGGGCCATTCGCGGTGCAGATTCGCTGTATCGACAGAACGATATTTGTTTAGTTACTTGTCTGTTGGACATAAACAGAGCGGCACACGATCAGCGGGATTTCTTGTCGCATTACATGCGAGGCGTGTCGAAGCTGATAGCTTTAGATTATCCGTTGGTGATTTTTGTAGATCATCGTTATTACGAGGATTTGCTTGCAATCACCGGAGGAAAGGCAATAAATGTGATACCTATTGCGGCTGAAACGATACGCTGGCGACCACACTATCAGCAACTAAAAGCTATTTGTGAGTCTGCTGAATGGTTAAATCAGGCTCAATGGATGCAGAAAAGTATCATTCGTTCCGCAGAGTATGTGGGCCTGACGCTGCATAAAATGGAATTTATGATGCACTGCGTTAATCACAACGTTTTTCGATCTAACCGGTATTACTGGATAGATTCAGGAATGTGCAGCAGCTTCAAGATTGAATCACTAGTAGGCGTTGACTTCAACAGATTGCCTGCTAACGAAGGTCTTTTCATGACCACATTTCCGTACCAGGTTGAGACAGAAATGCACGGATACGCCAAACAAGGTTTTGCAGAACTTTGTGGTGTTGTTCCTGACCTTGTTTGTCGTGCAACTTTGTTTGGTGGAACCAAAAAAGATATATCTTCAGTTTTTCCGCACTACAATGATTTGTTGCAGCGGTCGCTAGAGGCCGGGTACATTGGCACAGAAGAAGCTTTGTTTTCAGGACTTGCAGAAGTCTATCCAGATCTTTTTAACTTACATCAAATGCCAACAGGCGACATCAAGAATTACATCAACACATTACGAGGTTAAGCACGATGCTCGAGCTCACTTTACCGCCTAACCGCGTTCCAACAATTCAGCCTTATGCTCGAGCTAATGCGTTGCCGGTAGGTGCTCCAATTAGTGGTTCCGTGATTGCGGGACGCTCTACACTTTACGAATTTGATGTAGATGATCTTCCAAACGGCGATTACGTAGTTGATATCAGTAATCCTTACGGTCGTTTTGTTCTTCGTAAGTTCAACACGACTTATCTCATGGCAGAAGAATGGTGGGAACTGGATTATTTGACAGACCCGGAAAAAGATCCAGGACGTATTCTTGTCAATCAAAACTACGGTGGGCCTAATGCGCTAACCTACGCGCTCAACGGTATACCTGTTGACGACGCCACAATTGAGCTTTTTCTTTATTCTGATTACGCCGCAGGTAATCGAAATGGAAATTACCGAATTAATGATAGCCGTCAAAAAGTTGACGGCACTTGGGCTGTTCCATTTTACCTGGATCCTCAAGATTACGTTCTGCGATATTATCGTACAGGCGTTGCCGGACCTGACGCTTGGAAAGTAGTTGTTAGCTTTGATCCCGCAGACATTGAAATTACACCTCTTGAGCTGTCTGGCATGTCTGCTGTGACACTTGGTAAGTTGCAGATAAGTCCAGAAGTTCCTGAGCAACCAAAAAATACAATCGCAGTAGATCACAATTACGGCGGTAAGAGTAACTTAGTTTACCGGCTAGATGGTCAACCTGTTGTCGGGGCTACGATTCAGATTTTCAAAGCAGACAGCTACAATTCAGGAAACCGATTGGCAGTAAATATCGTTGCGCAAACCGAACAGCGTGCAGACGGCAGTTGGGCTGCGCCTTTGCGGTTAGCTCCTGGGCGTTATGTTATGCACTGTTACAAAAAAGGCGTAGCCGGGCCAAATTCTTTTAATCTATTGGTGGAATAAACCATGCCACTTGATGCAACACCTCCGGTAAATACCCCAACGCCTGACTTTAACTGCGACGCACAGAACGCTATTCGACCGGCGCAAACTGTTGTTGACGGTTGTCCTGTGTTGCCAAAGCTTCAGTGCCACGAAGTTCAAATGGCGCAGAATGCTCAATTGCTTTGGAACTTCAAAAGCCCACAAGGTGAGTATGTAAATCTTGTGGATTGCTTGGCACACTGTAATTCAAGCAGCAGTAACTCCGGTGAATCTTTTGATCCGATCAGCACACCGGGCTGTGGTCCAACATTGCGTTTACGGGAGCTAAGTGGTGTAAATCCGATTGATGATTTAATCATACCGGTAGGTGTTGCGATCGTAGACGCAGCTCGCGGACTTGTACGGTCTGATCCACTTCCTGAGGAAATTGTACGATCTCCTGGTGTTTATCTTGAGGAGTGGGCTTTCTTTGATGCAAATGGCAATATGCTATTTTCAAACCAATGTTGCACATTTGTACGTCGCGGTTTGTTTGGCGTAGATGTTGATCCGTTTCGCCGAAACCTGGGGCCACCCACGCTTGAAGAAATTCGGCTGGCTATGCGCGACAATGCGCCAGCAGATAACATGCTGCTGGATGACATTGAGTTTGATTCTGCTGAAATTAGCCAAGCAGTGTTGCGCCCGATTCAGTATTGGAATGAAACACCACCTCCGATTCGGCCGCTGCTTACAACTAAAACTTTTCCATTTCGGGAAATGTGGTTGCTAGGTATTCAGGCCTACTTGTTTGATATGGTTGCCAATCACTATCGAAGAAATCAGTTAGCGTACAATGCCGGTGGTGTATCTGTTGACGACAAAAACAAAGAGCAACAATATCGCGCCGCAAGTAATCAGCTGACACAGCAGTTTCGAGAAATGCTGCGAGCTAAGAAGATTGAGATTAACATTTCATTGTTCTCTGGTACGCTAGGTTCACCTTATCAAGGTATGTTTTACACCTAAGGAGCACGCACGATGTTGGAAGGGACTCCATCGGTAATCGTACCGAGTGCTACTATTCAAAACGAAAACTACTTTGCAACGTGCGAGCCCAATCCTTGCCCGCCGTCATGCGACAATGTTTTTGACATGGTACACGTGTCTTACTTGATTCGAGGTGGAACCCGAGTCATGTGGACTCTATCTCAAGCTTTTAATGATCCACTTCCATGGACTTTTCAGCTTCAAGTTGGTCGAACAGGTGATCAGAATGCGGATGACTGGGAAGATGTCGGTATTGCTGTAGACAATACGTGCTATGCCATTGACCCCAATCAACAAAATTACAGTAAGGGTGAGCAGGACGCACATTATCGTGTCAAGCTAATCACCTCTGTTGATACCTATTACTCAGACCCGACAGCCAAAGCAGGCATTCTTATGCCCAGAGATTGGCGATTGGCAAGAGAAATACTTCGCAAGGAAAGACTACGACATCGTTATGCAAACCAAGATGGTTATCTTCTGAAACGCCGGATTACCGGTAATGATTGTCCTGTTTGTCTGGATCTGCAAACAATGGAGATTACAGATCCATATTGCCCGCAGTGTTGGGGTACAGGCAAAGAGTGCGGTTACTATTATCCTATTGCTTGCATCTGGGCAGATTTGTCACCGATGACGCGACGTCGCCATTTAGACGACCAAGCTACCCGCGGCACCATTCAAGACATTGTAATTACCGGCCGTATGCTGATGTTACCTTTGATTGAAGAACAAGACGTCTGGGTAAGCCGTAAAACAGATGATCGGTATTACATTCAGTCTATACAAAATGTAGCCGAAATGCGGGGAGTACCTTTAGTTGCTAATGTAGAATTGCGTCCCGCGCCGTATACTGACGTTATCTACAGAATTCCAATTCCGCAACAAGACGCATGGCTTAATGAGCATTGCTGAGGTAAAATATGCCACATGTGCCTAGAAGTTTAGCCCCCAGCGGTTTAGTTAATCCTGACACAGTTCCGCGTGCTCCATTGCGCTCGACTGCCGATAAACCACCGTTACCGTATATGGGAAGTGGTAAGTCAGAAGCTAATCCGCTTGATAAAATCTTTGGCAATAAGAAAATGATTGGTCGGATAAGCATGGAAGACTGGGATGTTGACCCGCTTAAAGTTTACAAAAACCTCACAGGCAAGGAATTAGCCGTCGATGAGCACAGCCGATTGGTGTCCGACGCCGGTTAATCCTCCGGACAAAGATGCCTGTAAAAATCAAAGCACAGTTAATGTCAGCTATTTGTGCGAAAATGGCTGGCAACCGCTACTAATCACGGGATTTTTACGTGACATTCTGACTCGACAATGGGCGGATCCGTCGAATATCATCGCTCCAGAACTGAAACAATATGTATGGAGTGAAGCAGCAAGCTCCGGTATATTGATTGAAAGCGTGCATCGTTACCGGGCGGATTTGGTTGAAAAACGCCCAGCGATCATGATTAAACGAAACTCGTTCCGAAACATGCAGACTGGATTTTCCGGTCAAATTTTCGGAGGGGGTTACGCGGCCTATGAAAACGAAAAGGGTGCAATTAGCCGCCACACGACTCTCTTTGTAGGGTCGCACACCCTTTTTTGCATCCACGGTACGGGTGCTTCAACGGAGATTCTGGCGACGGAAGTTATGGCACACTTGGTTGCGTGCCTGTTTCCAATTCGTCTGCATCTCGGACTGAGACAATTCTCAGTAACAGAAGTCGGTGCGATTCAGGAACTAGAAGAGTCCAGCGAAAACTACGTAGTTCCAATCACTGTTGGTTGGGGTTACGAGCATACCTGGGAACTTAAAGATGGATCATTACCGCTGCAAAGCGTTTCTCTTTCGGGTTTACTTGGTCCCGAGACCTTAATTGGTCTTGGCACGACATACCAAGGTCCGTAATTATGTTGATAACACCCAGTCGATTGGAGACTTGAAACACATGGCTACTTATGTTCTTCCTCAAGTTCTGGTTTTCCAGGACTTCACTACTCAACCTGCGGTGGCGGCTAATCCACTGTCGGCACACATCTCTGGCGGTCACGCTCAGTTGGTGCGTTATGCTGATGAAGATGAGCGTCAATTCGGCTTGTTGGGTCTTTACGACAACGCGGCTGATGAATCTTATCTGTGGCCTAATCTCGCTGCTGGTGGCGTGATTGATGAAAGCTACAGTAAGCTTTTCATTGAAAATGCGTTGCTCCAGTATTTTACTGACCCGCTTAGCGCTGGCAGTATTATTTCGGTCGTTTCCGGTTACGCTAACCGTGTTCGTTCCGACAGTGTCAATTTTGCAGTTAACGGTGCCTATGCTCGCGATCCTGATTTGTACGATCGTGATGTTAAGGCAGGCGATGTCATTCGTGTTCGCGGCGTACCTACCGGTCCCGGTAACACAGGCGATCCGGTTGTTCTTTGGACGTACGTCAAGAGTTTAGTTGCTGATGAAATCGCAGCTGTAATCAGTGCGGCTACTGTAGATGGCGATAACGCCGATACTCAGTCAGCAACGGCAACTATCACTCAAACGGATGGTGCTGAAAACTGCATCACTTCCAGCGTAGACGGTTCAGGCTACGACGGAACTCCTGATGGCTACATCAGCGAAACCTACGTGGTTACCGTTTTGGACAGCTCAATCAACGGTGACTTTACGACTGCTCGTTTGCGTGTTAGCTCAGCTAGCGGTACAGACGATCAGGCAGAAGTCATTCCTTCTGCTGAGGGCGTTGCTACCCTGATCGGTACGCGAGGGCTTGAAGTTACGTTTGACAAAGACAACTCAGCAGCTTGCTCGTTGTCTGCCGATAACGAAAACGTAAGTCCAGACGATTTGATTGCAGGACAAGAGTTCACGGTTGCAGTGTCGCAAAGCTTCACAGCAACTACGGCAACCTCGGGCGGTAGCTACAGTAGCAAGCAGGACACGACATATATCGTGACTGTTACGAAAGGTGGTGCATTTGGCAGCAGCCCAGAAATTTCTGTCAGCACAACCAACGGCATTGATCAAAGCGGACCACATATTGTTACTGGTACCGCTGTTGATGTTTCGATCGGTACGAAAGGTGTGACGATTGAATTTGGTGCTTCTTCCAAGCTGAACAAGGGCGATCGTTTCTATGTTCCGGTACAAGGTATTGGTTCAGGTCCGATTCGCACGATTGTGCTTGGTCAGAACTTGGATGAGACCTTTGATGCTGGCGACGAAGTCGGTATTGAACTTTACATTCGTAAGCCTATTCTTGAAGTGACTGCCAATCGTACAGGTATGGCACCGCTTACTAACTGGGAACAGTCAGAAACGGAAATCACTGTAAAGGCAGGAATTATTGCTTACGATGCAAGTTGGACTGACGGTGGAGTTGCTCTGCCTTTGGAAGTTTACAGTTCGGCAGACTTGAACTACGGTGTAGCTTATGCTGAGTACCGTGCTTGGTTGCCGACGTTAGCTTCTAAGGTCAACAGCATCAGTGATGTTGCTAACATTGATGACATCTCTGGTCCGCTCACTCCAGACAATCCACTCAAGTGGGGTGTCTTCAAAGCTCTCAGCAACAGCAACGGTACGCCAGTGCTTTACAGCGCAGTTACCGATCCAAACGACGTTGATACCTGGGATGAAGTGCTCGAGGTTTTGTTGACTCGTGACGATGCTTATGGGCTTGTTCCGTTGACTCGAAATCCAACGGTTCTTAGCTTGTTCCAGGCTCACGTTAATAGCTCGTCTGCTGCGACTGAAGGTTTGTGGCGCGTGGCTTGGTTCAATCTGTCGGCAATTCCGGAGATTCCTATCGTATCTGCTGGTTCTGATGTGCCTAACCACATGGAGCCAACTACTACTAACGGTCAAGTTGCATTGGCCGTATTTGAGGATGATCCGCAGACGAGTGGTACGCAGTATACGATTGTTCGTGTACCTGCTGCTAATTCGGCTTTCGTGGCTAACGATGTTCGCCCTGGCGATATCGTTCGTGCGCTTTACACGGGTGACGGTTTCGGAAACTTTACCTACAGCGAATTTGTTGTAGATGAAGTTCAATCTGAAAACCAACTTCGAGTAAAGACTGGACCTGCCGCTCCGCAAAGCGTTCCAGCCAAGATCGAAGTTTGGCGAAATCTTTCAGCAATTGAAGAAGCTGAAGAAATTGGACGTGTTGCAGGTGCGTATAACGATCGGCGTGTTCGCGCAACCTGGCCAGATCGCATCGAGTCTTCTGGTACGATTCAAGAGGGTTACCACTTGAACGCGGCACTTGCTGGACTTGCCTCGGCAGTTTTGCCACAGCAAGGTTTGACGCACGTGGAAGTTACAGGCTTCTCAAGCACTCAACGAACCAACGACAAGTTTAACAAGCCGCAGCTCGATGCTATGGCTGTTCGAGGCGTCTGGATCGTTCAGCAACAGATTGATGGCGAGATTTTCACTCGTCACGCAGTTACCACTGGTGACTACGAAGACATCAATCAACGAGAAGAAATGCTTACACGAAACGTGGACAGCATCAGCTACCGCTTCAAGGATTACTTCGCACCGTTTATTGGGGTAACAAACGTTACGCCTACGATGCGCGATGTGATCCTGGGTGGTGTTGACAAGCTGATTCGTGTGCTTAAGACCGAACGCGTGACTGTCCAGCTGGGTGGTCAGTTAATTGACGCGACAGTCGAGCGCTTCTTTGTATCTGAGATTTTCAAAGATCGTTACGTTGCCTATATTAACTTGCAGGTACCGTACGCACTTAACAACATTGAACTGCACCTCGTGGTTTAATGATGCCCCGACCAAGGGGCTGGCCAGCCCCTTGGTTTTTTCTTCATGACGAACCGTCGCGGGTGGCACCGTGATTCAACTGATCAGGGAGTGATTTTCACATGGCTGATGTATATTCAAGACAGCGGACTGGTTTTGGTGGCTCTTTTGCTTCCGACCTTGCCGCTATGACCATTGCTGGTAGTACGACTGCGCTGGGTATCGTGCAGAATTTCCAGGTGCAGTTCGCCCAGCAGATTGCGCGGATCTATGACGTTTCTAACGGCGGTACCGCAGGTGCTGCTGGTGGACTCGTGCCAGTTTTTTACGTAGGTGGCCGTACCCAGGGTAATGCTACAATTGCACGCGTGCTCGGACCGCAGTCCGGTGCGTTGTGCGCTTTCTACGAAGAGATTGGCAACGTCTGTGCTCCGCAGGATCTTAGCTTCACCTTCCGAGGTGGTTGCGGTCCGTTGGGCGGTACTAGCCCAACTAAGAAACTGCCCTTCGCCAACGCTGTCGGCAATGCCGAGTTCAACGCGGTGAAGTACACGATTGAAGCCGCTGTGATGACTAACATCAACGTTGTCGTCAGCTCGCAAGACATGATCGTGAATGAAAACATCACGCTCATGTTTGCCAACATGAAGTGCGACAACGCTTAAGGCTAAGTCTACGCTGGAAGTAAATTCCGGAATTTAGGAGGCTGGCTCGGCCCTGCCGGGCCAGCCTTTCTTATTTGAGCTAAAAGCTCCAAACGCACCGTAAGGTGAGATAAATATGAGCATAAATCATGGCGCAAATGCCAACAGTAAACCTGCGGTCTATAATGAACGCAGTCTTGGCGTTCTACCGAGCGATCAAGGTCAAATTCATGACCTTATGGTAGCCCGTGAATCGCAGGATTCTTGGACCCAGTTAATGACTGGGGGTCAAGTAAGCGATACACATCTCAGCGCAGCAATGCAACAAGCCAACATTTCGGAGGATACTCCGTTACGTGTTGGTCGTGTTGTTTTAGCGATGCCATACATTCATTGCTACAAGATTCAATTGACAGGTCGTCAGGGCTCTTGCATTGCTACCGCGGCAGCACGTAATTCTCATAGCCCCTTAGGGGTTAAAGCAGGCGATGCTATTCCTCCAAACTCACCTGTTTTAGTTTGGAAACCTGCAAATGCTGGGCTAGCTTACATTATTGCAGTACTTCCGCAGCCGACTGTGACAGACTTGTTTAACGCGTCGGACATGATACAGCAAGGCGGTAACTCAGGACCTAAAAAGGTAGAAGCTTATCGCAATATTCCAAAAGCAACGGCCGCAGCTCACGGTTGGGTTTCTCAGTCTTGCGGTCGACCGATGGATGGAGCATTAGGTGAATATGTGCGAATGTCAGAGACCGGCATCGGTCTGTTGATTGATTCGTTTCAGGCTTATCTTCGAGCAAACGAGGCTTGCGGTTTATGGTTAAACTACTTCGATAGCTACGCCAAGCTGGCTGGTCTATCGCTTCAAATTCAATCTTACTGCGAACACGTAACGCAGCAGTACGACGAAGGTGAACTGCTTTCTTTCCGAGGATACGCGACTTATCCTTGGGAAGCTGTAGGAATGTACAACTTCGGCCAAGCGTTCACAAAAGAAAATGAAGCAAAAAAAGTACAGCTTGATAGAGAGTTTCCGTTTGCGTCGGAAGACTTAGCCAAGCAAGACATTATGCCGGTATATCGGTTAACAGATTACACGGGGTATCTCGGACAAGGCTTTAATAGAACGCTTGTTCGTCCGGCCAAAGAAAGCGGGCCTCGGCTAAGAACGGATGCAGTTAAGGACAAAGATGTCGGACTGTTCAATGAATTTCTGACGCTTGATGGTAGTTACGGAGTCAGGTCTGCAAAGCAAATTCTGTTTTTCAAATATCCTTTGATTCCTAATCCGCGACGGAAACGACTAGCTGAAGACGCAAAAGGAGACGACCTAACCAAAGACAACGATTACAAGTTCAGCGGCGTTTATGGTAAGGGCGATGAACACAAGGTATTGGAGTGGGATGATTCTACAGTCAATGACGTTCCAAATATGTTACGTTCAGCAGGCGTACTTGATCTACTAACTCGTCATTTCAACTGGAAGAGTACGCATCCTTTTCAATATCACAGTGCAGATTACAGCTATCCTGAAGAAGGAGATAACGATAGCCCGCTAACTAACGTCAAATTTTATCGCGGTCGTTTTGATGAATCTTACATTGAGGTAGAGCCTGAACAGCTAAGAATTGACGAACGCTACCAAGATGTAAACTACTACAATACTGCTTCGTTCTTCACGCTTAATGAGGACGGCAGTGTAGTTATTGGCGATGGATATGGTTCTCAAATCACCATGGCAGGCGGTCAAATTCGGTTAGAAGCCGGTGGTGACGTGATGTTGATGTCCGGTTCCAGAGTTGTAACTCTTGCAAGAGAATCAATTACCAGAGCAAGAGATTCTGTAGACATTTCTGCCAGCAACAATGATGTGCGAATCAAAGCTGAGCGGAATCTTCAAATGCTCGGAGGTAATGCGGGATTTGGCACGGTGTTGATTGAATCAAAAGGCAAAGGCATCACACAAGATTACGATCGCAAAGTTGGCGACGAAGTTAATGGTGGAGGTATTGTACTGTTAAGCCGCGGCGGCTCTGTCAACATGATGTCGAAGACTGCATACATTCGCACAGGAGTCGATAACGGCGATGCAGAAAGCACAGGAGACTTTGTCATCGACTGTGCGAATGGTCGCTCCAGCATGGTTTCGTATGCAAGCAGCCATCTATTCTTTAACAGTCAAGGCGTGGGAATTTGGCATGCACCTGTTGGTCAAGATTCTATTGACTTGACTGAATCACATTTCTTGGGTCCTTCTTTCTCTAAGATAAACGGACCCACTGTTATGAACAAAACAGTCTGTATTGTGAAGAAAGGTGGCTTAGGGGTCGACGGTGATATTATTGGAACTGGAGGTGCTTACGTTTTGAAAACTATGGCTTCTTTCAAAGCTAGAGTTTTTGACAGTTCGCAACAACGCTTTCGTGATCAAACAAACCAGTTTATTCAATCCTACGAAGGTTTTTCAGATTTGCATGTTTTTGCAGGTATTCCACATTTTCGCTTTTACTATCCTGACTTGTATTGGAGCGAAAAATATCCAGGCAACACCAAACTACTTGAAAACGATATCGGGTTTTCTTATCGCGACGAGTCAACTACAGGAAAGGCTTACGATTACGCCGAAGGAAAATTCTTCCTGCTTGAGCCTCGTTGGCAACAGCTGGAAAGATTAGGTCTTGTACAGTCCAGCGGTTCTGCAACATGGGAAGAAAAAGCTGTAAACTATCAAGGTAAAGAGCTTTATCCGTGGCCAGGTAGAATTAACTGGGTCGATAACAATACACTGCTTCAGTACGACGAGTTTGTTTTGTTTAAGACCGACAAAGCAAAGTCTCGAGCAGATAACAGAGAAGATTACGAAGAACCTCTTTTCAAAAACTGGCAAAAGCAAGTGTGTGACGGTAACTACAAGCTCTAAAAGGAAGTTTTAATGGATCTAAACAAAATCACTGACGAGGAAAAAAGTCTTCTCACGGAGGTTGCCAAAGCAAAAGGCAAAACTCTTGAAGAGTTGCTTATTGAGCTGGGTCACATTAAGCCTCCGCAACCAGAAGCAAAGGTTGAATTCAAAGGCCAAGCTGTTGAACCACCTGCGGTTGTTGAGCCTATCGCTGCGCCTGAACCCACAGTGACTGAGGATCAAATTCCTCGATTTGATGCGAATGTTCAACCAGAGTTTGAACCACCACCTGCACCCGAAGAATCTGAACAACAAGTTGAATCTACGGAACCTGCAACTGCTCTCGGGACTGTGCGACAGCTTTGTGTTCAGTGCGGCTGGGATCAAGAACGCCCAACTATTCCGGAGCCGGAACACCAAGACAAGATTGCATTTCTCCAGGCTGTGTTAGGTCAAAAAGTGTTCAGCAAGCGATTTGCAATTTTTGGCGGACACTTACGTCTGACTTTCCGAACGTTAACAATTCGAGAAATTGATGCGCTATACCAGGAAACGTTTCGTGCTCAAAAGGCAGGACTGATATCTACCGCCGTTGACTATTACGAGTATCTAAACCGCTTGCGGCTTTATCTTCAGTTGATTTCTATGTCATCTGCGCAAACTGCAATGCAGATCAAACTTCCGGAAGGTTTGACACCTGAAACACATCCAGAGGCTAATAGCTACTGGGAAAAGCACTTGCGTGATGCTGGTGTTTTTAAGGAACCTGACGCTGCAAATCCTGATGCTCCGACGTTGCTGCTACAGATCCAAGATTTCATACTGACAAATGTTTTGAAAACCGAACACTTACAAAGAACGGTTACTCATACCTGTAACAAATTCAATCAACTGGTTGTCAAATTGGAGGCATGTGTTGACAACCCAAATTTTTGGAACGAGACCGAGCCGCGGCCCTAACACTACGTTCGGCTGTGCTCGGTATCATCGACTATCGAGATGCTGATTGGCACAGTCCAATGTGGTGGAAGCGATGGAGATACCTGATTAGAACACTTGACGAGCAAAGTTCTGAAAAACTTCTTGGCAATATGTTCCAATTTCAGTTAGCTCTGGTCTCAAATCCACGTATCTCAGCCGATGACTTTAGTGCTACACAAAAAGAAGCAAAGGAAATTTTTGCAGACATGGAAAGTTGTTTACGGCCTTGGCATGGACGTAGTCGCGAAGAACGTAAGCAACAAGAAAAGCAGACTTTCCAAGAATTATGGCAAGAGATGGCAGGTTTTGATCCTTCAGATAAATTGGCAGTAGCTAAATGGGCCGAAGAAATCAAAAATCTAACTAGAGCCAGCGCTGAAGCCTTCGCAAAGTCAGAACAGGAAGAGAAAGATCGACAAGAAGCTTTTCATCGCAAGGTAGAAGAAATTCGATTGAAACGACTTAATCAGCAGGGACGCAAACAATGATGGATCCAATCCAACTGCAACTGATGCAAGAAGCGTCTATGGTTGGCACGCCAGGAATGTTTCCAGGGCTTTATGCTCCCGCAACAACTGGTGGAGCTAGCATGCTGATGCAGATGGCGCAGACAGCTTATGCTCCTCCTATAGCTGGAAATACGTTACCGGATATCTCGCCACTTGCTCCGTTAAATTTGCAGCAGTACGGGTTGATTGGCACACTTGCCGGTGTTGCAGGTAACACTGTGCTTACTAATAGGATGCAGCAACAAGGAATACTGCCTATAGGTAATGCCGGTTCGTACATGCAGGCGTATCGAACGCGAGAGCATTTGAATATGCGACAGCAAGTGGCGCAGGCAGTTTCTTCGCAAGACACCGAAGGAATTTACAGAACGCTTCGCGGAGCCGCAGCTGTGGCAGGCATGCCATTTAACCGCCAACAACAAGCCGCGGCTAGAAATATTGCAGAAACAGCATCAGGATACATGCCTACTTTAGCTATGGTTGCACCTGAATTTGCGGATGCGATTGCAGGTGAACGAGGTAGCGTTCAGGCAATGGCGTCACAAATGCTTGAGGCTAATCGTTATCGAGTAGATCCCATCACAGGACGCATGGGTTACGGTGTAGCTGCTAACCGAGACATGGTGGAACAAGTTTTTGAAACCATGTTTGCAGATGACAACATGGCTCGTATGCAAGGTTTGCGAGCAGGTGATGTTGGTCAGATGTATCGACAACTAGCGCCTGAAGGTTTAGTCGGACCTCGCGGCGGGTTACGAGCCAGAACAATTGAAACATTACAACGTGCTCGCGACGAGGGTGTCGATCTAGCTTCAATAGCTAACGAGCAAGGAGTTAATCTAGGTGCTGATCAAAATCTTGAGTCACTCTCTAACCAAGAGTTGATGAAGCTACGAGAAAACAAAGGTATTCAATCAAGGTTGACACAAGCAGATGCACGTCAAATCACCGATCAACTTCAAGGTTATGTGTCTTCCATCTCTGCTATGCGTGAAGTATTTGGTGAGAACGGAAATCCTAATGCTCCTGTTCCACAACTGATCAATGCGTTGAAAGCGTTAACATCAGGGCAGATGCAAAAGTTTGACGCTAATCAATTAAACACAATGGTTCGAGACATGCAGGCCATGAGCCAGATGTCTGGTAAAAGTATTGATCAATTGCTGATGATGAATCAAGCAGCTAACGCAGCCAATACTCAAGTCCTTGGACAGTATGGTGTTCACTTTAATCCGGCTGCAACGAATATCGGCGTGACTACAGGTATGGCTTTTTCTGAAAGCGGCGGAGCTACCGGTTTTGGAGCTTTATCTAGAGAGCAAGCAGAGCAAGCGGCAATGAATATGTTTAGTCGCGGCATGGGCTCTCAAATGGCAAACGCGTTAGGCGCATTAACCCGTATCGAAGAAGCTGGCGGATTTGCAGATAACGCAGCTGGTCGCGAAATGAAAGCAGCTTTAGCTGCTGCTGATGCGGGCGCTAAAACTTACACTTTCATGGATGACGCCGGAAATGCAGTTACTCGACAAACACCAACTCGCGAAGGAGAGTTTCGGTCGATTGTAGGTCGCGGCGCTATTTCAGGTATGGATGCTGGTGATTTCAATCAGATGCTCGGTGATCGTACTTCAAACTTGCGAGCATTATCTACAAATCAAGAACGACAAATGGCGGCAATGCGGCAACAGCCGCAAGAAATTAACCGGTTAGCTGCACAGACAACAGCAAACCGACTGATGTCAAATTCCGAAATTGAACGTCAGTTTACAAATCGAGATGACCAGATACGTGTAGCTGGTGCTCTAGGTCGTGCAGCCACTAATGCGGCTGACGAGTTAACCATGGAGCAGTTGCAAGATCCAAAGCAAAGAAATCAAGCAATCGCTGAAGCGTTAATGGTAGAAGCAGCCAGTCAAGGTATGACGCTTACAGAAGATCAAGCTTTGAATATGGCAGCAACCAGCTTCGGTCAGCGTGAAACAGTACTACGCCATTTTACAGGCATGGATGCTACCGGTTACGCACAGGTCAACAGCAAAGCCGTTCGTGAAAGTCGGGCAGAAAAGCAGGCAATTGTAGCAGCACAGGCAGGCCTGAACGAAGCCATGTCTGGTATGGGACCGAAGGGCGGGATTATTCAACGGTTGTTTACGTCACTACAAAAACAAGGTGATCGAGGCACAACCGCAGACGTAAGTACATTGTTAGGTGATATGTTTGCTGTGGATATGGATCAAGCAGCAGAAAAGCTTACGCCCGTAATGCGAGAAGTAAAAGAACAAGAAGACAAGGTTGAAAATCTTAAAGCACAACTGGAAGGTGCAGACCCTGCTAAGCGAGCTGAGCTTCAACTTCAAATTACAGAGGAGACACAAAAACTTACCGCTAAGGTTGCACAGACGCGCGATGTTGCAACAAGCTTGGGGCTGATAGATCAGGAAAACACGTATAACAAAGCAGATGTTGCGGAAGGAAATAGAGCAGCAAATGAGCTCGAACAGCTTAATCGAATGAGCCAAGTTCGTGCTATGTCTGTGACCGGAACGGTAAGTGACGAAGAGCGACTAGCCGCAACTAAGACCAAAGTAACAGACGCAGACCTTAGGACTTTAGCGGTTGCAGATCGGCAAAAAGCCTTAGCAGAAGCCGATAAAGCGGCTGAGAGCGAGATTATTTCTGACGAAGATCTGCGCACTAGGGTAGAAAAACAAGTTCGCGAAGATCCGCAAAATGCTCAAGGACTCATGACCGGTCCAAGCGACGAAGAGCTTAAGGCCAAGATCGAAGAAGAGTATGAAAAGCAACGTAAAAACGTCATGTCGCCAGAGGCAAAAGAAGTCTACGATGCGGCTATTCGGGAAGGAAGTACTCCCGAAAGAGCTCGTGCACTAGTGCGAGAAAAGCTTCGAGCCGGTGTAGGTACGGTAGAGGGAATTGCAGCCAACAAACGAAAAGCATTAGGTGAGAATGTAACTATTGCTGATCTAGCTGATGCTGAAAGTGTTGACACAATCATTCGCAGCCGCCGAGCTAATATTGATATGGTTCCGACCGATCAGCAATTGAAGGATCGAGTCGATGAATTTCGCAGTCGAGGCGAAGGTCAAGCAAAAAAGACGCAAGAAGAAATTGACAAGTTAAATGAGACAGAAAAGCGAGATTACTTGAAGACAGAGCGCCAGCTCCGAAATCAAGCCGAAGATCAGTTGTTGGCTGAAAACCAATTGCGTGCGCTCGGACAACTTGGTGAGAAGGAAACACTGCTCACTGATCCGGCAAAAATGGCTTCCTTGCCCGCTGAATTACGCGATAAGCTTGCCGCAGTAAAGCCAGAAGAGCGAGCTAGTCTTGTTTTTGAATACCTTGATCGAAAGCAGCAAGAGCAGTTTTATGGAGTTGATGCTACTGACATTGAAAAGAAACGAGAGATAGCGCGTGCTTCTTTGCAGCAATCCGAAGGGATAGAGCAAATGAAAGTAACAGAACAGAACTTGGCTGTACTTACAGACAAGCGACGTGAGTATTTGTCTGACGATAAAGCTATCGCACGTGGCGGTGCTCGAGGCATGTTGGCTGTAACGCAAAGCCAACAAGCAGAAGAAGAGCTTCAAACGTTAGCAAATCGTTATTACGGCAGTAGTGTGGGAAGTATGCTTGTGTCGGGCGGCGTGGCCATGACAGACGAAGGTATTGCTAAAGCAAACGAAGAGTTTAGAGATTTAACGACCGAACAAAAAGATAAGATTGCGGCAAGGTTGAAAGCTGAAGGGATTGACGTTGGTGATAGCGCTAATCTGACTGAAGCTAATTATAGAAACTACATAGCGCTGCAAGCTAAAGACGCTAAAGACACCATGACTTCGGCGCATAAAACTATGGGCGGAGCTGCGGATCAAACATATGCCAATCTGTTGAAACCTACGGAAGCGGTACAAGAAAAAGCAAACCGACTGTTTGAAGGAACTGCTACTGAAGAACAAGCAGCAGGCCTTCAGGCACTTGAATCAGCGGCATCTCTTAGTGACGTTAAACTTGACGAGTCTGGTCTTGATCTTAAAGACCTTTCAGCTCGTATTGCTGCTGGAGAAAAGATTGATACAAGCCAGATGTCACCAGAAAACAAAAAACTGGTTGAAATGGCTGAAGGTATGAAGGGACTAACTGGGCTGACAAAAGAACAGCTAGGTTCTCTGGAAACGATGGCTAAAGCAGATACACGTGATGACAAGGACGCTGCAACACGTCTTGGAGTATCTGAAGAAGACTATAAGAAAATGGTACGCGGTGAAAAGGACATTGATCCTAACCTCCGAATGTTTGACAGTGCTGAGGAATTGAAAACTGCGAGAGATGAAAACAACAAGCTTTACGCAGATAAGGCTAAACTTGAACGCGCAGAAAACGTGTTAAAAACTACGCCACTGGCGGACGACGCGCAGAGACAAGTAGAACTTAGTCGTGCTGCGGTCAAAGCAGGCGAGGAGAAAAAAGCCGAACGCATGAAAGCTCTGGGACTAGATAGCTCTAAAAAAGAAGACGTTGCAACCTACAACACTCGCTTAGATAACCAAGGGCAAGTTGAACTACTTGAGAAGCGACGAACAGAGTACATGGCGAAGCGAGAAGCTATGCGTGCTTCTGGTATGAGCGAAGAACAGATTGACGAAAATTTAGGAACCATGCGGCAGCTTGAAGAAAAGGTACAGCAAGAAGCACAGGAAGCAAGAGAAAAAGATCTGGGCAATGAAAGCATAAACAAACTGGCAGACGATTTGGGCTTAACTACAAAAGAAGATCGTCAAGCGTTTAGAGATAAGGTCAATCTTGGCGGTGAGGGTAACGAGAGAAATCTGCAAATGGTTTCTAACGTACTAGATCAAGTCGGCAAGATTGATGAATCTACAAAGGACAAAGATGGAAATCTACTGTTTGAAAAGGGCATGAGTAAAGGTGACAGACTCAATCAAATTACTGATGAGTATGCTAAAGCTGAAACTGTTGAAGACAAAAAAGCATTAGCGAAAAAGTACGGCTTAGGCGAAGAGCAGCTTGAGCGAATGATGAAGCAAACAGAGTTCTTGGACTTGGCGGGTGAAAACAAGTTTGACAGCAAGCGACTTGAAGAAGGGTTGAAATCTGTTAGTGGCCGTGACGTTGAAGAAGAAGTCAAAAAAGAAGAAGAGCGAACCATGCGTTTGACCGGTACAATTGAAGTCAGAGGGGACATTACCGGTACAGCTAACGTTGGCGAACTTTCAGGTGTCTACCCTTCAAGGTAAATGAGGAACCAGAATGCCTGTACTATTTTCACAAAACACTGGAAGAGTTAGCGCAATTCCAGACGCAGTAGCTGCTGGTTCAATATCTCTTGGAAACGTTCAAGGGTCTGGCGGACAAATTGCTTACAGTCAACAAAAGACAATTATTACTCGAATAGGTCTATCTGCCGCAGGTAACTTTCAATTTTTGCATACTGTTGGAAACGATGTGTATGTTTATGTTTTTGGCGATCGCATGGGTCAAATTGTGCTACACGGTTTAAGTTTTGCTCAAGCTTGTCCTAATGAAAAGTTTCAAGCAACTGAACATGGTTTTGAGCTCCTTTATCAGTGGTATCGTGCAAATAGAATCGCAGCGCGCAAAGCACCAGTAACTGCAACTATCGGTCTGAATACAGCTTTTGAAGGTTTTGTGACTGCGCTTAGTGGTGATGTACAAGACTCACTGCATCGTACCATCCAGTTTCAATTGACTCTTGCGACGCTGCCTGGAGTTTGACAAGGATTTATATGTTCAATCATGCTCGTACGTTACTCGTAAATATGTCAGGTACTAGCGGTTACTTTCCGGATTATCCTGGAGATGAATTGATTCCTGCTGATTATGATCAAATAGAGTTACCGACTTACTTGGATATTTTTCGCATGCGTTTGTTTGGCGCTAGCCCTGATAGGGCTATGCTAAACTACAGAACAGCCCAGCTTCTACAACTAATTGCAGCGACTGAATTGCAATATTATGTGTCAGCGTTAGATCCAAGATTGACCTACGATGTTTCGCGTGATTTGATTCACGAAAATTTGTTTCAACCCAAAATAAAACGTACACAAGGAACGGGGCAACTTACCTTACTTGGCAGCACAATATCGCCAGACGCTAGCGGGCAGTCTATGTACCAGTTTCAAGTGGAGATTGCAGACGGAGATGTTACCGTACAACGCTTAAGTTTTCCTGCGGCAACAACCACTGAACCTGTTGTGCTGACAAACAGCTTGAGTCAAATAATCGCATTACCTTATTCTGGGTACAGCTTTCGAGTTAACACAGTTAATCCAGCACGTTGGGCTATCCGCGGATTTTTACGTCCGACCTTTTCATTAGGAGAGATAGCTCAAGGGTTACGCAGCATTGGTGAACCTCACTTATTGCAGCTATTCGGAATTGCCGATGTAGAGCCTTTTGTCACGTTTCGTAACTGCTGGAACAAACATCCAGAATTTGCTTACCAGCTTGGCGGTTTGGTTTTGGCGCTAATCTATCGAACCGAGGAGTTACGTAATGTCTCAAGCAAGTAGCTGGGCTCTTGTTGATTTATCTGGCTTTTTTGCCAACATAAATCTTCAAGTAGGAAATCAAACAGGCGCTGAGGTTTTTGTTGTGGTGGGTGGAGTTTTTTTGCCTGCATCGCAAATAAGCATTACGTACGGCCTTAGTGATATTCCGACAGCTAGTGCTCAAATTGCTTTAGGTCGAGATGTGCGTACACAAAACGATTCTTCTGTCTATGGTGCAGTAGACTCGATTAAACAAATGGCAGAAGCTGAAATTTGGGTTTTAGGTGCGCTGGGTGACTTTAATACCAGTGGGACTGGAGGAGTTAGAAAGCAGTTTCCGCAAGCAAATGGTGCTGTGATTTTCAAAGGATATGTTTCTGGCCTAACTTACAGGCGGTCTGCTGGTCGTGTGACACTGATTGTTAACTTTGTCAATAAACTTTTTGACCTATCAGCTTCTTCCGGTGGTAGTAAAGATGTTGTTCCAGGTGCACCTCATTCTTTTATGCAGTCGACGATGGAAGAAGGTCCTGGCGGTATCTACTATACTCATGGAGCAACTAAACTTAGTGGCACTTTACCAGATCAGATTAAAACAGATTTTAGTAAAGCGATCATGGAAGGTTTGAAGTATATCGCAGATAACAATCAGTTACAGACTAATGATCACGAGCTCTGGTGCGGCAGATCACCCATAGATGAACGTGAAGCAAACAATCGGGCTTTGAATGTTATTGAGCAATTCGGTACTTGGGAAGGAATTGCTACGTTTTCTAGTAGCCCTTACATGGCTCCGTATGTTAGTGCTTGTCCGTTGCTATTACACACTAATGGTTTTGAGTTAGCAGGTAGAGTAATTAGTGATCAGATTGGAATGTCCCTAGCTTCTACAAGTATGTGGGGAACGTTGGTTTATTCTGTACTTCCTGGTTTTGGTGCTGGCATTATTCCCATGGCTCGTGGAGCTATCTTAGCGCCTGTTCTTCCAATGGCACGGCAGCATCAGGCTACAATTTTTCCGGGAGACTATGCTGACTTTAACCTAAGTGCACAAAGCCAGAGACCGTTGTATGGTGTAGGTGTCATGGCAAATTACATCATGGGTACATTAACGGACAAAGATCCAAAACAATGCGTTGGTGCTACTTTTGTTGCAAAAGCCGATAACGGTTCACCGATCAATGACGGCATGTGGCTTTTTGTAAATGCGCCTCCTTGGTTAGAGGACTACACTAACTTTGATCCCAAATCATCTACAGGTGATGCTGATGTGATTAAAGTACTTAGCGACGTGTCACACGATGCTGTAGGCGTAGATGACATTGCTGTCGACAGGGACGTAGGTTCTGAAGTCACTGATTGGAATGATGGTATGAGCAAATACGCTCAAATGATGTATGCCACTCAAGCTTTGCGCGGTAGAGAAGGAACGCTAGTTGGTAAGCTCAGATTTGATATTGCTCCAGGAACTACGATATTGATTTCTGCAAAAGGTGACCAGTTATCATCAGGCGTGGATACTTTAGCGACAGACATGCTGGGATTTGTAGCGCGCGTTACAATTTCTATTAACGCAGAACAAGCTTCTGCTGTGACTACTTTTGAACTGACAAATTTGCGGACGGCTAAAGAAAACGAGACTGATCGTTTTTCCCTAGACGCACACCCCTTTTTCGGGCAAAACTATTTCAAGTATGCTCCTATTGTTCCTGAACTTTCTTTACCTCCGGTGGTTTAATGAACGGCGATTACCTTGAAGACGAATACCGTCCGGCATACGAAACCTGGCAACAAAATCAAACGCCAGAAGGTAATGCTGCATTTTTGCAGGCAATTAATCCTGTCGTACAAAAAGGTATTCAAATGTATGGTAGCGACAGCCCTTTATCAGCTAGTCGTGGGCGGCTGATGGCGCTTGACGCTATGCGTAAATACGATCCCCGCCGTTCTCGGTTGCAATCGCATTTACTAAATCAAATGCAGGGGCTGCGACGAGTGACGCAGAAACAGCATAACGTACTTCGGGTACCTGAAAAAATTTTGCTAGAGAGTCAACGGCTAAGAACGTATCAACAAGAACTGAGCGATGAGTTGGGAAGAGAGCCATCAGATGCGGAGTTATCCGATCGACTAGGTCTAAGTCCGCAGCGATTGGCCAAGATCCGTACATATCAACCAGGTATGACTTCAGGTCAAATGGAAGAAATTGATCCATTATCTGGTGGTACCGCTGGTAGGTTGCCCGGCTCTCACAATGAAGCTTCTGACTTATGGGTTCAAATCGTATATCAAGATTTGAGTCCTATGGATCAGAAAATTCTTGAGATGTCTCTCGGACTAAACGGACAATCTAAACGCTCAAATCAAGAAATTGCAAAAGCATTAGGACGATCTCCTGGAGCAATTACTCAAAGGAAAGCACGCATACAGACGTTACTAAACCAAGAACAAGATCTTTCTCCTTTCATTGCCGAGTAACCAATGACAACACCAGCACTTCCGCCGCCGCCAACGCCAGGATTACAAAAAGCAGTCATTGATAAGAACCTTCAAAAGGTGATTGAACATTTTGCGAAACTAAAGGAAGAAGCATACACCCAGCGCATTATTAGTGACGCTGTACCTTGGTTTCGTCCGGAAGCTAACAATGATTGGGAAGGTTCACTACAGACAGAACAAGACCTAATTGCAATCCATAAGGCTTTTCAAACCGATGAAGCAGAAAAAAAGTTGATTGAAGCCTATACGCCCGGAAATGAAGGTAATGTCGGTGATGGTGTGGTTCTTCCTTTGCAAATTGATTACATGATGCAAGCAGAAAGAGCATATCGTGCCAGAGTCTTACAAAGTTTTCCAAGAGCTGTGGCTCACGTAGCCAGTCGTGAACGTGGTCATGGACAACCGAACGGTGCGTTTTTAGGTCAAGCTTTGAAGTACTTCACAACGCTGTTAAAGCAAGGAGCTGATTGATATGACCAAGTTACTTTCGGCTTCTGTGCGTGATTATGCAGGTCGGACAGTTGATTTACTTGCTTTTGATGGAGCTAAAGCCTCAGGAGAGGCAAAGCTAATCCCTGCTTTAGTCTTACCGAAACAATCAGGCGCGTTAATTACAGGCATTCAAAAGTTAGTGCAACGCTTCTTATTGGAGTTGCTTACAGAGCGTGGTTCATTGGAATATCAACCGACGCGAGGTACGTTTTTTCTGACCCGAATACGCGCAGGCATAGTTCGCACGTCACAAGATTTGTTCAGCGAATTCACTATCGCCGAAGTCGAATTAAAAAACAGCCTAATGCTGGAAGAATCAAATACAGATCCGAGCGATGAACGCTACTTAGAAGCTCGGTTGTTGTCTGCATCTCTTTTCGGTGATCAGGCAACATTGAACATTCAAGTAACCAGTCGAGCGGGAGAGTCTCGCACTGTAATCTATCCGCTTCGTGTTACTGCAATTTGAGGATTTCAACATGTCTTTGACTATTTCTGATTTTGAAGTGCCAGCATTGAATGCACTTAATGCTGAAGATGTCCAACAACTGTTGGACAGGTTGGCGGTTCAGCTTCAAGAGTTGAATCCTGAATTAGATTTGAAACGCGGTGTTTTCAAAGATACCTTGGTTTACTACCATGCCGTGCTTGAAGCTGCTATTCGTACCAACTTGCAGCGATATCAGTCTGCTCGCAGCCTCCAGCAAATCCAAGCAGACCCGACTCTTGCTGACGAAGAAGTCGTTAACGAAGTATTGTCGAATTGGGGTGTGAATAGAAAGCTAGGAACTAAAGCAACTGGTCCAGTGACTATTGAACTAGACGCTGCCCGTTCAGTTACTGTGCCTAATGGAATGACCTTTGAAGCTAATGGGCAAAGCTATACTTCCACGGCAACATTCATTTCTAGAACTTCAGCAAACCAGGTTTCAAGTGATACAGACAGGCTTCTAGTGCAGCTTAGTAATGGAAACTGGGCATTTACTATTACTGTTGAAGCTGTTGACGTAGGTGCAGAAGCAAAGTTAAACGCGGGAGACTTGATTGTTCCTGATCGTTCAATAGCTGGTTACGTCACTAGTTACGCTACTTCCACGTTTACTGACGGCACGAACACTGAAACTAACAGTCAGCTATTGGAAGAATTGCAACTAGGTATCGCGGCAAAAGCTTTATCTAACCGCACAAACATGCGGGCTTACTTAAGATCTATTCCAGAATTTGAGTCTGTAACTAACCAGTCCATTGTCGGATATGGTGATCCTGAGATGTTGCGGGATCAGCATACAATTTTTCCTATCAGTTTTGGCGGACGGGTTGATTGGTACATCCGCGGTCAAGAAGCTATTCAACGATTGTCGCATTCGTTGGTTGCAACTTGTATTTCTATCTCAGGTGCAACAAGCACCTGGCAATTTTCATTAGGTAGAAACGTATCACCCGGGTTTTATGAAGTCTCCCGCATTCGCCGACAAGCGGATGCCAACTTAAATTCCGGATTTGAAATCGTTTTGGACCAACGAGGAAACGATCTAACTGGTGACGGGTTTATTCCTGACATTGTGACCGTTGCTGAAGGGGCATTTACTGCCTATCAAACTACAACCATTCGTTTTGTAGACACCGTGACTTCGACAAGCGGGTTGGTTGTGGGGGCTACAGCAAATTACGTGTGTGATATTACTGGAACTCCGCTAATCCGGGAGATACAAGAGCTCGTAGCCAGTCGAGATATTCGCAGCTATGCTGCTGACGCTTTGATTAAGGCACCTGTTCCGTGCTTTGTTCAGATTAACCTGGTTATCAATAAGACAGCTGGGGATCCGGATCCCGACTTGGATGGAATTCGCAACACAATTGTTGCGACAGTAAATCAAACTGACTTCATTGGCAGGTTAGACGGGTCACGAATTGTGGATCGTATCCACAATTTTCTGCAAGATAACCTTTCTGTTACTAATCTCGACATGCTTGGACGTATCCGTAACCCTGACGGTACGGTACAATACATTAGGGATTCAGATACACTTGTAGTTCCCGAGCAGCCTGCCAAGATGGTAACGGCAAAAACGGTGCAGTTTTATGCGGAGACTGCTGGCGTAACTGTTAGCGTTGCGTCTACCATACCGACAGCTAGATAACAGGAGGTTGATTTATGCCGACAGAGGCTAAAGGACGAGCTGAAGCTGTTCGTCTGTTCAAAAAGAATGGAAATGCGGAGTCTTCGCGACAAGAAATGACATTTGCTGTCAATTACTTGTTGTTTTTTGGTTACATCAGTGCCGAACTAATCAAAAACGTATCGTACGACGACCTGAAAAAAGGCGTTCAAGCTTTTCAAAAGATGTTCGGTATCAAATCAGACGGCGTTATCGACGCTAAAACACTGCGTGCGATGGAATGTCCGCGTTGTGGTTGTCCTGACCACATCGACAAAGGTAATAAAGAGCACTTACAATTCCTGCGAGTCCAGGAAATTACAGCAGAAAAGCGAGATCGCTGGAATAAGCAGGGTTTGACGTACTGCATTTCGCAATACATTGATGGTTTGGCGAAAAATGTACAGCAAAAAATCATCGCAGACGCATTCAAAGCGTGGGATGATGTCTGCGGTTTACATATCTCGCTTGCCAAGTCGGCTTCCAAAGCGGATATTGTTATTGCCACCGGTCGCGGGCCGCAGCATAATTTTGATGGTCGCGGAGGAGTTTTGGCTTGGGCTTATTTACCGACAGGCAACGACAATCAGCTCACCATGAAGTTTGACCTCGACGAAACTTGGGTAACCCAACCTAAGCAACGAGGGATTCAGATGTTTAATGTCGCTTGTCACGAGTTTGGCCATTTACTTGGGCTTACTCACTCAAAAAAGTTAGGAGCTTTGATGGCTCCGTATTACAACCCTTTCATTGCAACGCCACAACAAGACGACGACATCGTAAGGGTTCAAAAGTTGTATGGACCCAATCGCAATCCTGCGCTTGTACGCGGCGTAAAGCAAGTCGGCAACGATCTTGCTGTTGATTTGCAACCAGGGCAACGTCTTGTAGTCACCTGTAACAAGTAAGGAACTGTTTATGTTTTTAGCTCAAATGACTGTTGATCTAGGTGTCGTTAGCAACCTAATCAAGTACGGCTTAGCTGCCGTTCTAATCGCGGTAGCTTTCTTTAGTTTTGTGTTGCCCCTTCTGCGCAAAATCACAATTGCAGTGCCCACAAAACTACCACAACTGCCATCGGAAAAAGAAACGACAAAAGTGCCTGCAAAGAATAGCGATACTCCTCCACCCGCAGGCTTTGTCGAACATCTACAAATCATTGAAGCTACAGCACCGAATGCCGGACCTCAAGTTTGGTGGGAATACGCTAAAGCTGGAATGACTGAAGTTGAAGTAGCTAAAGCCGAAGCCAAGCTTGCACGACAACCGGCACAGTAATGCCAATCTAAATCACAGGAGAATTCTCATGAAACCATCTGTTGCCGGTCTAATTTGCGGTGTTATTGGTTTGTTGTTGATTTTGTGGCCTACAGTTGAAACACAGCAACCAAACAAACCTACGAATACTGTCGTCGAACCTGACAAGAGCTTGATGACCGATGCCGCAGATTTGATTGCAATAATCAAAGCATCTTCGGCTAGTAAAGAAAAGAAAGTTACGGCGTCTGAGTTATGGTTAGGTGCTAGTGACATGTGGGCGCTGGCTGACGTAACTGTAAATTCAGACAAGGTAGCAAGTTTCAATAAGGATTTGCTGGCAATTTACGGAAAAAGGTATCCTGAATTGGCTGGTTCTTTTCCTGGTTTCTCTGCGGAAGTCGATAAGCTGTTTTCAAAAGTGCTTGGAGAATACCCTAAACCTTTGACGAAAGAAGATTGCAAAAAGCTAAGCGATTTGTACTACGTCATTGGTTGGGCTTTGCAGCAATAAGGAGTGCGCAATGAAGATTTACCAAAAAGGTACTTTTGCTTGGGAAGAAAAAGAAGCCGTTACGCTTCCCATCAACGAGCTTATTGCTCGCTACAACAGCGGATATGCTGGTTGTTACCTAGACACTGAGGAATATGACAAGTTTACAGATTTGTCTCGCGCTACTGGCGGATATTCTGAAGTCGAAGCAGCTGCACAAGCTTTTGGATGGGCAGATGCTTTTGCCGGACAACTTGTAATTCCGTTTGTTCATGTCATGGAACAGTTTCCTGGTGCTTGGCCAGGTCCTGCGCAAGGTCGCGGTGACTGCGTAAGTCATAGCGACAAAAATGCGAAGCTTGGTACGATGGTTGGCGATGTTGTAGCTAACTCTCCTGATGAAGTTTCTGGTCACTTAGAAGCTTTCCCAGACATTGAAAGCCTCGCAGTAAAAAACGGAGCGTTTTCTACTGAGGCTGTTTACTGGTATCGCAATCACGGTGGTGATGGTTGGTTCTGCGGTGCTGCTGCAAATATCAGCATGAGTAAGTGCGGTGGCGTTATCCGTAAGAACTATCCGGAACTCGGCATAGATTTGACCAAGTATAGTGCATCAATTGCAGGCAAGTGGGGTAGAACTGAACCACCACCTGAAGTAACAAAAGTATTGAATCGAAATTTGATTCGTACCGCAGCTCGCGCATCGACCTTTGAAGCGTCACGCGATGCTCTAGGTCAAGGTCGATTTTTGTCTACGTGCGGTGGAGAAGGTTTCTCTAATACGCGAGACGCCAACGGTGTCTCTCGCAGAAGTGGAACTTGGGCACACGCCATGGCAGAGATTGGAGCAGACGATCGAGAAGATACCAAGAAACTCTACGGCGGTCCTTTGGTACTCGTCTTAAATAGCTGGGCTGTTTGGAATAACGGCCCCAGAGATATTCGAGACAGTGCTAAGTACGTGCCTGCGGATAAGAAAGATCTGTGGATCAAGTTGGATATTGTTAACCCGCAGACGGGTAACATTATGATTCCTAAAGGAGCTTTCTGGTCTCGTTGGTCTGATTGGAAACAGCGTGAGCGTCTTGTTTATGCCGGGTTCAACGGCTGGAAACGACAGAAGATTGAAAACTGGGGCCTCTCTTTGTGGGGATAAAGCCATGCGGATGTTAGCTTTGTTGTTAATCTTGTTTTGTGTTGGTTGTACAACAAAAACTCAAACCTTCACACAAGCAGGACCGTTAAACCACGCGCACGCTACAGCTTTGATCGCCAAGTATAGTAACTTGGTAGCTACTCAACCTGTTACGCCTGACGGACCAAAAGTAGGAGACAAGTGTCCACAATGCAACGATCCACCAGGCAAGTGCGGTGTTGGAAAAGTCGGAGACGGTGTCGTTTGTGATACGTGCCCTTTGTGTAAAGGGGATGGAAAAATAGACGAACGCGACTTGCAAGCAGAACCGCAAGCTTTGAAATTAGAGGAAACGACTAAACCTACTAAAGTCGAACCAAAAGTTTCAACGCCGGTAGCTAGCAACAAAAAGATTACCTGGTACTACAGACCTGCTTGCCCTCCTTGTGAGCAGTGGGAGAGAGAAGTATTGCCTACCGTTATTAAAAACGGATGGACAGTAGAAAAAGTCTTGGATAACACGAATGCCGTTCCTAACTTTGAAATTCAAGTATCAAGCAAGAAGTATCGGTACTCGAGGTTTTTACCGCTCAACGTGCTTAATGCGTTACGCTGAAACAGGTTTCTAATGCAGTACCCAATCAAAATGGATCCAGCACTGTACGAATTGTTACGCGAGCTGCTGACCAACGGCATCGTAACACAAGACGGTAAGACGTTAGACGTCTCTCCTGTACAAGACATAACCATTCGAGACGGTGTAATGCGATTCAACCCTCCGGCAAAAATAGTAGCGGACTACGGAGTAATTAAAATTCAGACGACTGTTTCTTCATTAACTGTTCGCACAGGCGGTATTCGTATTGAGATTGACAATTCACCTATCGATTTGGAGCTCAAACCGAAATGAATTGGGACGCCATGACAGCTGAACTCTGTACGCTTTGCGATTGTCATCCAGCGCAACTGACCGGTATGGAAGAAAGCTCTAAGAAGTATCGTCAGCTATTAAGGAAGCAGAACGACATCCATACGGCGGCGAAAGCTGTTCGCAAAGCATACGAAAAAAATCCAAACGCAAGCCGAGAAGAACTGCGAAAAGAAACGTACAAGTCTCTGGCAGGTAGCGTTGTACTGCTTTTATTGGTTCAGGTTTTGTTGACTGCTTTCATGAAATACGTTATCGAGTGGTTCCTGGATCAAATTTTTAACGCACAGGAAAGCTCGGATGACACTGTATCGTTACCCGCAAAATGACTTCGATCGTTCTGATGTCTTGTTAAATGTGCTTGGTAGTTATTGGGCAACTACCTACCAAGGTAACAAGCTGCTTGAAGACTTAACTACGGTTGCAGGCCAAATGGCGCAACAATCGTATGTGCAACTTTTAGAACTTGTTAACAGCGTTTCGCGTTTCAATGTACCCCTTTATCATCAAGATAACTGGTATGCGCTTACGATTCGTAAGTCACAAGTCAACGCAACATCGTTGCGGATTGCCAAATACGCGACCGGATCAGCTTATCAATACAGCAATCCTTCTCAGTTAAACTACAACGTACCAGTCGCCGCAACACAAAGTTATGCGGTTTCTAAACCTAAAGACTTGGTACAGGTTAGGACGATCTTCAATCGGTTAGTTGATCCTTCAGTTGAGTTGATTGATGGTATTGATTACCAGCTGACAGACAATCAAATTTTTTTTCGTGAAGACCCTTTTAACAACTCGAAAATTGCAAAACGAGAACTGCTTAATGCAGTCGGAGAGATTGTTGACACAGAGCTTGTGCTTTGGATGTACCGAGGACAATGGGATTGGAAATATATTTATGAGCAGTTCGGTTATGCACTTCGTTTACAGCTAGAAACAAGTGAAGGCTATAAGCAATTCATTAACGCCATCTTCGACGCGTTCAATTTTGGCACAGCTATAAAGCAACAGCAGCTAGCACTTGCCGCAACTTTTGGAGTACCGCTGGTTGTCGAGACAACGGAAACTGTTGAAACTGTGTTGTCAGATGTTGATCACTTGAATGTTATTACAGATCAACACGTGTATCAGTTTCCACTCGGTACAAACACAGTTGTGACGCCTGGGCAAGTTTTGAAAGCAGGCGATCCACTTACCGATTTGCTTCAAGTCTTTGAGTTGAATCGTGGAGAACCTGTCAATATCTCCGCATTAACTGTAGGCCCGGGTATTCTTGCTTGGGGTTATTACGGTGATTTGACTTTTGAAAACACTGTTGTACCTGTCACTGTTGAGTTGGACGTTGATGGCTACACTAAGGTTTCTTGGGAACTTGGCGGCTTTCCGTATGACGTAGAAAAATTTTGGGATGACGTACACACTGCTGGCGTAGCTAAAAATCAAACCTTGGCGATGCTTTTCGATGTGCGAACTTGGCCTATAGGACAACCTACCGCAGCTTCACTGCCAAGTACTATCAATCCTTTACAATTTTTGACTCAAAACTTGCTGAGGAATAATGCAGTCATCGTTAAAGTCAAACCAGGCAGTCAGCTGGGTAGTCGGTTAGCTTTTGTTCCAGTCGAGCAGCTTCGCAAAATACAACCACCACAATCTCTAATGATTTTCGTAGTTGAATTGGCCTATCAAGACAGCCCTGTTATCATGGAAACTTCTGGAACTGAGTTGCAACCAGGTTACGAAGAAAGTCTTGACGGCTTTGCGTGCATGGTAAACTCGGAGTCAATTGACGCAACCGTTTTTGTAACTGAGCAAGTTCGTACCAGCTTAATCGGTGGGCGATGTGTATAACTACAGGTGAAACATGGATTTGATAGGTTTGAATCGTGTAAAAGGACGTGTTAGAGCGTTTCAGCTTTCTCCGCATGCCGCGCAAGATCCTAAAAATGCTTCTCTTTTTCGTCATGTACCTGTTGTGCCTTGGCGAGATAACCTAGTGCTGTACCAGTGGGCTGAAATTGCTGCTAAGCTTCTAGCTACCGGCGACAGTCGCTATCGACTTGGCGGTATGTATCTGGAATTTGCGAACGTAGCTAGCCCGGGAGACACTGTTAGCCCTCCAAGCTTCAATCGCGAACGTGACATCGAGTACTACAACGATTTGGTTAGCAGTCCTTCTGCTGATTATTTACGCGTACCGATGACTGCGATTACCACTACGTCTTCTGGTAATGGATTAGAACAAAATATTCTTACCTGCTTTGCAAGATCCAGCGGATTATCTGGCGTGCATGGTAAGCCTTTCTCGTATGCTTCAAATTCCGTAATTTACGGCGCAGCGCTCGTGGCTTATGTAGATGCCACCGATGCGACTCAAGATTTGCTTTTCAGCTGCTTTTATTTCGACCCGGCCGATCAACAGCCCAAGCTGTCGACAAGCCAAGTCGGACTTGAATGGCAGATCACCTTGGAATAACAGGAGAGGTCTCAAGGATGAGTTGGGAACGCTTTATCAAGCTTATCAAAGAAGGAGAACCAGTTTCTCCGGGCACAGCAAACCGCCCGTTACAGCAACTGGATCAGAACTTTCGATACTTATGGGAAGTTATTCAAGCCGCATCGCTTGGTTCAACCGTTTACGCAAGAGCTCAAACGGTTATCTCTACCCTTGAAGTAGGTCAGCCGGTCTACTTTAACGCTACAACTAGTCAGTTTGAACCAGCATACGCTGCGGCGGTGTCAGACCAAGCTACTGGATATTTAGTCGTCCCAGATCAAGCTCAAGTCTGGGGAATCGTTGCACAAAAGTTGAACGCAACGCTGGCGGATATTTTGCTATTCGGTTATGCCAAAATCGATATCGCACAAGCCATTGGAACAGAAGTTAACCAAGATGGCAGCGTACCTGCCGGAACTTGGTATCTGTCCGGGCAAAGCGTCGGACGACTTACGAAGCAACTTCCACCAGTAACCATTCCCGTCTGCAAGACTGACAATAGCGGTGGCGTATATGTCAATCCGCGGTTTGTTGACTTCTTGGAAAACCATCGGCATTACGTTTTTCCGTTGCTGATGTACCCTGCTGGTGATGTTAGTCCTCCATTGCCTGGCGGAACGCATGTCATTACCAACCCAGATGAAAACTTACCAGGTTGGTTACCTGCTAATGATCCTGTTTTTGATGGCTTAGCTCCTGTGGGGGCTAAGTTTGGTTACAACCTCAGTCAAGACGATCAGCTGCGTAATCTGTATCCTCCTGTACCGCTTCAGTCGGCTTGTGCAATCATGCAACGACCAAGCGTATATGACACTGTCAGCGAGCACCGTTGGTATGGTCAACAGTTGATGTCAGATCTAATAGTTATCGATCGTAACGGTATTTGGTGGATGAGTGATTGTTACGACGAAGTACCTTGGCCGACTACTTTAGATACCGCTAGTCCGTCCAGTGTCAGCTACAGTGAGTGTGATCCTCTAGGCGCAGAGTACGAGCTCAAGCTTTATTACACTCGAGTTGGCTTTGCTACGGACAATTCAACGGTAACGAGTCTGCGTTCACTTGACCCTCGTCTTGTGATTACGTGCGCCGGTCAACCGGATCCGGCAACTACTGGCGACCTGGAGATTGACCTGGACTTGAGCTTTATGGTTGGCGCGCCAAACCAAAGCGGCTTTCAGGTAATCAAGTCATTCAACCCAACAACAAACACGTTTAGGTTTGGTCCGGTTTGCGAGGGAGTCTATGCGACATCGTCTAACGTGCTGTTGACTGGTACAAGTCAAACGATTGGCGGTGAACAAGTCTTCCAGGGTCCCGTAGGTATTGGCGTATTAAGCTCAGACACTCAAGAGCTATCTAGCCAACTGGTTCGTCTTGACGGTGTTACAGAAGAAAACTATCCAGTACTGTATCTGGGAATGCCTGATGACGTAACTACAAGTTATGTTGTCAAGTTTGAGGTGCCGTCTGATGCACCAGCAAGTTCTAACTTTCAACTTAGATTACGGATTTTAGGGCGCGCCGCAGGTACGCTACCGCAGTTGACTGTGGCATATTATAAGGCTGGAAGACCTCCAGCAGGACTGGCAACCCCTGTAAACGTGACTCAAAGTTACACGAATTTAACTATCCTGACGGTTGCTACGCTCGGGGCAAATCAAGCTGTAGAAGCTACTAGCCAGACTTTTGCTGTGAATCCTGGTGATATTGTTTACATTCAAGTTCAACGCACACCTAACGACCCTGGAGATGCTTATTCCGGCGAGCTGGGTATCATGCAGCAAGTCGGTATATTGACGTCAGTTTAACTGGAGGTAGGGATGCCGCTTTCACAATGGAACCTCGAGTTCCTAAATCACAATGCACAGCGAAGCTATCCGTTAACTGCTGACGCTACAAAGCAAGATATTACGGCATCGTTTACAATTCCAGACGATTTCCTGGTGGGCCTGGACCTGCCTGTTTCGCCAGCAATGGACATGGAAACAGGCAGGTTCTTTATTCGACAGCTAGGGCTATTTGCTTCGGGTATTCAACTTATTCTGGCGTATGACACCGGAAGTGAAATTTACGATGTTGCTTCTGGCTTAATTCCTACCACCAGTGAAGTTAAAAATAAAGTCTTCACGTTAGGCGGCATTGATCCCTATGACGACATCATTGGAAAAGTTGTCGTTGGAAGAGTAGACACTATCAAGTTACAACCAAACGGGTTGTTTGAATTCAATCTTGCTGGAAGTCGAATCGAGCCTCAAGCAATCAGGCCGATGATTAAAGGTATTTCTTCTTTGCGCGTGTCCAACGCTGCCGGAACTTCAAGCGAAAGGCTCTATGGTGACATTGAACTTGTAGCAGGTAATAACATTCAGCTTTCAACTGTAGTTACGTCTGCTGAAACAAAAGTCATTATTAGTGCACTAAGTGGTGAAGGTACTATTGAGCAGTGTATCTGTGAGGGTGAAGCCGCATCTATTCCGTGCATCAAGACTATCAACGGTATTCCTCCAACGCCTGACGGTAACTTCAGTTTTATTGGAGACGACTGTCTTGACTTTACCGCGATATCAAATGGGTTGAAGCTAACAGATTCCTGTTGCCAGCCTTGTTGTGGTTGCGCTGAGCTGGAAGCTATCACTCGAGATTTGGAGCGATTTGCAGGTCAACGTGCGTCTTTGGAGTTGTTTATTAATCAGTTGGCCGCAGAGACTGCTGCTTTTGACAGTACGGTTCTTGGTGCGCGATTGGGTGACCGTAACTGTTTACAGTGTGATTAATTATGTCTAATCCAAGAGGTCGTCAAACAATCGGAGTAAATCAACCACCTAGTAGTGGTTCGCTTTATCCTTTTGTACAGCCGTCAGCAGACATTCAGGAGCTTATTGGTGACTTTTTCGTTTCCTTTGACGATTTAGCAGACGAGATTGTATATCCGTTACGCGTTGCTTGGTTGTATGGTTTTGGAAATACGATCGTGCCTGTGCCTCCAGGTTGGCCTACACCTGCGCATTCGCACGATCTTGTTGTAGTGGACGCGAATGACGTTGTCGTGTTTGATTCCACCCAAGCTGAAAGTTTTACTAGCAGCGTATGGGATAATCGTTTACTTATTCTCGAGTGGACAAACGACAATCGGGTTTGTCGCTGCACTAAACACACACAATGGACTGCGGCAGACATAGCTAGCGGTCAGACTAAAACTTATGACCAGTACATTGAACCTACCAACGGCGAACTACAGGCAGACTGTTATTACAAGTTGCCTAAGCGGATAACTTCTCTTCAAGTTGGGTTGACGTCTATCAGTAAAACAGCTGTTACGTTTACTGAAGGCTACAACATGGGAATTAACCAACTAGCAGAAGAAATTTTTACTGAGTTTGATTTTCTGCCGATAGTTAATCAGCAGCAGGTTAAACCAGGAAAGCGCTTAAACAATCGAATACAGTTTGATGCTACGCCTGGTTTGGGTTTAGGTGTTTTTCCTGGCTGTGTTGGCGAAGAAACTTACTTGCGCACTATCAACAAAGTAAGAAGTAACAATTACCAAAACTTCAATTACGACACCGAGGGTTGCATACGAAGTCAAAGACCTGTGGGTATCACCAATCTATCTCCAAGAGAAGTTACTTATGCTTCTTTTGAACTACCTCCAGACGAATCTCGTGCTGCGATTCGTTTAAGTAACGACTGTACAAACTGTTGCGATTGTACTTATTTCGCTCAGACGTATCAAGGATTGAAGCGACAATGGTTTTTGTACAAAGACGTAGCCGAATTAGCCGAAGAGACAAGAGATCTTTACAACTCAAATCGAGATCGTTGGCTAATTCAAAAACAAATTAGAGAAATGGCAACACTTCGTGGTCGACTTGTGATAGATGGAGATGGTAAGTTTCGTTGGGGTATTGGTTATTGCAATGCTAGCAGCTGTATTGCGGTTGACGGTTACTTTTACGTCGCATTCTTGGTATTCATTAACGGCGTGTATATGCCGTATGAAGAAATCTTAGATTGCGAGCCTGCTTATGTTGACGGACCTCGTGAGTGCAATGGTCCGACGCCGATACTTCCTGTACCTCCGTCTAATCCTTTTTTCTGGGGTTACAACGTTCGGACTTATGGCGTGTACCCGCTGGCTTCTGGTGATAACATTACAATTAACGGACGCATCTGCATTCCTTCAGCAAAAACTTTGCCTTCAGGTTCAGTCAAGGTAAGACTATGGGCTGCAAGCCATTTTGATAGTATCCCTTGTCCAATTACTGCACCTCCTTGTGGTGTGCAGTGGATCGACCCTATTTTTGCCGAAGCAGAAACTATGTTGGACTTGGCGGGATACCCACCTCCCATTGAAGTAAATAGCGAATACATTGGCGAGCTTACAGTCATTGACGGCGACAACCCTTACTGCAACCGGTGTGATTGCGATGACCCTGCACCCGGACCGTGACGCACTTACTAGGTTCAATTTATGGCGATTCGTAACAATCATTGGTATAACCTAAACGCACAGCGGTATTATCCGTTGGACGATACTGCGTCAGCAATTTCTGATCAAGGAAAGTTGTTACCGTCGGACTTGATTGTTGATTTACGACTACGCTGGCCTGTCGACATTGGAAGATACGCATTTATCAGCGCTGCTTCGTTGACGCCACATCTCGTTACAGTACTTATTGAAGTCAGCGACACGTTAGATAACAGCACAGGATCTCAGCTTGTTGCAGGTATCACACTTCCGCTTGTTAATTTTACACCCGATCGAACTTACGCTCTTCAAGCTTTTGCAAACGGCGCTGGCGGTTTTATTGTATTCGGTAACACAGATATAGCACCATACACGGGCAGATTCACAAGCCCGCAGCAGTCGCTATTAACGCCTCGCGCGGCTAGGTCAAGCCGTCGCCCTCCAGTTCCGTCTATAGGTATAGAGTATGTAGCTAATCCTTTGACTGGATTGGTTAATCTTGTAGCCTCGCCTCCGTTACAGCTAAAAAAAGTAACCAGAACAATTAACGGAGTAGAGTATGACAATGTGATTGCGTTTAGTCTGATAGAGAACGCGCTTGAAGGCACTAACTTTAGCAACGTTGCTGCGACATCCGTTTTTAGTGAGTTTTCTGGTCCTTGCGGTAAGCGTGTAGGCTCACGAACTTGTGGTGATCCGCAGCCAATAGAAGCAATCAATAGTGTTACTCCGGATTGTGATGGTGTTCTAACCTTAGATTTTCGAGGCTGTGCAGTTGTTAGCCGCAACATTATCGACTGCGGTGTTGTAATTGACTGCGAGTTGGGATTAGCTCAAAGTTGCGAACCACCTTATCTTCCAAATCTACAGACAGGTGAATTACCGAATGAAACACCTCCCGTCATCATCAAACCGCCGCTTCCTCCACAGCCGCCTGTTAATCCGCCTTTTAGTATCAGTGAATCGGTCGAGACAGTTTTGTCGTTGCCCTACTGTGATACTTTTGATGCAACTGCTCATGGTTTCTTTCCGATAGGTTCGTCTTCGTGGGGATTTATTGCCGACGATAGCCCTGAAGAAAGCTTTTGTTGTCAAGGACCACCAGAATCCAGCACAAACGACTGCTCGTTTAGTTCTATATCAGAAAGTGGGGATTTAGTACCTCCAATAAACCTTGCCAGTTCTTACGGTACGTTGGATCTCACTGCACAATCAGTAACCAACATTAGCGTCTGGTCTCTTGACGTCCAAACGCTTTTTCGCACCTATACTACTGACTTAAAAATTGTGCAAGGACAGCAAGGAAGTCTTAAAAATGCCGGTGTGTTGGTAAACTACCGACTGGCTACATCGACAGTAGCCAATTACATCGTAGCTCTTTTGAATGTCGACAACAGCACATTTGGAATCTATTTTTTCAACGGATTGAATCTGATATCGCTAGGCCAAATAGAAGTTCCAGACGCTAGAATTGAGGATTGGTATAGAATCCGATTCACAACGCGTCCAAATCCTGCCAACCTGACAACTGTACTTTTAACCGCAACGTTGAAAGGGATTACGGATCCAACGATCAACGTTACCGTAAATAGCAGTTTAGCTTCCAATCTTTGGATTGAAGACTCAGGACTTGCCGGATTGTATACCAACAGATCAAGAAGCTATTTTTCATTCTGGCGTGTTGATGAGGTGACTAGCTGATGGATAACATTCGTTTTCCTGAATTTATAGCTTCACTTGAAGACACAAAATATCCTTTTGTTGCTACGGCTAGTTTATCGAACGGTCGTGTGAGTTTTTTAGAAGGTACTTTTTTAGATGCTCATTTGTATTCTGTCGCGAGTGCTGGACGTTATTACATTTCCAAAGTCGTAGTTCGGTCAGATCAATTTACTATCTACATCGGCGATAGTGCCGATCCTTTGCGGCTATCAGGTACAGTACCAATTCCAATAACGACCGGCGAAATTCAGCTTAAAGACATATACCAAAGACCGGGTGGAATACTTGTCAGTGAGCCTGTGCGTTTGGCGTTAATGTCTGCTTGGGGTATAGGTACTTACGTATTTGAACGCAGTCAAACTGAATTTTGTGTGACTTGTCAAATGCCAATTCCTGATTCTGGAGTTAGCGGTCTTCGACTAGAGACTGGTGAAATTCTTACAGGTCGAGTTTGGTTAGTCGGTGAAGACGGTGTTTTGCTGCGTACCGAAACAGTTTTGGATCAAAATAACAATTCAGTATCCAGGCTGCGTGTGGACGTGGTAGGTGATCCTCTATATCTTCAACTACTTTGTACGCCAGATAATTTGTTTGTACCGGTTAATCCAATTCGCGTTATACGAATTGTTAATGGAGACGATACTTACGACTGCGAGCCTGATGAGTTTGGTAATTTTAACATACAAATGAACGACGCTTTGGCCGCAGACGCAGCACTGCGAGTAAGAACTACGACAGAAGGTATTTTGATTACTGTCGAAGGTACCACTCCTGCTGACGACAACAACCCACAGTGAGATTAGACCGTGCCCCGTCCTAACTTTTTTAACGACAACATCAATCGAACGTTTCCTTTTCAACGGGGTACGGCAGGTGTAGATACTCCGCCTAGTGGGCCGGTCACTATGCTTCAATTGCCTGATGATTTTATTGCAGACTGCGGTTTTATCATGGGACCAGAGTCTGGTTTTGTTGAAGGAACACATTCGATATTCTTGTACAAAATATCCCGGCTCAGTGCGTCTCGTATTGATTTTGAATTCCGGTCTGACGCTCCAAACTTAAACGATACACCGTTGATTTTCAGTCGTGATGTGTCAGACCCGCTTTACACTCGAGAATTTGTTGAGAGTGACTTACCAAATCCATTTCCTAATAGTCAGTCGCTATCTTTATCGTTGTCTGAGTCGATACCAAACTCAGAATGCGGTGAACCGTATTGGTCTGGTTATTTGGTTACCGGTCGATTGGAGCAGATAGTTACACGATTAGGTATCGGCGAAACGATTACGCGCGCTGACAATACTGAAACGCTTGTTGAACCTGCCTTAATTCAAAATCTCGACCAAAATCAGTTAGTGTCTCTCAACATAGCAAACGCAGATCGTACGCGGGCATTTAGACCGTTAAACTGCCCTCCAAATGAATGGGATTTTCCGACTGGAATTATCTATGTGAACTATGAATGCCTGCAAGGTGATTTGCGATTACGCGCGGGCTACAACCTGTCGCTCAGTCAGAACAATTTATCTAATACAATTCAATTTGAAGCTGTTTTGAACGCAGGGCTTGGAGAGCCTTGTGAACAAATTCCTCTTTTTCCTGAAGAGACACCTCCTATAGATGCTGACAACAATTTGTTAGCTGGTGATTTTTATTGCAATGAAGTTTTACGAACTGTTAACGGCATAGCCGGACCTAACTTAAATGTGTTTGCCGGTAATGGTGTTGCGATTGTTGCAGATAATGCAAATCACAAGTTGATTATTGATATCAACTTATCTGACTTATCGCTCTGTGCTTATTCTGCGGTTTCAGAGTCAATTTAGGAAAGGGCGACAATTATGGCTCCAACAACGCCCTGTCCGCAAGGCTCACAAGCACCAGTTTTTGACATTATCAAGTGTGATGTTCCTTGCATTTTTCCTATTCCAGACGGTGATTGGATTGCTAATCCGCAGGTCCCTACTGCACCGGACACTATTTACGACTGTCCGCCATATGTAATCCCGTTGCTTGAACCTGAGCCTCTTTGCCCGTTACTTACTTTTGACGGCAGTACAGGTGGCGCTCAAGCGCAGGTTCGTGTTGTACCTATTGGGCAAGAGCGAGCCTTTTTTTCTATAACAAAAGGCGAGTGTTGTGATTACGATTTCAATCTTGAAATTGATTTTCCTTGTCCAAATCTTATTTCGTTAGATTCTATTAGCGGTAGCGATAGTAGTAGTCTTAGTGTTTCTACCAATCCATGTGGTCCTCCATCTGCTTTTTTGAACATTAGCAAAAAAGACGACTGCACGTACGAGTTTGATTTGGATATCGTTTTTCCTTGCCCGCAAGAAGGCCCGCAAGGACCACAGGGCCCGCAAGGCCCGCAAGGTCCAGACGGACCACAGGGCCCGCAAGGCCCGCAAGGCCCGCAAGGTCCAGACGGACCACAGGGCCCGCAAGGCCCGCAAGGTCCAGACGGACCACAGGGCCCGCAAGGCCCAGACGGACCGCAAGGTCCACCTGGAGGTGATACTGGTCCACAAGGACCACAGGGCCCAGAAGGCCCGCAAGGCCCGCAAGGTCCAGAAGGACCACAGGGCCCAGACGGACCACAAGGCCCAGACGGACCACAAGGCCCAGAAGGACCGCAAGGCCCGCAAGGCCCGCAAGGACCACAGGGTCCAGAAGGACCG
>Ga0172366_10000120_pt1 | contig 45438 bp, 51 predicted proteins | sample LakKivSesite69cm_FD_114533 | JGI IMG/M metagenome (GOLD analysis project Ga0172366, IMG submission 114533) | Sediment microbial communities from Lake Kivu, Rwanda - Sediment site 69cm | ecosystem: Environmental > Aquatic > Freshwater > Lake > Sediment | place: Rwanda: Western Province, Lake...
CGACTACATAACTTATGCTTGGCGATTTGTATGCCCTACTACATTTTACTCTCCAACTTGACAGACGAGGGATGGCAAACCGTTAGGGAGAAACCGGAAAGAATCAAAGAGGTCAATAGGGAACTCGAAGCCTACGGTGTTCGAGTAATCAGCCAATATGCCGTTCTTGGCCCCTACGACTTCGTAAACATCGTAGAAGCCCCAGACAACAAGACTATAGGCAAAGTTTCCATCGAACTAGGCTCAAGGGGAACCGTAAAAATCATGAGCATGGCCGCTCTTCCCATAGACGAGTTCATAGCCTCAATAAAGAAACGCTGAAACTTTTTCCCTCCCTCCTTTTTCTGTATCAACTGCATAATAACCATTAGCTTTGATCGCGATCCAATTGAACCTGTTAATTCAATGATTCGATACTGCTGAAAAGGACTTTTTGATTACTAGATAGATTATCAGGCCGGCAAATATCGTCACACTTGCTACAAGCGAGGACACGGCGAGAGCTATGGTTTGCTTCTTCGAAGTCTCATCGCCAATTTGGAACGATAGAAATGAGAAATAGAAAGATAGGAATGCACAAATTGCAAGGACGATAACTGCGATCGATTCCACTTTCACAAGGACCGCACCTGTTCCATTAAGTCTTAAACCGCATTAGCTTGCAATCCACAAGAAGGATTTTATGAATCTAAAATCTAAATTGAACCTAAACTTGGAACATGGAGGCCAAGCCTTTAAAGTAAGACGAAAACCTCCCACATCCGCAAGACCAAATAATCTTTTGAAAAACCTGACTTCACCAGACGCTGGATCTGCCAAATGCATATAAATTGAGACAGTTTCCATAACAAGGAAAATGCAGCAGGGTTATCATGATGAACGTTAAGCTGAAAGGCGAAAATCGGATAGAGCCGTTTAGACAAGTTGCTGAAAGACTTGTTTCGAAGATAAGTGCCCATGAAAGTGTAGCTGGGACAATCATCCTTGGCGGCTTGGTCAGAGGTTTTGTGGACAAATTCTCAGATTTAGACACCACCGTTTTCCTAAGCGGCAAGGACGAGAATGTGCGCACACAGATCTACAACTTGGGGTTAGAAGAAAGAAGACGTTCCGGCATCGACATTGACCTAGAAATTCATTTTCTCGAAGACTTCAAAAGACGTAAATTAGACGAGACAAAAAGATGGGATCTTTCCAACGCCGAAATTGCCTTCGACCCCAAAGGAGAAATCAGAAAGATGATCAAGGCGAAACTGAGAGTTCCCAAGAAGTTTTGGATCACACGCATTGCACTTTGCAGCGAATACATCAAATGGTATTGCTGCCCTCCCAAAGACTCTGTTGGCACAATTGCGCAAGCTTGGATCGACAGAGGCGACCTAGTATCTGCACACTACTCCTTGAACTATGCTGTCGAGCAGTTGCTTAAAGTAATCTTTACTTTAAACAAGGAATTCTTGCCTCCGCCGAAATGGAGAATATTCTATTCCAGCAGATTGAAATGGATACCTAAAAACTACAAAGAACTATTGAGAGAAGCAATGAAAGCTAAGAACATGTCAACAAGAGATTTGAACCGAAGACTGAAGGCGATCAGAAAAATGTGGCATGAAATACTTCCTAAAATAAGAGATAAAACCGGACTAACCCCAAGTCAGATGTCCCAGTACTACGTTCAAAGAATACTTCGACAAACCCAGTTCGCTAAAACATTCAGGAAAAGCAATTAGACCGCATTTTTAAATGGTTCCGATCCAAACAGCACACCTAGGTCTATAAATTATTGGAATGAGATTCCACGTGATCTAGGGTTATTTGACTCGAATCTACCCTCAAAACTGGTGCAGATGAGGATTAAATTTAAAAAGTTACAAGGCATTTATTAACAGGACTCTCAGAACATTTTCCAAGACTGGAGTCCTTTAGAGGAATCTGACAGTTGACAGAGAAAGCCTTCCAGAAACTTCTCCTTGAAGCCGTAGACTCCGCCTTCTCATCGCTTGGCAATTCTGCTAAACAATCAATCTATTTCCACCTTGAAAACAAATTTAAAATAACAAGAAGCGATATTCCTTGCCGCCTCGACGATTTTGAAGATGGACTCCAGAAAATCTTTGGAGTAGGAAATCGATTCTTAGAAATTCTGATAATGAAAAAATTGCACGAAAGACTGGAACCAGAAGGGAACATTTTGAAATGGGATGAAGACAGAGAGTTCAAATTTGTTGATTACGTGAAAGCAGCCGAACAGAATTTTTCGCAAAGAAAAAAGAAGAAAGACTAGAATTTCTGAAAACGCAAAACTCCGTTACTTGCATCAGTGTCAACTTTAACGATTCATATTTGGACTTCACAAACGTTTTATCAAGGCTTCATTGAAGTTTCATTCCAAAACCTACGTTGGGTTCATGAGGGCACCTGTTTGACTAGAAAGGACTTTAGCAATATCTTATTATCGGCAGTTGAGGAAGGCTTATCCTCACTGGGAGATTCATCTAGACAAGCCATTTTCTTTCACTTGGAAACTTCGTTCCAGATAAAAAAAGAGAACATTCCTGTAAATTTGACAGAGTTTAGAGATGCATTGGAAGGAATTTTTGGACTTGGAGCACGATATCTTGAAAGAATGATCGCAAGACGCCTTCATGAAAAGCTCGGGTTAGAGTTTGAAGATGGGGCATGCGTGGATCTCCTAAGATGTGTAAACACAGCAAAAAGGCGGATCAGGCAAAGAAAGGATTGTGTAATGATATGAGAGCAAGGATCAGTAGAAAGGCGAACGAGAATAAGCAACTCAAACAAGAGTTGAAAAGACTACATCTCTTCAGCGACGGACTAGATGAGATAGTTTACGTTGTGGACCCAAGCACTTACGAAGTGCTTTTCGTCAATGACAAAGCCAAAGAAACGTTCGGTGGGAAAATTCTTGGCAAAAAATGCTATTGTGTGTTCCAAAAAATGGACAAACCCTGTTCCTTCTGCAATAATGAACAAATCTTCGGGAAAAATCTTGGAAGAACTCATGTCAGAGAGTTGCAAAATCGAAGAAACAAGCGTTGGTATAGATGCATAGGCAAAGCCATAAAATGGGCCGGAGACAAATATGCCCGATACGGAGTAGTCTTAGACATCACAGATCAGAAAAAGACAGATGAAGCTTTACATGACAGTGAAGAGAAGTTTCGGGCAATCACTGATTCAGCCACAGATGCTATAATTCTGACGGATGATGAAGGAGAAATTTGTTACTGGAACCCTGCTGCGCAAAAAATCTTTGGCTACACAAGAGAGGAAGCAACAGGCAAGGAAGCACATGAAATTCTCGCTCCGAAGGTTGTCTATGAGGAATATTTAGAAAGATTCAAGAAGTTTAAGGAAACAGGAAAGGACCCTAGTCTCGGGAAAACTTACGAATCCACGGGTGTCCGAAAAGATGGAAAAGAATTTCCAATAGAACTTTCCCGTTCAACAGTGCAAATCAAAGGCAGATCATATCTGCTAGGCATAGTCAGAGACATTACTGAAAGGAAGCAAATGGAAGAGGCACTGAGAAAAAGCGAAGAACGTTTTCGGTCAATCGTAGAAAATTCCCATGATGGAATAGCATTAGTCGATGACAATTTTAGAGTAGTCTACGCCAACAGTGAACTCAGCCGCATTGTTGGCTGTCCAAAGAAGGAAATAGTTGGAAAGGATTTCAGAAAGTTCCTCGGCCAAGAAAGCAAGATTTTGGTTCAAGACAAGTATATGCGCAGGTTAAGAGGAGAAAAGGTGCCTGCTCGATATGAGTTCAAGGTAACACGGAAGAACGGTGAGAAAAGAGACGTTGAGATCAAATCTTCCAAAACGCAAGACGAGAAGGGTCGGACATGCATTATAGGTCAACTTCTGGATATCACTGAGTACAAAAAGACGGAAAAGGAAAGGAAACGTTTTGAAGAAAGACTTTCTGCCTTAAACAAATATGGCCACAGCTTGAACATGGCAACAAACATGGACGAGATTTACAAGCTGACACTTGATGCTACTGAGAAAACCTTAGGATTCCAAATCGCTGACATACTTATTATCAAGAGAAAAATGCTCTGCATGGTTGCACATAGAGGATACTCAAAGAACGTAGTACTTCAGTTGCCATTGAATGGACGCAAAGGCATAACCGTCAGAGCAGCAAAGAAAGGCATGTCTGTTTATGTTCCAGATGTAAGGAAAGATAAGGCCTACACTGGCATGTGTCAAGTGGAACGTAAGAAGTGCCAAACTGTTAAACTTCGAACAATCAGCAGAAAAGGCATACTTTCTGAACTTGCAGTGCCAATCAAAGCTGGAAACAGGGTCCTAGGCGTTTTGAACGTAGAAAGCAAGGAACTCGTAGCTTTCGACAAAGAGGACAGGAAACTGCTTGAAGTATTAGCTTCACACGCAGCAACCGCTATAAGCAACCTTTCAAGGCGGGATCAGCTCGGAGAACTCTCCAAAAATTTAGCCTACTTGATGAAAAGCACTACAGAAATAATGAACGTCCAAGAGATGCACCAGAGACTGAAAGTAATCACAAAAGCCATCAGAAAATTCGGATGGAGAAGAGTTGTAATCTCACTGCGAGATGAAAACCTTACGGGGATAGATCTTGTAGCAGCAGGACTCACCAAGAAAGAGACCAAGCTTCTGCTGGAAAGAAAGGCACCTGGCCAAGTCTGGAAAGAACGTTTAGGTCCAAAATTTGAGCGATATAAGATAGGCGAGTTCTATTATCTACCTTGGATTGATCCGTGGATTCGCGAAAACGTCCACGGCGTACCGCCTGAAACCTCCACGGAAGAAGCAACTACCTACGCAGGAGTCCCAAGCAGACGTTCTGTAGAAGAAATGGTGGATTGGCATCCTCAAGACATGCTTTATGCTCCTTTAAGAACACCTGAAGGAAGAATTGTTGGAATCATGAGCATGGATGACCCTGTGGATGGACGAATACCGACGAGAGAATCCCTTGCTCCTCTGGAGCTTTTCCTACATCAAGCCGCGATAATTATTGAGAATGCTCAACTGATCGAAAGTCTGAGGGAAGCAAGAGAACAACTTGAACAGAAAGTGGACGAGAGAACCCGCGAGCTGAAGAAGTCTCAGGAACAGTTGCTGAAGGCTCAGAGATTAGCAGTTATAGGCGAACTAGCCGGAATGGTAGGTCACGATCTGCGTAACCCTTTAACAAGCATCGCGGGCGCCACATACTACATGAAAAGGCGTTCAAACTCACAGGCAGACAGTAAGATAATGGAGATGTTTGAACTGATTGAAAAGAACATAGCATATTCGAACAAGATCATAAACGACCTTTTGGATTATTCAAGAGAGGTGAAGCTGGACCTAACGCCGACCAAGCCAAGATCACTGATAAAGGAAACGTTGGCACTTGTTGAGATACCAAAGAACATTCAAGTAGTGAATTCAACCTTAAGCAAGCTGAAAATGATGGTTGACGTTGAAAAATTGAAGAGAGCCCTAGTCAATATCATCAAGAACGCAGTTGACGCCATGCCGAAAGGTGGAACGTTGACAATTGAAAGTAGAGAATCGAATGGAAACATTGAATTCCTATTCTCAGACACTGGAGCAGGAATGAAAAAAGAAACATTAGCAAGTCTTTGGACCCCGCTTTTCACGACAAAAGCCAAGGGAATGGGCTTTGGGCTGGCTATTTGTAAACGAATCATCGACGCGCATGGAGGCTCTATCTCTGTGAAAAGCAAACGTGGAAAGGGCACAACCTTCACGGTTACCCTTCCAATCAAGCCGAAAACACAAGAAGGAGGTGAAGAGATTTGGATCAGACCGCTAGAATCCTCATTGTTGACGACGACGAAAACATAAGAAAAGTGCTTGTGGCAATACTTGAAGATGAAGGATACAATGTTGAGTCAGTGGGCACTGCAAAGGAGGGACTAGAAAGAACCAGAAAGAAATTCTACAACGTAGCTCTAATCGACATTCGGCTTCCAGACATGGAAGGAATAGAACTCCTGACAAAAATCAAGGATACAACGCCTAAAATGCGAAAAATAATCATCACAGGATATCCAACGCTGCAAAACGCGGTGGACGCCGTGAACAAAGGCGCAAATGCTTACATATTGAAGCCATTTGATGTAGAAAAAGTCTTGAGTACAATTGAGGAGCAGTTAAAGAAGCAGCAAGAGGAGAAGAAATACAGCCAAGACAAAGTTGCAGAATTCATCGAGACAAGAGTAAAAGAGCTAGAAGTTGAAAGAGAAATAACTTATAAAAAGAAAGATTAAAAATCCCCTTTTTCATAATTTTCAAAACCCTTTTATCACATTTGTATTGTTATCTTGACCTTTCTTAGGTTTGAAGACCTGTTTAGCTAGCCTTGTTGAGATATATCTTTGCGCATGAACTTCCAATGGTGACCAATTTTGAAACCAATCTTCTGCAAAAGAGTTACAGAAGCAACGTTTTGTTCTGCAGTGTACAGTGCCACAGAATTCATTCCTCTTTCAAAAAGGAAGTTCATAGCCCGACAGGTAAGAGCGGAAGCAAGGTTTTTAACACGATATTCCGGAAGTGTAACTGCTGGACCGAGGTAACCCCGTTTGCCCCCGAAAAATCTGTTATAATTCACGTCCCTTTTAGCCACAACAACCGAGATAATTCTGTCTCCAAACTGGGCCACGTGAATCCATTCTTCGTTGAAATCAGGAGAATCAATCTTCCATTTCTGAACTGCGTCCTGTTTCAGTCTTTCCCAGCCAAAACCAGCATTAACCGCCTCAATGAATTCCTTTTCTTCTTCCAGCTTCAGATTGCGAACAATTATGCCTTTCGGAATTTCTGGAAGGGGTTCTATGCCTTCAAGGTTGGCAACCATGTGGTACAAACCGCCCTCGGGTTTATACCCCCTTTCTATCCATTGGCCGATCTTCGAGCTCCCAGCGTCAACTGACGTGAAAACCTTCTTGTTTCTAACATATTTTTCAATCTCCCTGACCAACGTGCTTTCTATGATCTTTCGATTTTGGTTGGCGGAGACTGTGAGCCACTCGATTTCCTCTCCCCAGTGTCCATCGTGATACGCCGTAGAACCTATGAATTCACCGTTTTCCTCAGCCACCAAAATCTTAAGCCGCCCTTCTTGCATTAAAGAGCGAATCCTTTCCGCGGTGAAGGGAATAAACTCGTATGATCCTCTATTCTGCACGTTGAGCAGATCGACAACATGTGACATATCTTTGTCAGTGAATGCTCGAATCTGAACATTCATGCTGCGTCTCTAACGCAAAAGGTAAAGACGGATAATAAACGTTTAGGCAGAGCCCCGGTCAGTACTCAGTGTGTATGTATGAAGGCATTTTTGGGAAGAGAACGTCAACCAAGTGTTCGTGGCGTGGAAGAACCATAAAGTCAGGGTAGACGGTTTCAAGCTCCTCGCGGCTTCTGTATCCAAACAGTAATTGGGTGAAAACAAGCGGACTGGACCTTATGGATCTGTCTTCACTAGCATCTAACCGCTGGACGTTCGCAATCACGCCGTCTTCAACAGTCATCTGAATGGTATAGCGGCAAAAGTTGAAATTCACTTTCTCTGTCAAGCGGCGATGAGCAGATTTCGCAAGACGTTCTTCAAAGAGCGGCTTCATCTTCTGAAAAATCTTCACGTAATCCATGACACGAAGTTGCCAAGCGTATGGACGAACCTCTCTCATTCCGCCAATAGCAACCATGTGAGGCGTGAAAGAATCTTGATAGCTGATTGTTGCGGCAAGTGTTGCAAGACCATGTTGCTTGCCAATGTCCTTGAAGAAACCAAGAATTGATTGTGCTACAGCTTGATCAACGTCTGTGATTTCCCTCAAAATTAATTCCTTCTCTTCAAAGTTGTAGTTTATCCTGAAATATGCCGTCATCTCTTCATTTTCTTCGACTGAGTATCCATCGAAATTGTATTCAGCTACCATGCCGGTTTCCTGTTGCATCTTCCATATACCGTCATCCCGAATAGTATGGACGTAAAACCTCTCCTGCGACTTTCTCAGAAGCTGGTCAGCTTGAGAGATCACAACTAGAGAATGACCGGATTTTGTGATTAATCTTGTACTCTGGCACCTTGTCGAGACTAATTGTCGTCCGCTCCAGCAGAGGTAAAGCATATTCATATCCAAATTGCCGGTAGAAGTAGGGGATGCCCTCGATGGCTGAGAGATCATAGCCTTGCTCCAATAATTGCTTATGATACTCATCATGCAACCTCTGCTGCAGCCGCTGATGGCGGTAGTCGGGAAGAGTTGCCACGCATCCTAACTCTGAAACCTTCAATTCAATTCCGCCAATGCTCCATCTTGAGGGAACTATGTTGAGAGAGGCAACAATTTTGCCGCGGTGCTTAATCACGAGGAAGTCTTTCAGCGTCATCGTGGGATGATGGTCAATCCATTTTTTGACCTGCAAATCAATATGGCTGTTTTGCCCAAAGATGCCTCGCATAAGTTCAAGGTGTTGCTCTACGTCGTCATCTGTTTCAAGATGATGAAAGGTGAAATCTTCCTCAGTCAAGACTCCTGCCTCTCTGTTTTTGATTGAACTTTGACAATTCCGATTCTTCGTTATAAACATGGATCTCAATAAAGCTCAGCACTTGCAACAAACCTCTTGAAACCCAATCTTAGTTCCCTGCAAATAATCAGATTATCCGCTGAGCATATGATGATCGTAAGACTTAACCGTAGCTAAAGCAAACAGTTTTGAAGTGGTGGAACTGTGAAGTGGGTGACTCGTGAATATGTTCATGTTGACAGAACCGCGTGCCCATGGCTCATCAGGAAATTCATAGATCCCAAGGCTGAATTCATGTTCGTGCCCGTGGAGAAAATTCAAGAGGTCGTCAAGAAGGAAAAAAGCATACCCTTTGATGCACCAAATGTTGAGCTGGGCCATCACGGCCACAAGTGCAGTTTCGACGCCATCATTAAAAAATACAAGATTAACGATCCAGCCGTACTGGAGTTAGCGAAAATTGTGCGCGCAGCAGACACGGATAAACCGGAGGCCCCTGAAGGAGCCGGCCTTGACGCGGTCATGACTGGCATCTCCATGGTCGCAAAGGATGATTACGAAGCCATAGAAAAGGCTAGGCCAGTGTACGATGCCTTCTATATTTTCTGCAAAATGAAACTTCTGCGTGAGAAATACAAGGCTAAAATAAAAAAAATGAACAGAAAACAACGCAGAGAATTTCTCAGAAAGAAACTGTTAGAGTAATAATCGGAATTCCCATTTCGTTTTGACGACGGAAAACTCTGATACTGCGTATCTTAAAGCAAGACTCGCATTTAATGTTCCCGAAAGTAATGAGGTTTTGAGGTAATTTTATTTCCAGCCTGTTCTAATAACCTCAAAGCTTAGCAGTTGTTCAAGCTGGTTTGCAGATGAACTTGTACGCCAAGAATGCTAGAAACAGCGTCTTTCTCACGCTTTGCCTTATGGGTCTTTTCGCAATTCTAAGCTCAACGATGTCGAAAAGTCCAGTTCTTAAGCCCTTCTCGCTGAGCCTCGGAACTCCCACGGACTGGACGGGTGTTGTGGCTGCTGCATCAACTATTCCTGGAATTCTAGTCAGTTTGCCCGCCGCTTCACTTTCAGACATTTACGGTAGAAAGAAAATCCTTCTAATAGCTGGACTGGTCTTTGCTTCGGCTCCGTTCCTTTATCTTCTAATAACCGTGTGGTGGCACCTCATCCTCGTTAGGTTTTACCATGGATTTGCCACGGCGATTTTTGTCCCCGTTGCTGAGGCGTCGATAGCTGAATTGTTCCCAACTAAACGTGGAGAACGAATCTCGCTCTTCTCTTCCGTAACGTATGTGGGCAGAGTCATTGCCCCCGTCTTAGGCGGATACATACTATTCATAACAGCCAAAAATTTCTTTGTGCTTTACTTGGCTGTAGGCGTGGCGGCTGTGACAGCCGTCGTTATGGCTTTGCCGTTCTTGGTAGAAAGAAAGCAGACAACAATCACCCAACAGGCGGAAGCCGAAGAAACTGTGAAAAGACTGTTTCATGGATGGAAAACAATCGCCAAGGGCTATGAAGTTTTACTAGTCAGTTTTGTTCAAGCTTGCCAGTACTATGCTTACGGTGCCGTGGAGTTCTTTCTTGCAGGCTATCTCCCTGAAATTGCTCACTTAGACGAGTTCTCAACTGGAATAATTATCACCAGCATAATAGGTACTGGAATTTTTGCGAGGCCTTATATGGGCAGAGTTTCAGACAGAATCGGAAGGCGAACGCCGATGATTGTGGGCTGCATAGTGTCTGGTCTTCCGCTGCTCGTGATTCCCTTTGTTGCTGATTTCTGGCTTCTCCTTTTGCTCGTGTTAGTTTACGGGTTTGGCTTTGCAACTGTGACATCATCCACACCGGCTTTAATCAGCGACCTTGTGCCCAAAGAATTGGTTGGCACGTCCATGGGATTTCTGGACACAATAATGGATGTTGGACAAACTCTTGGACCTATTATCAGCGGATTCATACTTGCAACAAGCTTACAGTATGCTGGCGTGTTTCCTTCACTCAGCATTATATTGCTATCTGCTGGCATAGTCTTCGCCCTTTCCAAGGTAACTAAAACGGGGTAGGTAGCCATGGGTATCAACAAATTCCAAGAAATAGCAATCACCTTCAAGGATCTGTGTGGGCATCTTCTGGTCGAACCAGTAAACAAGTCAGAGCATTTATCGTTCAACTGGCGCGAGTTCAGTTTCTTCAACAACAGCGAGCATGGAAGCGTTCTGTTTTTCGGAAGCTCCAAATCTCTGGCGCCACTAGTGTTTTTGCCCTACATTTTGTCACTTGAGCTTGTCTTTTTCAGAAGGAAGCGTTATTTTGTGAAGTTGAAACAGCATGCTGCCGGCCTTTTTGTTCTCCGCGAAAAACATGACGCATTATACATAAGCAGTCTAGCCGTTGCTCCAGAATTCAGAAGGTTCGGAATAGCCACCTACATCTTGAGCTATACTGAAAAATTGGCAAGAAGATTAGGCAAGCAAAGGTTGGAACTCTCCGTTTTGAAATTGAACGCTGCTGCACAGAGGCTTTATAGGAAATTTGGTTTTGTGAAAAAGGAAGAGAAGAAATGGTCTTATGTCTTAAGCAAAAAGGTCTGAAGCATGTTTGGCACACCACATTTTGATGCATCGCTTTTCTACGAAAATTTTAAACATGTTGCCTATTGGTTGAAATTGAAGTTGTTTCCTCGAAAAACACTTGCTTTGGCATTGTTATTTTTCAGTAATTATGTGTATGTTGCACATGTTTCCTCAAGATGTCTGTTTGATGATTTCGATATTGTTGTGAAAAGGGCTTAAATAACAAAACGCTACATTTAGCGTCTACTTTGGTTGTAGAAACACTAAGAATTGTGAAGCGCTCGACAGTGATGTTATGAAATGTCCATATTGCAGGTCTGAAAACCTTAAAACCCTCGAAACCAGGGATTCGCCGGATAACACTGTTAGGCGACGTAGAGAATGCGGAGACTGTGGAAAGCGCTTCACGTCCTATGAGTACGTGGAAACCGTTGAGCTCATGGTAAAGAAAAAAGACGGTAGGCTTGAACGGTTCGACTTGAACAAGATTGTCAGGGGACTTCAGAAGGCTTGTGAGAAAAGACCCGTGACAATGGAGCAAATCCACGAACTGGCAGAACATGCTAGGCAGGATCTAACATCGATGGGAAAAGAAGAGGTTACTTCTCAAGAAATCGGTGACCTTGTCATGAAGTACTTGAAGAAACTTGATCGTATTGCCTACGTCAGATTTGCCTCTGTCTACCGAAGTTTTGAGGAACCTGAAGATTTTCAGCGTGTACTTAAGGAGGTAAAAAGATGAAGTCTGTTAGAAAACGTGATGGAAGATTAGAACCCTTTGATCAGGAACGTATAACAAAGGCCGTTTGGAAAGCCGCCAAGGCCGTGGGCGGAAAAGACCGTGAACTGGCTAAGAAATTGAGCGACAAGATTCTTGATGAATTGAAGACGCGTTTTGGAGAGGATGGCGTTCCAACGGTTGAGGAGATTCAGGATTTAGTTGAAAAGACGCTCATAGAGAACGGGAACGCCAGGACAGCTAAGGCTTACATTCTGTACAGAAAGCAGCATCAAGACCTAAGGGAGTTAGCTGCTATTTTAAGCGACGCAGACTTGGTAGACCAATATTTGGAGATTGAGGATTGGCGGGTTCGAGAAAACTCAAACATGAGCTATTCCCTGCAGGGTTTAAACAACTATCTTTCATCAACGGTTATCGCAAAGTACTGGATTAGCAGGATTTATCCGCCGAACATTGCAGAGGCACATTTTTCAGGAGACATGCACATCCACGACCTCGGCGTTTTAGGTGCCTACTGTGTCGGCTGGGACTTGAGGGACTTGCTTGTATCCGGATTTGGCGGTGTTTCTGGAAAAATTGAGAGCAAGCCTGCTAAACGTTTCAGAACAGCGTTGGGGCAGGTTGTTAACTTCTTTTACACGTTGCAAGGCGAAGCTGCTGGAGCTCAGGCTTTCAGCACTTTTGACACATGTTTGGCCCCCTTCATACATTACGATAGATTGAGCCAGAAAGAGGTTGAACAGGGACTGCAGGAATTCATGTTCAACATGAACGTGCCCACGCGTGTGGGTTTCCAAACGCCGTTTACAAACGTGACTTTGGATTTGACCATTCCAGACTTCATGAAGAATGAGCCGGTCATTGTCGGCGGAAAAACGTTAGAAACCACATATGGCGATATGCAAGCGGAAATGGAGATGTTTAACCTGGCTTTTGCAGAGGTGATGAGCCAAGGCGACTCGAAAGGCAGAGTGTTTACGTTTCCAATACCTACATACTGCGTTACAAAAGATTTTGATTGGGAATCGCCTGTTGCTGAGAAAATATTTGAAGTCACAGCCAAATATGGAGTGCCCTACTTTTCCAATTTCATCAACAGCGACATGAAACCTGAAGACGTTCGGAGTATGTGCTGCCGGCTGAGAATAGACAACCGGGAACTGCGCAAGCGTGGGGGCGGCTTCTTCGGCGCAAATCCGCTGACGGGCTCAACAGGGGTTGTGACGCTGAATCTGCCAAGGATCGGATACTTATCGAAGGACGAAGATGAATTTTTCGAACGGTTAGAAGCTCTCATGGAAATCGCTCGAGACAGTTTAGAAATAAAGCGCAAAGTGCTGGAAACATTCACGGAAAACGGGTTGTATCCATATTCAAGGCGGTATCTGCACCACGTTAAAGAAGGGTTTGGCCGTTACTGGAAGAACCATTTCTCAACCATTGGCATAGTAGGGATGAACGAGGCAGTTTTGAACTTGTTCGGCGTGAGCGTCGCTTCAGGTGATGGCACCGGGTTTGCGATTAGAGTGCTGACTTTTATGCGTGAGAAACTGTCAGATTTCCAGGAGGAAACTGGCAACATTTATAATCTTGAGGCAACTCCGGCTGAGGGAACAAGCTACAGGCTTGCAAGAATTGACAAGAAGAGACATAAAGACATTATTCCAGCTAATCCAAAGAGTGTGGCCAGCGGCGCTGAGCCCTTCTACACCAATTCTTCACAGTTGCCAGTGGATTATGAAGGCGACCTGTTCGAAGCATTGCAGCATCAGGACAGGCTTCAAACGCTTTACACGGGTGGAACAGTGTTCCACATATTTCTCGGTGAAAGACTTTATTCATGGAAAGCGGCGGCGGAACTCGTTAAGAAAGTAGCTTGGACCTCACATCTACCCTACTTCACCTTGACTCCCACGTTCAGCATATGCCCAACTCATGGATACATAAACGGCGAACATAAACAGTGCCCAACATGCAACGGAAAATGTGAAGTCTACTCGCGAGTAGTCGGCTACTTAAGACCTGTGGATCAGTGGAACGATGGAAAACAGGCCGAGTTCGCCGTGCGCAAAACCTTCGACAAGTCAACAATCATGGCAACAGTACCAGCCTAAGTGAAACACCCTATGAAGTTCAGCGGCATCCAGAAAACAAGCCTTTTAGACTTTCCGAACCGAGTCGCGTCTGTACTATTTACGCCTGGCTGCAACCTGCGCTGCCCCTTCTGTCATAACTGGAGAATAGTGATCGATCCCAAGCCGCCGTTTCTTAATGAGGAAGCAGCGCTGAAGATTCTCGAAGAGCGCAAGAGATTTGTGGATGCCGTTGTGATCACTGGCGGTGAGCCGACGATCCATAAAGAGCTCCCAAGGTTTTTGAAGAAGCTAAAGGGCAAGGGCTTTTTAGTTAAGCTTGACACGAACGGATTCAACTCGCGGATGCTTGAAGAATGCTTACAATACGTGGATTATGTAGCGTTAGACGTGAAGACTAGTTTGGAAAAGTACGAGAGATTGGGAGCAAAAGACACGGCTGAGCTGTTGCGCACGATTGAAATGTTGAAGACTGGAAAAGTTGAATACGAGTTTAGAACGACTGTGGTTCCGAGTTTTGTTGACGACGAAGATGTAGTCAAAATTGGCGAACTCGTAAAAGGTGCCAGAGCATTCGTCTTCCAACAGTTTATTCCAGAAGATACTATGGACAAGAGTTTTGCGACGGTCAAGCCTTACTCGCGAGAGAAAATCGCCAGTTATGCTGAGAACATTAAAAAATTCGCGGAAAACACGATGCTTCGAATTTGAATTCTTACCGCAGCAGAATTCTTGCTTTCAAGATATGATTCCTTCACTTACCTTGCCGTGAGGACAACCGTTTTCTAGCATCTCTCGCGCGCTAACATTTCGCCAGTCTTTTACTTCACAGACTGCAACACCTTCGGTAATTGAAGCGTAAGGTTTAAGGGTTAATGCGTTGTTTAGGTTTCGAATGTTCTACGGATGAGGGTTTAACATTTGAGTAAGAAGCAAGTTACCTTGGAGGAACGCAAAGCCGAAGTCCTCATCAAACTCAGAGGATACAAGCTGATCAAGAAACAGAAGCATGAAGATGCAATCGGCTACATTGTTAGCATGCCGAAGGAGAAGGAGAAAGCCCTCGTATGGTGCGTTCCCGGCGAAACCACGGTGGGTATAAACAGCATAAACCGCTTATCGAAAGCTATGAAAGATGCAGAATTGGAAATAGGGATAATGGTCACCGACGGAAGATATACGCATGCAGTTAAGCAGGGTGCCAAGAAAAAGAAGATAGAACTTTTGCCTAAAACCTTCCCAGCGTTCGACCTTTTCGAGCATAAACTTGTTCCCAAACATGAAATCCTAACCGACAAAGAAAAAAACGAACTGCTCGCTCGGTACAAGGTTCACGCCTATCAGCTGCCACAAATAAGCTCCTTGGACCCAGCGGTCAAAGCCATAGGTGCCAAGCCAGGCGACATCCTTAGAGTTATCAGGAAAAGCCCAACAGCTGGCGAACACTTGGCATACAGGTACGTAGTAGAATAGGCTATTTCGCTATCATAACTTCCGTTGCCTTTACAACGGCTTCTACTTGGTCTCCGACTTTTATGCCTAAATCTTCAACCGCTTCTTGCGAAATCAACGCCGTTACAGAAGCTGGCACTGTTATTTCCACTCTGATTTTCGCCATGAGCCCGTTCTTTTCAACTGCTACGACTTTTCCCTTCAAACGGTTTCTTGCACTGATTTTCAACCTCGCCACCTCCCAATATTTTTCCTGAGACAGAAACTCACCCAGGTAGCGCTCCAAACACTTGTACTCATTCAGCAGACTCTGACCCAACCCAGTTAATCTTGCACCGCCCCCTCCGGATTTACCGCCTCTAAATGTTTCCACAACAGGCTCGCCAAGCGTCTTCTCAATCTTTTGCAGATAACTCCAAACATAACGGTAAGACATGTTAAGATTTTCAGCAGTCTTTGAAATCGATTCCGCCCTGCTTATTTGATCTAGAATTTCAGCTCCACCTTTGCCCAATAGTGGTTTTCCCTCGTATTCTATCCAGATCTTGCCTGAAGGCTTTTGTTTCCTACGGGTGAGCATCTGATCTGCTAGTATTGGGGCGCAATTCTTATAAACTTAAAATCGATATGAAGGACAAAACATAACGGTGAATCAACATGAAAACGTGGACAAAACTTCTGATAATTGCGATTGCAGCAACGGCGTTGTTAATTGGTGGATCATTCGCTTATTTCCAATATTTTACCAAGAGAAGACTATTGATTTCTACAACCACAAGCCTTTACGAAACAGGACTGCTAAATGCAACAAAACAAGCCTTTGAGGCAAAATATCAGATTGACCTCAGATTCATAGCGGTTGGCACAGGGCAAGCTATACTACAAGCACAGGGAGGCAATGTAGATGCATTACTCGTTCACTCGCCGTCAAATGAAACACAGTTCCTACAAGGAGGAGATGGTGTATGCAGAAAAATAATAGCCTACAACTTCTTCACAATAATCGGTCCAGCCTCGGATCCCGCTGGAATCAATGGATCATCTGTGGTTGACGCATTGAAAAAGATAGTCGACTATGGAAGAAACCAGACCAGCAGGATCTGGGTTTCTAGGGGAGATGGTTCGGGAACGCATATGAAGGAGAAAAGTCTGTGGGCAAAAGCCGGATTCAATTACACGCAGGTATCTAAAGAGTCATGGTATGCCGGTGCAGGCGGAACCATGAGTGCAACGCTGAACATGGCCAACGAGTTTGGTGCCTACACGCTTTCAGACACTGGCACATACTGGAAACTCTCAAAAGATGGCACGGTATCTCTAGTGGCATTCATGACTGAAACCAAAGATTTGCTCAATGTTTACAGTGTGATGGCAGTAAACCAGGCACGCCACCCGAGCGTCAACTTTACAGACGCAATAACCTTCATAAAATTCTTGATTTCAGACGAGTGCCAGCAACTGATAGAAAACTATGGAAAATCCGAGTATGGACAAAGCCTCTTCCACAGTGCAGTTCAACTGATAAAGCAGAATTCAACCTCACAAACAGTTCAATGGATAAAAGATTACGCATTTATTAACGGCACAGAATGCCCACCAGAATACAGAGACGGCCATCCGGAACTCTACGACTAGGAGAAAAAATGTTCAATGGAAATTCTGGACGGTTTAATCAGAGCCCTCCAACTCATTTTTTCTGGAGACCCAAGACTAATCGAAATCACTATACGCTCACTATTTGTTTCAAGCTCTGCCGCATTGATTGCCTCCCTCTGGGGAATCCCAATTGCAACACTTATCGCGCTAAGAAATTTCCGCGGAAAATTCCTAGTCAAAACTGCCTTCAACTCTCTGATAGGCATACCGACAGTAGCCTTGGGTTTTCTCCTGTTCCTGACTTTCTCAAAGGAAAGAGGTCCATTAGGTTTCCTTGGAATATTGTACACTCCCACAGCCATAATAATCGGCGAAGCAATACTGATAACGCCCATAGTCGTGAGCCTAGTGACAACGGCAATAGAGGCTGTTGACCCAGAAATAATGAGCCTGGCAAAAACATTGGGAGCCTCAGAGTCTCAAGCATCTCTGGCTATTCTAAAAGAGGCTCTAGGCGGAATTTTTCTTGCCGGAATAGCAAGTTTCAACCGTGCAATCGGTGAGCTAGGAATAGCTCAATTCGTAGGAGGATTCATAACCGGAGTCACGGAGCTTTTGACAACAGGCATCTGGATTGAATTACAGAACGGCAACACGGAGGTATCAATTGCCTTAACAATCATACTTCTCACAATGGTTTTCGTGATAAACCTAGCCCTAAACATCATTCAGAGAGGAAGCCAATGGAGAACATTGTTGCACTACGAAACGTGACGAAGACTTTCGGCAACCGAAGGGCTCTGGACGATGTAAACCTCCAGATTCGCGAAGGCGAAATTCTCGCCTGTCTTGGACCTAACGGCTCTGGAAAGACCACACTGTTGAAAATTCTGGCCTTCATAGAAGAGCCAACGAAGGGCGAAATTCATTTCGGCGGCGTCCAAGTCTCGGACCAAAACAGAGGACAGGTGCGAATGGAAAGCACGATGGTTTTTCAGAAGACGGTACTCTTCAGCACCAGCGTCTACAACAACATAGCCTACGGCTTGAAAATAAGAGGAATGTCGAAAACGAAGATGGATGAGGAAGTTCGTAAAGCACTCAGCCTTGTCAAGCTCGAAGGTTTTGAAAAGAGACAAGCGAAGAAGCTTTCCGGGGGAGAACAGCAGAGAGTGACTTTGGCAAGGGCGCTAGTTCTTAACCCTAGGCTTCTGCTTCTGGACGAGCCCACGGCAAACTTGGATCCGAAAAATGCTTCTATCATTGAAGAAGCGATAGCGATGGTTAACCGTGAACTGGGAACTACGGTGGTAATAGCGACACATAACATGTTTCAAGCCAAGAATCTGCCTCAGCGCGTCGCATTGATAACAGAAGGGCAAATAGGCGAAGTTGGAGAACCTGCTCAGATTTTCGGCAGACTATCAAAAACATTGGCAAGCTTTGCTGCATTGGACAACACGTTCATGGGAGAAGCAAAGATCACTGATGATGGCGCCACGCTTGTAAACATCGGAAACGGTGTTGAAATCATGGCAACCATTCAAAGAGTAGGGCAAGTTGCAATTTTCGTCAGTCCAGAGGATATAATCTTGTCCAAAAACCGCCTGACATCCAGTGCAAGGAACGTTCTGGGAGGCAAAATCATTGAGATTTCGGACCTAGGTTCTGTTGTCAGACTTAAAGTTGATGTTGGAAAGCCCTTCACGGTTCAGATAACCAAACGCTCATTCAAAGAAATGGGACTCAACCTGAACGCTGAGGTCTTCCTGACCTTCAAGGCTTCTAGCGTTCAGACTATCTAGAATTCCCCGCAGACTTTTCTTACTGTCGACAAAAGCACGCTAGCATTATCGCAGATCTTATAGCGTATTGCAAGCTGCCCACCCTCAGTCAACGACGGAACTTTTTCAACAATGCCCGCTCTCAAAAGCACTCTCAAATGCTTTTCAACAGTTGATCTGTGCCGATTCAGTTTCTTTGCTATTTCTCCAGGATTAGACGTTCCCTTCTGAATGCATTCTAATATTTGAAGTCTTGACTTGTCAGCCAATGCTTTCAGAAGGTTCACAACTTTTTCTTGTTCGCTCACCCTTATGTTCTCCTTTGCACAGTCATCTTATTGCCGTTTGGCAAGTAATATTGCCTCTTAGCACTTAAAAATGCTTGATAGAGAATAAAATTGCTGCAAGCTTCGGAAACGGTTATCTTTGTAAATGACTGTGAGAGAGAACAGAGAAGTGTTGGTCCGTGTTTCACCCTACAGTTAAAGGCACATACTATGAAATGGGCTTCAGATATGGAGCGATATTGCATAAACATGGTTTCAGAGTGTCGCAACAATCAGCCGGGAAGTTGGATTTTGGAAGAAAATCCGAAGCAGAAGTCAAGCGAGTCTTTCCAGAAATTTTAGAGGAAATCCGAGGGTTTGCAAATGCTTGCCATGCTTCATATGAACATTTAGCGGGGTTCATGTTTAGTATTGGTGCCTTCAAACCTGAACCGATGTGCAGCGTTTTTGCAACGTTCAATGGCTCTGATGTTGTGTTCGGGCGGAACTATGACTTTTTCTACAGTTTCAAGAAATACGCTGAGAGCTACTTGACCTGTCCTGAAAATGGTCACCGAAGCTTGGGCCATTCAGATGTATTTATTGGAAGAGAAGACGGCGTAAACGAAAAAGGCTTAGCCATAGGCATGACACGCGTGGATTCGGAAGGAAACAAGCCGGGGATAAGCTTCTGCCTCGCTCTAAGATGTGTCCTTGATAAATGTGCCAATGTCGAAGAAGGTGTTAGGACTCTTTCAGAAGCTCATTTGACTTCAACTTTCAACTTCCTACTCGCCGATAAGGATGCCAACATGGCTGTGGTTGAAGCTTCTCCAGAGAAAGTACGAATACGCAGACCCGAAAATGGTGACAGCTTTATAGTCTGCACGAACCATTTTGTACATCCAGAAATGCAGGATATGGAAGATCAAAAAGCAAGATCCGGATCGATCTGGGACACATTGCCGAGATACAAAACTATCTATAACATACTGAAGGAACACAATGGCAAGATCGATTTAGGAATGGCTAAAACAACCTTGTCAAATCACGGCGGATATGTATGCTCTCATCAGCAAAGAATCAAGCTGGGCACGATCTGGTCGATGATTTCTACTCTAAAAGTGCCCGAGGTATTCAGAGCAGAAGGACACCCATGCAGAACAAAGTACAAACAAGACTTGCGACTCAGCAGGGCAATTCAAAGACGCTGAGCTAGATCAGAATCCTTCTGAAATAAACAATAGAGCGGATATCGATCTTCTATGTATCCAGCTTTCTTTCCTCAGCTAACTCGTACAATATCACTAGAGCTTCGCCCAATGGCATCTTCAGTCTGGCAGCCAATTCCACTGGTGTCATCTCGGGCTTTTCAGAAAGGACAACCTCTCTTGTGTAAGCTTTGTGGTTTGGGTACATGACTAATGCGTGGACTGTTTCAATCAGTACAGGCCATAGTTTTTCTTTTGTGTACTCTTCAAAGCTCATAGTGCATCATTAACGTATTACGTTAAAAGTAGAATATTCAGTTTACCCTTATCAACTCATACTGGGCGAAGTGAAAGACCGATTTGACGCTATCTTCTAACGTTAGACTTTTAATCGCTTCCATTCGTAGTCGAGGATGGCATATAAGAAAGAGTCACGCCATGCTCCCTTTGCCCACTTGTGCTCTCTAAGGTGACCTTCACGTTGCATGCCTATTTTCTCTAAAACACGCGCAGACACCATGTTCGCCGGATCACATGTGGCAAAGATCCGATGCAAATTCAGCTGACTAAAGCCAAATTCAAGGAGCGCTCTTGCTGTTTCAGTTGCATATCCCATCCCCCAGAAGTGCCGATTTAGGCAGTAACCGAGCCATCCTTCGCGATTGTCTGGGTTTGACGCATGAATCCCGCAGCTGCCGATCAGCGTATCTTCTGCTTTAAGAACTATCGCGAGCGTGTAGCTCCTTCGGGGTTGTTCCCTCTGACTTGCAATTGCTCTTTGAATGAAGCTCTCAGTCTCTTCCTTCGTGTTAGGTCCCCAATCCATGAAGCGAACAACTTCAGGGTCAGAGGCATAGCTGTGGACCGCTCCCCAATCAGATTCCATTAAATCTCTTAATACAAGCCGCTCCGTTCGAACAGCTTCCATAAATTCACCTTCGCTAACACTTTCGAATTAATGTTACCCGTCCATATGAGGTTTGTCGCCTCAGTCTATTTTGAACAACTTCGGCAGTCAGTTCTCGAAGAGCGTCTGAATCGATCCGCTTTACACTTTTCGTTGGCATGATAGTAGTTTTAACAGAATCTTTCAACAGGAGCTTTTACCACAAAGTATATCTCTTTAAGAAAGTGATTAAAGCCCTCGAAATCCATGAGGTCAAAGTGATAGTTAATGGCCGTCAAAGCTGTAGTCTTCGATCTGGACGGAACCATTGCAAGCTTTAATCTAGATTACATGGTCGTGAGGTCAGATGTCAGGGGTTTGCTGATGAAGAAAGGCTTGCCAGCCTCAGTACTTTCAAGCAACGAAAGTATATTTGAGATGCTAAAGAAAACTGAGATTTTCCTGAAAAACAACGATAAATCCGAGAGAGCAATACAGAAGGTCCGCAATGAAGCTTTAGCCATTGCTGAGAAATACGAGTTGGAAGCAGCCAAGACGACTGGGTTGCTTCCAGGTGTGGTTGAGACATTGAAAGCTTTGAAGAAAATGGGTTTGAAACTTGGTCTGTGCACGATCAACAGTGAAAAATCCACGAACTACATTCTAAAGAGGTTTGGAATAGCCGGGTTCTTCGACGGAGTTATTACAAGAAACAAGGTGAAACATGTTAAGCCTAACATTGAACACTTGGAAGCTACCTTGAAGGCTTTGAAAGTCAATCCAGATGAAGCATTGCTTGTTGGCGACGGAACCCGAGACATGCAATGCGCCAGAGAATTGAAAGTGATTGCGGTAGGCTTGCCAATGGGAGTTTCCTCAGAAAAAGAGTTAATGGTTTCCGGCGCAAACTATCTCATCACATCAGTTATAGACCTGCCAACCCTGATAGAGACCATAGAGTAAGAACCTTAGGACGGAAAAAGAAGAACCTAAAAATCTTTTTCAGGTTACCTGCTAGGCTGGTTTGAAGTAATATCTGGGCCATTGTGGCCACGGCTGAGTTGCTGCACAGGTGCCGAAATCTATTGCAAGATCCATGCCTATTCTTATTTGTTCCAACGGTACGCCTCTGATCATGCCAGGGATTCTTAGGCCATCTTCAAGTTGGACGATACCCATCGCATATGGTGCCATGGACTGGAATTGAGTTGGTGCAATGTGAATGACTGTGTAGGTTAACAGTTTTCCTTTAGTTGGAATTTCAGTCCATTCGAACTCCTTTGAAAAGCAGCTGTCGCACAATGGTCTCGGAGGAAGATGCACTTTTCCACATTTTCTGCATTTGCCGCCTAAGAACTTTCCTTGATTTATGTGCTTGTAGAACTGTTCTATCGTAAACGGTGCCTGTTCACTCATCATTATGCCCTCCTGTAGATGTGAACTGTCGCTGTAGCGCCCGACCCACCCACATTGTGTGTTAAAGCGATTTCTGCGTCCTTCACCTGCCGCTTCTCAGCTTGTCCGGTCAACTGCAAATAGATTTCGTAGCCTTGACCTGTTCCTGTTGCGCCTACGGGATGCCCTTTAGCTTTTAGTCCGCCACTCGTGTTCACCGGGATTCTTCCCCCGAGCCTTGTTTCGCCTCTCTCAACTAATTGTCCCCCTTCGCCTGGCTTGCAGAAGCCCAAGTCCTCGTAGGCTATCAACTCGGCTATCGTGAAGCAGTCGTGAACTTCTGCAACATGAATGTCTTCAGGGTTGACGCCTGCCATTTCATAGGCCTTCTTCGCAGCGACCTTGGCAGCCGCAAGCGATGTGAAACTCTTTCTCTCATGCAAGCCAATAGTGTCGCCTGCTTGACCGCTCCCAATAATATTGACCGGCATATCTGTGAATTTTCTTGCAAGTTCCGGCTTAGTCAATATTAAGCAGCTCGCCCCGTCCGTAATCAGAGAGCAATCATACAGTTTGAGAGGCCATGCTACGACCCGCGAAGACAATGCTGTTTCAAGGGTTATTTCCTTCTGCATCTGTGCCTTTGGATTAAGAGTTCCATGATAATGATTTTTGACGCTGATCATGGCCAGAAGCCGCTCAGTCGTCCCATAATCATGCATGTGCGCTGTAGCCATCAATGCATACAAACCTGGAAAAGTCATGCCATGCCACTGCTCGAAAGGATAGTCTGAAGCCATGGCCAAATATTCGGTCACTTCCGCCGTGGCCCTATGGGTCATTTTCTCAACCCCGCCAACCATAACAACATCGCTTAAGCCTGACAGCACTGCGCAAATGGCTGCTCTCAAGGCTACGCCGGAAGAAGCACAAGCGGCTTCAGTTCTTGTAGCGGGCACATGCTCCAGCCCAATCCAGTCTGCGATTGTGGCACCAGTGTGCCCCTGATGCTCATAGGATTCCCCCATATGTCCTACAAACAGGGCTTGAATGTCTTTTTTAGGATCTAGTTTCGGACAGCGGTCAAAGGCTTCTTTTGCCGCTCCTGCAAAAATTTCCCTTGCGTATAATCCTTCAAGTTTTCCGAATTTTGACAATCCGGCAGAAACTATTGAAACAAGTGGTTTTCCATTCAAGTGAATTTCTCCATTTGATCATGATTGATTTGAGAACCAGAAATAGTATTTTAGCCTGTATTTAAATTTCTTCGGTCATTGTGAAACTTTTTCATGAAAAGAACTGGTGATGATAGTTTTTAGAAAATGGGGTGCGGTTTGAACTTAAACCGCTTCAGATTACTTCGGGCCGAAAGCTTTCTTGACCCATGCTCTTGTCTTTTCCATGTCTTCTCTGAAACGTTTCAGTTCTTCGGGAGTTCTTTTGGGGGCGATGGGTTCTTCTGCCGGCGTTGCGTAAACGTCTAGCAGGTCTCCTTTCGGCTCTTTGACAATTTGTATGTTGACTTTCAAGCCGATGTTTACTTTTTCTGGGTCAATGTCTTTCATTGTCATTGGTAGGCATGTGTTTGTTCCATCAATTCTGATCATTGCTCCGACAAGCGGCTGCAGGTGTGCCATTGAAGGCCAAGCTATCACCATAATCGTGTATGAGTGGACTTCTCCTTTCTTTGGAAGCCCAGTCCACTTGGTCTCTTCCAGCCTGCATTTAGGGTTAAAGCAGTGTGCACGTGGCGGGCAGTAGACAAGTCCGCATTTCGGACATTTTGTTCCGTAAAGTTTTCCTTCCAAGAGTCCCGTGAAGAATTTCGAGACTTTGCCGTAGCTGTGGTGGAACATGCTGCCATGCGGTCTGTGAACGATTAGGAATTTTTCAGGCTTCAAATCGTTAAGCGTTGGTCCATCGTTCATTTCTACTATCTTGTACCCTTCGGGCCTCCAGCCGCCTCGGCGTTCCCAGTCGTCCCACAATTTCTCATCAATTTTCTGTTCTTTCAGAACTTTTTCCGGTCCAGGTTGCTTCATCTGTTTACACCTCCAAAACTACGGCACCAGCTTGGCATCCTGTGCCGCCGTGTCCATGTATGAAACCTTTCTTCGGATTGCTCAACTGTCTGCCAGGCGCGCCCCATTTCTTTCCCATTTGGTTGCTCAGTTGCCAATAAACATCAACAACTTGCGCTATTGATGTGGAGCCAACCGCGTGTCCCTGGGCTGTTAAAGCTCCGCTGAGTTGGCATGGAAGTTCTCCGTGAGGCTGAATTACGCCGTCTCGAACCATCTTCTTTCCTTCGCCTCGTTTGCAAAAGTCAAAGTCCTCAAGCCCTGCCAAAACAACGCCTGCGTAAGGGTCAAAGATTTCGATGAGGCTCATTTCTTTCCGCGGGTTCTTCACCCCAGCATCTTTGTAAGCCATCCTTGCAGCTACTCTTAGTGAACCGAAGTTTAGCAAGTCAGGATACGGTGACATCGGCTTTGGAACGTTTTTAGGCCATATTTTTTCGTCTTCTGGATACAGGCCTTTCCAAGCTGGGTTGTCAGGCCGGTCTCCAGCTCTCATGGTATCTGTTCCGAATCCCACGCCGGTTATCCACACGGGGTTGTCGGTGAATTTCTTGGTTAGTTCTTCATTTGCCAAAAGCAGGGCTGAAGCGCCTTCGCTTGTCATGGCACATTCATGAAGCCTGTAGGGCCAAGAGATTAAGCGTGATTTGTAAACGTCCTCCACTGTGATTTTGCTTGAACCATGTTGGGCAGGCCACTGCGCGTAGGGATTTTCAAGGGAGTTGTTGTGGTTTAACACTGCCACTTCAGCCAAGTCCTCTTCAGTGTCTCCGTAAACGTGCATTCTTCTGGCTTCCATTGTTGCGTAAAAAGCGTTGTAGGTGAAGCCTGACACGAAGTCCCAGTCTGTGTCTCCAGCGATGGCTATGGCCTCGTTTACTTTTTGGATTGGCAGCTCGTTCATTTTTTCCCAACCGACAACGAGAACCAACGGGAACATGCCTGAACGAATCCACAAAGCTGCATTTATCACAGCATCTATTGGGGTCGCTCCACCAGATTCAACTCTGTATGCTGCCACGCCGCTCAATCCCAAGTAGTCGTGGATTATCCAGTGCATGCACTGTTGTTGCTCCAAGATGTCGCTGAAGTAGGAGTAGCAGCAAGCATACTTCTTCCTTATGAAATCGCCAAGTTCAAGGTCTGGCACATCATCAAGTATCATTCTGACTGCTTCTGCACACATCTCTTCTTGCAAAGTATGTCGTGGGTTGTCAAATCTCGATATGCTTCCAGCGATTATTCCGACTTTGTTCAACTTTCCACCTCAATTTTGAAAGATGTAGTTAGTGAATTTCAAGAACTATAAGATTTTTGCGGAAAACATCGCTCATTATATTCATTAAAGAACCGGGGGGATTTACACCTAATTGGGCGCAAATATCCCGTCCACAGTTTTGGCTGCAATAAGAGCGTTGTCCAATTAACATGGGAGATGATGGAACAGTTCAGGCAGAAAAAGATACCAGCACAGTACGATCTAGGAGATCTGGAAGAAGACATGAAGAACTTTTACAGGAAAATGGCACAATAAGACGTGAGTCTTGAACAACACTTGATCTGACCGTTGAGTAACCGGGTGCTGTGCGACTCACTATTACAGGAATTTGCAAGGTCTTTGCGGAATTCTATAACGCTCGGAGAAGTCAGTAGCGTTATATCCATTTGCTCCGCCAAGACATTTCGACAGCTGCAACAACCTACGGAAAAAAGCTGGAGGATCAGAAATGGATTCAAAGCTCTTACCTGATATATGAAATCTTACTTCACAATGTTTTAAAGGAGTCAATCGAATCGTGACATATTTTCAAGTAGTCGTGTTCTGTTTCTTGAGAAAATCATATTTTCCCAACTTGAGCAAAGCCAAGATCAGTAGATGCATGTAGGCGATACTATATTCTTGAAATAACATCAGTGAATGAGCTATTCTATGTCTCAGGTTGTAACCAGCCTTTTCCACCAGCAAGAACCTGAAAAACAACAAGTCGTCTTCATCAAAAAGTCTCTTGATCTGTTCCTCATATAGAAGAGCATGAATGTCTTTCTCTCTTGCGATATTTCTGCCCTTGCTATCTTGTGTCATGTAAAAGGTGGTTACGCCAGAAAAAATGCAGATATCTCGGAACAAGCCTTCTATTTTCAGTGTTAGGGAGTCAACACTGAGAACCAGATTGGGATGATTTCCCGAATCAACAAGATAACGTTGCATCTGACTAAAATACTCATGTAGTGCAGGGGCTATCAAGTTTAACCAGTTATATTCTATCGTCACATTGGTTGACAATTTCTTTGATATGTTTTTTCCAAACCAGGAGTACTTGTTTAAAAATCTCAGCAAAATATCTGTAGATAGCTTACTTTCCCTAATTGCAGCAATGAATATCTCATTAATCAAATGTATCTTGTTTAGTTCGAGATCAAGTTGATATTGCTTGAGCAAGCCGAGATACTTCATTTCTTCTTCATCTGAAAAATGCTGAGCTGGATGACCACTTTGATCAACTATCTCAGTAGGAAAGATATTTTGCAGAGGAAATTGTTTGGCTTGCTCTTCTGCGAGTTTTCCCATATCTTTAAGCTTTGGCAAGAGGTTCTTATCAAGCATAAGAATTTTAATTATTTCATCAGGCTCTTTTTGCATCACTTTTTCTGCAATTTCTCGACATTGCTTTATATGTTCTGTCAGGTTAATTTCTGTTTTCAACTCTTTTAATTCAACGGATTCTTTGAGTTCCGAATATTTCCTTTCTAGTTCCTTGACCTTTTCTGCATCGTCGATTTTCCTGTAGTTTTCCATCGCCTTTTGACAGAAGTATAAGGAGGCTAGATCGCTTGGTTTTTCACGTCGTTTCATCATAATTTCATAGAGTTCTGCTATGCGTCTTCGCCAGTCATGCGTTTTCTTCTCTAGTTTCTGGTCAATCTTTTCTCCTAACTCCAACATATCTATGGAGCCATGAATATTTGATTTTGCAAGAGTTTCAGATATTTGCCAGCTTATGTTCTCTAGCCCAGCAAAGTCTTCCTTGGAGAATCTTTTCTTATCCTTCAACATCAATCTAATAAGATTAGCTCTTAGTGCAAATGAAGAGCTGCTCTCAAAATTGAAAGTCTCTGCTAGTCTCTTTACTTCGGACTTTATTGTATTTGTCTCAAGTCCTGCCTGACAGGAAATGGAATAAGCATTTTCGATTGCTTCGAGAATAGATAAACCCCAATGCTCCTCAGGCTCTGATTTGTCTTTAGATTCATAGATTTTGACAAGTTCTAAATATGATTCTGCGGCTGTTTTGGCGAACTTTCCATGTTTCTTCGGGCTGCACCAAAGGATAGTGGAATATCGTGCTTTGAGCAATGAATTGTGCGTGTAGTTGCATCTTTCAATCAAGTATTCATATGTTCTCTCATCAAATCTGCCTAAGTTTGGATATTCAATAGTCTCACCTTTTTCATTAGTCCCAGTGAACATCGGATTGAGTATTCCTCCTCTAACCATGAAGTTGAAGAAATCTAATTCCCATTGAGCTTTTTTAGCTTCGTCAAGCTTGTTTTCTTTATGCTTTAGATCTCTCAGTTGCTGAAACAGATTCCCAATTTGATGAGAGTATTTGTAGTCCACGGCATTCTTTTCCAAGTGCTCACAAAGAGATTTGAAATCAGTAAAAATTGCCATCCTATTCCATCAATCCAGGGTGAGATTTGACTGTTCTATATAATAGCAAATTCATTATTTTTACTATTCGATGTCCCGCAAACTTGCCAAATCTCGGAAACTAGCACTTCTTTGACGATCGATCGAACCTGTCATTTGAGAAAGGAGTGAAGAATCTTTTTATAATTTCTTCCATCTTTCTTACTGACATGCAGATAATACAGCTATCAACCTCACTGCCTAGGAATGAATATTCAACTGAAAAACTGATAGAAACTTTTCCATGCACACTACCAGAAGGAGTTAGACAAAACGTACTCAACTTGGGAGTTTCAAAACGTTACCTCGTCCAACAAGCAGATTCAACCATAAAATCAGAAACTATAATGAGCGAAACCGGCCTGATTGACCTTTGCTCAGAAGCCTGTGAAAAAACCATCCGAAAAGCTAGCCTATCTGTCAAGGACGTAGGGTACCTTGTTGTAGCTTATGACGTGAACCCATTCTTAAGTCCCGGTCTCGGCCAAATACTGATACCAAGGCTAGGTTTAGACCGTTACATCAAATATGTCAATGCTCAAGGGATAGCGAGCACAGCTTTTATGGAGACGCTGGAACTTGCAGAAAATCACCTTGCACTGCATCCTAAAGATAACGTTTTGCTCTGTGTCTCCGGTGTAAGCTCTTACTGGTTCCACAATCAAGTGCGGGGAATGAAGGATGTTATGGAAATAAGCAAAATTGGCTCGATAAATGACGAAGCAAAAAGGTATCAAGAGTTGAGAAAATGGGTGGCAACAATGCAGTTCTTCCTTTTCGGAGACGGAGCAGCCGCGGCAATCCTGACCAAGAATGAAGAAGGATTAACTGTAAGAAAAAGTGCGGAAATCACAAACATTGAAGAGAAGGATTATTTGGCTGGCTATGCAAGGCTCTCAACCTTGGACGAGCCGTTTAGATTCGGCTTTCACTCGCATCTTGACAGGGAAATTCCAAGACTAGGAGTCAAATACACCGGCTTGGTTCTCAAGAAATTGCTCGGAAAGAACGTTGAAACCATGATGAAAGCTGCAAAGAAATGGGCAATTCACACGGGCAGCGAAAAGATACTTGATGCCCTAGCTGAGCATCATGGAATTGACTGCGAAAAACTGAAAGAATCACATCAAGTGCTTAAGGAATACGGCAACTTGTCTGGAGCAAGCTTACCATTCATCCTTGAAAGAATAGTTTCACGCGGCAGATTCCAAAAAGGAGACATCATTCTAATGCTTGGTTACGGATGGGGATTCTCAGCCGCCGCCAGCCTGCTGCAATACACACAGTAACAATTTTGGCATTTGAGTAAGCCCAGATTGGAGCATCTCGTAAGGCGGACGAAAATCAGCCTCCCAGTCCGTTTAACCTGTTGAGAAGTATCATCGCGCCCAACCCCTTTAATGATAGTCAGGAATTCGCCCAGCACTCTTGAAGCCATATTTTGGGTAAAGCTTTATCCCCAACCGAACCCAAATCTTTTATGAAATGACTTGGTTACTATGCAGGGTGGATAAGATAGGATTCGAGCGCGCATAGGTTTGACAACCGCTCTTACAAAAAAGACCTACTCTGTTTCAACCTTTGGGTATAGTGTATGGGGATAAAACTTTATAAAACTCTTGTTTCAGCAAGAGTTGTGGAAACACATGCTCCTTGATAGATGATGATTGAGCGATTGAGATTGGAGTGATGGACGTTTGGAGAGACGTGTGAAGAAGGCGTATGTGTTTTCAGTTTGTGTCATTGTGGTTGGGATTGTTCTGTTAGGTGTGTGGAGGAGTCTTCATGTCGGCGATGAATATGGTCTTCAAGCGATTGAGATAGTTGCAGGCGACGAAACTCATCCCGGTTTTGAGGCTGTATTTTTCTCACTCCAGAAAGAGGATTTGGTTCATGTTGTATCCACTGTCACTAGTCCTGTTTTATTTGTTGTGGTTGCTAATGCTACGTACTGGGGTTGGAGAAACCAGTACTACAGTCAGGGCACTCCTTTTGACCTTGTTGATGACTACCCGAACTATGGAAACGGGACTCTTACACGCATGTCGCATTACCTGAAGATGGAGCAGGATGAAAACTCTTTTGCAGCCCCTGCGGATGGAGAGTACGTGTGGGTTTTTCTGAACGAACATAGTTATTCTGTTTATGTTACCTATTCAGCCAGCGTGACTCACACACGCCTCTGGTCCCACGCTGCATTCGCATTCTACGTTGGGATTGCTTCGTGCTTAATGGGAACGGCTATTCTTGCCTTTTTCATGCGTACTGATATAGGATTATGACATTAGGCGCGATGGCAAACTACAGTATATGTTCACGCTCTCTTTAAATTCTTAATCCATGAACAGGGGTTTGGGTTTGGGGGTAAAGTTCTATCTCGTGTGTGTTGTGGTTCTGAATCGTGGTGTTGTGCCGCTGGTACATGGTAATGCACAATGCCTAGTTCGGCTTGACGCGGCAAGGCACTATAGTGACACACAAAATATTCTGTTAGCGGTAATACCGCGCGTAGTGGCTCAAGAAGGAAGGTATGGTCTGTCTCCTTGTTTCAAAAGAGGTAGGTCATAGCTCGCTGGACTGTCTCTTTGTGCGTGGTGACGCTCGCTAATTGGTTAGCTAATAGAGAAACTAAGATCGATCGATCATCAGAAAGGCGAGAAACACCTGCCATAATGTCAATAATTGGCTTGGCTCCCAAGCCGGGAACCGCAGTGCTTCCCACATGCTCTATTGCAACAATTTTGTGTCCAACTGCGCTTAATATCCTCACCTTCTCTTCTTCGTATATGATTGATCGACCGATCACTTTCTCGCTCAAGTGCTTTCTCGTAATCTTCAGCAATTAGCAAATAAAACTTGCTAGCACCTTTCATTCCGCCGTGTCTTCAAAAAATTGAACTAGGTTCAGCCCAACCATTAAACTCTCTATTTTGAACCGATAAGAAAATATCTTTTAAGGTTCACTGCTGATATTGTCTCACGCAATGCAGTTCATTAAGGGGGGCAATAGACAGAGATGTATGATGACAAAAAGATCAGCCAAGTAAAAAAGGAGCGAGAACGCTGGGAACAGACGACTCTGCCAAAATGGATAAAGCAATGCAGAGAAAGGAAAAGTGAATTCCGAAACACTTCTGACATACCGATAAAGCGCCTGTACACGCCTGAAGACATTGAAAAACTAGATTACTTGCGAGATTTGGGGTTTCCGGGCGAGTATCCCTTCACCCGCGGTGTACATGCAACGATGTATCGCGGCCGCTTTTGGACTATGCGAATGTTTTCAGGATTCGGAACGGCAGAGCAGACGAACAAACGCTTCAAGTATCTGCTGAAAGAAGGGGAAACTGGTCTAAGCATTGCTTTTGATTATCCGACGATAATGGGCTACGATTCAGATCATCCCATGGGAAAGGGCGAGGTCGGCATATGCGGAGTGGCGGTCGCTTCGCTGAGAGATATGGAGGTTCTGTTAGATGGCATACCGCTTGACAAGGTCACGACTTCCATGACGATAAACGGACCTGCAGCGATACTGTTAGCCATGTACGTTGCAGTGGGCGACAAGCAAGGCGTGCCTAGAGAAAAAATCGGGGGAACAACACAGAACGACAATTTGAAAGAATACTTCGCTCAGAAATTGTGCATATATCCTCCGAAGCCTTCAGTGAAGCTTACGACGGATATAATAGAGTATTGCGCGCGGCACTTGCCGAGGTGGAACCCGATAAGCATAAGCGGATACCACATAAGAGAAGCAGGGGCAAACGCCGTGCAGGAACTTGCTTTCACGCTTTATGACGGAATAGCCTACGTGGAATCCACTTTGGAAAGAGGGTTGAAAGTGGATGATTTTGCCCATCGTCTATCATTCTTCTTCGCGTCTCACAACGACTTCTTTGAAGAAGTAGCCAAGTTCAGAGCCGCCCGCAGATTATGGGCGAAGTTGATGAAAGAACGATTTCACGCCAAGAACCCAAGATCCATGTGGATGCGCATGCACATCCAAACTTCAGGATGCACACTTACAGCGCAGCAACCTTTGAACAACATTATGCGCACCACAATCCAAGCGTTAGCAGCAGTTCTAGGCGGAACCCAGTCCTTGCACACTAACTCCTTCGACGAAGCCTTATGCTTGCCAGGCGAACTAGCCGTGAGGGTTGCGCTGAGGACTCAGCAGATAATAGCGCACGAAAGCGGAGTAGCAAGCACCGTAGACCCCTTAGCTGGCTCATACTACATTGAAGCATTAACAAATGAGATGGAACAGAAAGCAATGGAGTACATTCAAAAAGTGGATGACATGGGCGGAGCCATAGCAGCCATAGAAAGAGGGTTCTTCCAAAAAGAGATTGCCGACAGTTCGTACAAGTACCAGAGAGAAGTAGACGAGAAAAAACGCGTAATAGTCGGCGTGAATGACTACAAAATCGAAGAGGAAAAGCTTCCAATAGAGCTTTTAAGGATAGACCCGAAGGTTGAAAGGGAACAGGTCGCCAACCTTCAGAAACTTAGAAGAGAGCGGGACAACAGAAATGTTGAGGAAGCTCTGAGTAAACTTCGCCGTTCAGCAGAAAAAGATGAAAACCTTATGCCCCCGATAATTGAAGCAGTCAAAGCCTATGCATCATTGGGCGAGATCTGCGAAGTGCTACGCCAGATTTACGGAGAATATAAGGAGCTAATTGTGATTTAGGGAGAAGAAAAAAATGCAGAAAACAAGAAAAATTAGAGTCCTAATCGCTAAGCCAGGTTTAGACAGCCACGACAGAGGAGCTAAAGTTGTAGCCAGAGCCTTAAGAGACGCTGGAATGGAAGTCATCTACACGGGTTTGAGACAGACACCGGAGCAGATAGTTGAAACAGCCCTTCAAGAAGACGTGGACGTAATAGGCCTAAGCATTCTTTCAGGCGCCCACAAGACGCTTTTCCCAAGAATCATGGAACTAATAAAAAAGCAAGGCTTAACCGACGTGTTAGTATTCGCCGGAGGAATAATTCCAGAAGAAGACGTGTCTGAAATGAAAAAGGCAGGAATAAAGGAAATCTTTGGACCTGGAACCCGCACGGAAACAATAATACAATACGTTTTGAACAATCTTCCCGAAAGAGACTAAACTCTAAGATGTGCAAGATCGTTGACGAAGATAGAAGAGACAGCTAAGGGCGTGCTTGCTGGAAACCGCAGAAGCATAGCAAAAGCAATAACGATAATTGAAAACAACTCGGATGAAGCCCAAGAATTAATCGCCCAAATTTATCCTCATACAGGAAAAGCTCACATAATAGGTTTAACCGGTTCCGGTGGCGCCGGAAAGAGTACGCTTATTGAAAAGATTGTCCGTGAATACAGGCGGAAGGGCAAAACAGTAGGAATCATCGCCGTAGACCCCACAAGCCCCTTCACAGGCGGCGCATTCCTAGGCGACAGAATCCGCATGCAAGAACTGAGCACAGACGAAGGCGTATTCATACGGAGCATGGCAACACGAAATTATGCAGGAGGATTAGCGAAAGCAACAAAAGACGCTACAAAAGTGTTGGACGCAGCTGGAAAAGACATAGTCATAGTTGAGACCGTTGGTGCAGGACAGTCTGAAGTGGAAATCATCAAAGTAGCACAGACAATAGTCGTTGTCCACGCGCCAGGACTGGGAGACGAGATACAAGCGATAAAGGCGGGAATTATGGAGATAGCCGACATTTTCGTCGTGAACAAGGCTGACCGCGAAAATGCAAACAAAGCCGTAATAGACATCCAAGCGAACCTGCAGCTAAACAGTAAGGAAAGCAAATGGAAACCACCTGTTCTAAAAACAATAGCACTAACAGGCGAAGGCGTTCCAGAACTTATTGAAAAAATAGAAGAGCACAAATGTTTTCTAGAAGGCGATCTAGAATGCACAAAGCTTATGCAGAAGAGCAAAGCGGAAGCTGAACTAATCGAAGCCATAAAAGAAAAAGCGGCAAACTCGTTGATAGACGAATTGAAAAGAGAAGGAAAATTTGACGAACTCTTGCAGAAGATTCTTGAAAAGAAAATAGATCCTTCCTCCGCTGCGGAAAAGCTTCTTAAGAAGGCTCTGAGCGATGCCAAAACTTGAAACAGGCCTCGTTCAAGTCTACACTGGCAACGGAAAAGGCAAGACCTCAGCGGCTTTCGGCCTTGCACTCAGAGCCATAGGCAGAGGATTAAAGGTTTACATAATCCAGTTCATTAAGGGCGGTTTTGACTACGGCGAACTGTACATGGTGAATAAACTTCCAAACCTTACACTGAAAGCTTTCGGCAGAGGAAAGTTCGTTCTGACGAAGCCTCCTGAAAAAGAAGATGTCAAACTTGCTAAACAAGCCTTCCAATTGGCTGAAGAAGTCGTTCAGAGCGGAAAATACGACGTTGTTATCCTTGACGAAATTAATGTTGCCTTGAGCTTGAAGCTGATAAGGCTTAAACAAGTTCTGGAATTGATAGAAGGCAAGCCCAGACATGTTGAGCTTGTATTAACTGGCCGTGATGCTCCGACCGAAATAGTTGAAGCGGCTGACTTGGTCACAGAAATGAAGGAAGTTAAGCACCCTTACAAAAAGGGTCTTCAAGCCAGAAAAGGAGTCGAATACTGACCTCTTTGCCGAGAAGGTTGAAATGTCAAGGGCTGAAAGTAAAGATGCTTCTGACGGATTTTCAGACTTGCTCAAGACCCCTTGGGTGAAATCTGCCATAAAAGTAGGAATAGTTATCGCAGCAATAGCTTTAATCATAATTCTTCTTGTCCGCATCTTCAATATAGGGGGCACATCACTGTTTTCAGACGCAAAGGGTTTCGTTGCACAATATGGACTAGTGGGCATTTTCTTTGCAACCATTTTGGCTGGAACCGTCCTGCCTTTAGGAAGCCCAGCTCTCATTACGGCAGCAGCCCTTCTTGAGGCGCCAAAAATCCCTCTGATCCTAATCGCCACAACAGGATTCACAATCGGAATGATGATTAACTATGGCTTAGCTTATGGCCTAGGAAGACCCTACGTTGCAAAGAAGGCATCAGCCGAAAAACTTGAAGAAGTCATGCGCTTATGGAACAGATGGGGTTGGGCTCTCTACACAATATTTGGGTTTATCCCAGTCCTGCCAGTAGAACTGCTTTCACTAGTTTGCGGACTTTTGAGGACGCCTTTGAAAATTTTCTTAATCCTAAGTTTTATACCTAGACTGATAGTCTTCGCGGCTCTTGCCTTTTTTGGCGAATACCTAGGCATCTGGATTGGAATCTCCTAGCAGAATAGCTATTCGACGTGCGCAGTTGCACATGGTTCTGCAAAATTTGCTGAGGTGAACCAGGCCTGCCTCGGCGCGAAATTATCACTTGAGAAGGTGCCTTTAGAAAATTCTGGAGGGCCTTTCTTATTTCTCTCAAGGGTTGGGCAAAGTGAAATTCAGGTTTGAATGGATGCATTTCGCTTTCCAACAATTCGTTTAGACGAGCATAGTAACTGTCAAATTCTTCCATGCTGTTGTTTCTAAACTTGAAAATCGGAATGTTTCCTTTCGGTTTTTCCCATCGTTTGTCCCATGCAAAAACAGGGCTAGGATCGCCGAATTTTTCAACATTCCTTCTGATCAGACAATCCTTGTCAACATTGAATACGACGAGCAGACGGTTGACGTGTTTTGCCTCTGTCGTCAGCAAAAACGCACGCGTAATGTTGTCCGGCGCTGTTGAGTCAATTACAACACTGTAGCTTCTCTCAAGCAGAGCATCCCGTATTTCAACGATAAGAGAATATACAAGAAACTCGTCGCGACATGGACAAACCGTGGCGAAAAGCATGTCTCTTAACTCGTCAACGCCTATCCTCGCAAAATTCTGATGATCAGCAACCAACTTTTTCGCAAGCGTGGTCTTGCCTGATCTCGGATAACCGCTCAAAACAACATTCCATATACCCTTGACCGCACTGCTCACTTTGATCCACCACATGCAAGTCTAACGACACAGTCCATAAATAATTGGACATTATGCTTGCATTAACCTTTTGGATGTTTCTTCTTCAAGTTTTTGAAATCAACCTCTAGGGATCTGATGAAAATCGATCTGAACCTGCAAATCCAGCGTAACCAATTTGTCCAGACAAAAAATTTTCCGCAAGTCCAGACAAATCAGCACCGAGTCTCTTAAGCTAGGCTCGAATGGAATGAACATTCCGTTTAACAAATTTTTCTCAGGCTCCAATAGATTTGCTTTTGAAAGCTTTTGTCGCAATAATGTCTAACCCTTACAGGAACAATCCAAGAGCATCAGAATCAATGTACTTGACGCTTGGATGATTTCGCCTTGCTATTTTCCCTTTTCTTCCGACGCTATAGGGTATATCTCCTTTGTCACGTATTCTAGATATCGTTCTTTTTCTGTCAAATTGAAAATTGTCACCGAAGCATCCCGCGTTATGCCCACAACATAGCCATACTCCTTTGACCTCGCAACGACATACCATAGGTCGCCGTGCTTGCCATAGTCTTCGAATAGTGAAGTGTTTACCAGGTCCGGTCCATAAAGCGACAGTTTGTCCACGTTCGGTATGTCAACATTGTCGAAAAAAGTTATCTTCGTGTCTTCTGGATTTTTGAGATGGAATTCTTTGAGCGTTTCCGGTGAGATACGAGCTTCTAGTATGCCGCCGACCTTTTCAAACAATATTTCACTTAATTTGTTTGCTATGAAATTGGCCACCCGTTTCTTTTCAACAATGGTCAGAAATACGGTGTCCTCATGTTGGGTAAAGCTGAAAAGAGCTTCAACCGTACGGGGTGTAGGTACGATTTTGCCCCGGTGGAAAACTTGAATCACATAATCATGCGAGTAAACACCTCTCAGCATGTTTCCTTTCGGAAGAAGACTAACAACGTCTGTCACAAGCATAAACTTGTACTCACCTTCCTCGTAGAATTCTTCAGCACGATATCCCTCAAGCCTCGACGCAATTTCAGCCATGGCAAGCGTTTCCGAGAGTCTAAAGATCTTACCGGCAACAACCATCTTCAAACCCCATCCCTTAGTTTAGAAAAGTCTACTTATGAGGTTTTAGCCTCGCCAATATGCGACTCTGTAGACCTCTATGTAAAACTGACCGCTGTTTAGATTTGGCTTTGAGAGGAACTTTGCCTAATTGTTTTGATAGACCACAGATGGAGAAGTCTCCCGCGCAATCCTCTCTTTCTATACAGCTCCTTCAAACTGGCACTAGTCTTCCGCAGAAAACTGTTTTATATTATGAACTAGGAGTATCCAGTTGGTGCTGAAAACGAGCGAGAGAATGGAAAAAAGGCACACTGGAAAATGCTATGATTGCGGTGGTCCGCTAGAACTAGTCGAGTTTGATTTCAAAAGGGGCACAAGAATTATGCGGTGTCAAAACTGTGGACTGTTTCACATCCATAAGAAAGATTTTATCGGTAATTGGAAGTTGCTCAAAGTGACTAAGAACTTGCCGAGTGGCGACAAAGAAGGTTGAAGGTAAGAGACCGCGAAGGGTCAGGTGTTTCACTCTTCGATGCTCATAGACTGGATGAACTGCCCTTTTATCAAATACAGACCACATTAATGTCTTCTAGGCGCTCCACAACTCGGACAATGCGTTGGTGTCAATTTCATTAGGGCGCCACAATATGCACAGTTTACCATTACTTCTGTCGTAGCCTCTTTTTCCTTAATTATTACAGGAGAGGACCGCGCAAGTCCCTTATCATTTTTCTCCAGAAGCTCATAAGCTCGCTTCTTCTTTGCATCATTACGTTTTTTTCTCAAAGGCAACTTCATGGTAGCTCCTAAGTTATATCTTTTTTAGGAGTTCCTTCTTTTTCTCTTGAAATTCCTCTGCGGTTATTACGCCTGCTTCTTTCAGCTTCGCCAGTTTCTCCCACTGTTGAAGCGGACTTTCTGTGTCCTGGGTAGACTGTGTGGAAACTACTACTGGACCTAGTGATGGTTTGGTCTCTTGTTTCGTCAATATTTCTCTGACTATTCCGTAGATGTCTTCAGCTTCGTTCTTATCGATATCTTTTATTTTGGGTTGTTCGCCTTTATCGAGGTGGCTTTTCCATGTGATCTTCAAGGTTGCCCTAAAAGCTCCTCTATCGAGCACTATGCTTCTCATGTCTTCATATGGAAAGTCAATGTAGTCATGCATGCCAAGCGCTCCCCTAACCAACCCTTTAGGTTGCATTTGCAGAATTCTCCGGTCTGTAAGAATAATCATTCCAGGAAAAAGCCTCTTGCCTAGGTCAGGCGTGAACTTGCTGCCCTTCTGCGTTGCCACATAAAGCACTTTCTCATTTGGCGCAATCAAGTCTTTGACTTCTTTAGGAATCTCTTCCTCGTCTTTCCCCATCATAGTTCACCGTAAGGGCTATTTGCTAGATAATCCAGAAAGAGGTTTCGCTAGAATCAGTTGGTTCAACTCAGAATGATTGACTCTTTTGCATAAGTCGTTGGAGTCATTTTTAAAAAGGAAGTGGAGATATCTCCCGCAAACATGGAACAACATTGATATGCCAACAAAACGACAACACTAGGAGCTAGAATCTATCTTCTCAGATTCACGGAAATAAATCGGACAGAAAAATAGTTTCTAATGTAAGAAACGTTAACCTGCTTATCTCATCACAGCCGCGTATTAGAGCCATTTGAACTTACATCTAACGAGGTACCACGCTGCCATTCCACCCATTATTGCAGAAACTATATCGCCAATAATATTCCAAAGCGGTTCCGCTCCTACCCTAAACACATTGATTGGCGACACGAGATAGACGACTCTTTCAAGGATCTCCCATGTTAAAGAAACGACTGCTAGGCTGAAAAGTGTAAACTCCGCCGAACCTGTTTTGCGCTCGACTTTAAAGACACGAAACCTGTCCAGATGAAAGAATGAAGCTAAGCGATTGTATCCGTAATGGTTCACACCTGTTTTGTAGGCTTTTAAAGTTATGGCACCTATTCCGAATCCTGCTAGACTGTGCATTATCCAGTCAGCCCCAAAAACTTCGTAAAGTATGGAACCTCCCACAAGCACCTGTATCACCAATGGAATTTTTGCTGTTAGGGCGATTCTGTAATCTGAGAAAACAGCGTTTGAACACATCTTAAAGAGGTTTGCGAAAGTGATCTTGTCAAAGTTTTTCTCAACATTCACCACACGCTGTGCCTTAACAACATTCAAGTAGACTGGCGTGCAGACAACAATAAAAGTCCAAATTCCAAACATGCTCCACAAGAGGTCATTCGCCGTGATGCTCACATATATTGAGAGCAAGGAAATCGACTTAAGCACGGTAACAAGAGAAAACCATCTTAAAGGCATAATGGGATGAAAGGGGTAAATCAGAAGAGTGCCGAATGGAATGAAGACTGCAAAAGCTGGAATTTGTGTACCAGATCGATGTTCACTATTACCAGTCATGGATACCCCCACCTCTCATTAAATTTTTACTCACGTCTAAGTGGACATAAAAGCTAATATAGATACTAAAGATTTTCTCAAGAAATCTGCTTTCCTGATCAATTCCACACGTTTGATTGCCTTTTGTCTTTATCACAGTGATACTGTCGCCAAGACTCTCCTGATCAACAACAGATTTGTAAAGCCGCCTAATGTCCGCACGGTTGAAGGGTGGCAACTCGTCATGCTCCTTCAAATATTGCCGAAGAAGGCCATGTTCAAAGTTCGCAGGTTCGTCACAAGGACACCATGAAGCGCGCGAACCGTTGAAGAAGCTCAAAAATTCATTGGAGACGGATGGCAATATGTCATGGACATGGACGGTGTAAAACTCTTCAGGAAACCCAAGTGACAGAATTGTATTATTTGTTGTGAAACTGTCCAATTTGTTTTAATAAGAGTATTTTCACCTCTATTACCTACACTCAAGAGGCAATAGCTTCAATGCTGATTCAAGAGGTAATCTTGGAAAACTTCATGAGTTATGAATATTCTAGGGTACCTTTTAGATCCGGCATAAATGTTATCTGCGGGCCCAACGGCTCTGGGAAATCATCACTTCTGCTTGCCATTTCTGTGGCTCTGGGGCAATCATACACGGAGCGCTCCAAGAAGCTGAGCGACCTGATCCGTTGGGGCAAGGATCAAGCCCGAGTCACGTTGATCTTGGATAATGCTAGAAGAGGGAAGAACAGACCTGTGCCCAAATTCAACAAGGACCAGATTTTTCTGACACGTGTTCTGCGCAAAGATGGAAATTACTGGTTTGAACTTGAAAACCGAGCGGTCACGAAAAATGATGTTGAAAGACTCTTGGGTAAGTTGGGCGTAGACCCTGATAATATACTTATTATTATGCATCAAAACATGGTTGAACAGTTCACTGTGCTTTCAACACAGGAAAAACTGCGCATAGTCGAGGCAGCAGTTGGCCTTGAGGCTTACCGCGAAAACGTGTTGCAAGCGCAGAAAAAGCTGACCCGCATATTGAGCCAAGAAGAATCAATGAGTAAACTCCTAGAGTCGGCTGAACAGACCCTTAATTATTGGCGAGAGCAATACGATAGATATCAGGAAAAGAAACAGCTTCAAACTAAGAAAAGATTCTTAGAAAGAGAACTTGCTTGGGCCGAGGTTACAAGAAGAGAAGAAACAGTAAAACAATTGGAAGCTGACAGGCAAAAAGAACAGGACATTCTGAACCAAATCGAGGGAGAAACAAAGTCGGCTAAAGGTTACTTGCAGGTCCAACAGAATGAACTTGGAAAGCTGAGAAATGAATGGAAAACACTCTTTGACCTGCGCCTAAGCTTGGAACGTGAAAAAGCCGGAAACACTTCAACAATTTCACTATGCGAGCAACTGCTAAAAGAAACCGCCATGCTGGAGACGGCAACTCTGAACCTCGGCAGAAACTCATCCAGAACAAACCAAGCGATGGAACAGACCTCACAGTTTAGGCTTCTGAAAACTGAAACTCTAAAAGTGTTGATACAAAACTCCAACGAACAGATTTCAAAGTCAAGCGCAGAAATAAATGAAAATCAGATGAAAACTAGAGGCTTGGAGGAAGCAATTGAAAAAGTCACCAACCAAGTCCTAGACAACAGAATCAAACTGGCATTGCTGCAATACCGCACCGAAAATGCAAAATCTAACCTAGAAAGCTTGGAAAGAGCATTAGCCGACGCAAGAGCACGCGTGAGTGAAACGGCAACGAAAGCAGAACAGATTGGACCCAGAATTGCAGTGATAAAAGATGTCGGCGAAATCCTCGATGAGATACGCGTTACAGAGGGACATCTGGCTGCACTTGCTGACGTTTCCGAAGACATTGAACGCATGTACGAATCTTATTCAAAGCTTTACCTCGAGCTGAAAGACAAAGCGCAGCTCGTTGCTGAAAACCGTGAAAAAACGTTGGAGGAAGTCAAAACGAGAATGCAGTCTTGGCGAACCGTAATACAAAGCCTTCTAGACCGTGTGAATCTGGAATACCAGAAGATTTTAACTAAGTCTCAAGCCGCTGGAGAAGTCAGACTTGCAAATGGACATGACATAGAGTCAGCTGGACTCGAAATCCTCGTAGGGTTCAAAGGTGGCAAGCCAGTTCCGCTGGATGCCTACACACAAAGTGGTGGAGAGAGAACCACGGCGACGATGAGCTTTCTGCTAGCTTTACAGCAGCATGTTCGTTCACCATTCCGAGCCGTTGACGAATATGACATTCACATGGACCCAAAAAACCGTGAATTAATCGGACAGATGCTCATTTCGACGGTTAGCAATTCAAACTCCCAATACCTCGTAATCACGCCGAGCCAAATAACATTCGCAAAAGAAGAAGTAAACATAATCACTGTACAAAACATTGAAGGCAAATCGATAATCAGAGAGGTAGCCTAATGCAGTCGAAACGACAACATGAAAAGCTCGGCAGAGAGAAACTTCAACGCATAATCGACACATGCAAATCCGTTGAAGAACGCTCACTTGACCCCTTCCTAGTGGACATCAACGAAAACATCGGCACAGTCAAAAAATACTTTCCCGAATGGAGAATCCCGGAAGATCTATGCCTAGACGCTGAAACCATACACAGTTTAGCCTCAGTCATAAAGCTTCAGAGCGAATGGGTCAAACATCGATCCACATCGCTATACACAGACCCGTTTCTACTCGAAGAAAAGCTTAGACGCATGGACAAGACAGAAATCGCGAAAACTTTCATAGAAGCCTGGCATCCAATCATCGAGTTGGAACAGATTTCACTGCACAGTCTGGCAGAAGCCCTAAGATACTGGGAAGCCCTGCTGCCGATGAACGAAAGATGGAAAGAGAACTTACCGGCAGAAGCCGGCCCAGGCATTGCTTCCCGAGAGGAACTTATTAATGAGAGAATCTTGCGAGACAAAGCCTTTTCCGAAGAACTGGAAAACTTTTGGCAGGAACTCAAGAGCCAGGTTATGGAGAAAGGTGGAGACGCAAAAATTCGTTACTGGGATTTTATCGGTGCAGAAACCTACGACGAAACCGTGTACAAGGCCTTCATGACAAGCTTTCTGGTTACATACGGCTACGCAACCTTGGAGATCCACCCATTGGAAGAAGAAATGTTCATAGTGCCATATGAAAAGCCAACAACCAACGCCGGCAACAAGCAGTTAGTGTCCATACCGATAGCCGTGTCAAATGAAGACTGGCTGAAATGGAAGAAGGGAGAGCTTAAGTGAGCAAAAGAAAAGCCGCCTATGCAAGCAAACTCAAACGGGCAACCCACATGCTCTTCTACAAAAGACACAAAAAACCAGGAGTCAAAGGATGGGAGCTTCGCAAAGCATTAGGCTCAGACTACCCCAAAGTCCTAAAACTCTTGGACGAACACTTGAAAACCCTTGACCTGCAAGTCAAAACTGTATTTGAAGAAGAAAAACAGGTTGAAAAACCGACCTCGGAACAGCTGGACAAAGCCAGATTCCTCATAGCACTGCGGGGAGAACTAGCACCTAAAGAGGCTAAGATGATAGGCTGGCGCATAGACGACCTCGCAGGCCTAGCAATCGCAATCGCTCACATAATATCCAAGAGAGGAAAGGTTCCCCGGAAAGAAGTTGAAGAACTGCTCCGCGATAAACTTCCAGGATGGAAAGTCGGCATCAACATCGACCGATACATCAGATACGGATACGTCACACAAGACGAAAACGAACAACTCTATCTAGACTGGAGAACACGCGCAGAAATAGACCAGAACGCACTCATCAATCTGATTCTGTCAAAATAAGAATCTTCACAAATTTTTCTAGTTCAAATCGTTATGAGACCAGTCACGCGAGCCTACGGCAGAATGAGAAAACTCAATAATCCTCCTCATCAACAACCCGTCCAGAAAACGTTGATGCCTTCTATATTGTTCACTAACTGTTTTTCGACTACACTTTTCCTCTTGTTTGATATATCATTCTTCAAGTCATATCACCTCTTTTTAGGTTACTCCGTCCTCATCATCAGGTTGTATTGCATGTCTGGTTTTTGCCCATTTATGATTGGAATACGTATAGGCATAGAAATTAAGTTCTCCTTTCCCCACAGTGCATGTACAGTTATACTGTCAGAAGTATTTAATGCTTAAGCTTTAGAAAGCCCCTTTGGTTAACATGGACAAACCTTATCCATGCAAGATCCTAAGAGTTAACAGAACCAAGAAAGAAAATGATCAATAGTTTGATGTGCAGAATGGTCTATGGTGAATGTTATGAAGGTTCTTGGAATTGTTGGTAGTCCTCACAAGGATGGTAGGACGAATAGGCTTGTTACTAAAGCCATTGAAGGATCAGAGAAAGATGGTGGTCAAACTGAGATCATATATTTAATAGACTATGATATTGTGTACTATTTGGATGTAAAGGTTTAACCAAGGACTGAAGGAACGGGAGGAAACATGATATCGTCCAAGGCGAAAAATCGAATGAAACGTGAGCTAAGCTTAGAGAAGCCAACAATATGGGTTGGTAAGGAGGGGGCGTCGCCGCAGACGATGAATGAGATTTCTAGGCAGTTGGAGAAAAGGAAAATAGTGAAAGTCCAAATATTGAAAAGCGCGCTTAAGGATGAGAGCGCCAAAGGCATCGCGTTAAAAACAGCTCAACAAACAGAGTCCACCCTAATCGATGTTCGAGGCCACACTTTCATACTGCATAAGCCTCGCAAAAAGAGAAATGAAAAGCCTCTGTGAGAGGGCCGTTTAGAGGTTTTGAAAGGGATGGTGGAAGGGAACGCCCCAATCAATGGTTCATCAGTGAAAATGAATCTTGAAATCGCAGGTGTAGATTCTGTTTCAGTGGACGCTATAGGAGCCTCGATCATCGGCTTTGATCCGATGGAAGTAGGATGCATCGCTCTGGCCCACCATGAAAGTTTCGGAACGGCGGACATCAGTCAAATAGAAATTCGAGGAGAGCCACTGGAATCCGTTAGAAGGCGTTTTGAACTACATGAACGATATCTCCTAATGAAATTCTGAAGGCCTTCAATACCTTTTGTACATAAGTCAATAGACTTCAAGTTCGCCGTAAGATGCAACAAAGCACTAACTCGATCGATCGATACACCAATTTCGGAACAAGCATGCGCGCTAGTCCGACGTCTAACCCAGAGTTTTCGGTGAATTCGTGACAGTCGATTCTATCAGTTCAAGAAAAAGAGTTGCGGGAGAAGCGGCCAATCTGCTTTATTATGGAGCTGAGAAGGAGTACAAACAAGCCAAGCTGAAGGCTGCAAAAACATTTAGACTTCATTTTATGCCAACAAACCTTGAAGTCGATCGATCGTTCGGGTGACTCTTGCTTCAACATGGAACCTTTCTTGGGTTTTATGATCTTAGCCCGCGCGAAGGCGATAGGCGATTAGCGTGTGAAGCTTTTATTCGTAGAATATGAGGTTTTGTTCCTCCAAGCTTCCGTGAAGCTTATGAACCGCGTCATAAACGTCCTGTTCTTTCTTCGCTCCTGTGCAAACAAGGTTCCCGCTTGCGAATATCAGTATGACCACCTTAGGCTCGTCCATCCTGTAGATCAATCCTGGAAA
>Ga0172366_10000121_pt1 | contig 45195 bp, 37 predicted proteins | sample LakKivSesite69cm_FD_114533 | JGI IMG/M metagenome (GOLD analysis project Ga0172366, IMG submission 114533) | Sediment microbial communities from Lake Kivu, Rwanda - Sediment site 69cm | ecosystem: Environmental > Aquatic > Freshwater > Lake > Sediment | place: Rwanda: Western Province, Lake...
GCAGATCAAGGTTAGACTTTATACTATCTTACAGAAGTATGCCCAAGGTAAGGTAGGTAAAGATTATACTGTAGATATTAAGAAGGAGGCCACCTTAACTGATCTTCTTTACCATCTTACCATCCCTCCTCATCTGGGGATGGTGTTTTTAGTGAATAATCTACCGCAAGATAGAGACTATGTCTTAAAGGAAGGTGATGAGGTCAAGATCTTCTCCTTGATTTGTGGGGGGTAATTTTTAAAAGTAAATTTAATAATAGTCACTGCCTTAAAATTTACTTTTATTCTATATGCTTCTTGGATTCTTTCTTCTTTACTTACTTCTTGGTTAATAATTTTTGTAATTAACTTTAAGAAATCTTCATCTTTCTTTAAATTAATTAGGTCATCTTTAATTAGTCCTACTTAGTAGTTTTATATCTTTTAAATGTTAGAGAGTTTCTTAATAGACTCTTGCTAGTTAGAGAAATCTATTTTTACAGAGAAAGTAGCAACAAACTCCATAAAGCTGTTTGATCAATGGAAATATGGATTATTTTGATTTTGTGAATTCAAAGGGATATAATAAATAATATAGAAGTTAACTGACTGCATATCTATTATCCAAGAGGTGAGGAGATTGAAGCGAATAAAAGTAGGTATTATAGGAATTGGTTATATAGGAGAGGCTCACCTGGAAGCTATCAGAAGACTTGGATATGCGGATATAAATGCAGTAGTAATAAGAGATGAGAAAAGAGCAAGAGAAATTTGTGAGCGTTTCAATATTCCTAAATATTTTGCTGATTATAAAGAAATGTTATCAGATTCAAGTATAGAGGTTGTCCATAATTGTACCCCCAACAATATTCACTTCCAGATAAATAAAGATGTAATATTATCCCGTAAACATATACTCTCAGAAAAACCCTTGACCCAAAATTCTACTGAATCACAGGAACTTGTAGAACTAATCCAGAAGTATCGGGTATTTCACGCAGTGAACTTTTTATACCGACATTATACTATGATTCAATACATTAAAGAGCTAATCGAGAGAGGAGAATTAGGGAAAATATATACTATAAACGGAGCATTTCTTCAAGACTGGCTACTTTATGACACCGACTATAACTGGAGGGTTGAGGCTCACTTGGGTGGTCAATCGAGGGTGATTGCGGATATTGGATCCCATTGGTTTGATATTGCTCGATTTTTATTAGAGCAAAATATTATAGAAGTTTTTGCGGATTTAACTACCTTTATACCGGTAAGAAGTAAGGTGGTGACAGCAAATCCATTAGCCTACCAGCCCATTAATATAGATACGGAGGATTATGGTAGTGTGCTCTTCCGATGTGAGAATGGCATTCGGGGAAATTTTATTGCTTCTCAGGTAAGTGCGGGAAGGAAATTAGGTCTTTCTCTGCAAATTGATGGTAGTAAAGCTTCTGTTTATTGGGAACATGAGAATGCATCATCTCTCTGGATTGGACATCGGGATAGACCAAATGAGATGTTGATATCACCTCCTGGACTTCTCAAAGAGCAGGGGAGAGTTTCTAGTTATTATCAAAGGAATAAAAATGAGCGATGGCCAGATGCTCAAAAGAATATGCTGGACAGTTTTTATAGGGCAATTCTTTATCAGGATAAGATAAACTATGCCACTTTTGAAGATGCTCACGAGGTTATGAAGGTAATAAAAGCTATTTTAGAGAGTAATAAAAGTGGTACCTGGCAAAAAGTTCAGTGATGATTTATAAAATATAGTAATTTAGTTAGCTATCTTATTTAGATTAGTAGAATTTGAAGCCTTAATTGCTAGGGAAGATAAGCAAGAAAATAAAAGAAATTATAAGAAGAAAGGAGGTCAGACTAAATCTAAATTAAAATTATTTTAATTAAATCTTATGTGTTGCTAATATAAAATTATTTTGGAGGGGGAAAAATGAATAAAAGAGTCTTATGCTTAAGTATGTCTTTTTTAATACTTATTATTGTAGCGATAGGAGGATTTGCCCAATCAAAGTCAGTTACCATTACCCACTGGTATTGGGCAGACAATCCTCAATATTCTGCCACAATGAAAGAGATAGCAGCTGAGTTTAATGCTACCAACAACAAGAATATTACAGTTGTTGCCGAAGAATATCCCTGGGACGGTGGTGCTTATAGTGAAACTCTTTTTAGGGCAGCAATGGGAGGTGGTGGACCGGATACCTCGACTTTTAAGCTAACCTCTACCCCTTTGTTTACTGCTAATAATTTGCTGGTTAAACTTGATGATTATATAGCTAACTGGAAAGATAAGAACGATATTGAAGATAGCCTTTATAATGTCATGAGAATGGGAAGTGGAACGGATAATATCTATTTGATGCCCTGGACAACCCAGATTCTTTATGTTTACTATCGACCTTCTATGTTTAATGAGGTTGGTATTGCTGTACCAAAAACTTACGCTGAGTTTCTGGAAGCGTGTAAAAAACTTACCAGGGATACGAATGGTGATGGAGTAATCGATGTTTATGGTTTTGGTATGAGAGGAGCAAAGGGAGGTCATGAACCCTGGGGAAGCTTTATCTGGGCAAGAGGAGGAAATTTCAAAGATTTTACGACCCCACAAGCAATAGCAGGTATGCAAGACTTTATTGACCTCTATAAAAATGGCTATACACCACCCACTGCTACTATGGATGGTTTTCAGGAAATTATTGCTAACTTTAAATCCGGTAAAACAGCTATGACCGTGCATCATATCGGTTCCTCTCCTGGTATGATAGAAACTTTTGGCGATGATGTTGATGCCTTTATCTTCCCCGGAGAAGTTGGTCAATGGACTTCTATGGGAGATACAGAAAATGTCATTATGGAATCCTGCAAGAATAAAGAGGCAGCCTTTGAATGGATTTCCTATATGGCTACCGGAAAAGGTCAGGAGAAGTGGTGTACAGTTACCGGGAACGTTCCAGTTAGTAAGAGTATACAGCAGTTGCCTGTTTTTCAAAATAGCAAATTTATGAAAGTTTCCATTGAAGGAACTCCCGTAGCAGGTATTTATCCGATTCTAGATACTACTACTGAATGGATTAGTACCATCTGGCCAAATACTGTTGCCGCAGCCCTCCTGGGACAAATCACCGCAACTGAAGCAATGAAAAAATTACAGATAGGTCTTTATGGTCAGTAAATAATCCATTTTTAAATTATTTATCCGGGCTGTGATTCTTATCATGGCCCGGATACTAGAGGATTTTTAATATGCCAAGACAGAAGATAAATCCCTGGCCTTATCTGCTAATTTCACCAGCCTTAATTACCTTTTTTACGGTTGTTTTTATTCCCGTATTAAATGCAATTTTAATAAGTTTTCAGCGATATGACCTGAGAAGACCAAAAGCTATAGGATTTGTGGGTTTAGAGAATTATATTAATATTTTTCAGGATCCTCTATTTTTTCAATCAATATGGAAAACTTTCCTCTGGGTGATTTTTGGGGTAGGATTTCAATTTATCTTGGGTTTTGGATTAGCTTTACTTTTACATAAAAAATTTTTTGGTCGAGGGATTATTCGCTCTGTTAGCCTTATTCCCTGGGTTACTCCCGGTGTATTGATTGGTCTGATGTGGCGGTGGATTTATGATGGTAATTATGGAGTCCTTAATGACTTTTTTTTAAAACTTAATCTTATCAATGAGAAGATTCCCTTTTTAGCCCAACAGAAGAGTGCCTTCCCCTCGGTTATAGTAACCATTATCTGGCAGGGAATTCCATTCTTTGCCTTAATGATTTTAGCTGGCCTGCAGGGTATACCTGGTGAGCTATATGATGCTGCCGATGTCGACGGTGCAGATGGATTGCAGAAATTATTTAAAATTACTATTCCCATGCTTAAAAATACTATCTATGTCACCACTTTATTACGCATTATCTGGGTAGCAAACTCTGTTGATGTTATTTTTAATATGACCGAAGGCGGTCCTGCCTATGCAACTCAAACCCTTAGTGTATATGTTTTTAACAAAGGTAATACCCTGAATCTTGGCTATGCCTCAACTATGTCTATAATTTTAACCCTTTTACTTCTTTTAGTGGCTATTCTTTATTTGAAAAATATATTTGGGAGAGAGGAGGAGTAGATAATGAAAAAAGGAAAGTATAGATTATTCCAATTACTTCCTCTTTATACTCTCCTGTTAGCTTATCTTATTTTTTTGCTCTTTCCTTTTTACTGGACACTGGTTACCTCTCTAAAATCGGAAAAGGAGCTTTATGGAAGTGTCCTTACCTATTGGCCAAAAACTATAACCTTTGAATCTTATAAGAAACTTTTCGTTAGTTTTAATTTCCTGAAACCGATGATGAATAGTTTTCTGGTCGCTCTGATGACCACTATTATTTCTTTAACCGTTTCTTTACTTGCTGCTTATGCATTTTCCCGTTATAGGTTTAAGGGAAGAAAAGTTTTAATGGCCATATTTTTAACCAACAACATGTTTCCTACTGTTCTGTTGCTTATTCCTCTTTATGCGATTATGCGCAATATAGGAATTCTCTATACTCCCTTAGCTTTAATGTTATCCTACACCACTTTTACCATTCCGTTTTCCATCTGGTTACTCAGTGGCTATCTGAGAGATTTACCTGAATCACTGGAAGAGGCAGCGATGATCGATGGAGCTACACGGGCGCAAGCTTTTTTAAAGATTGTTTTTCCTGTGCTGGTACCCTGTCTGGTCGCTACTGGTGCCTATATTTTTATGACTTCCTGGAATGAATATGTCTTTGCAGTAATGTTTACCAATGAAGCCAGCCGTACCATCCCGGTAGCCCTTAAAAATTTAATTGGTCAGTTAGGGGTAGAATGGGGCATGTTGACTGCTGGTGGAGTTATTACCATCATTCCAGTCTGTATTATGTTCTTCTTTGCCCAGAAGAGATTAACCGAAGGTCTTACGGCTGGTGCAGTGAAAGGGTAATCTGCAATAATTTAGGTAATGCATAATCAAAGTTGCACTAAATCTATTCTTTGATAATAGCAATCTGTTGATTTAGTAGTCTCCTTAACCAAATAACCAGGTTCTTATTTTCCAGTACTTGAATCTCCACTCTAGTTCTTTTAGATAGAAAGGGGAATAAATACTCAAGATAACATGGTAATGGTAGAGCCAATGCTTGGTAGCCGACCGAATCCTTCTATATCCTTTAGTAGTTAACCTAGTCCTTTAGTTACACCTTTCTCTTTTAATACGGCTCCATAGTTTCCTCTTACATATAAGAAGGCAAAGGCAAATCAGTCATCGAGATAATAGAGACTTCTATCTTTGGTATATTTAGTAATATACCGCTACATCATCTCTTTAGCGCGTGAGGTGATAGGAAAGGTAAGGATCTTACCGTATCTTAGTAAATGCCAAAGAGATTGCTCTTCCCGGTAGTATCCCAGCTACACCTGACAGGTCTTTTACTACTGAATCTGGTTTCATCTCTTTCTATCTCTGAAGAGGGAATTTAAGGTCTTTAAGAATACACTATCTCCTTCCCATGGTGAGTAAAATATTAGCGCGTAATGAATTAATCTGATATGCAATATTGTCAAATTACTTTCTTTATGCCATAATATAAAACACAATATTGGGAAGAAAGAAGATGGCTAAATAAAATTTTATTAAGGAGAATTGATAGAAAATGAAGCACAAAACTAAAAAGTTTTTTTGTTTTCTAATCGGATTATTCCTCCTTTTTTCACTAATCGGGTATGCCAATGAAGAGGTAGTTACCGAGAAAGAGTTGGCAGAGGAATGGTTTAATAAAGCAAAAGAAGCAACCTCCCAGGAATTAAAAATAGAGTATTATAGTGAGGCAATAGATATAGATCCTAAATATATCGATGCTTATATTAACCGTGCAATAGCCTATTTTAACTTAAAAGAATATCAGATGGCTATCGATGATTATACCAGAGCCATAAGACTGAAGCCGAAGGATGCAACTATTTATAATCGAAGGGGAGTGTCCTATTATAATTTAAAAGAATACCAGAAAGCTATTACAGATTATACCACCGCAATTAAATTAGATCCCACCAATGCGCTTTATTGTCGCAACCGGGGACAAGCCTATTTTTATTTAAATGAATATCAGAAGGCGGTGGATGATTTTACTAAGGCTATAGAGTTAGCTCCTCAAGATGCAGCTAATTATGACTGGCGGGGATATACTTATCAAAAAATGGGTGAATATCAGAAGGCTATAGCAGATTATACCAGGGCAATTAAAATAGTACCTGATAAAGCATCTTATTATAATAGCCGCGGAAATGCTTTTTACTCCTTAGGTGAATATCTAAAAGCTCTGGCTGATTATAGCCGGGCATTAGAATTTGATCCTCAATATGCATGGGCATATAACAACCGAGCTAATACTTATGTAAAGCTTAAGAATTTCAACAATAAGGCTGTGGAAGATTATTATCAGGCTGCCGTATTATTTTTGGAACAAAAAAATAAAAATCAGGCTTCCTCCTGCGTAGAAAAGATTAAGGAATTGGATTCTTCCTTTTATCTCCTGGAAAAACTGGAAGCCCAGCTCAAAGAATAGATTAAAAATTGAGTATACCTTAAGGAATGATTTTAATAAGTCTGAGCTATCCAGGAATTTAAAGAATTTTCTGGGTGTAACAAAAAAGAGAACAATCTTTTTAGCAAATTTTAATATAATATTTTAAAAATAGATATATTACATTTAAAACGGAAATTTTTTTAAAGTTTAAGGAAGAGTGTATCTATTTTTCCAAGGCAATATCTTTTTATTAAGTTTTTTCCAGGTGGGGAATTTTTAGAAGTAGCCCAAAGCGAGGTAAAGGTTCAGGATTTTCCCTGGAGAATTATTTATTAAAAAATTAAATATATAGATTCCCTTATAAGTTATAATAGAAGACATGTTCACAGAAGTAAAATTAGGATGAATAGAAAAGATAAAAGATGACTTTATTCCAAAAAAGGGAGAAATTACATAAAGAATTGGATTTAGGGAGAATTCTATTTGCCCTTTCTATACCCTATGTTGCCCTTGGTTTCAGCCAGAATGGTTTTCTGAGTTTGCTTCCCTTTGTTCGAGAGGAATTTTCATTAAATAGAGTTCAAATTGGTTACTACTCCACCAGCTTTTTCCTGAGCGCTGCTTTGCTAGCTGTTTTTGCGGGCAGTATTGTAGATAGACTTGGACCAAAAAGGAGTATTTTGTTTGGTATTGGTAGCACCAGCTTAATGCTAATGGGTTATGGGCTGTCTCCTTCCTATACATTAATATTATTTATGGCCATTATTGCTGGATTGGGAGTAAGTTTTATCACCCCTTCAGTAATTAAAGGTTCATCATTAGCTGCTCCTTTAGAAAAGAGAGGAATTTCTTTAGGAATAGTTCAATCGGGATATAGTATAGGAAGTATAGCTGGAGCAAGTATACTACCATTTTTAGGGAAAAACTTTGGATGGAGAGTAGCAGTGCAGATTACTGCTGCGGGTGCAATTTTAATCGGCTTTTTAGTTTATTTTCTTTACCAGGAAAATAAGGACGGTCAAAGTAAGAAAGAGATTTTCTATAACTCAATAAAAAGAGAAATGATAATCTCCTTTAAAAAAAATCTATTAGCTCTTTTCCAGAAAAAATCCTTGTTGCGATTATGTGTCCTGGGAATAATTTTTGGCATCTCCGAAGGAGCAGTTCTTTCTCATTTTGCGATTTTTCTTTCCGAAGATTTAAATATGAATCGTATACTTGCTGGTTTAGGTCTGGGCATTCTCCATATAGGAGGAATTATTGGTCTAACCGGCTGGGGTTGGACTTTAGATAGATTATTTAAAAGGAGAAGAAAGTTAATTCTTCTGGTGATAGGTTTGGTTACCGGACTTATGAATATATTCTTTGGTCTTTTTATAAATACTCCTCAACTAAATCCAATCATTATATTCTTATTCTCTTTTATTTTAGGCCTGGGAGCCATCGGGTGGTCAGGTGCTTATTTTGTGGTAATAGGGGAGTTAGCAGGAGAGGAACGGGCTGGTATTGCTACCGGTTTATCCCTCCTCTTCATTAGAACAGGTATACTTTTTGCTCCTCTGGGTTTTGGATTCATTGCGGATATGAAAGGTAATTATGAATCTAGCTGGTTGTTATTTGGGCTAATTATTATCGGTGTTTCCTTGCTTTTTTTACTACCCGAGCCATCCCCAAATAAAGACTTCTAACCCTTCTGGGATATATCAACTACTAGAGGCTTCTTGATTAGAAGCAGAAAGGTCAGTAAAAGCTTTTTCTTAGATGAAACCCTGGACTTGAATCTTAATCAAAGCATTATTTTACCCTGTCAAAAAAACGCTGGTCTCTTACCCTTTTGGTTGATAACTCCGGAATACAGAAAGATTTCTCGGCTATGATAATCATATTCACCCGAGAGGCAAGAAAGAAAGGGGCAGAACTAAAATTAAGGAAAGATACCAGTAAGTTATTGACATGAGTGCAGTAGATAATTCTCTGGAAAGATTTAAAGAGATTAATTATAATATTTTTAGACTGAGATGATTACTCAGTTTTTTAAAGAGAGATTCACCGGTATAAGATTAATAAAAATTAAACCATTAGAAAGGTCAATAAAAAGATGATTAAAGAAAATACTTTAGAATTGATAAGAAAAACTCCTCTGGTCAAATTAGATAGGTTATCTGGTAATAAGGTGAATATTTATGGCAAATTAGAATTTATGCAGCCGGGGGGTAGTGTGAAGGATAGGGCTGCTTACCAGATAATCCAGGATGCTTATGCGGATAAGAGGTTGGTAAAAGGGCAATTAGTAGTGGAAATGACCAGTGGTAATATGGGGGCTGGTCTGGCAGTAGTTTGTAAACAATTTGGTAATCCCTTTGTGGCTGTGATGTCCCGGGGCAATAGTCCGGAAAGAAGGAAGATTATAAAAGCACTGGGAGCAGATGTTTTATTAGCGGATCAGGTAGATGGAAAACCAGGGATGGTTACCGGGAGAGATATTGAATTTGCCCAGAAAATTGCCCGAGAATATGCCCAAAAAAACAATGGATTCTATGTAGATCAGTTTCACAATATTTCCAATATAAAAGCTCATCTGGTAACCACAGGGCCAGAAATATGGTCTGATTTACCAGAGATAGATGCTTTTATCGCTGCAGTAGGAAGTGGTGGAACCTTTATTGGAACCTCCCAATTTTTGAAGTCAAAAAATCCCCGCATAAGATGTATAGCTGTTGAGCCTGCTGATGCTGCTATTTTAAAAACAGGAAGGATAAAAAATCCGCAACATATTATTCAAGGAACTGGATATAGTTTAATTCCACCTCACTGGGATAAAAACTTACCAGATGAGATAATTGCGGTTACTGATCAGGAAGTTGCCGAGATGACCAGAAGAATAAGTTCTGAACAAGGATTGTATGTAGGCTATTCTTCAGGAGCAAATGTAGTGGCAGCATTAAAGCTGGTAGAAAACAATAAAGAGGTAAAGAATATTGTGACTATCTTATGTGACACCGGATATAAGTATTCAGATTTATAAAAAGATGGAGGTTGATTATCTACTCCCTAGATGATAAGATAATAATTCATTAAGCACATTCGTAAAAGAAAGGCTAGTAAAGTATGGATAAGTCGGTAGCTTCTCAGGAAGTACATTTCGGGATGAGTACAGTAATGACCCATAGTGCTTTCGGCAAGCATGCTAAAGAATCTCTCCAGGAAGTTCGTAGGGAAGCGGTAAGACTGGAAGAAATGCTGAGTCGTTTTATACCTGAAAGTGAATAAGCAAGGTTAATCGATCTGCAGGTGTCAAAAGTGAAAGACTTAGCGAGGAAACCTACGAAATTCTTTCCTCGGCGATTAAATTTTCCAGATTTTCACGAGGTATCTTCGACATTACCATAGGACCTTTAGTAGATTTATGGAAAAGTAATCAGAGTGCCTTGAAACCTCCGGAGGATTCCCATATAAGAGAGGTTCTCTCTTTGGTAAATTACCACGATTTATTATTAGATCCAGAAAAAAGAAGTGCTGGACTTAGAAGGGTAGGTCAGTCCCTTGATCTGGGGGGCATAGGTAAGGGATTTGCAGGAGATAAGTTTTTACAGATATTTAAAAAATATGGCATTTCTTCAGCTTATACGAATATCGGAGGAAATGTTATGGCTTTGGGTAAAAAACCTGATGGCTCTTTCTGGCGGATAGGTATCCAGCATCCCCGGGAGGAAAAAAGTTTAATTGGATTAGTTTCGGTAGAGGATAAGGCAGTTGTGACCTCTGGTGATTACCAGAGATACTTTTTAGGTAGTACTGGAAAAAGATATCATCATATTCTGGATCCCGCTACCGGATACCCAGCAGAATCCGGTTTAGTAAGCGTAACCGTAGTTGCAGATAGTTCTACTACTGCAGATGTGCTATCTACTATAGTGTTTGTAGCAGGTAGAGAAAAAGGACTTGAACTACTAAGAGGATTCAGAGGTACAGAAGCTATTTTGGTAGAGCTGGATTTACAGATTTATATCACCACAGGCTTAGAAAAATATTTTCAAGCCAGGGAAGGTATTAGAGTGAACGTGTTTAATTAAAAGTGAGGAGAAGATTATGATGAAAAGAAGGGGGAAATTTAGAATGATAGTACTTGTTTTAGTGGTAGTGATTTTATTGGGACTGGGAGCAGCGATTATCTTTACCGAAGGGGAGCGTAGAGAAGGTAGGAACCTTCCTATTGCGGTAATAGATTTTAAGAAACTTCACGATGGAACGTATATTGGAGAATATGAAGGAGGAATGAAAAAACTGAGAGCCAATAAAGTTCAGGTTATTGTATCCTCCGGTAAAGTTACCGAAATTAAACTATTAGAAGCTAAGAATAAACCATCAACCAAGTTTACGGAAGAACTTTACGATAGAGTAATAAAGGCGCAATCGTTGCAGGTAGATACTGTTAGTAGTGCAACTATTACTTCTAAGGCTTATCTAAAATCGGTGGAAGACGCTCTGCTTAAGGCACAGATAAATTAAAATCTTTTTCCTGCATTCAGAATCTGGGGAGAGATTCATTTCTATACTTTTATTTAGTAAGGAGGATTTTCTTTTTATAAACAATTTTCAAAAGAAGGATTTTTAAAATTTATGGAGAATTTATTAAATAAAATTAATTAATTTAGAGTTTAATTAAGGAGGGAAGAGAGGGATAATTTTTGGTCAATATTATGGTGGACTGGACCTATTGGCATGGGTATCTTCCTTATGTCTGGGTGGAATGATATATTTATTAGCTAAAGCAGATGCTTTAAGAAAAAGTAAAGAAAGGGAGAGAAAAGAAGAAAAACAAAAGATTCTTAAGGAGAAAGTTATCTTTTCTCCGAATATAAAATTTCTAATATAATATTCAATAATTAAGGTGATTATAATGAAAAATGAAATCTCATATTATGAAAAGTTAGGTTTGTTTTATTTGGGGAAAGAAGTTGATCCGGCAACCTTTCAGTCTACCGATAATCTTTTTCTATATAAATCCAAGGATTTTACTACTCACGCTACCATTATCGGTATGACTGGCAGTGGAAAGACAGGTTTGGGAGTAGCGATTGTGGAAGAAGCTACCATTGATCAGATTCCTTCTATTATTATTGATCCCAAAGGTGAGATGGGCAATCTTCTTTTAGCTTTTCCCGATTTAAAGAGTGACGATTTTATAGAGTGGATTGATCCAGCAGAAGCTGAGAGTAAGGGGATAGACCCGACTTTGTTTGCGGAAGAAACAGCAAGAGAATGGGAGGAAGGAATAAAAAGCTTTTATCAAGATAAGGATAGAATTAAGCTTTATAAAGAGAGTGCTGATTTTAATATTTATACCCCGGGAAGTTCTGCAGGGATTCCTCTATCTGTTTTAAGTAGTTTTGATGTTCCCTCGCCGGATGTTCTGGATGATCCAGAAACCTATTCATCGATGATTAATTCTACCGTAATGGGACTCTTATCCTTGATTAATATAAAAGCTGATGCCCTGACCAGTAAAGAATATATCCTTCTTTCCACCCTTTTTTCCTATTTCTGGAAGAAAGGGATTAACCTTTCCTTAGAAGAATTAATTGGTTATATTACTAATCCTCCTTTTGAAAAGATTGGAGTACTTAGCTTAAATAATTTTTATCCCCAAAAAGAAAGATTTGAACTAGCCATGCTTTTAAATAATATCCTAACCAGTCCTGGTTTTTCTATGTGGCTGGAAGGTGAAAGACTGGACATTCAAAATCTCCTCTACAATAAAGAAGGTAATCCCAAGGTTAGTATTATCTCCCTGGCTCATCTGGATAATATCCAGCAGATATTTTTTGTCACTCTTTTTCTAAACAAATATATTAGCTGGATGAGACAACAAAGGGGAACTCCTTCTTTAAGGACTTTGCTATATATGGATGAAATATTTGGTTTCTTTCCTGCGACTTCTAATCCACCATCTAAGACACCGATGTTGGTTTTATTGAAGCAGGCCAGGGCTTATGGTATAGGTATTGTACTAGCTACCCAGAACCCGGTTGACCTTGATTATAAAGGACTTTCCAATATCGGGAGCTGGTTTTTGGGAAGATTGCAGACTAAACAGGATAGGGATAAAGTAATAGATGGCTTGATAAAAAATACAGAGGGAGCTTTAGACCGAGTCAAGGTAGAAACACTACTGGCCAATATGAAAAAGAGAACTTTTTTACTTAAAAGTGCCCATCTAGATTCCACTCCCTTATTGGAAACCAGATGGGTATTGTCCTATTTAAGGGGACCTCTTACTATTTCCGAGATTAAGAAGCTAATGGAGGAACGGAAAGAGCTAATCGTAGATAAAGGAGAAGAAGTGGCTGAAATTCCAGTTTCCTTTCCTCAGGAAAAAGAATTGACCCAGGTAAAAGAGGTTGTTCCTTTACTTTCGGAAAAGATCAAACAATATTTTCTGAATAATCCTCCTTTTGTAGAAGGAGTGCTTTATAAACCCTGGGTAATTGTAAAGGGGCGGGTTAGATTTTATAGTGAAGCAAAAAAATTAGATGAGGTGAAGGAGGTCTCTTTAAAAGTGCCGGTAAGTAGAGAAATGACAGAAATAAACTTTAAGAATGCCGTACCTAATGAAGATGATTTTGACCTTTATGATCATAAACCCTTTGAAAGAGCTCGCTTTGCCTCTTTACCTTCTTTTCTGGAAAAAATGAAAGATCTGGGTAATATAGAAGAGAAGTTTAAAAATTATCTCTATGAGAATACTAGGATTGAGTTTTATACTTGCCCGAAATTTAAGGTATTATCTAAACCAGGAGAAGATTTAGCTAGCTTTAAGTTGCAGATAAGCGATTTGATAAGAGAAGAAAAAGATCGGGAAATTGAAAAACTTACCGAAAAATATACAAAAAGGGTAGAAAAGCTAAAAAATGATTACGAAAAACTAACCGAAAAATTAGCTAAAGAAGAGATGGATGTTAAGTCAGCCAGTACTCAGAGTGTTCTATCTGTTGGCTCCAGTATCCTGGGAGCATTGCTGGGTAGAACAAAGATCGGTACTTTAGATACTGGAGTGACTGGGCTAAGAAGGGCTAGCCGGATTGTAAAGGAAAAGAAGGATGTTGATTTAGTAAAAAGTAAAATGGAAGAAATAAATAAAGATATTCAAGCCTTAGAAGAAGAGCTGAAGAAGAACATTGAAGCTACTTCCGATCAATTTAAGGTTGATAATTATCCTATTGAAATCTTGAAGATTAAACCGAATAAGAGTGACATTACTGGAATAAGTGTTGCCCTTTTGTGGGAAACCAGATAGAGATGGGCCTTGACGAGTATTCAGAAAACTAAGGGTTGGATTAATAAATTAACCGGGGTAAAGAGAGAGGAAACAATCTAAAATTACCCCGGCTCTTTTATAAATAACTAGAATAAATTTTTCTCGCCTCAACTTTTATCTAACTTAAAAATAGAATAAGGTAGATCAGCATCCTGGGGGATAGTTTCTATATACCTGCTCCGAAACTCCGCGTCTTGCATGCGACAGGATTGGTAGTGATGATTATAAGCAGGATGTTGTAAAATTTTTTGCCACAGACTTGCTACAGGTTCTTCTCGGACATTACCAAAGGAGAGGGGAGTAAAATCACAGGGAGTAAATTCACCCTGGGAGGTAATATGAAACTGCCAGTTTGCTGCTAAACATCCGATGAAACGAGAAAATCCTTTTCCACTATTGGTCCAGGTTTGAGTGATAATTCGGGGTCTTCCTTTAAATTTTTTATTAATTTTTTTGCTCTCCTTAAGAAGTACTCTTCTTGCCTTTTTATCCAGAGCAATAGTTTTTTCTTCTAAAAAATTACCCGTCTGAATAGCATCAAAAACAGAAATTTCGTGTACTCCCCACTGGGCACATAGATTAGCAATTGAGGAGAGAGTATGGTTTAAAGCCCTATCTTTGGTGATGTAGGTGGAAATACCCACGATGAGATGGTTATCCAGGGCATTTTTCACCCCTTCCTCCACCGCCTGAAAGGTACCCTTTACTCCTCTAAGATAGTCATGTTCGGAGGGATCAGCAGAATCCAGACTGATATGTACACCAAAAAGGCCTGCTTCTTTTAATGATTTTGCTCTTTGAGCAGTTAATCCCAGGCCATTGGTAAAGACCAGGGTAATGGCTTGCGAAGGAGGAATAGAAGTGATGACTTCTTCCAAATCTAAGCGAAGAAGAGGTTCTCCGCCGGTAAAGGTGAGGTTAGTTATTCCCAGATCAATACATTGCTGAACTACCTTTTTTAGTTCCTCAGTAGTAAGAATAGGGATGTTTTTTGGGCGTCCTTCAGCACTGCAGTGAATACATCTACATTGACACTTATCAGTAACTGCAATGGTAGCTGCCATGGGAACAGGTCTTTTAAAGAGTGTAGAGGTGAGGAACGATTCCAGCATTCGAACATGAGCCTGACTGGGAATGGGAGTAAGATACATAGAAGGGACATTACTTCCCTGATAGGTGGCTAAGGAACCTATTTTATCATGAAAAATAAAATAGAATTGTATTAAAAACCAGGTTAGCAGTGAATATTTTCCCTGTAATTTTGCCCTTAATCTCCCCCCGTTATTATCCACCATTATACTCAAGTTTTTTAGTTCAAGTATATGAGAAAAGTGATATTCTAGCTCCATTTCTCTACTTTCTATATCAAATTAAATAGGGGCTACAGTAAAATTTTTTTTATTATATATTAATAGATTGGAATAAGCAAGAATATCTTTTTAAGTAAGGTTTTCAAAAATGTGTTTTTCTATTTTATATTATTTTTTACTTGACACTGATATAACACTGATATAAAATTATAATGAAAGGATCAGTTTTATCTCTGGAGAAGGAGAGTTCATTAGATTATGGGTGAATTATTGAGTGAAAAAGCCTATGAATTAATTAAAGAGAAGATCAAATCATATGCAGGACAAAATATAAGTGTAAGGAGAATGGCTAAGGAGATTAATATTGGATATAGTCCAGCGCGAGAAGCCTGTAGTCGATTAACTCAGGAGGGATTAATCAAATTGGTTCCCGGCGTGGGGTATTATGTTCCTAAGCTTAAAGAAAAATATCTGGATGAAATATTTGAATACAGAAAACTGGTAGAAAAGTACGTCTTTATAAATGTTTTTGATTCTTTAACACCAGAGCATATTGCCATCCTTAATGATTGTATTGATAAACAAATAAATTATTTAAAAGAAGAGGATCTGGAAAATTTCCATAAATACGACAAAAATTTCCATCTACTATTTTTTAAACTCTATAAAAACAATATCCTTATCAATCAGATGAATAATATTATGGATAGAAGTTATTTCTGTTCATATAACACCATGGATAGTATGGAGAAAAATAAAGTTATAGATGCTCTAGAAGAACATAAAGAGATGGTTAAATACATTACCACCAGGGATAAAAAAATGGCTATAAAGAAGCTAGTTGAGCATATAAAAAACAGTGAGTTGAGAATTAAAGAGGGCTATTATTATAAATTAAACAGAGATCTAGCGAGTTAGTTCTTTAGAAGTACTCCATTTTCGCAGATTTTTTATAAATAAAATCATTGGAAATTTTAAAAATATGGAAAGGAGCTACACAGTGATTCACGTTATAATCCAGATTAGAAGATTACCCCAGAAAATAATTGAGCAATTTAGAAATACATCTGTAGCGACTGTTTACGAAGCTTCTGGAATGAAGGGATATATTAATCCACAAATTAAGCCATTAAATAGAGGAATGAAAATATGTGGTTCTGCTTTTACTGTTCAAACTGCTCCGGGAGACAATCTTATGCTACATAAAGCCTTAGAAATTGCCCGAAAGGGTGATGTAATTGTAGCCTGCGTAGGTAATGAGTATGAATATGGTTATTGGGGTGATTTAATGGCCACTCAGGCTATGGTGAAAGGATTAGAAGGGCTGGCCATAGATGGATGTGTTAGAGATTCAGAAGAGATGATAAACCATGGATTTAAAGTTTTTTGCAGAGGAACCTGCATTCGGGGTACAACCAAGAAAACACTGGGCTTAATTAATTATCCTATTAATTTTGGTGGAGTCACCGTTAATCCTGGTGATCTTATTTTGGGAGATGATGATGGAATGGTGATCGTAAAATACGAAGAGTATAAAGAAGTATTAACTAAATCTTTAGAAAGAATTGAAAAAGAAAAGATAAAATCCCAAGCCCTGAAATCAGGGATTACCAGTGTAGAATATAACAAATTAGATGAGATTTTTAAATCCTTAGGTTTAAAAGAGGAAGACCCCAATGATTAAAGAAGTACAACTAAAAAAGATTGCTATTGAAATTATAAAGGGTTATGGAGAGAGTGAAACAGATGCTTCCTTAGTTGCAGACTGTCTAGTCAAGGCAGATTTGAGAGGTATTTCTACCCATGGAACCTATTTGTTAATCCCCATTTTTGATCGTCTTCAAGCTGGTATGATAAATATTCCTACTACCATTGAGGTTATTAAGGAAAAAGGTTCAGTAACCATTATTGATGGTGGAAATGGCTTAGGCCAGTTAGCAGCAAGAAGAGCAATGGAGATTAGCCTTCAGAAGGCTAAAGATTTCGGTATAGCTATCACTTCTGTTAAAAATACTAATAATGTTAGTTTTTTAGGATATTATACTGAACTGGCCTCCCAAAGAAGGATGATAGGTATAGCGGCCAGTAATGCTGCCCCTTCTATTGCTCCCTGGGGAAGTAGTGAATCTTTTACCGGTACCAATCCTTTTTCAGTGTCTATTCCTGCCAAAGATAGAAGACCCATGATATTGGATATGTCTTCCAGTGTGGTAGCTCGCGGAAAAATCAGACAGGCTTATCGAAACAAACAACCTATACCTTTAGGTTGGGCTCTGGACTCGGAAGGAAATCCTACTACTGATCCTGCTGAGGCTTTGAAAGGAACTTTACAACCCATTGCCGGTCCTAAAGGCTCTGGTCTGGCCATTATCATTGATATTTTAGCTGGTATGTTATCTGGTTCACAATATGGACCAGAGGTGAAAACTTTTCATAAATTAGAAGGTGCTACTGGTGTAGGTGTGTTTTGTATCGCCATAGATATTGAGTATTTTCTTGATTCAGAAGAATTTACTTCTAAAGTTGACTGCTATATTGATTCGATTAAAAATTTGAAAAAGGTAAAAGATGTTTCGGAAGTTTACCTGCCTGGAGAGATTGAATTTCTAAAAGAAGAAAAGGCAAAAAGAGAGGGTATTGATCTTTCGGAAAATACAAGAGAGAAGTTAAATGATATCTTAATTAAGATAGGCAGTAAAATGAGATTATAATATTTTCTTAGGAAGGAGTTTTATATATGCAACTTAAAGACTTAGTGGCAATTGTGACTGGCGCGGGAAAAGGATTGGGCAAAGCCATTGCAGAAAAATTCTTTCAGGAAGGTGCTTTGCTAGCTTTATTTGATATTCAATATGATTTGATAGAAAATCTTGCGCGAGAGTTAGATGTTTCGGGAGAAAAAGTTATGGCTATTCAAGCTGATGTAACTGAAGAAAAATCAATTACCCAGGCCATGGAAAAGGTTTATCAGAGATTTGGTAAAATTGACATACTAGTGAATAATGCTGGAATTTCTTTACATAGACCAACTAAAGAAATGTCTCTCGAGGAATTTAATAGAGTAATAAAGGTTAATTTGAATGGCACCTTTATCTGTTGCAAAAGCGTCATTCCCTATATGGAAAAACAGAAAAGAGGTAAGATTGTAAATATAGCTTCCTTAGGAGGAAGAACAGGGCGTCCCGGAGTAGGTGTTAATTATGCAGCTTCCAAAGCAGGGGTTATCGGTCTTACCCAGACCTTAGCCCGAGAGCTTGGTCCAAGTGGTATTTATGTTAATTCTATTTGTCCCGGTCCCATATTAACCGAGCAGACTAAACAGTATCCAGCAGAGGTTTTTGCCAGCTGGAATGTGGGTCGAGCTATCCACAAGGATGGCTTACCAGAAGACGTAGCTGATGCTGCGGTCTTTTTATCTTCTAATAAGTCGGACTGGATTACTGGTATTTCACTTGATGTAAATGGGGGAATATTAATCAGGTAAAAGATTTATAAGGAGGAGAAGAAATGTCGTCATTAAAGGTAATCCGAATGCAGAATGTCAAAGGAGAAAGAAGAGAACCACCCAGAACTTCCTGGATATTAGTTTCGGAAAAAACAGTTGGTGCGAAAAATTTAGCTATGGGAGTCAATGAGACTTATCCTGGCAGTATGGTCCCCGAACATAAACATGATATTCAGGAAGAAGTAATGTATTTTGTTTCTGGTCAGGGAAAATTTATCACTGAGGATGAAGAGATCGAAATTTACCCTGGCACAGTAATTTACAATCCACCTGGAAAATCACATAAAATTTTAAATACTGGTGATGAGGTACTACGATTTATTTGGATTTATTCTCCCCAATTACCCAGTCATAAAAAGTAAGATAAATATAAAAATGTGAAGAATATAAGTAAGAAAATTACTGAATTGAAAATAAGGAGAAGAGACAATGAGTAAGTGGAATTTACCTCCTCAGGGAGGCCACATGGAAAAACCGGATAAGATTTATTTTCAGACTATGACTAAAAAGGATGTAGAGGAAAGACTCAAAAAAAATGATATCCTTCTTATCCCTCTGGGATCAACTGAGAATCATGGTGATGCGCAACCTTACGGTGAAGATACCTTTATTGTTACCCGGATGTGTGAACTTATTGCTCAGAAAACTGGGTGCACAGTAAGTGAGCCGGTCTGGTTTGCTTCTCATCCCTTTTCCCATTTAGGGCAGAAGGGGACTGTTCCTATTCCTGATGAGGTGAATGCAGCCTATATTAGAGCAATTATCACTGGTTTTTGGAATACAGGTTTTCGGAAACAAATTATTATGAGCAGTCATGGTCAGGAATATATCATCCCTTCAGCTATTCAGGAATGGGGGAAGAGGTATCAAGTACCAGCGGTCATTATTTTCCTGGACGTGCCCAAAATTATGGGAGTGGGCTTGATGGATAAAGCCCATGGCGGAGAATTTGAAACTATATTCCGACATGGAGATGAAGCAGAAAATTCTATCTGTCTGGCCTTATTCCCGGAATTCATTCAGATGGAAAATGCTGTGGATACCAAAACCTGGGGATTTTTACCCGAGGGGCATATCGATAAGGGTGGAGATATTTATGGTTACCCCATACCTGGTCAGAGCCATATTGGTGGTGGTGGAATTGAATGTGTAGTTTATCCGGAGGGAGTTTTAGGGAAACCTTCTCTGGCTAAGGCGGAGAAGGCTTTTAAGGCCATAGAGACATATCTGAATTATGTGGTTAAACTGCACAATGATATCTTAGAAAAGTTTCCACCAGGAGTTTTACCAGAGGCAAAATATATGACCCAGCGTGATAAAGAAGAAATAGATAAATTAATTAAAGGACCTTCTGACGGAGGAAAGCATATCTATACCGTAGCCTGGCCTTGCTAATTATATTTTACTGATAAATTGGAGGGAAGATATTTCCTATCAAAGAGGGGAGGTGAAAAATTCTAAAATAAGAAATAGCTCTTAACTTCCATAAGTAAGGGAGAAAAAAATATTAGGAGGTAAAGAAAATGTTCGGTAAAAAATCAATATTGATTTTAATGATTGCCTTTATGTTAATTAGTAGCCTGGTATTTTTAGTACAGGCTGCTGATCAGCCCATCATTTTAAAACTAGCTCACGCAGACGCTACTGATGTTTTAACTTCTAGAAAACATGCTCAATGTGTATTCTTCGCCAATACGGTAAATGCCAAGAGTGGTGGTAGGATAGAAGTACAGGTATATGGAGCTGGTGCTCTGGGGGCTGAGCGTGAATATGTGGAAGCGATTATGGCAGGAACTGTCCAGGCAGGTATTGCTTCTGGGGTGTTAGGAGGATTTTTGCCGGAAGCCATGGTCACGGATATTCCATATCTCTTCCCTTCCGAATCAATTGCCTGGAAAGTATTAGATGGTCCATTCGGTGCAAAGCTTTCCCAGTTGATGCTGGAGAAAACCGGGATGAGAAATTTAGCTTTTGCGGAAGTTGGTTTTAGGCATTTTACTAACAATGTAAGACCTATTAAAACTCCTGCGGATGTAAAAGGATTAAAGATAAGAGTAATGGAAACCCCCCTATATGTGAACTTTATCAAGGCATTAGGGGGAAGTCCCACTCCTATTGCCTGGACTGAAGTATATACAGCATTGCAGACAAAAGTAGTTGATGGTCAAGAAAATCCTATCTCCTCTACTGTTTTTGCAAAACTTTATGAAGTCCAGAAATATATTACCCTCGATGGTCATGTATATGGTGTTGACTGGTTTTTGATTAATAACAAATTTTTTGAGAGCCTACCAGAAGATCTCCAATATATTGTTTTAGATGCTGCTAAAGTTTCTGCTGGTGTTGGCCGGGGGCTACAATTGCTTAATTCCAGCGTAGTAGGTTTACAAAAAGTACTTGATTATGGTTGCGAAGTATATGCACCAACCGAAGAGGAAATGAACCAGTTTAAAAAAGCTACCCAGAGCCCGGTTATAGAATGGTTAAAAACTGTAGTGGATGAAAAGTTAATAAATGAAATTCTAGCAGAAGTAGAAAAGGTGGTTGCTGAGCAGAAAGCTTTAGTCAAATAATTTTGAGAATTTGCTACAAAAAGTCATTAAAAATTGATTAAAGGATGCCCTATCTTCTTCTATTGAACTAAAAAATATTTAATAAATAACAGATAGGGCATCTATTAAGAACATTTTAAAAATAGGGGAACAATATGTTTTTTAATGTATTATATAAACTGTATAGTTTTACTAAAATAATTGAAGAAAATTTAGTGAAAATCTTTTTATCCGTAATGATCGGTAACGTGGCGATAGGAGTTTTTTTTCGATATGTATTAAACAATTCTCTTCCTTGGACTGAAGAACTAGCCCGTTATCTAATGATTTGGTTTGCTTTTATTGGTATGGCTTTAGCCCTAAAAGAGGAAAATCATGTAAATGTTAATTTCATTTTAAACCTATTTCCTTTATCTATTAAGCGTTTCATTAAGTTAGTTGCTTATATAATAGTATTATTTTTTTTAATCATACTTTTTTCCCAGTCCTTAAATGTTTTTAAAGTAGTAAAAATTCAACGCTCTCCCGCCATGCGTATCCCCATGATATATCCATATTTATCCGTTGCACTTGGGGCAATATTAATGACCATTGAACTCATTTATTTGATTTTTAAAAATTTGAAACCAGCTACTAAAGAGTAATTTTTGAAAGAACGATAAATTTATAAAGAAATATCAAAGAAATATCCAAGAGAGAGTTAATGTTAACAGGAATAATAATATTTTTAATATGTTTAGCTATAGGAATCCCTATAGCCTTTAGTTTAGGAATAGCTAGCTTTTCTATATTATATATAAAAAACATTCCCTTTATGGTTATTGCGCAGAGAATGTTTACTGGAATAGATGTTTTTCCTTTTATGGCTATTCCTTTCTTTATCCTGGCTGGAGAATTAATGAATAGATCTGGCATTACTTCTAAGTTGGTAAAGTTTTCCGATCTTTTTGTGGGGCATATCAAAGGTGGTTTATCTCATATCAATATTGTAGCCAGTATGTTTTTTGCCGGAATAACCGGTTCAGCGGTGGCTGATACTTCAGCTATTGGTTCGATGTTAATTCCAGCCATGATAAAAAAAGGGTATGATATTGATTATAGTGCAGCAGTTACCGCTTCCTCTTCAGTGATTGGACCGATTATCCCTCCTAGCATACCTATGGTTATCTATGCTTTGCTTTCCGGTCAATCCGTAGCGGCCTTATTTCTGGCTGGGATGTTGCCGGGGATATTGTTGGGTCTATCGTTATTGGTAGTATCCTATATTTATTCGGCGCAAAGAAACTACCCAAAAAGAGAGGAGAAGATAAGTTTTAGAGATTTTATCAAGTCTTGTATTAGCGCTATTATCCCATTATTAATGCCGGTAATTATTTTAGGAGGAATTTTAACTGGAGTGTTTACTGCTACAGAGGCATCCTGTATTGCAGTGGTATATTCCTTAATTATTGGATTTTTAGTATATCGCAATCTTACTTTAAAAGAATTAGCTAATTGCTTCCTGGAAACTGCTAAAACCACCGGAGTAGTTTTTTTAGTAATAGCCTGTGCCAATATCTTTAATTGGCTTTTATCTGTGGAACAGGTCCCTCAATTGATGGCAAATATTTTTAAAGAGTACATTTCTAATCCCAGAGTCTTTCTTTTAGTTTTGAATCTCATGCTTTTGTTTTTAGGTACCTTTATGGAAGGAACTGCTGCAATGATCATTACTGTTCCTTTATTTTTGCCCATTGCTGTATCTTATGGTATACATCCAGTTATGTTTGGAGCGATTGTAGTATTGAATTTGATGATAGGATTAATTACCCCCCCCGTTGGTTTATGTTTATATGTAGCCTGTGGAATTGCTAAGATTTCTTTAGAAACAATATCAAAGGCAATAGTGCCTTTTCTTATTGCTGAAATTATAACCCTTTTTATGATCACCTATATACCTTTTTTAACTTTATGGTTACCCAGATTATTGGGCTATATTAGATAACCATTAAGAAAATAATCACTAATTTTAGAATAATATTATGGAGGTGTAGCGAAATGAAGGCCTTAGTGAAATATAGTGCAGAAGCTAACGCTTATGAAGTAAGAGAGATAGATGAACCTAAAGTTGGTAGTAACGATGTCTTGGTTCAGATCAAGGCAACGGCTATCTGTGGTACGGATATCTCCCTTCTGGAGAATAAATATAAAGGGAAGAAGCCGGTTCCTATCCCCATTATTCCAGGACATGAAGGAGTAGGAATTATTGCTAAAATCGGTAAGGGAGTAAAAGATTTTAAAGTGGGTAATAGGGTGGCTTTTGAGGCTCTTCAGGGTTGTGGACAATGCACTGATTGTAAATTAGGTAACAAAAATATGTGCCAGTACTGGGAACATTTAGGTCTTACCTGTAATGGAACTTTTGCTGAATATATTCTAGTTCCCGACGAATTGGTGCATAAACTACCTGATAATATTTCCTTTAGAAATGCTTCCTGTCTGGAACCGATGGGATTGACGGTAAGGTCATTAGCAAATGTTAAGCCGGTTCTGGGTGATACAGCGGTTATTATCGGACCTGGAAAGATAGGACTTTTTCATTTGCAAGCTTTAAAAGCTTCGGGAGTTACCGAGGTATATGTGATCGGATTGGATAGAGATAAAAAAAGATTTGAAATTGCCGAAAGATTGGGGGCAAACTTAATTATCAATGCAGAGAAGGAAGATCCTTTGAAAACAGTAATGGATTTAACCAGAGGAAGAGGAGCAGATATTGTTATTGAAACTGCTCATTCACCTCAATGCTTTTCTCTAGCTATAGAATTAGCTGCACCTAAAGCACGTATTTCTACCTTCGGTCTCTATCTGGAAGCAGCGATTGCTCCTATTCAGGTTATCAGAAAAGGATTAACTATTTGTGGGGATGTGGCACTTCTGACTAAACATTTTATAAAAGCAATTCGCTGGATAGAAATCGGTAAGGTGTTAGCTGAGCCGGTTATTACCCGAAGCTTTCCTTTAGAAGAGGCAGAAGAAGCTATTAGGGTATTTAAGAAAGGCAATGAAGGTGCAGTTATCTTAGAAAATTAGAGGAGGGCTTTGTGTCTATACCAAGGTTAGCAGTGCTGGGTCTTTCTCATGGATTTAAGTTTGTAACTAGATTGATGAATTGTAATTTTGCTAAACTTGTGGCGGTAGCTGATTTAAATATTGAAAAAGCTCTAAAATCATATAGTGTTAATGAATCAGAAATAAATGAAAAATCAAAATTACTAAATTCTGATGTGAAAATATTTAAAGAATATAAAGATCTGTTGCAGGAGATGTCCCATGAATTGGATGGAATAATTGCTGCTTTACCTAATGATTTACATGTAGAGGTAACCCAAGAGGCAGCAAAATATGGGCTTCCTTTACTGCTGGAAAAACCGATTGCCAGTACTATTTCAGAGGGAAAGAAAATTGTGCAAATAGTTGAAGATTCGAAAATTAAATTGGTGGTGGCTCATCATAGAAGGTTTTCTAAATTAATTCAGCGCACAAAAGAGGCAGTTGAAAAGGGAGAGTTGGGAGATATTATTGGTGCTAATGTCTTGTGGGTTGCTAAAAAACCTGACTCTTATTTTGAAAGTTCCTGGCGTATAGATAGAACATATGGTGGACCGTTACTAATAAATACTATTCATGATATTGATGACCTTAGATATATTATTGGAGATATAGAGGAGGTACAAGCCTATATTACTAATAAGTTTAGGGGAAATGAGGTTGAAGACACTGGAGTGATGAATATCAAATTTAAAAATGGTGCCTTAGCGAATATATTTTTAACCGATACTTGTCCCTCTCCCTGGTTTTATGAAGCCTGTACCCAAGAATATTCTTTCTTTTACCCCAGTACTTATGATTGTTATTTTTTCTTTGGTCAAAAAGCCAGTCTCACTTTCCCCTCTATGACCCTATTCTCCTATGAAAAAGACTTTGGAGAAGGATGGCATAGGCCATTAAAAAAGCAGAACCTTTTGGTTGAGCGTTTTGATATTTTAGAGGAAGAGCTAAAACATTTTTGTGAGTTAATAGCAGGGAAAGTAGAAGCAAAAATATCTGCCTCTGATGCACTAGAGACTCTTCGAGTAATAGATGCTATAAAAAAATCTTCACAAAGTGGGAAAAGTATAAGTTTATAATATAATTCATTAAGGGATAGTGGAAGGAATAGCAATAAAAAGAGGGGAGGAGAACCTTCTTAAATACTATCTCTAGTTAGGAAGGTAATTGATTTGTTCAATATTTTTCGTCAAGAACTATACCAAATATTTTCCTTCTTTAAGTTCTATCGGAGAGAAGTGATTATTCTCTGTGCTTCCACTTTATTCTTTGTTCTATCGATAACCAGATTGTTAAGCTCGTCTTTAACTATACATTATTTAATTTATTATGCCCTTCTTCCCATCTTTACTATTATCTTTATTTTAAGAGAAAATCCACTCAATTTTGGAATTTGCCTGGGTGATTATAAATGGTGGTGGTTTTATGTGCTTATTACTATTATAATTGCAATTCCAATATTGTACGTGGGTTCAATTTTTTCTTCTATAGATCAATATTATTCCAAAAATTTTAATTTCCACTCCTTTTTTACCCAAACAATTCCTTTGTTATTATTCTGGGAGTTTGTTCTTCGAGGATTTTTACTTTTCGGACTTCAGGAAAGATTTAAAGAGGGGAGCATCCTGATTCAGATGGTTCCCTTTGTGCTTCTTCATATCGGGAAACCTGAAATGGAGATCCTGATGTGTATTCCCACTGGCTTATGGCTGGGGTATATTGCTTATCGAGGAAAATCATTCTGGCCTGCCTTTATTACCCACTCCTTCATTAATTTTATGCTTAACTATTTGGTTAATTATTAATACTGGATAAGAGAGATAAATATCTATAAATTATTTTTTTAAAGAAAAATAATAGTTTTAGATGCTTGTATTATTCTACTTTGCGATAAGCTAAAGAGAAAATAGACAGTTGGGGAAAAATGTGCTAATATAAATAAAATTTTAGTGAATGAATACAAAAATTAAAACGATTTAGAAAGTTTAAAATTAATATCAGGAGGAAGAAATGCTAAAAAAGGTGGAAGCTGCCTTAGATAAGATAAGACCATCGCTGCAGGCGGATGGAGGAGATGTTCACTTAGTAGAAGTGACCGCAGAGGGAATAGTGAAGGTAAAATTTATAGGAGCTTGTGCTGGATGTCCGATGAGGCAGATGACTCTTCAGATGGGTGTAGGCAGAGCTTTGAAGAAAGAAGTACCCGAAATAAAAGAGGTTATAGCGATATAACAATTACCTAGAATAGGTAAAAAATAATAATTTTTATTCTTTAATTCAGGGGGGCACAATTTAAAATAAATTAGTGCCCTCTTTATTTATAAAGAGTCTTCTTAATCTAAATGTTGTTTTCTATCATTGTGAAATAGGATAGTTTTCAGCTATAATAATAAAAAAGTATCTATTACTGGTGGTGGAGATTTAATAATGGGAAAGAACATAACCAGACAAATAAGTAAAAGAATATTAAAGAGAATATTTCAGAGAGGAATATCCTATTTTGATTCTTCCGATAAATATTTACTGGAAAAATATCTGGAGAGTCTCGAATTTAATAATAATTTGACCTCATTATTGGAAAACAAGGATTTTAGTTGTCAAGGGGTCTATTCTTTAGGTCAAAATTTGTTTATTCGTCTAGATAAAAGACATAATACTTATTATAATTGGCTTAATAAAGTATATCAATTTGCCCTGTCCTATTCTTTCCCAGAGGCAGTAGAAAATCTTGACCTAAAGAAAATTTCTAACGATTGTCGTAAAACTTTTTTGCTCTATTTAGAATTTTTAAAGATAATTTCTGATTTACAAAAATCTTCTAATGATGATACTTTTCAAAGCAAATATCCATTGTACTTTTTAAGTACTAAGGAAAGATTAAAACTGGAAAATCCTTCTGAATATAATAGGTTTGTAAAGGCGTTTAATGATGAGTATATTTATGAAATGATGAAGTTGAGCCAGGAAGTGTTAAGTTATAATACACTTGATCACATATGTGGAGTCAACTTTCTTGCCCTCTTCCTTGGTCGTCAATTATATGAACGAAGCTTCCCGGTTGATTTGGGGAGAGTATCTGGATCGGCAATTGGACATGATATTGGAAAATATGGATGCAAAAAGACAGAAGCAGAGAGAACTCCTTATTTACATTATTATTATACTAATAAATGGTTTAAAAAACATAACCTTCCCTATATTGGTCATATTGCGGTTAATCATTCAGTCTGGGATCTGGAATTAGCAAATTTATCTCTTGAATCCTTAATATTGATCTATTCCGATTTCAGAGTGAAGAATGAAAACAAAGCGACCAATTCAGAAAAGATGAAAATTTTTACCCTCCAAGATTCTTTTCAAATAATTTTAAATAAACTGGATAATTTGGATGACCAGAAAAAAGAGCGATATTACCGGGTATACTATAAATTAAAGGATTTTGATGATTATCTCCTCAATATAGGTATCAATGTCGATCTAAAGAAGAAAGAGATGGATTTGCTCCAGGAGAGTAGAGTTAAACACTATTCCCTTATGCAGGGTAAAGAGATTGTCCAGAATTTAAAATTTTTTTCGATTGAGCATAATATCAATTTGATGTATCAATTAAGAGATGAGGATTCCTTAAATTCGTTATTAGAATTAGCCAGGAATGAAAATGATTGGAATAATCTAAGAGAATATTTACAAATATTTAACGAGTATTCTACTTATTTAACTCAGGAACAAAAGCTTATTTCTTTGAGATTCTTATATGACCAGCTAATTCATCCAGAAGAAGAAATAAGGAGAAGAAGCGCGAAACTTATTGGAAAATTAATTGCTACTTTTGAAGAGGAATACCGGAAAGAAATACCCCCTAATGTTCGGCTTGAGCCTCCCCAAGTGAGCAGTGAAGAATTGTTGGAGAAATATCTTTATTATTTTTTACAACCAGACTACAAAAAACCTCTTCTAATACGCAATAGAATTATTCACTGTACATATATCATGATTTGTTCTCTTTTTGATAACTGTCAGGATAGTCAAAGAATGCAATATCTAAGAATTATCTGGAAACATTATCAGAAAGGTTCTCACAAAGATAGAGAAGTGCAATTGGTGCTCCTGAGGGTTGCTCAATGCTTGCCCATCCATCTTTCTGAAAGATCTTTAAGTGAATTTATCAAAATTCTTTCCGGTTGGTTAATAAAAGAAGAAGTCGATTTTAGACTTTTAGCCCTCGAAAATATTATTGCTTTAATTCCTAAAATTTCTAAAAGATCGAAATATTTGGAACATTTAAAAAAGATATTTACTACCGATGTTGCTCCTTCTCTTATTCCAGCTGAAAATTATTTAAAGTTGAAAATTGCTGAGTTACTTGGATTAGAAAGTAAAATAGTGGAAAAATATCAGGAGTATTGTAAAGAAGATTTTTCTAGAATACAGCAGATTTTTCTAAGCAATTTGAAGACTTCCACCAGCTGGATAGTGAAAAAGATACAGATAGAACTTTTGTTAAATTATATTTTAAGTACCAAACAGGAAGAGATATATGCTGCACTTCATTTTTGTAATATTTTAAAGGTAAGTGGAGAAGAAGTAATCAGAAATTTGGCAGGTCAAGCTTTGATAAGTTTGATCTCTAATTTATCCTTTGAGCAGAGAAACGAAATTATTATTGAGTTGTTAAGAGCTTTAGAAATTGAGGATTATCAATTTACCAAGTATATTCCTTATTATTTAGGTCAAATAATAACCTATCTTCCTCCTAGTGAATTGGATGAAATTATTAATGAATTGATTGTCAAAGTGAAACAGTCAGAACCCCGAATAACTTCTTTATTATTGAGGACTATCGGAATAATTATTGCCAATTATCCTCCTTATAAAGAAAGGTTTAGGGAAGATTTATCAGTATATCAAAATAGACTTCAAAAAATAGTAGGTATTCTTTTAAATGGGCTAGTACATTATAGTTTACAGATCAGGCAAATAGCTTTTCGGGTAATCGGTAGAGAGATTTTCAACTCGAAGCATCTGAGCCTGGAAGATAAAAAATTCCTATTCCAGCTTATGGCTAAAAAGATCTTGACTTTGTTGAATCCTGTTAATAAGGGCGGATTAATGTTTTTAAGTAATTGTAATGGGCTTAATTATGTATATAGATTTATTACTGATTATAGTTTCTGGAAAGGTTCTCTGGATATAGATATCCCTCCCAGAATAGCCTTTTTCCCTGGTTCTTTTGATCCTTTTTCTTTAAGTCATAAAGAAATAGTGAAAACTTTAGAAAATATTGGTTTTGAAGTATATCTGGCGGTTGATGAGTTTTCCTGGTCCAAGAGGATGCAAGCTCATCTCTACCGTAGGAATATAATCAATCTTTCTATTGCTGATGAGCTAAAAGTATATTTATATCCGGAAGATTTTCCGGTTAATATTGCCAATCCTAATGATTTAAAGCTTTTAAAGGACAATTTTCCTGCTTCAGAAGTATATATAGTAGTGGGAAGCGATGTTTTATCCAATGCTACTTCATATCAGAAAGAGAAGACAGAAAATTCAATACATACTTTTCCACACATCATCTTCGATAGGTTACCAGCGAATAGTTTTATAAATAATAAAACTAATTTAGAAGAAGTGATAAAAAAGATGGATCATGAGATTGTTAAACTTAATCTTATTCCTGAATACGAAGAGATAAGTTCAAGTCAAATAAGAGCCTATATTGACGAAAATAGAGATATATCGAAATTTGTCGATCCTTTAGCTCAAAAGTACATTTATGCCAATAGTTTATACCAGAGAGAGCCACAATATAAAGATATTATGCAGACTATTTCCCTGGATATCCAGTTAATGGAAAATATTTCATTAAAAGAATTGGAAGAACTCTGTGACCAGATATTTACTTCTTCTAAAAAGAAGAAGATTTTAAGAAGGCTTAGTTCCTGTATTAATAAATCAAATTTTCGGATTCTAATTCTTTGCGATTTAGAACATCAGGGGAAAGTAATGGGATTTTCGGCCTTTCACTGGATTCGTTCAGGTAATCTTTATAAGGAATTCAATCATAATCTTGTTTCAGAATATATTAGGGAAAATGCAGTAGGTAGGATAATCTTAATTGAAGGAGTCTTTATAGCGGATAGAGTTAAAAATAGTGTAGAGGTAGGAAATTTGGAGCAGATTATTCTTACTGAAACTCTATCTTTTTGCATTTCCAAAGATTATGGTTATGCAGTTTTTAGAAACATCTTAGATAATTATGCGACTAACTCCCTTTCTGAGAATTTAGAGTTAATGGGATTTTATCCTTTACCTTTTCAGGAAGATAGGAACCTAATTTTAGTAGTAGATATAAGTAGACCGTGTATAGTTAATCTGGAAGCTGAAAGTGTTATTAAAGAACCTTTTAATCAGAATAGGCGTATTAAAGATGTAATTATTAAATCCCGTAAAAAATTACTCAAATCGATTGCTTCCTTTTATCCCGGGAATATTGTTTTACCTTTTCAGATTAATTTTATTAACCAGAGGATTGTTAAAAAGATCTGCCAGTTAAATAATGTTTCTTCTGTTCCTCTAATCCCTAGAGTACTAGGCGAAGCAATGTGTGTGCCTTTTGGGAAGATCTTACATAAAATGGTAGTACCCAATACTGTCACTAAATCCTTACATACCGAAAAGGTCTTTTATCCTGATATAAGAAGCTTCGAAATAGATGCTTTTCCGAATTATTTAAGCCTGGAGAACCAAGTAAAGGTAATTCGCTCATTTAATATGCCGGTAATACTTATTGATGATTACCTGCATAAAGGGTATAGAATAAAGACTCTGGAGCCCCTGTTTCATAAATATGCTATTCAGATAAAAAGAATAGTATTAGGAGCATTATCTGGAAGTGGAAAAGAAGTTGCTTCTATTTTAAATAGAGAGGTTGAATCAGTTTACTTTATTCCCAATCTAAGATTATGGTTTAATGAGAGTGAATTGTATCCTTTTCTAGGAGGAGATGCTATCAAAAGAGATAGCCATTATCAGGGAAATTTAGTGAGGTCGATTAATTTAATTTTGCCTTATGCGTTTCCATCCTTTATTAAAAATGTTCCCGGAAAGGTTATTTACGAATTTTCAAAGGTTTGTCTGGAAAATGCTTTGAATATTATGAACACTTTAGAAGAAGAATTTCAGATTAATCAGCAAAAGAAATTAACTCTTAATCGTTTAGGAAAGGTAATTATCTATCCCCGTTGCCCTGACCAGGGAGAGAATATAGAGTATAATTTAAATATAAGCCCATCTTATTATTTACTGAATGATCTCGAACTTTTAGAAAGAAATAGAGAAATTGTAAATAGATAAAATAAAATACTCAGCTGCTATCTTACTGATCAGTATTATCTGAATAAGAAAGAGCCGGGTTTTAATTTTTGCCCGTTCTTACGGCCATTAAGTTAGTGTATTTATCCAGTATAAAACTATAAATGAAGATTAAGAGAGTAAAAACAATGTTTTATTATAAGCTCAAAGATAAATTTTTGATCTCTTCTGAAGAATACCCTGGGCTGAAAAGAGTGCCAGAAAAGGAAGTAAAAGCTTGCCAAGATATTATCTATGCCCTCACTCGGATTAATCCTTGGAAATCTAGAAGAAGTTTTTGTGTTAGCGATCCTTCTCTATTATTTTTAAAAGAAGAAGGAATTGAATTAATTCAAAAAACCAAACAAGTAGATTACTTCTTGCCTAATTGGTTAGAGAGCAAGATAAAGAATAGAGAAATTTGTTCAATTAATACTGAATATCCAGGATGGTCAAAAGTATTTACTTATCAATCTCCTGAAAAGTGGAAGATCAATATATTAGGGTTGGGGGACGTGGGAGGAACTATTCTTACTGGATTAAGATTATTAGGCGGGAAATGGATCAAGAGTATTGGTATATATGATAAGAATGACCAATTGGTAAAAAGATGGGAAAGAGAGGCTAATCAGATTATTGATCCTTCTGTAAATAAAAAATTTCCAGAAGTATATCCAGTAAAAGAGAGTAATCTTTTTGATGTTGATTTATTTATTTTTTGTGCTACAGTCGGTGTACCTCCTCTTTCGCAGGTGAAGAAAGATGTTCGTATGGAACAATGGGAGGGAAATTCCAGGATAATTTCTAATTTTGCCAGACAAGCCCGCGAAAAGTCATTTAGAGGGATTTTTGTAGTAGTGTCTGATCCTGTAGATTTATTATGTAAAGCAGCTTTTTTAAGCAGTAACAGAGATAAGGGAGGAGAACTTGATTTTAAAGGATTAGCTGCAGAACAGGTCAGGGGTTATGGTTTGGGGGTAATGTATGCTCGGGCAAGGTATTATGCTAAGAAGACTGCTCAGGCCAGGAATTATGATAAAGAAGTAAGAGCCTTTGGACCCCATGGTCAGGGCCTAGTAATTGCAAATAGTATTAAAAGATATAATGAAAATTTATCCGAAATACTTACAGAAAAAACTTTAAGAGCAAATTTGGAGATAAGGGAGCTTGGTTATAAACCTTATATTGCCCCGGCTCTTTCTTCTGTCTGTTTACCCCTTCTGGCCACCATACAGGGCAAGTGGCATTATAGTTCAATCTTCCTGGGGGGAACATATATGGGATTAAGAAATAGATTACTTCCTTCTGGAACTGAACTGGAAAGATTATGCATTCCTCGACTCTTGATGGAAAAGATTAAAAATAGCTATTTTGAATTGAGTAACATTTCTAATCAGTGAAAAGTTAAAGGTTTTTCGAGGAGGATTAGAGAGGAATTCCTTATATGATGATAAAGGAAAAATATTCAGATACTTTACCCAAATTTAGAAGATTCTACTAGCGATTATAATTTAATTACCTAAAGCTACAGGTAAGGAATTGAGAAGAAGACAAGAATTTATAGGTAAGAGATTTGCTGAAATTGAAATTAGTAAGAATGGACTTGCTGGATGAATAAGAAAGACATTAAAAATTATACTTTAGATGAGTTAAAAGTAGAAATTGGGGATAGTGGAGAAAGGAGTTTTCGAGCAGGACAAATCTTTTCCTGGATTTATAAAAAAGGTATTGAAGATTTTAAGGCCATGACCAATCTCCCCGAGGCATTCAGAAGTTTTCTGGTTAATAACTTCTATATCAGCAAGGTTGAATTAATAAAATCTTTAAAATCTGAAGATGCTACTGAAAAATTCCTCCTCGGATTGGAAGATGGAAGTATAATCGAGAGTGTTCTACTCTTTTCTGATCAGGGAAGAATAACCGAATGTATCTCTTCACAGATAGGATGTAAATATAATTGTCTATTTTGTGAAAGCGGAAAAAAAGGTTTTTTTCGAAATCTTTCAGTGAGCGAAATAATAAACCAGGTCTTATTGATAAGAAAAGAAAGAGGGATCAATCCTCATAATATTGTATTTATGGGTATTGGAGAGCCTTTAGATAATTACGATGCGGTGATAAAGTCTATTTATATCTTTAATTCTCGGAATGCTTTTAATATAGGTTCTAGAAGAATAACCATTTCTACCTGTGGCATAATACCAGCGATTAAAAAATTACAAGAGCTTAATTGGCAGGTAGAGCTGTCAGTATCTCTTCATGCTCCGGAAGACCGATTGCGGTCTTATTTGATGCCAGTTAATCGTAAATATCCCCTCCATGATTTAATTGATACTTGCAAAAATTATGTCAAAAAGACCAATCGACAGATTACCTTCGAATATGTCTTAATAGAAGGGGTAAATGATTCACTAAAACAGGCAGAAGATTTTGCCCGGCTAATTAGAGGATTTAATTGTAAGGTAAATTTGATTATTTTTAATTCTCTATCTTCCTCCCTATGGAAGCCTTCATCTCTTCAACGGGTGAGAAGGTTTAAGGAAATATTAACTAAACGAGGGATCACTACTACTATAAGGAAATCTAAAGGCGATACTATCTTAGCTGCTTGTGGACAATTAAAAGCCCTTTACCTGAAAGACTAAGACCGGCAAAAGGAATAACTGTAGAGAAGGATCAAAATATTTATTGACTTTGAGACTATTTCTGATATACTTTTAAAGAAGAAATTAATCAGGAAGGGGCCCATAGCTCAGCTGGTAGAGCAACCGGCTCATAACCGGTCGGTCCCTGGTTCGATCCCAGGTGGGCCCACCATAGGTAAATGAAGATTGTTTTAAAATTGATTAAGATTAAAAATATAAGCCATGATAATTGCCGAACCTTACTTCTTCTTCGTAAGAGGTAAGGTTTTTTTGTTTTAGAAGAAAGTATAGCCGAAAAAGGAAGGAGTATTTATTTGAAAGAGCAATTAGAAATACTTTTAGAGTTACAAAGAATAGATAATATTATTGAAGAGGAAGAGAAAAGGGGAAGAGAATTACCTCTGAAGCTGGAAAGGATTAAACAGGAGATAGCAGAATTGCAGAATTACCTGGAGAGCAAAAAGAAAATAATAAAAGATTTACAGATAAAGTTAAGCAGAAAAGAATTAGATTTATCAGAAAAATCTAATAAAATTATGAAACATCAGGAAGATTTATATGGGGGAAAGATAACGGATATAAAAGAATTAAGGCAATTACAGTCAATAATTGAGACTTATAAAGAAGAAAAAAGATCAATAGAAGATAATTTGTTAGATTTAATGGTAGAAATAGAAGATTCTAAGAAAGAAGTTGATGCATTGGAAGAAAAATTATTTAAGCAAAAAGAGTATTTAAATAAATGTCAGCAAGAAATAAATTTAAGTATAGCCCAGATAAAAGAAAGAATTAATTATAACTGTGATCTAAGGAAAAAGATATTAGAGAAGATTACAGATAGCCATCTGCTCAATGAATATAAATTGTTAAAAAGAGTAAAAGAGGGGAGTGCTATAATAGAAGTAAATGAACCTATCTGTCCGGGTTGCTATCTTAATTTACCCAGTGATACGGTATATCAATTAAAAAAAGCTGAAATAGTAATAACTTGTCCCAATTGTAACAGGATTTTAGTCTGGAAAGAATGATGATTCTTATTTGACTTTTTATAGTTATAATGATATCTTTTAAAAGTAGGAAAAGTAGATCAGGTAATCGCGGAAGGAGATTATCTTCTTTCGAGGAAAGTCCGAGCTCCGCAGGGCAAAGTGCTGGGTAATACCCAGTGAGGGTGACCTCAAGGAAAGTGCTACAGAAAATACACAACCTGATATTATTATGTCGGGCAAAGGTGAAATGGCAGGATAAGAGCCTACCAGTTGTTGGGTGACCAACAAGCTTAGCAAACCCCACTTGGAGCAAGACCAAATAAGAAGAGTTGCAGTGGCCCGCTGAATCTTCGGGTAGGTCGCTAGAGGGGTAAGGTAACTTACCTCCTAGAGAGATGATTACCACTCTTATGGTTAAAATATAAGAGAACAGAACTCGGCTTATGATCTACTTTTAAATCAATACCTGAAAAGAAGAGATATAGTTAGTTAAAATGAATAGCTTTATCTCTTCTTTTATATAGGTATTGATTTCTGGAAATTACCCTTCTAAATCATTTTAAAAGGGCTTTTTAATCCCCTTCTTCTTTCTTCACCCTTAAACTTTACCATGACGCCTTTATATTTATGTCTATTTCCAATTTTTCACGCTAAATATAGAGTATTTGGAAAATTTTTTTGAAAAAGTTATTTTTTTTTAAAAAAAAAGAGGATTTCAGGAAGGCTATATAGTATAATGTAAATGAAGTGGAGTAAAGTGGAGTAAAGTGGAAATTTCTAGGAGGATAATAGTAGATGTTCTTAGGTCAGTATGAACATACTATTGATGAAAAAGGTAGATTAATTGTTCCTGCTAAATTTAGAGAACCTCTGGGAGAGAATTTTATAATCACTTTTGGCTTGGATTTATGTCTTTTTGTTTATCCCCTAGAAGAATGGAAAGATTTATCGGAAAAACTAAAATTACTCCCTTTAGGACAAAAAGATGCTCGTGCTTTTAAGAGAATTCTTTTTTCTCGAGCTAATGCTGGTATCCTGGATAGTCAGGGGCGAATGGTTATAATGAAATACCTCAGAGATTATGCCCAGATTGATCGAAATGTTATGATTATTGGAGTCCTGGATAGAATAGAAATCTGGAGTAAAGAGATCTGGCAAAAATATTTTAGCGAAGTAGAAAGTTCTTATGAAGATATAGCTGAAAGGGTATATGAACAAAAGGATAAATAGTAATGAATTGTTTTCATGTTTCCGTGATGCTCGAAGAAGTCATATACTACTTAATCCAGAATAAAGGAGGTGGTGTGTATATTGATTGCACCTTAGGTGGTGGGGGGCACTCAAAGGCTATATTAGAAAGGATTTATCCAGATGGTTTGTTGATAGGAATTGATCAAGATATAGAAGCAATAAAAAGAGCAAGAGAAGAATTATCGATTTATCTGGATAAAGTTATCCTGATTCACCATAATTTTAAGAATTTAGAAGAAATAATCTCCGATTTAAAGATAAAAAATATTTCTGGAATACTATATGATTTAGGGGTGTCCTCTCACCAACTTAAGGAAAAGGAGAGGGGATTTAGCTTTAAAGAAGATGGTCCATTAGATATGCGGATGGATTTATCTCAGAAATTTAATGCCAGTATTTTAGTCAATAATTATTCGGAAAAAGAGCTTATTCGGGTTTTTAAAACTTACGGAGAAGAACGTTTTGCTCGCAGAATTGCTCGGGCTATTATCTTTGAGAGGCAGAGAAAATCTATTATTACTACTGGACAATTGAAGGAAGTAGTATTCAGAGTTCTCCCCGCTGAGGTAAAGAAGAAACAGAGATGGAGAATAAATCCAGCTACCAGAATTTTTCAGTCTATCAGAATAGAAGTTAATAATGAATTAGAGGCTTTAGAAAATAGTTTAGTTCAGGCCCTTAAAATACTGCGAGAAGAAGGTAGGATTTGTGTAATTTCTTATCATTCTTTAGAAGATAGGATAGTTAAGAATATCTTCAAAAATGCTGAGAAACAGATTGAATTTCAGGATCTTTATAAACTCAAAGTGCTAACTAAAAAACCGGTTACTCCCTCTCTAGAAGAGATAAAGAGAAATCCAAGAGCCAGGAGTGCAAAATTAAGAGTAATCGAAAAATTAAAAAAGAGAACTAATCTATGAGCAATTATTTTAAATAGACTAATAATTAGAAATACCTTATTTTTTCTAAGTTTATCCTTCGTTATTGATAAATTTGAAAAGGTGAGAGGATATGTCAAGAATAAGTCAGAAATTAAGAGAAAATAATTATTGTAAAAATAAAAGCTTGTTTATTAATTATGGCCTTGTTTTATTATTTATATTCTTTTTTACTTCTTTGACTATTCTATATATTGCCAACACTATTATTCTTACCGAAATGGGATACAAATTAATAGAATTAGAGAATTATAAAGAAGATTTAATTGAAGAAAATAAGAGAATCGAACTCGCTGTAGAGACCCTTTCCAGAATAGACCGTATTGAAGAGATTGCTTGTAATCATTTAGGTATGATCAGACCAAAAGAAGTAAAGTTTGTTGCCTCCCTTCCTTTGCCGGAAGTTAATTCTGGACGAAGTGCAGAAACAATGAGTGAAAATTATGAAGGGAAGAGGCCATTATTAGCTATGGTGAGTTTGGAAAAGATCAATCAATTAATTTCTTCTCTATTAAAATAAGTTGATAATAATTATATTGCCATGAATAAAGGTGGGAATGGTGTTTGCTGGACAAAGAGAAAAAAGAGCGAATTATTTTTTTATTGGTTGTCTTTATTGTTCTTTTCTCTTTAATAATATATAGATTATATAATATTCAGATTATCCACCATGATACCTACCAAGTTCTGGCTCGCAGAGAACACCTTACCTCCCTTTATATAGAAGGGGAAAGAGGGAATATTTTTGACCGAAATTTTAAAAAATTAGCCGTTAATGTAAATACTAAATCCCTCTTTGCTATTCCCCCTCAAATTCAAGATCCTCCGCAAACTGCCCAAATCCTTTCTTCAATTTTAAAATTAAATAGGATAGAATTATTAGAAAAATTAAATCAAAAGAGCGCTTTTGTCTGGGTGAAGAGAAAGCTCAGTGATTCAGAAGTGGAAAGGATAAGGGATTTAAGTATTGCAGGATTGGATTTTCTGGATGAGAATAAAAGGTATTACCCCAAGAATGAACTGGCTTCTAACCTTCTTGGTTTTGTAGGTATAGATAATCAGGGATTGGAGGGGGTGGAATTATTTTTTGATCAAGAATTAAAGGGTTTGCCTAACTTGGTTGTGCTGGAAAGGGATGCAGCAGGTGGAAAGATACCACTTAGTATTCAAGGTTCAAATAGTTCTCATGATGGAAATTCAATAGTTTTAACTATTGATGAGGTTATTCAGTATATTACTGAAGAAGCTTTAGAAAAAGCTTATCAACAATATAAAGCGAAGACCGGGATTGCCATAGTGGTTAGACCTAAAACTGGAGAAGTGCTAGCTATGGCTTCCCGACCTACTTACAACCCAAATAATTTTAATGATTATTCCCAGGCTCTCTGGAGAAATCGAGCAATCACTGATATCTTTGAACCAGGTTCTACCTTTAAAGTAATTACCATTTCTACTGTCTTGGAAGAAAAAGTGGCTAGATTAGATGAAAAATTTAACTGCCGGGGGGCGATTAACTATAATGGGACTATTTTTCACGATATTGACCCCCATGGTTTACAAGACTTTACTGGAATAGTGAAGAATTCCTGTAATATTGGAGTAATTCAAGTGGGGACCAGATTGGACAAAAAAGCTTTTGAAAATTCTATAAGAAGGTTTGGCTTTGGAACGTTGACAGAAATAGATTTACCGGGCGAGATAAGTGGATTAGTGAGAGATTCCAGAGACTGGTCAAAAATCTCTTTGGCTTCTCTATCCATAGGTCAGGAAATAGCGGTAACCCCAATACAATTAATTATGGCGGTATCTGCTATGGCTAATCGAGGAACCTTAATGAAACCTTTGATAGTGAAAGAAGTTTTAGATGAGCGGGGAAATACTATTAAAGTATTTAAACCAAAACCAATAAGACAGGTTGTTTCGACAGATACTGTTTTGACTATGAATAGAATCCTGGAAGAAGTAGTTCTTGATGGAACTGGGGTAAGGGCTAAGCTTAAAGGATATAGAGTAGCCGGTAAGACCGGTACAGCACAAAAATTTGATTTTTCTACTGGAAAGTATTCTAAAAATAAATATACTGGATTATTCGTAGGTTATGCTCCGGTAGAAGATCCTCAAATAGCGATTTTAGTTTTACTAGATGAACCGCAGGGGAGTTATTATGGTGGTACAGTAGCTGCTCCAGTTTTTCAGGAAATCGCCTCTAAAGTACTCCCTTATTTATCGATTCCACCCGAAGAATAGTAAATTAATTAAAATGATATATCCTTGATTAGGGCCTAAATGACCTTATTTATCCTTAACAATTGAAGAATAAATAATTAACCGGAATAATTTTAAGAGACGGTTTAAAATAATACCAGTTACTATAATAAATTAGGGGATATTTAAATGGATGCTTTTCAATAAAAAGTGGTTTTTATAGATATTTAAAATTGAAACAGAATGGACAATAGGATATACTATTTACGATAAATAATGAGGCAATAATTTATGAGATTGAGAGAACTGATTAACAATCTAGAAGTTAAAGAAATTAAGGGGGATTTGGATTTAGAAATTTCTGGAATCAACCATGATTCACGCCAGATTAAGCAGGGAGATTTATTTGTCTGTATAAAGGGCTTTAATTTTGATGGACATTCCTTTGCTAGCGAAGCAATTAGCAAAGGTTGTATTGCTCTAGTAGTTGAGCAGGATTTATGTACTTCCAGATCGGACCTCACGGTAATTAAAGTCCCCGATTCACGTCAAGCCCTCTCTTATTTAGCCAATCGATTTTACGACTTTCCCTCACAAAGATTAAAACTGATTGGAGTTACTGGTACTAATGGTAAGACTACTATTGTCTATATGCTAAGAACTATCTTTTCCTTAGCAGGTTATAAGACTGGATTATTAAGCACTGCCCAGAATATAATCGGAAATGAGATAAATACCTCTCATATGACTACAATGGAATCTCTTGATTTACAGAAGAGTCTGGCTAAGATGTTGGAACAAAAGATAGAATATGCGGTAATGGAAGTATCTTCTCATGCCTTACAATTATCCCGGGTACTCGGATGTGATTTTGATGTGGGAATTTTTACTAATATTAGTAAAGAGCACTTTGAAATTCATAAAAAATTTACCCATTATTTAGAAGCTAAGAAGAAATTATTTTTATATTTAAATGAAAGCAAAAAAGATCTATCCCGGAAGTTTGCCATTATTAATGTAGATGATAAACACAGTGATGATTTTATTGCCTGTAACAGAGTAAATTTAATTACCTATGGAATGGAGAAAAAAGCGCAGGTAAGGGCACTGGATATAGAAAAAAGCTTAAGATATACTACTTTTCTTGCTGATACACCGGTGGGTAGAGAGAGAATCTACTTAAATTTTGGGGGGGAATATAATATTTATAATGCTCTCGCTGCTATTGCCACGGCAATTTCTCAGAGAATTACCCTGGGGGATATTTCTCGGGCTTTACATAATTTTTGTGGAGCTCCAGGAAGATATAAACTGCTCGATTTAGGGCAGAACTATACTATCATAATTGATTTTGCCCATAATTATCATGGGTTGATGAATATATTAAGGTATTTACGTAATTTTACTCCCCACCATATTATTACCGTTTTTGGCCATGGCGGTGAAAAGTATAATAAAGTTCGAGTTATTATTGGGAAGGTGCTGGGTACTTATAGTGATTATGTAATCATTACTGCTGATAATCCTAAAAGTGAAGACCCTTTAAATATCGCCCGAGAAATTGAAAAGGGGGTCAAGAAGACCAGCAAAGATTATATTATAATTCTTGATCGAGTAGAAGCAATTAAATATGCCTTGGATATAGCACAACAAGATGATATTGTGTTGATCGCGGGTAAAGGACCAGAAAATGAACAGGTCTATCAACATAAAATAATTCATCATAATGATGAAGAGGTAGTAAGAACTATCCTGGGAGGGAAAGAGCAGAATTGTTAGAGTATAAGATTGAAGAAATTGTCCGATTTATTTCTGGGAGAGTAATTCAGGGTAACCCCAAGATTATAGTAAATAATATTTCTATAGATAGTAGGACTTTACAGCCTGGAGATTTATTTATTGCTTTACCGGGATTAAATTTTGATGGACATGATTTTGTATGGAAAGCCTTTAAGAAAGGGGCAAAAGGTGCTGTAATTAGGAAAGATAGAAAAAATTATATTCTGAATAGCTGTCGATGGAAAGATAAGGTTTTGGTGGAAGTGGAAGATACCTTATTGGCCTTGCGGGAATGGTCCAAGCACTATAAAAAGGCTTTTAGTACTTTAAATATTTGTATAACCGGTAGTAATGGGAAGAGCACGACTAAAGAGTTGATTGCTCATTTACTTGGTCAAAAATTTTCTCTCCTGAAGACTATGGGTAGCTATAATAATGAGATCGGTATTCCTCTTACTTTGTTGCAGCTCGATCACTCACACCAGATATTAGTTATAGAAATGGGAATGAGAGGGTTAGGAGAGATAACCATGCTTACCGATATGGTTTCTCCTGACCTGGCGATAATTACCAACATTGGAGAGGCTCATATTGGTTTATTAGGCTCAAGAGAGAATATTTTTAAAGCCAAGAGTGAATTATTATACTCTTTGAATTCGAAAGGAGTAGCCTTTTTAAACGGAGATGACCCTTATTATACCAGAATGAAAGAGATAGTGAAAGGTAAAGAAGTAATTAGTTTTGGCTTAGATGACCAGAGCGATTTTATGGCAGAAAACATCCAGCTGATGGGAGAGGCTGGAATAAGCTTTTATCTGAAAGTAAAAGGTAAAAAGTTTAAAAAGATGTTTTTACCCTTATTGGGAAAACATAATCTTTATAATGCCCTGGCTGCCATAGCAGTTGCCTATTATCTGAATCTAGATTTAGAATTAATTGAAAAAGGATTAGCCAGCTTTCCATCATTAGCTATGCATCTCCAATTAATTCAATTACCTAATCAAGTTAAGATATTGAATGATACCTATAATGCTAATCCCCTGTCTACAAAAGAAGCCCTGGAAACTTTAGTGGAGATAGGTAAAAATAACCGAAAAATTGTAGTTTTAGGAGATATGCTGGAATTGGGTAAAAAGAATTGTTTTTATCACCAGCAGATTGGCAAGAAGATAGCAAAATTTCCCATTGATATCCTATGTACTATTGGGGAAGGTGGAAAGATAATTGCTCAAACAGCAAAAAGAGAAGGTCTATCCCCAAAGAGAATCTTTTCTTATCAGAAGAATAGGAAAAGATGTTTAGCTAAAAGATTAATTTATCTTTTCCAACCCGGAGATTTGGTATTACTGAAAGGTTCCAGAGATATGCATCTGGAAGATATTTTAGAATTATGGCAGAAAGATTTTCAAGGATATATAGAAAGCAGGAGGAAAAAGTGAATAACTGGGCATTAATAAGCTTGATCTCTTTTTTAATCCCCTTGAGTATTTTGCCCTTTTTTATTAATTTTTTAAAAAAACATCATATCGGGCAGAAAATTCGCCAAGAAGGTCCAGACTTACACCAGCATAAAATGGGAACTCCCACCATGGGTGGATCAATAATTATATTTACTTTACTAATGGTTAGTATACCTTTATTTAAATCCCATAGCTATTTTATTTGGTCTCTCCTTATTACTATCTCTTTTGGAATGATTGGATTAGTAGATGATTTAATAAAATATTTTAAAGAGAGGTCTCTAGGTCTATATGCCTGGCAAAAAATATTTTTGCAAATTGCTTTGGGAATTATATTGATATATTCTATCCAGAAGATGACCGATTTAGGTACTTCGATTTATGTTCCCTTTATTAATGGTAGTTTAGATCTGGGTCAGGTTTTTATGCCTTTTGTTGTATTAGTGTTGGTGAGTACAGTAAATGCGGTTAACTTAACTGATGGATTAGATGGTTTAGTGGTAGGGTTAACTTTTATTGCGATGATAAGTTTTGCTTTTATTGCCCATAATCAAAATGTAGAGTCGATAAGCCTTTTCTCTTTAATGGTGGCTTTTTCTTCTCTGGGATTCCTTATCTACAATTTTTTCCCTGCTCAAATTTTTCTAGGGGATACAGGTTCTTTCGCCCTGGGCGGAGCTTTAGCCTCAATCGCTATATTTACCAGAACAGAACTTTTTTTATTAATTATTGGAGGAGTATTTGTCATTGAGACTCTTTCAGTAATTTTACAGGTAGCTTCGGTAAAATTAAGGAAAAAGGTATTGTTTAATATGAGTCCTCTTCATCACCATTTCGAAATATCGGGGTGGAAGGAACCAAAAATTGTAATCAGATTCTGGATAACGGGTATATTATTTGCCCTCCTTGGATTAAGTAGTTATAAATTTTTATAATGAAACAATTCTTTATGGATTGATTAATCGATTAAGGAAATTAATCTTTTTAGTTTGGTGATAATATCAATTCAATAAATTTTTAAGGAGCAGATTTAAAGTGACTTTAGAAAAAAAACATCCTGATTTTGTATTATTTATAATCGTTATGACCTTAGTCGCAATTGGGATTTGTCTGGTTTTTAGCTCCACTTACATTATGGGGTATAAATGGTATGAAGATAGTTATTATTTTTTAAAAAAGCAAATACTTTTTGTCCTGATCAGTCTGGGAGCTTTCTTTTTTGGCCTTTTCATGGATTATCATTTTTATAGAAAGATTATTTTACCTTTATTAATCATTTCCATTCTATTACTAGTGGCGGTATTTATTCCCGGCATTGGGCGCTTAGTGGGGGGAGCTAGAAGATGGATTCAGTTAGGTTTTATTTCTCCTCAGCCCTCAGAGATTGCTAAGTTTGCCATTATTTTATATATAGCAGATTCATTGACTCGGAAACATGCTACAGAAGTGAAGACTTTTGTTAAAGGCATATTGCCCTCCCTTATCATTGTAGGAATAATTTCTTTGTTGGTTTTAAAAGAGCCCGATTTCAGCACATCAATAATTATTCTGAGTATTACTTTTATCATGCTGTTTATCGGGGGTACCAGGATTACCCAGCTCTTTGCCCTGATCATTGCTGCTATTCCATTAGGATTTTTGGTCTTATTAAAAGAAGGATATAGACGAACGAGAATGATGTCTTTTTTAAATCCCTGGATAGACCCTCTAGATAGTGGCTTTCATATTATTCAGTCTTTATTAGCCCTGGGGAGTGGTGGTCTTTTTGGGATTGGTCTGGGAGAAAGCAAACAAAAGTATTTTTATTTACCTGACCAGCATACTGACTTTATCTTTTCTATTATTGGTGAAGAATTGGGATTTATTGGTACTACCCTGATCATTATTCTTTTTTTGTTATTGTTATGGAGGGGATTTAAAATTGCTATGAATGCGGTAGAGCAGTTTGGAGGATTATTGGCTGCTGGTATCACCTCTATGATAGTTTTTCAGAGTTTTATAAATATTGGAGTAGTAACCAAGATGATTCCCACTACTGGTATTACTCTACCTTTTATCAGTTACGGAGGTACTTCCTTAATAGTGAATATGTTTTGTGCTGGGGTCTTGTTGAATATTTCTAGTTTTCGGATGAAAGAGAAGGAAGAAGAGAAACGTTTAGGTTCTAAATTTACCAAATAGGAGGTTAAGGAGAGAAACATGACAAAGAGAACGAAAGAAAAGAAAGCATCAGTTTCAGTCGACCTAAAACCTTTGGAAGTA
>Ga0172366_10000122_pt1 | contig 45148 bp, 28 predicted proteins | sample LakKivSesite69cm_FD_114533 | JGI IMG/M metagenome (GOLD analysis project Ga0172366, IMG submission 114533) | Sediment microbial communities from Lake Kivu, Rwanda - Sediment site 69cm | ecosystem: Environmental > Aquatic > Freshwater > Lake > Sediment | place: Rwanda: Western Province, Lake...
CAGATGAAGCGGGCCGTCATCATCACGGCCGCTTCGGCCTACACGATCGCCGCGGCCGACGACGCTCTGTCGGTCCGGATCGCCGGCGAGATCGTCTCCAACGCCTCGGCCCGGATCGGCCACCAGCTCGGCCGCGGCCTCGAGGAGATGAGCCGGGCGGACGCCGCCGCCTTCCCGGCCGTCTTCAAGCGTGCCCGCGGCTACATCGAGGCTTCGGCCCGGAACGAGCGGGCCACGCTCGACTCGGTCGCCGAGCTGGCCGACGACAAAGCCGGGTTCGACCGCCACCTCGCAGAGCTCAGAGCCGCGGTCACGGCGATCGAGTCCGGCCATCTGCGCGCGATCGACGACGCCATGCGCCGCCAAGCGGCGGCGTTCGGGACGAAGCCGGTCGACCTCCGGCTCACGGTGGCCGAGAAGAAAGCGGCCGCCCTCGTTCCCAGGCCGTTGCCCAAGATCACGGCGAACGGCTACGGCGGCTATCAGGCCGCGATCCAGGATGCGCGCAAGGCCGCGAGCGCTCGACCCGCGGCCGCCGGGACACAACCCCCGGCCCCCGGTCCCGGCCGCGGCGGACAGCGCAACGCCTCGGAGATCCAGCTGCTCTGCGACGGCTGGAACAGCGCCCTCGACATCAAGAAGATGCTCGACACCCAGTTCCGCGACGAGACGCCCCTCGAGGCCGTCATCGCCCACCTGGAGCTATTGAAAAAGGCGGGGCTCGTCAGCTTCTAGGCGCCGACTTCACGCGTTCCCAAAAACCGCGCGGCGAGACGACCGCCATCGGCCCGATCTCGCGGCACGCGAGAAGCTCGGCATCGCCCGTGACGAAGACCGACGCGTTGCCGTTCAAGGCCGCGGAGACGAGGACCCGATCCGCTTGATCGCCGACGGGCAACCCCGCCGACTCGCCCGGGACCGCCATTTGCGCGCCGTCGCGAAGCATCGAGGTCATATCCGAAATGAGACTGGCCGGCACGCCGATCTTCCCCGAAAGAACGGACGCGACCTCCTCGAGTAAAGCCCGGGATATGACGAGCTCGTGACGGGCCAGGACCTCGCGCACGACGTCCGCGCAAAGGCCACGCGCGGCCACGGCCCCGACGATGACGTTGGTGTCGAGGAAAACCCTCATGAGATCGCGGCGAAGATGTCCTCGTCCGCGAGATAGCCGCGGGCCTCGGCGAACGGCATGATCCGGCGGCGTAGCTCTTCGAACGTCTCGAGGCGGATCTGGCGCCTGAGCGCCTCACGGACGATCTCGCTCCGGTTCTTCCCCGTCCGCCGGCTGGCCTTCGAGAGAAGCGCCTCGAGCTCCTCGTCCAGGCGGATGGTCACGGTCGCTTTTTTCATGTAATACATTGTAATACGTCTTTCTCCTCCGGTCAAGCATCGGTTCCGATGGCCGCCTCTTCAGGCGAGCTTGTATATAAAGACGCCCGGGCCGGCCGGGAAATCTCAAAAAAGATCCCCCGAGCCCTTGACTCTGACGTTACGTCATAGTGTAGAGTGGAGCTGTGGACAAGGCCATGAAGAAGACCGGCTACCTCATCAGGGAGTTCGCCAAGCTGACCCGCGTGACGGTCCGGACGCTCCGCTACTACGACCAGATCGGGCTGCTCAAGCCGAGCTTCGAGCGCCCGAACGGCTACCGGGTCTACACGGACGCCGACCTGCTCAAGCTGCAGCAGATCGTCACCCTGAAGTTCATGGGCTTTTCCCTCGAGGAGATCCGCCGGCTCCTCGCGAGCAAGGGCTATGAGGCCGTCAAGGCCCTCAAGGTCCAATCGGCGGCGGTCAGGGACGAGATCGCTCGTCTCCGCGAGGCCTCGCGGGCGATCGACGGGGTCCTGGCCGCCCTCGAGGAGGACGGCCGCATCCACAAACGCAAACTCATCAAGATCATGGAGGTCATTCAAATGGGCGAAGACGTCAAGAAAGCCTGGCACGAGAAGTTCTTCACGGAAGAAGAGTTGAAGAAATTCAAGGAGCTCGGGAAGAAGTACACCCCGGAGGACATGGCCGCCTACCAGAATCGCTGGGGCACCCTCATCGCCGAGGTCAAGGCCAATCTCGGCCTCGACCCGGCCGGCGACAAGGCCCAGGACCTGGGCCGGCGCTGGACCGCCCTGCTCGACGAGGTCTACGGCGGCCAGCCGGCCCTCAAGGCCCAGATCGCCAAGGCCTACAGCGCCGGGGCTATCCCTAAAGAATACAACATGATAGCCCCCGAGGTCTGGGACTTCATCAAGAAGGTCCATGCCGCGGCGGGCGGAAAAAAGCGCGAATAGCCTCGAAGGCGGCGGGGGGCCGCCATCGCCGACGCGGTCCTTTCGGAGGTTGTCGCGCTGCATCTCCATCTCGAGAACCTGTCCCGCCGGGAAGGCCTCCGCCAGAGCTATCTCGACAAAGGCCTGAAGGCGGCCGGGGTCCTTAAATAGCCGGGACGACGTGAGACATGGCCCCGCGGATATAACCCGGCCGAAAGAAATACGTATTTAAACGTGATAAAATTCTTTCTTTCCAAGACTCCAAGGGAGGTCCTTGATGGAACTTAAGCTCGCCTTTTCAAAACGCGCCGCCCTGGCCGCGTCAATCGCCGCCGTCCTGCTTCTCCCCGCCTGCGCGGTCAAGACCGCGAGGACCGGGGCCGCGGCCCCCGCCGCCCCCGCGGGCATCAGCCTCGAATACAAAATGCCGGCCGGACGGGCCCTGACCTATGCGAGTGACGAGGAAATGGGCCAGGTCATGGACGTCATGGGGCAGACGATCGACGCCCATACGAAAAGCGGAGGGACCTTCACCTTCGTCGCCAAGGGCAAGAAGGACCAGAACCTGCTCCTGGGCGTGACCATCGACGACATGTCCATGGCCATCACCGGCCCCATGGGCGACCAGTCGCCCGATATGAGCGGGGTCAAGGGCAAAACGTTCGACATGACCGTCTCGCCGCTCGGTTCGGAGATCGACGTCTCCGGCGCCGAGGCCATCACCTATACGACGGCCAACGGGACGAGCGATGTCGCCTCGGGCTTCAAGCTCTTCTTCCCCGACCTGCCCGGCAAACCCGTCAAGGTCGGCGACACGTGGGAATCGACCGCCGGGTTGGACCGGAAGTCCGACGGAATGAACGTCCGGCTGGACTTCAAGAACCTCGAGACTTTCGACGGCCTCGAGACGGTCGACGGCAGGGAATGCGCCAGGATCAAGTCCCAGGTCACGGCCACGATCTCCGGCACCGGGAGCCAGCAGGGCATGGACGTGGCCATGTCCGGGACCGGCAAGGGCACGAACACCTGGTACTTCGACATCAAGGACGGGATCTACGTCAAGTCGACCTCGGACATGACGATGGAAATGGCCATCTCGGTCAGCGCGGCCGGCATGACCATCCCGATGACCATGACGCAAAAGGGCGAGCTCACGCTCGTCCCGAACAAATAGCCGGCCCGCCGCGGCCCGGACGTCGGCGCGACGGGGAAAGGACGTTGATGGCCGTCAGGTCCCTGGCCCCTCTTGTCGAGTGTCTCGGTCTGGCCCTGCTCGTTCCCTCGGCCGGTGGCGGGCAGGACGTCGTCCCGCCTCGGCAACAGCACACGTCGATCGTCATCAACATCGAGGTGCCGGTCCGCGTCCTGCGCAAGGACGCCTTCGTCGACGGGTTGACCCTCGCGGATTTCGAGGTCTTCGAGAACGGCGTCCGCCAACCGGTCGAGGCCGTCTACCTGATCCGGGACAGAGAGGTCCAGCGCGAGGAGACGGCGCCCGGGTCCTCGCCGCCGCGGCCGCACAAGGTCCGCAACTACGTCCTCTACCTCGACCTCAAAGAGTATATGCCCAAGGTCGGCGAGGCCCTCGACTTCTTTTTCAGCGACGTCCTCGGCGCCGAGGACTCGCTCTTCGTGGTCACGCCGGCCAAGACCTACAAGTTCCGGTCAGAATACCTGGCCCGCGTCTCGCGCCGGGACGTCGCCGAGAAGCTCAAGGGCATCCTCAGGACCGACATCCAGATCGGCAATTCGCAGTACCGGAACATGATGGTGGATTTCTACAAGCTCGAGGACGAGGAGTTCCCGCCGGAGATGGCCGACGTCAAGGAAAACCTCCTCTTCGAGCAGGCCAAGGACATCCGCGACCTGACCGAACTCACCGAAGAACGGGTCTTGGGCTTCGCGGACGTCCTGAAGTCCCTTGAAGGGGAAAAGCACGTCTTCCTGATCTTCCAGAAAGAGGTCCTGCCGGCCCACAGCTTCGCGGACGACCGCCAGGCCGAGCTGGTCAAGCCTGTGGTCTTCGACATCGAGAAGATCAAACGCTACTTCTCCGACGCGGCCATCACCGTCCACTGCCTCTATATCACCAAGAAGCCGGCCTTCGCCACCCGGGACCTCGTCCAGGGCCGCCAGACCCTGACCTCGCAGCTTCTGGAGCTCTCATCCGACATCTTCGCCTCCTTCCGGGAGATGGCCGTGGCCACGGGCGGCCTCACGGAGACGACGGCCAACCCGAACGCCGCGCTCCGCCAGGCGGCCGAGGCCTCGAGCAACTACTACCTCCTCTATTACCGGCCGCTCGATTACCGGGCGGACGGGCGGTTTCAGGAGATCGTCGTCCGGGTCAAGGGCGAGGGCCTCAAGGTCACGCACCGCTTGGGCTACGTCGCCGACTGAACGGCGGGCGCCGGATCACGGCCCGAGCCTCGCGGGGCTGGATTTTCGTTGGCGTCGGATCTGGAGACACATTATAATAGGTTCTTCTCCCTTTTCCGGGAATCCTCCCGAGCCGGGCCGGAGAGAGGAACTCAACAGGAGCAGCTATGACCGCCCATAAGCCGAAGCGCATCGAGGACGCAAGGAAGAAAGATGACCTCATCGTCATCACCGGAGCGGGCGGCTTCATCGCCGGATCGCTCGTCCGCTATTTCCACGACAAGGGCTTCAGCCGCATCCGGGCCGTCGACAAGAAGCCCCTCGACGAGTGGTACCGGCGGACGCCGGGCGTCGAGGACCTCGTCCTCGACGTCAGCTACCGCACGAACTGCATCAAGGCCTGCGAGGGGGCGGTCGAGGTCTACAACCTCGCGGCGGACATGGGCGGCATGGGCTTCATCGAGCGCTACCGGGTCGAGTGCCTCCGGTCGGTCCTCATCAACACCCACATGATCGAAGCGGCGGAGCGGGCCGGGGCCGACCGCTACTTCTACTCGTCGTCGGCGTGCGCCTACAACATCGACCTCCAGAAGGACACCGAGTCCCGGGCCCTCAAAGAGTCCGACGCCTACCCGGCCAACGCCGAGCGCGGGTACGGCTGGGAGAAGCTCTTCTCGGAGATCGTCTGCCAGGAGTACTGGGCCGAGCGCGGCCTCAAGACGGCCATCGCCCGGTTCCACAACGTCTACGGGCCCTACGGCACCTGGGACGGCGGCCGCGAGAAGGCCACTGCGGCCCTGTCCCGCAAGGTCATCGAGGCCAAGGATAAGGGCAGCACCAGCGTCGAGATCTGGGGGGACGGGACGCGGACCCGCAGCTTCATGTGGATCGAGGACTGCCTCAACGGCATCGACATGATCATGCATTGCGACGAGCTCATCGCCACGCCGATCAACCTGGGCTCGAGCGAGCTCGTCTCGATCAACGAGCTGCTCACGATCATCGAGGGGATCGCCGGGTACAAGGTCGAGCGCCGCTACGACCTCGAAGCGCCCAAGGGGGTCGGCGGGCGCAACTCCGACAACACGATGATCAAGCGCGTCCTGGGCTGGGAGCCGTCGACGCCGCTCGGCGCCGGGCTGGCCAAGACCTACGCCTGGATCGCCGAACAGTACGCGGCGCGCAAGGCCGGAAAGAAGGTCGTTCTCTAAGTCTCGGGCGCCGTCCGGACGAAGCCGCGCCCGACGGCGAAGACGAAATACCCGATCGAGGCGACGAGGAACGCGGTCTTGTAGCTTGCCTCGGTGATGCGGCCGAGGAAATAGAGGACCGGCGCGGCGAGGCAGGCGGCGAGAGAGAGGAGGGCCAGGGCGCCCGAGAGGCCTTTCAGGAAACGGCTTTTCATGCGCTCCTCCTTCGGACCGCCATCAGGCCCGTGTAGGCCGCGACGGCGATGAACCAGCAGGGCAGCCACCGGAAGTAGAGGTGGATCGGCAGGACGAAGGCCACGGCGAGCGTCCCGAGCCAGGCGGCCAGGGCGGCGCCGTTGAAGGTCCATCCGCGCTTCTCGGCCCGATACTGCTCGAGGCCGAGGCGGGGGAAAATCCAGTGCTCGGCGAAAACGACGGCCCCGATCGGCATGAGGACGAGGCCGTAGATCGCGACATAGTCGAGGAGCTTCAGAAAGAAGATGGGGAAGCAGGCCAGGACGGTCGTCACGATGCCGGCGATGAGGGTGATCTTCCAGCGCGGCCAGTTGGGCGTGACCGTCTGCAGGGCCAGGCCGGCCCTGTAGAGCGTCGGGTTGGCCGTCGTCCACCCGGCGAGAAGGACCCCGGCGACGCCGGCCAGGCCGGCCGCTTCGAAGGCCATGAGGCCGGGGTGCATCTCGCGGCCGATCGCGGCCACCATGACGCCCGAGGCCATCCAGGCGAGCATGTGGCCGGGATAGACGCCGAAGGCCGTGAACAGGCCGTAGGTCCATCGCTTGGCGTAGCGGAAGAGGGCCATGTCCGACAGGCCGATGTGCATGGCCAGGTTGCAGAACCAGGCGAAGAAAAGGACGTGCCAGAAGCCCAGCTTCTCTTGGCCGGCGATGGCGACGCCGTTCCAGATCTTGGTCGTGGCCACATCCCAGAGGTTACCGAGATCGGGCCGGACCCCGAGCCGCGGCAGCACGGCCACGGCACCGGCGATGAAGACGAAGAAGATCCAGGGCGAGGCGATCGCGGCGAAGCGGCTGAGCTTGGAGAAGCCGAGGATGGCCATCGTCGTGAAGGCGGCGCCGAGGACGATGACGATCGCGATCCAGCCGAGGTTCGGCGGGAGCACGGTGCCGAGCTGCGGGATGGGGATGCCGAAGAGGAGGCCGACCGCCGTGGCCGCCACCGAGATCATGGCCCCGGCCAGGATGCAGTAGAGGAGGGCGTTGGCGATGTTGTAGATGAAGGTCACGCCCGGGCCGGCGATCTTCTTCAGGTACCAGTAGAGGGTCAAGCGGGTTCGCACGGCGATCGGGGCGCAGACGAAGGTCCAGGACAGGACGGCCAGGAGGTTGCCGAAAAGGAGCCCGAAGATGAGGTCCCGGGCGCCGACGCCGTGGAGGACGAAGAAGGCGCCGATGACGAACTCGGTCGCGGCGACGTGCTCCCCGGCGAAGAGGCCGGCGAACTTGCCGCCGGACTGGAGCTTGTCGGGCGTCACGGGCTCCCGGTCGAACTCGTAGAGCCTGTCCATCGCGGCCGTGAGCCTGGTCCATGGGGTCGCCATGCGCGCCTCCTCAGCCGGGTTATATCAATGATGACAGGCGCGGGTCAACGTCCCAACGGACGGGGCCGGGAACGCTACTTGGCCACGGCCCCGCCGGCCGCGGCTTCCTGCCTCGTGACGATGGGCACATAACCGACTTCCCTGCCCTCGGGGGGCGTCACGAACAGGGCCGGATCGAGCGTCACTAGCTTTCCGAAGCGGGGCGGTGCCATGTAGTCTCTGTCAAGGGTCCAGGCGGCGTGGATCTTCTCGACGAACGCCTGCAGCTTGGCCTTTTTCTCCGCGCTCCAGGCATACTGCTGAAAGGAGGGCTGATCGACGAAACGATACCAGGAATAGGTCACGAGCGATCCGTCGGCCAGCCGAACCCGGTAAGGACCCGCTGCGGGTCCGGGCTGGCCCCAGGCCCCGCCGAGCGGAGACGTGTAGGACACGCCGGCCTCCGCTCTCCTGAAACTCTGGTTGTGGAGCCGGGTCTCCGCGGGCACGGCCTCCGGCGGAACGGCCAGCCGATCGTCACCGACGTGCTTGAAATACCGGGGGAAGTGGCCCAGGGCGCTCTTGGTCCCGTCGAACCATTCCAATCCCCAGACGTTGCCTTCGAAGATCTTCGTATCGAAGACCTTCTCGACGCCGTGGATCTTCTTTCCGTCCTGGTCGAAGCGGGTCGTTTGGGTCGTCAGGGGCGACTTCCAAGCCCCCATCGGATCGAACTGCCCGGAGCAGGCCGGGCCGCCGTCCCGCCAGGCCTTGAACCCATCGTAAAGGGCCGCTTTCGAATAATAGGTCACGTCCTGGACGAGGAGGGTCCGCCCGTGACCGTCGACCGGGAATCGGAGGTCGGGCAGCTTGGTATAAGCAACGCCCTGAGCGTCCCGCGATTCGAAGGCGGGGACGGTGTTGATCTCCATCGCCCCGCCGCCCATGATCCCCGGCCGGGCATCGAGCCCGCGGCCGTAAATGAAGGGGTAATTGAACAGCTTTCCGATCTTGCTCCAGGTCTCGGGGATATAATAAGCGATCGGTCCTTTGAAGTTGGCGGCGCTCAGGAAGCAGGTCCAGGCCTGGTCCCCGGTCGGGGGCTCCCCGGCCACGGGCTCGGTGAACGGCAGGGCCATGTAGGAGTAGCCCAGGAACTCCCCGTTGGGATCGCCTTGGAAAGGCAGGGCATCCGGGGGGATCAGCAGCCGATTGCTGAGTTGGGCGATCCCCAGCCGCGCGTCCGGCAAGGCCTCGTTGTCATAGAAGAACGACCAGCCGGGGGACGCGACCTCGTAGTCATAGCATTGCGGCGTCGCGTTCATACTGAACTTGGGCGGGCCGTACCGGAAATGGTTCCCGGCCCAATAGCCCAGGCCGCCCTCGACCGTCTGAAAAACGCTCGCGTAGGTCGGCCCGCGTTCGGGCCAATTGTCCCGCGCATAGGTCCCGACGGGGGCGAGGGGCGTGTCCGTGTTGTCGGAGTTGTCGGGGATGATCCAGGCGCTCGGCAGACCGATCTGGAAATTGGCGAGGGGCTCTCCCACGAGCGGCCAGACGGCCGAATAGAAGCCCATGCCGGCGCTGAATTCCGAATGATCCGGGGGCCTGTCCGCATCAAAGCTGATATAGCCGTGCAATCCCCGGTCGTTCGAGCTGACTCGCCCCGCCCCGGGATCTTGCTGATCCTTGGAAACACCGCATCTTCCGGCCGACAGGAGTGAACAGAGAATGAGGATCTTCAAGATACGAACGGAGGACTTCATGGCGCTCCTTTCCCTCGGGCCGACATGCCATCGGACTGCCGGCAGGACGAATTAGGCAACATCTGTTACTAAGATAACCATTATTGTTTGGAAGTACAAACAAGTCAATTAATATTAATCGATTGCGGGGGGTGAGGAGAACCGTTGACGGGTCCTGAAATCGGTTGATAAGGAATGACGATTATGATACTTAGGAACTATGTGAAAATAATTTAAGGAGTGAGGGAATGCATCGACTCATGAGCCTGACCATGATAGGCTTTCTCGCGATCTCGATGGCGGCGGCGGACAAGACGCCCATAGCTTCGTGGTCGTTCGATGACCCGGGTAGCGATGTCGTCCGGGGTTTCCACAGGTCCGTCGACGGCGTGGCCGGCAAAGCCCTCCGTTTCGACGGACAGACCACGGCCGTCATCCGCCCCGCCGCGAAGATGCCCCGTTCGGGTGGGGCGTTCTCGGTCGAAGCCTGGGTCGCCCTGCAGACCTATCCCTGGACCTGGTGCGCGGTCGTCAACCAGGAAAAGGACCGCGAGGCGGGATTCTTCTTCGGCATCGATCCCGAGGGCCGCTTCGGGCTCCAGATCGCCTCGAGCGGAGGATGGCAGGAGTGCCGCTCGAACGCCGGACTCCCTCTTTATTCCTGGAACCACATCCTCGGCACGTTCGATCCGGCCGCGGGGCTCAAGCTCTACCTGAACGGCAAGCCGGTCGGCGAAAAGAAGATCTCGGGAACGCCGCTCTTCGCCCCGGACGCCGATGTCGTGATCGGGCGCAACCAGACGCCCCTCGATCTCACCGAGGAGATCCGGGTCGTCGCACCGGTCGCCTTCTCGTTCGACGGGATCATCGACGAGGTCCGGTTCTACGACGCCGCCCTCTCGGCCGCCGAGGCCCAGGTGTCCGCGGCGCGGCTGAAGCCCTCCGGCCCGTCGCCTCTCCGGCCGCCGGCCCTCCCCGCCGGACCGAAAGGGCCCGGTCGCTTCGGGGCCTACTATACCCGTCTCCGGTACGCCGAGGAATGGGAGGATCCCTGGCGCGTCGGCGAGGCGGCCGATGTCGTCGTCCGCTTCGACGAGACCCCGAACCGGCTCGTTTTCTGGCGCGGCACGAGCTACATCCCCGCCTGGGTCACCGAGAACGGCATCTGGTACACCAACGAATTCTACGAGACCCAGGTCCCGACGATGCCGACCAGCGCCGAGCCCATGGCCGACAAGCAGGCCCGCTTCTCCCACCCCCGCATCCTCGAGTCGAACGACGCCCGGGTGGTCGTGCTCTGGCGATACGCCCCGGTCAGCGTCCACTACGATCTCGTCAACGTCGACCCTCTGACGGGATGGGGCGACTGGGTCGAGGAGACCTATACGGTCTACCCCGACGGCTCGTGCGTCAGGAAGATCCGGGTCTGGTCGTCCAAGCCGAGGCTCGATCCGGCGGAAGGCCGGGAGTGGAACAATTTCCGGCAGTACCACGAGGCCATTATTATCAACCCTCCCGGCACGCGCCCCGAGGACAACATCGAGACGGGCGCGCTGACGCTGGCCAACATGAAAGGCCAGGTCCACACCTACTCCTGGGCCGACGGCCCTCCCGGCGAGAAGGCGGATTTCGACGCCGAGACGCTGGCGACGCTGCATCGGATCAGCGACCTGGACACCCCGGGGCACAAGTGGCTGGTCCGGCCGGCCGGCGGCAACATCCTCAGGGTCAACCTGAAGGCCCGCTTCAGCCCCTACGTCATCGTCGACCCGAGGAACGTGGCCATCGATTGTTACGCCGGGGAGATCATCCGCGAGCGGTCGATCTTCCCGTGGTGGAACCATTGGCCCGTTTCCCAGCAGATCCGCTCGAGCGGCCGCTGGGCCCTCGCTCCCGACCGGGTCTCGCACAGCTCCCTGGCCCACATCCAGTCCTGGCGGCCCTACAAGGAGACGCCCGACGGCGTGACGATGCTCATGCTGAACGGCCTGACCGACAAGCCGGCCGAGGCCCTTCTGCTCCTGGCCAAGTCCTGGCTGTCGCCGCCGGCCATGGAGGTCGAGGGCGGCGAATTCACCGGCGCGGGCTTCGATCCCACCGACCGGGCCTTCGTCGTCGCCCGGACGAAGCCGTCCGGGCCGGCCCGGATCACGTTCACGCTGCGGGCCTCGAAGGGCTCCCCCGCGGTCAACCCGGTCCTGCGGGTCCGGCGCTGGGACGCGCCGCTCCCCCGCGTCGAGATCGACGGGCGGCCGTCGCCGCTCGGCCAGGACGTCCGGGCCGGCCTCGTTCCCGGGCTCGAGGGCGACGACCTCGTCCTCTGGGTCCGCGGCGAATGGACCTCGCCCGTCCGGATCTCGGTCTCCGCGCCCGAGGCGGCGGCGAAGGGAGAGGTCCGATGAAATGGCCCCGCCGTTCTCTCGCCGGAGCGGCCGGCTTACTCCTGTTGGCTGGACGGCTGACGGCGGCCGGCCCGTTCGACGCGGGCGAGTACGCCGCCCGCCGGGCCCGCCTCATGGACAAGATCGCCGACGGCGCGGCCGTTTTCCTGGGCGCCGCGGCGCCCACTTCGGACCTGGGATTCCGGCAGGGGCATGATTTCGCCTATCTGACCGGAGTCCAGATCCCCGACGCCTTTCTCGTGGTCGACGGCTTAAGAAAGGAAAGCACCCTGTTCTTCACCATGTCGGAAGCGGAGGCCGGCGGCGAGGGGCTGCCGCGGGATCTCGTCCGGGACCCCGTGGCCTTTACGGGGGTGGAGAGGGTCCTGCCGGCCGACCGGTTCGGGCCCTTCCTGGCAGGCCTGTGCCAGCGGACCGGGACGCTCTACACGATGTTCAAACCCGAGGAGCTCGGCGCGGAGAACGCCAACGAGAAGCTCAACATCCTTCAAAGGACGATGATCCTGAGCCCGTGGGACGGGCGGCTGACCCGAGAGCTCCAATTCGTCAGGCAGCTCCGCGACAAGTTCCCCCAGGTCGAGATCCGGGACGGCTCCCCCATCGTCTGGGATCTGCGGGAGGTCAAAACGCCGGCCGAGCTCGAGGTCCTTCGCCGGGCGGCCCGGATCGGTGTCAACGCCCACCGGGCCCTGATCCGGTCGACCCGGCCCGGCGTGGCCGAAAAAGCGCTCGCGGCCGTGTTCGAATTCGTCTGCGGCCTCGAGGGCGCGGCCGGCCAGGCCTACGCTCCGATCATCATGTCCGGGAAGAACCACGCCTACGGCCACTACCACGCCTACGACCGCGTCCTGAAGGCCGGTGATTTCGTCATCCTCGACGCCGGCCCCGAATACGCCGATTATCACGCCGACATCTCGACCTCCTTCCCGGCCTCGGGGACGTTCTCGGCCCGCCAGAAAGAGCTCTACGAGGTGGCCCTGGCCGTCCATGACACGTGCCTGGCGAACTACCGTCCCGGGGTCACTTTGAAGCAGGTCGGCGAGAACGTCGCGGCCATGCTCAAGGCCAAGGGCCTGGAGGCCTACGCCAAGGATTTCGCCGGCATCGTCCGTTACGGCGGCTACAACCACATGATCGGCCTAGCCACGCACGATGTCGCCGGCCGGTTCGGCGGGCCCGACGAGATCCTCGTGCCGGGGCTCGTATTCGCCTGCGACATCCAGCTGTTCCGCCTCGAAGAGGAGATCGGCATCCGTATCGAGGACACGGTCGCCATCACCGCAAGCGGCTGCGAGAACCTCTCTCTCGGGGTGCCCCGGACGGTCGCCGAGATCGAGGCCCTGATGAAGGAGGACGGGATCCTCCAAGTCCTTCGGAAAAAGCCCCTTTTCTAAGGAGAGAACGGACATGAGAAGAACGCTCACGGTCATCGCCGTCGTCATCCTGGCCCTCGCCGCCGCCCTGCCCGGGCAGACGGTCGATTACTCCAAGAAGACGCTTCAATCCGAGCGCAGCCGGAGCTACGACGCGATCCACTACCTGGTCAAGATCGCGCTCGACCTCGACCGGAAGTCGTTCGCGGGGACGGCCACGGTCACCGTGTCCTCGTTCGTGGAGGGCCTCGAGAGCTGCGTCCTCGACGCCGAGGAGTTCGCGGTGACCTCGGTCGTCGACGAATATGGGGCGCCCCTGAGGTTCGAACAGACGGGCAAGGAGCTCAAGGTCCTCCTCCCCCGTCCGGCCAAGTTCGGCGAGATCGTGACCTTCACGTGCGCCTACAGCGGCCGGGAGCCGCGGGAAGGGCTCAAGTTCGTGGATGGATCGCCCGACAACCCCCGTCTGGTCTGGTCCGATTCCTGGCCCGACAACGTCCACCATTGGTTCCCGTGCTTCGATTACCCGAACGACAAGGTCACCAGCGAGATCGTGGCCACGGTCAAGTCCGGTCTCAAGGTCGCGTCCAACGGCCGGCTGGTCGGCGTCGCCGAGGACGCCGCGGCGGGGACGGTCACCTACCACTGGTCCCAGGACCTGCCCCACTCGACCTACCTCATCTTCCTGGCCGCCGCGCCGTACGTCGTCGTCCGTGACTCCTTCGGGAACCTGCCGGTGAATTACTGGGTCTACCCCGGGGATGAGGCCAAGGCCGGCCCGACCTACGGCAAGACCCCGGAGATGATCGCCTACTTCAACCGGCTCTTCGGGTACGATTACCCCTGGCAGAAATATGACCAGATCTCGGTCCCCCTCGGAGGAGGCGCCGAGAGCACCTCGGCGACGGCCATGACCTCGCGGATCATGGTCGCGGAGGCGGACGAGCCGGATTTCACCGCCATCGGCATCGTCTCCCACGAGCTGGCCCACCAGTGGTGGGGCGACCTCATCACCCTGCGCAGCTGGGGCCACGCCTGGATGAACGAGAGCTTCGGGACGTACTCGGACTACCTGTATCACCGCCACGACAGAGGCGAGGACGAAGGGGCGATCAATCTCCAGAACAAGCTCAGCGCCTACCTCCGGGAGGCCCACACCCGCTACATCCGGCCGATCGTGTCCGACCGCTACGGCAAGCCGGAGGACATGTTCGACTCGCACAGCTACCCCAAGGGCGCCCTCGTCCTGCACATGCTCCGGTCGATCCTCGGCGACGAGATCTTCTTCCAGACCCTCAGCCACTTCCTCCACCGCTACGCCTTCGACGCGGTGGACACGGCCGATTTCATCCGCTCGGTCAAGACGGTCTCCGGCCAGAACCTCGACTGGTTCTTCGACCAGTGGCTGTTCAAGCCCGGCCACCCCGTCTTCGACATCCGGAACGAATGGGATGCGGCGAAAAAGACCGTCCGCCTCAAGGTCGCCCAGGTCCAGGACTTCGCCAGGGGCGTGCCCGTCTTCCGCGTGCCGGTCAGCGTCAAGATCGTCACGGCCGGAGGGACGGCGACGCACCGCGTCTGGATCCGGGAGCGGGAGGAGACCCTCGAATTCCCGGCCGAGACGAAACCCCTGCTTGTCCGCTTCGACGCCGCGAACGAGCTGATCAAGGAGGCGACGTTCCCGAAGGAAGCGGCCGAGCTCCTCTACCAGCTCAAGAACGACGACGTCATTGGCCGGATGACCGCGGCCGGTGAACTCGCGGGCGCTCCGGACAAACCCGGCGTTGTCACAGGGCTTTCGTGGAGCGTCCGGAGCGATCCCTTCTGGGCGGTCCGGCGGGCCGCCGTCGAAGCTCTGAGCCGAGCCCCTCGGCCCGCGGCCGAAGGCGTGCTCAAGCAGGCCTGCCGGGACTCCCATTCCTCGGTCCGGGCCGCCGCCGTCCAAGCCCTCGGCGCCCTCAAGGACAAGGGTCTGGCCGCGTTCTTCAAGGACCTCTTCGGGAAGGATAAAAGCGTCCGCGTCCGGGCCGAAGCCCTAAAGGCGCTGGGCCTGACCGGGGACGCCTCGCTCGCGCAGTTCCTCCACGAGTCCGCGGCCATCCCGTCCCATCAGAACATGATCCGGCGGGCGGCCGAGGAGGCCCTCAAGCAGCTTGAAAAATAGGGCTTATGAAAAAAACGAAGTGCCTATTCTTGATCCTGTCCTTGGTCCCCTTCCTTATCTCCTGCAACGGGAAGCCCCCATCCCGGCCCGGGGATCGGGCCGGGAGTGAATGGGCCGCCATGAAGGCCCGGCTTGCCAGGGGCTGGAACACCTGGGATACCCGGAGCGTTCTGACGCACGTTCTCTTGCCCGAAGGTTTTTCGATCAGCCTCAAACTGGTCAACGGTCAGTCGGGCGATACGCTGGACGAGGCCCTGCCGGCCAGGGGCGATGACGGCGCCAAAGAACGCGTCATTCCCGGGCCCCATGCCTGGGACGGCTCCTATACCGAGGTGACGGTCGAATGGCAGGGGCTCCGCGTCGCGGTCCGGAGCGCGGCCGTCGACGAAGGGTTCTTCTTGCAGATAAATCCCCTCCGGGGATCGCCCGGCGATGCCATTTTGGCGGACCCGCAAATGCTCTGGGGCAGGCCCGGGGAGATCAAGATCGAAGGCGACACGATCCGGGCCGAGACCCCCTCCGGCCCGACGGAGCTGACCGTCGCCGCGGGTCAACGCCTCGCGGCCGAAGGGAAGTGGCAGTTCTCGTTGGCCGGTCCCATCGCGATCACGACCGATCCCTCCAAGACCGCGCAGGAGATCGGGGAGATCATCGACAGGGCCGCGGCTCGATGGGCCGCCGGCAGATCCAGGTATCCCGAGGCGCCGGACGCTTACGAGGCCCTGCGAACGGTGCTGGCCTGGAACACGATCTACGATCCCGGCAACGACAGGGTCATTTCACCGGTCAGCCGCGCCTGGAGCGCCGGGGGGTGGGTCTTGTTCGAGTGGGACACCTATTTCGCGGCCTACATGCTCTCGCTGGACTGCAAGGAGCTGGCCTACGCCAATGCGATCGCCATCACCGACGAGATCACGGACCGAGGGTTTGTGCCGAATAATTCCCAACCGGGAATAAAGAGCCTGGACCGCTCCGAGCCGCCCGTGGGCGCTTTTGTGGTCAAGGAGATCTACAAAAGATATCAAGACAAGTGGTTCCTCAACGAGGTCTTCGACAAATTGCTGAGATGGAACCGATGGTGGGCCGCCAACCGCGAGATCGACGGCTATCTCTCCTATGGCTCCGATCCTTACGATCATGGACTTCCCTATCACCGGTCCTACAGGGGCATCGGGAACCTCAAGGGGGCCAAGTGGGAGTCGGGCCTGGACAATTCCCCGATGTACGACGAGGTTGTCTACGACAGGATCAGCCATCAGATGCTGCTGGCCGATGTCGGCCTCATGAGCCTCTACATCACCGATTGCCGGAGCCTTTCCGAGATCGCTGCGGTCCTGGGACGAACGGAGGTGGAACAGGAGCTGGATGAAAGGGCCGCGAAGTATGCCGTGATGCTTGAAACCCTCTGGGATGCGGGATCCGGCCTGTACCTGAACAGGGACCTCCTGACGGGGGAATTCAGTCCCAGGCTCTCCCCGACCCTTTTCTACCCCCTGCTGGCCAAGGTCCCGGATCAGAAGCAGGCCGAGCGGATGATGAAAGAGCACTTCTACGATCCTCGGGAATTCTGGGGCGAGTTCATCATGCCGTCCATCGCCCGGAACGATCCGGCCTTCAAGGACAATCATTATTGGCGAGGGAGAATTTGGGCGCCGATGAATTTCCTTGTCTACTTGGGCCTTAGGAATTACGATCTGCCCGAGGCCCGGAAAGACATGGCTGAGAAATCCGAAAACCTGCTCTTAAGATCCTGGCTCGGCGAACGCCATGTCTATGAGAACTACAATGCCGAAACCGGGCGGGGAGACGATGCCGGGAGCTGGAGCGACGAGTTCTACCATTGGGGAGCCCTGCTGGGTTTCATCAGCCTGATGGAGAAGGGTTACGCGCCCTCTCCGGAAGTTCCGCTGAAGGAGGACCGAAGATGAACGTCCGAAAGAACGCCGTCGGGATCCTGATCCTCACGATCGTGATGATCCCTCTCCCCAGCGCCTTCGGCCAGCCCAAGCCCGAGGTCGTGAAGTTCGAGCCGTTCACCTGGAGCTCGGAGCCGCCGGCCGATTGTCCCTTCGAGCGGTCCCGGGAGCTGACAGGGATCCGTTTCCTGGGCCTCAAGAGCGGCTTCCGCTACGGAGACACCTGGTACCCGTCCTGGGCCGCGGACGACAAGCTGTATTCGCCCTGGACGGACGGCTCTTGCTGGCGGTTGGACGGCTCCAGGGAAGGGTGCCAGTCCGGGGAAAACGGCGGCAATGCCGCCCGCACCGGCCAGGCCGTCCTCGAGGGGAACGACCCCCTGGAGCTCAAGGTCTACAGCCTGGGCCTGCACGTCTCCCCGGCCGCCCCCTATCACGGCCGCTATCCCTGCGGCAGCCTGGTCTACAAGGGGACCTGGTACTACGGGACCTACTGCCTGGACCCGAACGGCTGGACGCCCTACGGGCCCCTGACCGTGAACTGGCCCTGGCTGGGTCCCTTCGTCGGGTTCCGCATCTCGACGGACCTCGGCCGGTCCTGGAAAGAGACCCCGCACACTCCCGCGAAACCGCTCTTCGGGGAGACCGGCATCAACGGCTACCCGGTCAAGATCGGCTCGCCCCATTTCGTCGATTTCGGGAAGGACATGCAGCACTCCCCCGACGGCAAGGCCTACCTCGTCGCCCACGGCGCCGCTCCCTCGGACCCGAAGTGGCGGTTCTGGAACGCCAGCTGGATCACCGGCGACCAGGTCTACCTCATCCGCGTGACGCCGTCGCCCGAGACCATTAACGACGCCTCGCAATACGAGTTCTACGCCGGCCGCGACGCCCAGGGGAAGCCCGTGTGGACGGCCGATTTCGCCAAGATCGAGCCGCTCCTCGAGTGGAACAACGCCATGGGCTGCGTCACGGTGACCTACGACGCGCCGCTCAAGAAGTACCTGATGTTCGTCACCGACGGCGGGAACACCTGCGCCCGCATGAACACCTACCTCCTCGAGTCGGACGCCCTCACGGGGCCCTGGCGGCTCGTGGCCTACATGAAGGACTTCGGCGAGCAGGCCTATTTCGTCAACGTCCCTTCCAAGTTCATCAGCCCGGACGGCCGGACGATGTGGCTGCTCTACTCGGCCAACTTCGCCGACGACTGGAACGGCGAGAAGCTGGCCATCCATCCGCCCGGCGGGCACTACGGCCTGGTGCTCCAGAAGATCGAGCTCCTCGGACCGCGCCGTTAACCGCCGCGGCCAAGGACGGGCCGAACGGGGCCCCGTCCTCGCATCGGCCGGCTGAAGCCCTGGCGGCGGTAGCTGTCCAACAGGACCGATAGCGCCGCCGCGATCGGCAGATTCCCGGCAGCGAGATCTCGCGTCTCTCCCGGGTCCGCGCCCAGATCGTAGAGCTGGCCTTTCTCCCCCTCTCGATCCGAGGCGATATATTTCCATTGTCCCTGCCGGATCGCCAGGCCGCCGCTCCCCGCCTGGAAGACGAGGGCTTCATGAAGCGGCCTTCCCCGGGACTTGCCCAGGAGCGCCGGAAGGACGCTCCAGCTGTCCTCGGCGGCGCCGTCCGGAAGCGGCGCGCCGACCAGGTCGGCCAACGTCGCGCACATGTCGCCCAGGCTGACGAGCTCTCCGGAGACCGCTCCCGGCTTGACCTTCCCCGGCCAGCGGACGATGAACGGCACCCGGTGGCCGCCTTCCCAGATATCGCCCTTGTAGCCGCGGAAGTCCATCGCGGATCTATGCCCGTTCGCGCCTTTCTGGCCCCCGTTGTCGCTCGTAACGATGAGGAGCGTATCGTCGCGGATCCCGCGTTTCTTGAGGTGGGCATCGACCTCCCCGACCACCCAATCGAACAAGGCGACGAGGTCCCCGCGCGGGCCTTCCTCGCTCTTGCCTTTCATGAATTCCGGCACGAGCCACGGGACATGGGGGGAATTGGGAGAGACGACGAGAAAGAAGGGGTCGTCCGGTCTTCGCCCGAGATGGCGGTCGATGGCCTCCTTGGCCTTGCCGGCAAGGATGACATCGATGTCTTCCTCCGACCAATCGTCGGCCATCGGTCCCGGCAGGAATCCCGGGAGTCCGCGCCATTCCTCCCTGCTCATTCGGGTCGGCACCGCGACCAACCGGTCGTCTTCGATGAAGACGTACGGCGGATCGTTGCTGGGGCAGCCGGCGTTCCCGTAGAAATGATCGAATCCGAGACGGGTGGGCCCGCCGCCGACCGGTTGGCTGAAATCGATGCCCCACTGAAGCGTCTCGTCCGTTTGGAAGACTTTGTCCTGGCTATAGTAATGCTCGGCCTTGCTTCCGTCTTTGGTCTTCCATTCGAGCCCGAGATGCCATTTCCCGATGTACGCCGTCCCGTAGCCGCGGCTCCGGAGAAGCGAAGCGACGGTCAGGCGCGAGGGTTCGATCAGGGGAGGCCAGTACGGCATCAAGACCCCTTTTTTGAGCCGGGTCCGCCACGGATATCGCCCCGTGAGGAGGCTGTAGCGCGTCGGCGTGCACATCGACGCGGGGCAGTGAGCATCCGTGAACCTCGTGCCCTCGGCCGAGATCCTGTCCATGTGGGGCGTCGGGATCAAGGATCCGGGATTATAGCATCCGGGATCCCCGAACCCCATGTCGTCGGCCATGATGATGACGATATGAGGCGGCTTTTCCGGCGGGGCGAGATCCCCCCTGATCGGCATCACGCGAGGCAAGGCCAGGGCGGGCGCGCCGAGGCCGAGAGACTTCAAAAAATCGCGTCGATCCATAGGCGCCTCCTTCCGTGATCGGCGGTGCGAAGGACCTCAGTGGCCGAGGCCGAAGACATAGTAGCAGTCCTTGCGCCGGTATCCGTCGGGAAAAGGGCGTAGCCCCTTGGCCTCGAGTTCCGCGAGGGTCGTCGGCCACTTGGGGGCGGCGAGGGAGGGGGTCTCCGCGGCCAGCAGCTTAGGTCCGAAGCCGAGCACGAAAGGCTCGCCAGGCCGGGGGCCTTCGGGCAGCCGCGTGAAGCGACGGTCCTCGGCGTAAACGCCCCCCCAATACACGAACTCCACGTCGGTCACGGGTTTCGATGTCGCGTACCAGCCGTCCTCGGCCGTGAGGGGCAGCGAAGCTCCCGCGGGGTCGACCGCGGCGATCTTGTCCGCCCAGTTCGGTTTGCGTATCCGGATGATGGCCGCGGGCCGGCCGGCCAGGGAAACGCGCTGGCGCAACACCTCGCCGGCCCTCCGGCCGGGCCGCAGGACCGAAGCCGTCGTGCCGGCGCCGTCCTTGGCGGTGAAGTCCAGGGCGAAGGGACATGTCAGCGTCCCGTCTCCTCCCGCCAGCAGGTGCTCGCGCAGGTTGATGAAACCCAGTTCGCCGTGGTAGGTGCAGCACCAGGTGGATTCCTCGATCTCTCGTCCGAATCCGTAGACGCCTTGCTCGTCGCACATCATTTGGCGGTGTCCGAAGCCGCCCTTGACGGCCTGGTTCTGCAGGAAATGGTTGTGCAGCGTGCGCTCGGCCATGGCCAAGTAGCGGGCCTTGCCGGTGACGCGCCCGAGCGCGAGATTGAGGCGCAGCCAGTCGACGATGGCGCAGCCCTCGTCGCGGGCGAACCGCACCTGGGCCTTCTCGAGGATGCCCCCGGCCGGGTTGATGTAGCCGCCCTGCACGAGCTCCTCCCATCGCTTCTCGACCCGGGCCAGGTAATCGGGTTCTTGGGTCGCCTCGTAGAGCAACAGCAGCGACACCTGGTTGCAGAGCATGCCGTGCGCGTGGTCGACGGGCAGGCGGTCGAACCGGCGGTAGAATTCGGCGATGGCTATGGCGGCCTCGAGGTACTTCCGCTCGCCGCTGAGACGGCTGAGCTTCACCAGGCCCTCCATCGCGGGAAACCAGCACGTGACGTAACCTGCGGCGTAGGAGCCGGCGGCCGCGTACTCGGCCAGACGGTCGGGATCGTTGAAACGGGGCAGGACCGCGATATAGAAGTCGCCGAGGCGGCGGGCGGCGCCGGCGATGGACGTGTCGCCGGGAAAGGCGCGGACGGCCTCGACGAGCCCGCAGAGCAGGCGGGCGTTGCCCCACAGGGCCGGCATCATGCGGCCCCAGCCGTCCATGCCGCCGTCGGCCCGGAAGTCGATCGGCCGCTCCCAGTCGATAGCGCCGGAGGCGCAGAAATAGCCGCCGGCCCGCTGCTCTTGGGAGACCGCCCGCAGCAGGCCTTTGAGGGCGGGATGGACGCTCTGGTCGCCCCGCGAATCCATGGCCATGATCTCGATGAAGCGTCCCGAGATGTCGCCGGAATAGTTCTTGAACGGCCGGTGCCCGGGGTGGTCCCACTCGTCGTCGAACTCCGAGACTCTTTCCCCGGTCAGGTCGGCCCGCAGCCACGGCAGGGAGTCGAAGGGATCGCCGAGAAACCGCCGGGAGCAGGAGGCGGCGGCGCGCCCCACGTCGCCGCCGAGGACGACCCGCGGTCCTTCGGCGGCCGAGCACAGCGCGGACAGCAGGCAGAGGGCGGAGGCTGATATGGTACGTAACACGCGACTCGTCCTCCTTATTTTCACCCACGGGCGGCCCGGCGGATGGTCACCGGGCCGATGAGGCCGGACGGGATCAAGTCCCGCGGCTTCAGGACCATGTTGGTCCGGGCGACGGGTTCTTGGTCCGGATGCAGCAGGTCTCCCACGAGCCGGTTGTTCCACAGGTTCGTGACCTTGACCTCGAGGCTGTTCCGGCCCGGCCGCAGAGCGCCCGTGACGTCCGCTTGATAGGGCTCCTTCCACAGGATCCCGATCTCCCGGCCGTTGAGCGTCACCTCCGCGACCTCCCGCAACGAGCCGAGGTCGAGGATCCAGCCTTCGTTCTCCCTGGAAAGCGGTCCGTCGATCTCGAATTCCGCGGCATAGCCCGCCGTCCCGGAAAAATAGCGGATGCCAGGGTCCTCGGACGCGGTCCAGTCGGCCAGTTCGGTCCAGGTCACCGTTTCCGGCGCGCCCAGGCCCGGCGGGAAGCGGAGCGTCCAGGGGCCGGCGATCGTGACCGCCGGCCGGTCCTCCGCCTTCGGAGGGGCGGGGGACCGCAAGGCCGCCGGCGTCGGCGTCCGGCGAAAGACGACAAAAACGGAGCCGTAGGCCGGGAGCTCCAACGTCAACCGGCAACCGCCCTCGACCCGGGCGAACGAACGGCAAGGCACGATCCGGCCCGTGTCGGGATACCAGAGCTCGGGCGTCCCGTCCGCCCCCGCGCGGAAGACCGCTTCGAAGTTTTCCGCGGCCTTGGCGCTGTTGGAGACGAAGTAGAGGTCGTCTTGTCCGGCGGATCGATGGATGAAATCGATGTGCTGATCGGCGTTGGCGACGCCGAGCGGCCGGAAGTCGGGCCCCAATCCCCGGTCGCGCAGGAGGTCGTTCAGAGGGATGCCCCAGACGACACGGCCTTTTCCGTAAGGCCGTTCCCTGACCGTCGCGCCGTCGCAGGGCCCCCAGATCCCGTCGGCCAGGGCCTTGACATCGTCGTCGCAGGCGGGGTACCCGGCCAAGCCGGGGGCCCGAACGGGCTTGCGGCCGACGACCGTCGCCCCGGCCCGAACGAGCTCGCCGAGCTTTCGCAGAACCTCGAGAGGCATGTCCTCCCGGTCCGGAAGGACGAGCAGGGCGTAGCTCAGCCCGTCCGGAAGGACGATCCGCCCGTCCGCGACCCGCATCCTCTCCAGGATCACTTCGGAATTGACGTAGTCGTAGTCGTAGCCCCGGTCGAGCGAGGAGGTCTGAACGGGCCTCGGCTGGCCGCAGTGCAGGCAGGCCGTATCCGGATAAATGGGTTCGATGTCGGGATCGATCCGCCGCGCGGGCACGAGGTTGGGCGCCTGGTCGCCGTAATAGAAGGCGACATCGGCCACGAAGAGGCCCTGCTGGAGAAGGTGATCGCAGCGGGACATGTACTCGATCAGGGGGCCGGCCTGGTCCCACCAGGTGGCGTTGACATTGAAGTGCTCGCCGGCGTGATAGACGAAGCCGGGCCGGCCCGCGGCCGGCGGATTGTGGGTGAAGGTGTGGAACGTGGGATGGTTCAGCCCGGCGCACAGGGCGATGTCGAACCGCCGCTTGTACTCCGCGGGCCCCTCCTGCCAGTTCCGCCAGCCGGTCAGTGTCTCGGCGTCGACGATGCGCCGGCCGTAGATGTGCGCGGCGCTGGCGGCCTCCTTGACCACCCAGAACCGTTGGTGGTTCCAGAACTCCCCCATGGGGATGTCGGCCGAGCCCAGTGCTTTCAAGGCGTCCACCCGGGCATACCCGCCGTGCCCCGCTTCGGCCAGGAGGCGCACCCCCCGCGGGTTCAGCAGGTCCCGGACCGTCCGGAAATGGTTCTCGATGATCAGGTCGCTGACCGTCTTGCGGTAATCGTAGAGGAAGCGCCCGGCGATCGCGGCGTCCAGGGCGGCCGGTTCGAAGAGCGCGGGCAGGTAGGGCACGGGGTCGTAGCCGTGGCGCGCCCGGAACTCGTCGATGAAGCCGTCCGTCCAGTCGACCGCTTCGCGGACCTCGTAGCTGTCGAGCATGAAGGTCTTCAGCGCGTCGAGGCTCTTGCGCACGCTCAGGATCCGGTCGAGGATATAGGTCATATCGACCGCGGCGGCCTCGCGGCTCAGATGGTCGATGATCAGGCCGTCGGAGTTCGGGCTCGGGCATTCGAGGGTCTGCCCCGTGTTGCTGGCGACGAAGCGCATGATGCGCGACGCCCCGGCGGGGGCCTCCCATTCCAAGCGCCCCTGGGAGTCCATGAGCCCCGAGATGTTGACGGCGTCGCCGCCCGCGGGGACCGCCAACACTGCAACGTCCTTCCAATAGGCGGTCGCGCCGTCCGGGAGAGTGAGAGTCGTCCGGACGCGGCCGGGTCCCTGAACCTCGACCTGACGGCAGAGCAGCTGCCGGCTGGCGTTCTCGGGCTTGATCCACGCTCCCCCCGCGTTCCAGCTGCTCGAGGCGAACAGGCCCAGCTCGAGGCCGAGGCGGCCGGCCACGTCGATCACGTGAGAGATACTGGCTACGGACTCCGGGCCCAGGAAAGCGGGGCCGGCCGGGATGATCTTCTTCGGATCGGCGAGGCTGCCTACGTCCCAGATGACGGCCCCGCCGAATCCTTTGGCCTTCAGCTCCTCCAGTTCGCGGGCCAGCTCGTCGCGGTCGACGTAGCCATTGAGCCAGGGCCAGAGGACGCCCGGCCGGGCCTCAAGAGGGGGGGCAAAGAAGTCTTTCTCGGAGAGCGCGGTCCGGGCCGATCCCGGCCGGGATCCGGTCGAGGCCTTGGGCCCGCAGGCCCCGAGGACCAAGATGACCGTACCGAGAAGAGCAAAGACCGGCCTTCGATGTGCGTTCATGATCGCATCCTTGGAACTGATGGCATGGATCCTCAATCCAAAGGCGGCAGTTCGATGCCCATTCGCCGGGCATCGGCGTTCACGACGTCCATCAGGGCCGTGAGCCGCTCGTCCGGCAGAGGTTCCACGGCGTGGGTGCTGAGGATCCTGGCGACTTCCTGGCGCGCCCGGTCCCAAGCGCTCTTTTTGCCGCTAAGGACCCAGTTCTCATAGGCCTCGCGGTCGACCACGGGACCGGCCGGGTGGGCCTCCTGACGGAACCACCGCAGCGTTTCCGCCGAGGTCAGGAAATGGTCACCCGCGTAGATGTCGCCGATAAGATCGCCGGCCAACCGGTCGCCCCGGGCCTCGATGCCCCTGACCATGCGCAGGGCCATGCCGCAGATCTCGTTATCGAACACCAGCTTTTCCAGGCTCTGACAGCTCTCGAAATCCAGCATGCCCGGGCCGGAGATGATGTTCGCCCCGGCGAGGGCCGCGACGAGCGCCCCCATGCCCGTCTCAAAACCCGCCTGACCGTCGACGATCTTGGCGTCGGAAAGGCCCATGTAGGAATGGGTCGGCAGCCCCAGATGCTTTCCGACCTGGATATGGCCGGCGTTGATCATCATGGTCTCTACGGCGCCCATGGGCGGCGTTCCCGTCCTCATATCGAACGCCGCGGGAGACCCGCCGAAGATGATGGGCGCCCCCGGACACGCCAATTGGTGGATGACGATGCCGCTCAGGTTCTCGGCCGTCAGCTGCACCAGCGCTCCGGACAGAGTGACCGGAGCCGTGGCCCCCGTCAGGGGCATCGAGATCAGGGCTGCGGGAACTCCCGCCCGGGAGGCGTCGATGAGGTTCTGACAGGTCAGGTTGCTCCATTTCAAAGGCGGCGAGGGACAGCAATCGAAGACCGCCAGGGGCTTCTCCCGGAGCGCCCGCTCGCTCCCCCGGACGGCCACCAGCATGTCTTTCATGATCTCGAAGCTCTCCACGGCGAAGGTGCCCGTGATGATCGGCTTCTTGCAGAACCTCAGCCCGATATAAAGCCGATATCGGTCCTGCATGGCCTCGGGCACGTCCATGGAGATCATTTCCGTGCTCTGCGCGGCGATGTTCGAAAGAGCGTCGGTCAGGACCGCGAAACGGACGAGGTCCCTGGTCACCGGCTTCCGTTCTTCCAAGGTCGCCGGATCCAGGATCTTCAGGGCTCCCGAGCCCGGATCGAAGTGGACCGCGTCCCCTTCCAGGGCCATCGCGAGAGCGCCGCCGCGGTCGTACATGTTGATCGCCCGAGGCACGGTCTTGAGCGACGCTTCGACAAGGCCCGGCTTGAACGAGACGATCCGCCCCCGGCAGGAACATCCCGCGTCCGCCAGGAGGCGCATCGCTTCGTCGTTCTCGATGAGGACGCCCGTCTTATCCATGACGTCCACGGCTTCCGACACGATCCGATCGAGGAACGGTCGGGACAGCAGGTCGAGCTTGGGTCTCTTCGTCTCCAGCATCTTCTCCCCCTTTGATCCGATCGATCACTCGCCACCGGGCCTCTCCGGCGGCCCGGCGCGGAGCGTCATGGGGACGAACACCGGTTTCGGCGTTACGAGGCGAAGCTCGGCCCGGGCCCCGTCCGCCCCGTCGCCGAACATCATGACCCGGAACTCGACGGTCCGGCCCTTCCAGGCCCGCTCGATCGGGAGCCGGAAGGTCAGGCCGGCGAGCTTCGGCGCCCCCGAGTTCCATTCGTAGTTGTGATAGGGATAGCTGGGAGCCCGGTGCTGCGGGACGACGGCCCGACCGTCGACCAGGGCCACGACGTAGATGCCGTCGACAGGATCGAAATTCGCCGGGCCGGCCGTGACGGCGACAGCGTACTCGCGGCCGGGAGCGTCCCCGGCCGGGACATGGACGGCGCTCAACACGCGGCGGGGCGCGGGCGTCTCGCCCAAGAAGTTCGTCGCCCGCCAGCCCCTCCGGTCCAGGGGCCGGCCCGCACCGTCGTATCCCAGGATCTCCGAGACGCCGAAGTCGCGGCCCCGGATCCGGATGTAGCGCCAAGGACCCTTGGCGAGCGGGATGCCGATCACGACGGGCTTCTTGTCGCCCGCGTCGACATCGAAGATCTTGATCGTTTTGCCGCGCCGCCTGAGCGGGTCCGTGGCCGGGATGCTCTCGGCCGCGGCCAGGCTCGATCCTTCCGTCCGCGTCCAGGTCCTCAGGTCGGAGGACGTCTCGACGGCCTCGAGGAAGGCCGTGTCCGTCCGGCGGACGACGCACAATTCGAGCTTCGCCAGATCGGTCGGCCGCCCGAGGTCGATGCGCCAGAGGGACGTCTCGCTCCGATAGGCGGCCGGGCTGCCCGTGAACGGGCTGCGGCGCGGGAACCCGTCGCTCCAGCGCGTCCCGGGATCGCCGTCGAAGGCGCTGAGAAAGGTCCCCTCGGCGGCCACGACCTTGTCCCACATGTAGGCCCGGCAGGCCTCGATCTCGGCCCATTTCGACGGCTCCCGCTTCAAACGGACCATTTCCCGGATCTCGAGCGCGTCGTCATCGATCCCGAACTTGGCCAGCTCCGCCAGACGTTGACCGTCCGCGGCCGCGGCGGGATCGTCCCTGAGATCGGCCAGCCGGGCGAAGGACGGTCCTGCCGCCGGGGTGCCGGGGAAGGTGATCGGCCAGGGCTTGTCCCCGGTCGGAACGGGCCGGCCGGAGCCCGTCCGCACGGTGCGATCCCCGAGATCGAGGAACGTGACATCGACCGTCCGTCCCGGCGTTCCAAGGAGCGTGATGTCGAAGCTTCGGGGGTCGGGCCCGGGCACGATCTCGTAGGGGACGCCGGCGATAATCGGCTCGGCGGGCGGCACCGCGTCGATCTGGATGAGCCGGAGGCTGAAGGGGTCGAGCTCGACCTGGAGTGTTCCGCCGGCAACGGCACCCTCGCCCGCCCTCTTCATCAGCATCTCCCAGGGATGGCGCTGCCGGACGGTCAGGGGCGTGCCGGGCGCGGCCGCGAGGCCGATCGAGGCGTCGAGACGGACCGTCTTGACCGCAGGCTCCCAGGTCATGTTGCGCACGAGCACAAGGGACGACGAGCCATCGGCGTGGGCGATGTCCCCGCCCGGCAGCGGATAGGCCCTCTTCAGCAGGGGCTCGAGCCGCTTGTGGAGCTGGATCAGGCGGGCCAGGCGCGGATAGTCCTCGTCGCCGAGGAAGAAGAACGTCCCGTACATCTCGGGCGAGAGCACCGAGGCGCGGCCGAAGGCCTGGGCCACCAGATCGTCCTCCCACTTCTCGAGACAGCTGTTGAAGCAGATGCCGTGGTCCTCGAACTGCCGGAAGGGCGTCCCGAAGAACTCCGACGAGAGCTCGCGGCCGATGGAACAGTCCCGGTTGTAAAGGCTGGCCGTCTCGTTGCTGATGTGGACGTCGATGTAGGTCTCCTCGCCGCGCCAGAGCAGACAGTCCGTGATGGTCAGCATGTAGGGCGAGTTGTTGATGCGGTGATTGATGGCGATGAAGCCCGGGTCGATGCGTCGCGCTTCGGACAGGGCATCGGCCAAGCTCTGGTATTTCTTCTCCAGGATGTACTTATCCGGGTGGTCGAGCTCCGAGACGACGGTGTCCATCTTGAACAGGCCGACGTTGAAGTCCTTGACCCAGGACCGGAGCTGTTCCTTTCGGACGGCCCTCTCCTCGGGTTTCTCGCCGAAGCCGTCCGGACCGAGCCAGAGCCCGAGGCGCATGCCGAGCGCCTTTGAGCCTTCGGCCAGGGGCTTCAGGCCGGCCGGGAACCGCGACAGGAAGTTGGACTTGAATTGGGGATAATACGTTCCTTGCGACTCGACCAGGCCGGCGTCGGAATTGTAGATGTCGAACTGGAGGCCGTAAAGCTCCTTGAGCCGCCGCAGGGCCGCGAAGTTGGCCAGCACTTCGGACTCCCGCGGTCCGGAGTTGTCGTGACAGAGCCAGTCGAAATAGAACGTGGCGAAGTCCACGCGGTTCGCCCGGATGTCTTGGATGTAGCGGCCGAAGGCCGCCTCGATCTTCCCGGCCTTGGAAACGCCGAAGCCGCTGGTCTTGCTCGTCCAGGTCCCGCCGGGCGGCACCTCCGCCGCGGGAAAATGGCCGAGAGCGAATCGCCCGTCGCGCAGGCCCGCTTCGGCGATCGGCCACTCCAGGCCCCAAAAGACCTGCCCGTCCAGGAAGACGGGGTTGTCCGCCTTTTCGGGCAGGGGCATGTTCTCGATCCGAAAAGCGTCGACGGTGGCGTCCCGGACGACGACAGGGACGGTCCGGCCGTTGATCACCCGGAGGATCTTACGGGCATACCAGCTCCGCGACGTGAGGCGGTACTCCACTTCGACGGACAGCCCCGCGAGATCCCTTTGCCCCTCGAAGCGGATCCGCAGGAGGTCCGGCGAGGGTCTCACGACCGAGGAACGGGCGAAATCGCTCAAGACGGCGGGAAACGTCCGGCCCCCGATCTCAAAAAGGAACTCGAAGGGGGCAGCCAGGACATCATAGGACTTGCCGCTGAGCTTGTTGGTGAGCCGGAAGCGGTCCGGCCCGGTCAATGTCAGGTTCAGCGCACCGTTCTCTAAAGAAAAGCCCGCGCCGGCCGGAGCGGTCTGAGGTCGACCGGCCCCCGCGGCCGCGCACAAGATGGCCACGACCGTCACGGACAGGGCGTGAAGTCTCATCGGCACTCCCTAACTGGCGAGGCTGGGCCGCGGTCCGAGGATGAACGTCCAACGGGGCTGATGCGGCCGTCGGACGTAGCTCCGCGCGAATTCATTTCTTGCCTTAATTAAGATACAATTTTAAAATAGATTTCCGGGAAATTCCACAAGGGAATTTCCAAGCGGCCGAGGAGGCCGGCAGGTGACGACGAACACAACAAAGCGGTCTTAATGGCCCTTTGAACAGGACGCAGGGATTCGACATGAGCGCTCCGCCCCTCGTCGGCCGCAGGGCCAACCGGCTCGCCGGCTACGTCTGTTCCCGCAAAGGGGCCTGGCCGGAGCTGCCCGCCGAGCTGGCCGCGTGGGACCGACCATGACCGGATCACGGAGGACCGACATGTCCAAGCTGAGCCGCCGGATCCGGTTGATCGTGCTCGCGGCCATCGCGCTCCAAAGCTGCGACAGGTCGTCCCACGCGCCGGCGTCGGGCGATCCCTCCTCGCGTTATTCTTCTCAGAACCTCCAGAGATCGGCCCGGGCCGAAGATCGGCTATCGCCCTCCGCGTTCGCCGATCCGCCGGTCGAAGCCCGGCCCGGGTGCTTCTGGGCTTGGCTCAACGGGTCGATCACCAGGGAGCAGATCACCCGCGACCTGGAGGCGATGGCCCGTGGCGGCCTGCGCGGCGGGGAGATCTGGGACGTGGCGGCGGCCGCCGACCCCGACGGACGCGTGCCTGCCGGTCCCGCGTTCCTCGGCCCGGAATCCGCGCGTCTGATCGCCCATGCGATCCGCGAAGCGGACCGGCTCGGGCTGAAGATCGGGCTCGTGGCTTCGAGCGGCTGGAACGCGGGCGGGAGCTGGATCCCTCCCGAACAGGCCGGGAAAGGCCTCTACCACTCCGCGACCACCGTTACGGGTCCAAAGCGATTCGAGGTGGGATTGCCCCTGCCCGCGTTGCCGGAGCAGTGTCCGCGAGATGAGCAAGGGCGGCCCCTCTTTCTGCAGGAAGTGGCGGTCCTGGCCGTGCCGCAGGACGGATCGACGACCATCGCCGGTGTGGACCGGGTCGTCGACCTCTCGGACCGGGTCGACGCCGGCGGCCGGCTGCGGTGGGACGTCCCCGCGGGGGAATGGACGATCCTCCGTTTCGTCTGCGCCAATCACGGGCAGCGGCTGATCGTGCCCAGTCCGAACTCGGGCGGCCTGATGATCGACTTCTTCGATCCCCGGGCCACCGAGTTCCATCTACGTCACATCGTCACCGCCATCCTGAAGGAGCTGGGCCGGGACTCGTTCGAGGGAACCGGCTTCCGAACGATGGAGTTCGACAGCATGGAGCTCGACGGGTTCACGCCCTGGAACGAATTCATGGCCGGCGAATTCGAGCGCCGGACAGGCTATTCCGCGGTCCGGTTCCTGCCGCTCCTCGCGGGCTGGAGGCTCGCCGATGAAGAGGCCCAGGAACGGTTCCTCTACGATTGGCGGAAGACGGTGAGCGACCGGCTGATCGAATCGCATTACCTGACCGGCCGGAAGTTCCTGAACGCTTATGGGGTGGATCTCATCGCCGAGGCCGGCGGGCCGGGGCCTCCGATCTGGGATTCCAATCCGGTGGACGGGATCACGGCGCTCGGGGCCGTCGATATCCCCCGCGGCGAGTTCTGGATCCGGCACCGGGGCATCTTCCTGGTCAAGGAGATCGCTTCGGCCGCGCACGTCTACGACAAGCGTTTGGTCGACGCGGAGTCCTTCACCACCTGGCGCCGCTGGGTCGACGGGCCCCTGAATCATAAGGAGATCGCCGACCGGGCGCTGTGCGAGGGCCTGAATTGTTTTTCCCTGCACACCTTGGCGAGTTCCCCGCCCGAGGCGGGACTTCCGGGCTGGGCCTATCACGCGGGCACGGATATCAATCCCTCGGCGACCTGGTGGCCGATGGCCCGCGGCCTGATGGATTACCTGGCGCGGTGTTCCTACGTGCTGCGTCAGGGCTGGTCCGTCGCCGACGTGTGCCATTTCTACGGCGATCAGGCGCCGAACTTCTATCCGCCTCTGTGCGACGTGCCCGAAAAACCGTTATTGGCGGGCCTCGATCCGTCGAACGACTATGACGTGTGTTCGTCGGAGGTGATCCTCCGGCGGATGCGGGTCGAAGAGGGGCGGATCGTGCTGCCGGACGGGACGAGCTATGCGGTCCTTACGCTTCCGGAGCAGGACCACGTCCCCTTGGAGGTCTTGAAGAAGATCCGGGCGCTGGTCGTCGACGGGGCCACGGTCATCGGGCACCGGAGGCCGACCCGCTCGCCTGGTCTTCTTGGCCGGGAAGTGAACGACCGGGAGGTCAAGCGATTGGCCGACGAGCTTTGGGGCGGAGGCGAGGCGCCGGACCGGCCGGACGGCTCGCGGGTCCGGATCCGGCCCGTCGGCCGGGGCCGCTTCATCGTCGCCAGCGAAAGAAGCGCGGCGCTCAGGGCCATCGGCGTCGATCCCGACCTTGAGATCGCCGGGCATCCCGAAGGGGACCTGGGCCCATTGGACTTCGTCCATAGGAGGACCGGGGATGCGGAGTTCTACTTCATCCGCAATAAGACGAAAGAGCCGCAGGGTCTGACCTGCCGGTTCAGAGTCGCCGCGGAGGCCAGAGGGCTGGCTCCGGAATTCTGGTGGCCCGATTCCGGACGACGGAGCGCGAGCCGGGGCTGGACGACGGTCGCCGAGGGCCGGACGGAGCTGCGCCTCGACCTGGCGCCCCTGGGATCGGTCTTCGTCGTGTTCAGGAGGGCCGAGGCGCCCGGCCGCCCGCTGCCGGACCCGCTGTCCCGCGACACGTTCCTGGCGTCGAACGATCCCGCGGCCCTGACCGTCGACGGGCCCTGGCAGGTCGAGTTCCCGGAAGGCTGGGGAGCGCCGCAAACGGCGACCTTCGGGCGGCTTCAGAGCTGGAGCGAGTCGAGCGACGCGGGGATCAGGGCCTTTTCGGGGATCGCAACCTATCGGACGACGTTCGAACTGCCGGCCACCTGGACCTCGCAGCGCCGGTTGTTCCTCCAGCTGGGCGACCTGGCCGAGATCGCCGATGTGACCGTCAACGGGAAGGACTTGGGCGTGGTCTGGTTGCCGCCTTATCGGGTCGAGATCTCCGGAGCCGTTCGGAGCGGACCGAACCGGCTGGAGATCCGGGTCGCCAATCTCTGGGCCAACCGGCTGAATGCCGATTCGTTGAGGCCCGAATCAGAACGCTTCACCCGAAGCAACCTCGATCGAATCCAGACAGACCCAACATCGGACAGCTCCTACGGCCGCGTCCCGCGAGGCAAGAAGCGTCCCGTTTACACGGAGATGCCGCCGCTGATGAGATCGGGCCTGTTCGGGCCGGTCCGGATCATCACGCCCCGGGACGCTTCGATCAAACCCTGAGGTCCCATGACGAAACGGACTGTCCACCCGGACCCGATCCTGAGCGGCTCGCGGAGGACCGACCCGCCCATGCTGACCCGCCGCGAGTTCCTCGGGGCCTCCGCCGCCGGCCTGGGCGCCCTGGCGTTCGGCCGGGGCTGCCGCACCGGCCGGGGGCCGGCCGCCCGTCCGAATTTCCTTTTCATACTGACCGACGATCAGCGGTTCGACACTCTCGGCTGCGCCGGCAACCCGATCATCCGGACGCCGAACATCGACCGGCTGGCCGGCGAAGGCATCCGGTTCGATCGCGCCTTCGCGACCACCCCGATCTGCGCCGCCAGCCGGGCCAGCATTTTGACCGGGACGTATGAACGGACGCACACCTACACTTTCACCAAGCCGCCGTTGTCCCCGGCCTTCGTCGACATCAGCTTCCCCGTCCGCCTCCGTCGGGCCGATTATCGGACGGGATTCGTCGGCAAGTTCGGCGTGGCGGTGGAGAAGGGCGTTCCCGCCGAGATGTTCGACTGTGCTTTTTTCGACAGCCTGCCCCACATCCAGACGGTCGAGGGGGTCGAACGCCACATGACCGAGGTCGAAGGCGACAAGGTCGTCGATTTCCTCCGCAGCGTCGAACGCGGGCGGCCCTTCTGCCTGTTCTGGTGCCCCTGGGCGCCCCACGCCGATGACGACAACCCCGGGCAGTATTTCTGGCCGCCGGCCGTGGACGGGCTCTACCGGGACGTCGCGATCCCGGTCCCCGAGATGGCGGCGCCGGAATATTACGACGCCCAGCCGGCCTTCCTCAGGAACACGATGAGCCGGACACGCTGGGGCTGGCGGTTCGACACGCCCGAGAAATACCAGTCCATGGTCAAGGGCTACTATCGGATGATCAGCGGCGTCGACAGGGTCCTCGGCCGGATCCGGGACGAGACCGTCCGTCTCGGCCTCGACGAAAACACCGTCATCGTCTTTGCCTCGGACAACGGCTATTTCCTGGGCGAGCGCGGCTACGCCGACAAATGGCTGATGTACGAGCCGTCGATCAGGGTCCCGCTCGTCGTGTTCGATCCGCGGGCGCCTCGCGAAAGCCGCGGACTGGTCAGGCGGGACCTTGTCCTGAACATCGACCTCGGGCCGACCCTGATGGACCTGGCCGGGGTCGCCGTCCCGCCCCAGGCCCAGGGCCGCAGCCTGAAACCCCTTCTCGGAAGGAGAACGCCGGCCTGGCGCTCGGAGATCTTCTGTGAAGAGCTCTGGGACCATCCGGAGATCCCGCGCAGTGAGTGCGTCCGGACCGCGCGCTGGAAGTACATCCAGTATCCCGGGCATCCGGAATACGTGGAGCTGTTCGATCTGGCGGCCGATCCGGACGAGAAAAGGAACCTGGCCGGATATCCCGCTCAGGCCCGCGTCCTGGCGGAAATGCGCCAGCGCTGCCGCCGCAGGATCCAACGGCTCCTCGACGACCAGGCCGAGTTCCGGTGACGGAACGGGCGCCCGGGCTTCTAGCCCTTGCCGTCAGCGCGGCCGGCCTCCCGGCGGCAGGTTCTCGTCGAGGAACCGGGTGAACAACGTATAAAGGTGGAGCGTCGTGCCCCGCCCTTCGGAAATGCCGTGCGACCGGTTCGGGTAGGCCATCATGGCGAAGGGCTTGTTGTGGGCGACGAGCTCGTCGACGAGCTTTTCGAATCCCTGGTAGTGGACGTTGTCGTCCCCGGTGCCGTGGACGATGAGCAGGCGGCCCTGGAGGTCCTTGGCGTAGGTTATGGGGGACCCTTTCTCATAGCCGTCGGCATTGTCGTCGGGCAGGCCCATGTAGCGCTCCTGATAGATGGTGTCGTAGAGGCGCTGGTCCGGAACGGAGGCCACGGCGATCCCGGCCTTGTAGAGATCCGGATAGCGGAACATGGCGTTCAGGGTCATCGAGCCCCCGCCGCTCCAGCCCCAGACGCCGACGCGCTCGGCGTCGGCGTACGGCCACGCGGCCAGGGCCGCCCTGACGGCCGCGGCCTGGTCCCTGGAGGCCAGGATGCCGATCTGGCGGTAGATGCTCTTGCGCCAGGCCCGGCCGCGGGGGGCCGGCGTCCCGTGGTTGTCGAAACTGGCGACGATGTAGCCCTGCTGGGCCAGCAGGAGATGCCAGAGATAGCCGCTGCCGCCCCAGTTGTCCTGGACGGTCTGGCCGGCCGGTTCGCCGTAGACGTAGACGAAGAGCGGGTATTTTTTGGCCGGGTCGAAATCGGGCGGCAGGATGCGCCAGCCGTCGATCTGGACCCCGTCTCCGATATCGAGTTTGAAGAACTCGGCCCGTTTCCTATACAGGGCGTCGACCTTGGCTTTGAGCGCGTCGTTGGCCGCCATCGTGCGAACGGCCCGGCCGTCGGGCAGCCGGACGAGCTCGGTCACGGGCGGCGTGTCCAGCTCGCCGAAGGTATGAAAGGCCCAGCGGGCCGAGGGAGAGATGTCGTAGCGATGGACGCCCGTCTGACCGGTCGGGCCGACGAGCACGGGGACGCTCTTGCCGTCCATGCGGACGCGGAAAAGGAGGCGCTTCGTAACGTCCGCCGGCGAGGCCGTGACGTACAGCCAGCCGCCGCGCTCGTCCACGGCGTTGACGCTGAGGACATCATAGTCGCCGGGCGTCAGCAGCTTGACCTCGCGGCCGTCGCGGGACACGCGGTAGGCGTGCTGCCACCCGTCCCGTTCGCTCAACCAGAGCAGGCTCCGACCGCCGTCGAGCCAGACGAAGTCCTCCATGATCTCGACCCAGGTCTCGCCCGTGTCCGTGAAGACGCTCCGGGCCTCGCCCGTGGCGGCGTCGCCGAGGAGGACCGTGAGCGTGTTCTGCAGGCGGTTGAGATGCTGGAGAATGACCTCGCGGGAATTCCCGGCCCACTCGAGCCGGGCGATATAGATGTTGCGCGGGTCGCCGGGGGTCCTGATCCAGACCGGAGCGCCGCCGGCGGCCGGCACGACCCCGACCCTGACGGCGCTGTTGACCTGCCCGGGCTTGGGGTGCTTGAAGGTCGTCACCTTGGGGTAGAGCGAGTCGGTGTTGTTGATCATGGTGAAGACCGGCACGCCGTGGGTGTCGAACTGCCAGAAGGCGATGGCCCGGCTGTCGGGGGACCAGCGGAACCCGTCCCGGATGGAGAACTCCTCCTCGTTGACCCAGTCCGAGGTCCCGTTGATGACGTCCTCGGCCCCGTCGAAGGTCAGCTGGATCGTCCGGCCGGCCGACAGTTCCTCCACATAGATATTGTTTTTAACGACATAGGCGGCCTTGAGGCCGTCCGGCGAGAGCTTGGCGAACATCAGGCTCGAGGGCTCGAAGCCGGTCCCGAGCTGCCGGAGGCGGCCCGACGCGAGCTCATAGGTCCAAAAATCGCCCCGGGTATTTTGACGCCAGACCCGCTGGGAGTTGGTGAAAACGATCAGGACCTTGCCGTCCGGCGACCAGGCGTAGTTCTCGATGGCCAGCGGCGCCGCCGCGCCGGGAGGAACGAGCTTGGCCGCCGAGACCAGGACCTCGCGCCGGCCGGTCTCGGCCCGGTAGAGGACGAGATCGCGCCCGCCCTTGGTCCCGGCGCTGGGTTCGAGCGTCGTGTAAGAGGCCCCGTCGCTCATCCAGCGGGCCGGTCCGAAGCGCTCGGGTGAGAACTCCCGGGAGGCGAAGATCCGGTCCAGGGTCAAACGGCCGGGTTCGGCGGCCTTGTCCTGGGCCGCTAGACCGGCGAAAACGCCCAGGACCGCGATGGTGACGATAAGAACGCCGAAGGGGGATCTTTTCATCATGGTCTCTTTCTCCTTGCTTGACCCAGAATGCCAGACCCGCATCCCGCACGCGAGAGCCGCGGGGCCGGCTCCCGAGCCGGCCGATCAGTCTTTGAAGACGGCCATCTCGGCGAGGCCCGCGTTGGCGGTCTCCGGCGACACGGCGTCGACCGCGAAGACGACCCAGGATACGGTCTTGGCCGGAAACACGATCTCCCGGGCCGACCGGGCGTCGTTCGGCAACTCGCCGACCCTGATCGCGGTCCCGTCGCTGAAGAGCAACACCCCCGAGCGGATGTGGTCCTTCGGGTTCGGCCGGTCGAAAAGCCAAACGCGGCGCGCCGTCTGAGGTGAATCCCAGCTCAGGCGGATCATGGCCGTCTGGCGCTCGCCTAGGCTCACCCATTCGTGCCGGTTGACGGCTTCGTCGGGATCAACGACTCCGTCGACGGCCCCCTCCCCGAAATACTCGATGAGTTCGGTGAAGGGCCGGTTCTTCTTGTGGACGGACGAGACGTTGACCCGGGCCCGGAGAGCCAGGTTGGCGTCGCCCTTGAGCCGGTCCTCCGGCGCCTTGGCCGCGTCCTCCGACAGAGCGGCCAAGCCCGCCGCGTCGAGCAGGCGGACCTCCTGGAGCGTCCAGGCGTAGCGGCTGCCCATGGGATCGGCGACGGTCCGGTTGCCGAAATAGCTCTTGTGGAAGTTGGCCGAATAGCTCAGCCAGGCGCTGCGGCCGTCCCCGCCGATGAACTTCGACGGGAAGGTCAGGAAATAGGCTTGGCGTCCGAACTTGGCCATGAAGGTGATCAGGCGGTACGGGCCGGTGATCTGGTCGGCCTCGAGGAGGTACGAGTTCATGTCCTCGACGCCGGGCCAGCCGTCCGTGACGCACATCAGGTACTTGCGGAGGGGCGCGTCGTAGGTGATGGTCGTGCACCCCATGCGGTTGTTCCAGGAAACCAGGGGCTTGATGGCCGCGAAGTCCTTCGTCCAGACGGGGCGGCCGTCCTCCCCGCGACCGGCGTAGAACTCGTAGCTGCGGACGTCATTGATCGTCTCGGGACTCGGCGTCACCCGGGCCAAATAGACGGCGTCGCCCGCGATCCAGCTGTTGCCGGCGACGCGCGGCGCCGGGTCGTCGTCGAGAGCGCCATGCCCGACGAGATACGCCTTCCCGTCGGGGGAATGTTCCATGTCCCGTCCGAAATCGACGAAATGGGGCGTGCCCAGCTTCACCTGCCGGCCGTCCTTGCCCGATTCGGGGAACAGGGGCTTCTCGGGTGAGAGCGGGCTCGGGACCCAGGTCTTCCCGTGATCCTTCGAGATGCGGAAGCCCGGCAGGGGGCCGCAAATGGCCCAGCTGTAGAGGTCCCGGTATTCGGGCTTGGACATGTCGAAATCCACGGCGTAGGTCCCGTAATACCAGATCCCGTCGTGCACGAGATTGGCGCTCGGATAGCGGCCGCCGTAGGGGGCGGGAGAAGCCGCTTCCGAGCCGAGGGACGTGACGGTCAAGTTCAGCGGGTCGTCCCCTTCGATCCGGGCGTTGCCGGTCCGCGCGTTCTTGCCGTTCGAGTGGACGCTCTCCTCGCCGATCTCGCCGTCCGTCCAGCCGCTGTACATGTTCCCGTCCGGGGCCCAGGACGGATACCATGTGTCGGCGTCGGTATAGGCGACGGTGTTGCGGGTGAAGGCCACGGCCACGATGTCCCGGGAACGCTCGAAGGGGCAATCGGGCGGCACTTCGGACGCCCAGACGCGGGCCGGCCAGGGCTGCGGCGCATAGGCGACCTTGCTCTCTTTGACGCCGGGGCCGCAAGACATGAGCGTCACGGCGAGCAGGCCCATGGTCACGACGATCGTCGATTTCTTCATGACGGCTCCTTCAGGTCTTCAGCTCGGGGAACCATTTCAGGATCAGCGCCCTCTCGTCCGGGGCGAGCGAATCGAAGGGGACGGGCTCGTCCTGGGGGCGCGTCCCCTTCTGGTTGATGCGGCCCATCAGGCTCCAGCTCCTGGTCATCTCCTGCGGCTCGCGGGCGGGCAGGTCGTAGCGGGTGAAATCGATGACCCGTTCCGGCCCCTTGTCCCGCCAGCTCCGCAGCAGGGCCAGGCGGAATTCCCGGCACATGAACCAGCGGATCTCCAGCGGGACTTCGGACCCGCCGACCCCCGTCCCCCTCTGGACGAAGCGGTACCGCAGGTTGTCGTTGTTCGGGTATTGGGCCCGATAAGCGTTCCCGAAATCGCCCAGGGTCAGGCATTCGGCCGAGGGCCAGCGCTCGCGGATGCGCTTGGTCCATCGCGTCAGGACCTCCAGGTGCCCGATCTGCGGGACGAGCGAGATCTCCCAGCAGTTCGTGACCCAGGCCCAGCCGTTGAGGGCGAAGCCCGTATCGAAGTGGGCCGCCGTGGTCTGGACGATCTGGGCCAGCCCGACCTCGGGTCCGAACCACTCGATCGTCTCGATGGGCCCGACCCCCATGCGGCTGCGCTGGGAGGCGGCCCAGCTCTGGCCCTGGCGCCGGGCGGCGAGGAAATCGCAGGTCCAGCCGTCCAGGTTGACGCAGTCGATGAAATCCTCGCGGCTCTGGGCCGGCTTGCAGAAGTGCTCGGTCGAAGGGTAGTAGGGATAGGAGATCGAGCCTTCGCCGTCCTGGTTGTCGATGGCGTACTGGCTCCAGATGTTCCCCTGGCAGACGCGGATCCCCTCCTTTTCGGCCAGATACTTCTGGTTGGCCGCGGCCAGGAAGCCGGCGATCACGCTCTTGGGCCGGAAGCCGCCGCCCACGATCTCGGAGACGCGGGCCAGGCCTTCGTGGAGGTCGCGGTCGACCTGGTCCCGCGTGTTGTAGGCGTTGGCAAAGTAGGCCCCGGGGATGAAGGTCACGTCGTCGCCGTATTCGCGATGGTAGGCCGCGACGAGCCGGCGGATCTCGCGGTAGTTCTCCCGCTCGTCGAAGAGCGCCCGCCAGCTGAAGGCCCAGGTCATCGGCGCGCCGGGCCAGCCGGCGGCCAGCGCGTCGCGGAGCGCCCGGACGTTCTCGGGCGTGTGCCGGTCGGCTTCGTCGAAGCCCTCGTTCTGCGTCCGCGTGACCTCGATCTGGTTTACGCGGATGACGGAATTGAAGGTCAGGATCCTTCTGCCGTCGAGGGGCTTCGCGGCGGCGCGGACGGGCCGGCCGTCCGGACGCGGAACCGGAACGGGGAGGGCCCCGGCGACGATCAGCCCGGCCCCGGCCTTTTTGATGAACTCGCGCCTGTCCATGGCTGTCAGCGTCCCGCGGGCGTCAACACATACATGGCGCCCGGCTCGGTCTTGAACTCGATGAGGCCCGGCTCCGGCCGGCGAACGGATACGGACCGGCCCCGGACGGACACCTTCAAGGGGGCTGCGGAACGCACCCGGCAGGGCCGGCCGAGCTTCGAATGGAGGGTCATCTCCATGATCCGCCGGTCCTTCCAGCGCAGGCCGACCTCGAAGCCGCCGCGGGCGACAAGGCCCTTGACCTCGCCGTCCTTCCAGGGGGACGGCAGGGCCGGCAGGAGCGCCAACTCGCCCTCATGGGATTGGAGCAGCATCTCGGCGACGGCCGCGGACATGCCGAACGAGCCATCGACCTGCATGGCCCGCGAGCAGATCGAGAACAGGCTCGTCGTCGTGTACTGGTGCATGGCGTAAGTGAAGTTCTCCAGGGCCTTGGCGCCGTCCCCGAGCCGGGCCCAGCAGGCGGCTTTCCAGGCCGAGGCCCAGCCATTGCCGGGCAGCCCGCGCTGCTCCAGGACGACCTTGGCTCCCTCGGCGAACTCCGGGGTCCGCCGCGCGGAGACCTGGCGGCCGGGGAAAAGGCCCCACAGCCCCGAGATATGGCGGTGGCTCTTCTCGGTCTCATCCCAGTCCTCGAGCCATTCCTGGAGATTGCCCTTCCGTCCGATCTGCATCGGCGCCAGTTTGGACTTGGCCGTCAGGACCTTGGTTTTGAAGTCCCGGTCGACCCCGAGGACGTCGGCGGCCTCGGCGACGGCGCCGAAGAGGTCGTTGAGGATGGCCATATCGATGGTCGAGCCGGCGCAGATCGAGGTCGTCGTCCGGAAGGTCGTGATCTCGTCGAAGAACCGCTCCTGGCCGGGGACGGCCGGGAAGTTCTCCGGCGAGGTCGATGGATTCGTCACCAGCCAGCCGTACCGCGGGTGTGGGACGAGGAAGTCCAGGAAGAACTCGGCGCTGCCCTTGAGGATGGGATAGGCATCTGCGAGGAACGCCCTGTCGCCGGTGAACAGGTAATGCTCCCAGAGGTGCGTCGCCAGCCAGGCCCCGCCCGTCGCGAATGTCCCCCAGCTCGGCCCGTCCATGGGCGCGGCGACCCGCCACAGGTCCGTGTTCTGATGGAAGACCCAGCCGCCGGCGGCGTAGTTCTCCCGGGCCACCTGGCTCCCCTGGTCCGTGAGCTCGCGGATCATGCGGAAGAGCGGTTCGGCGCACTCGGCCAGGTTGCCGACCTCGGCCGGCCAGTAGTTCATCTCCGTGTTGATGTTGGTCGTGTATTTCGAATCCCACATGGGATTCATGTCCTTGTTCCAGATCCCCTGGAGATTGGCCGGCTGGGTACCCGGCCGCGAAGAGGAGATGAGGAGGTAGCGGCCGAACTGGAAGATGAGCGCGCCGAGGGCGGGATCGTTCGCCCCGTCGAAGCCCTTGAGCCGTTCATCGGTCGGGAGCAGGGAATTCGGCGTCTCCGGCAGGGTCATGGTGACGCGGCGGGACAGGCGCCTGTGCTCGGCGAGGTGGGCGGCCTTGAGAGCTTCGAAGGACCTCCCGGCCGCGGGCGACAGGACCGCCTCGACGCGGGCCCTCGGATCGCCGCTCACGTCATTATAGCTGACGAAGTTCGTGGCCGCGGCGACGAGCAGCGTCACGGCGTCGGCGCCGGTCACGCTGAGCTCGTCCCAGTCCAGGCTCATCGACCCTCCCTCGGGCAGGGCCTTGAGCCGGCTCTCGTAGCGGAGCGCGCCCGTGACCCCCATGTAATCCGCCGACTTCCCGCGCACGACGAGGCCGTCGGGCGGCAGGCCGTCCATCCGGAAATAGTCGGTCGCGTAGTTGGAGTGGGCCTCGTTGCGCTCGCCTTGGAGTTGGGCCTTGAACGAGATCCGTCCCGGCCGGTCGGCCGTGAGCCGGACGACGACAACCTGGTCCACGGGGCTCGAGAAGACCTCGCGCGTGAAACGGACGCCCCCTTGGGAGTATTCCGTCCGGGCGACGGCGGCGTCCAGGTCGAGCTCGTGCCGGTAGTCCGTCACCGGCTCCTTCGACGGGAACCGGAGGACCAGCCGGCCGAGGGATTGGTATTTCATCTGCTCGACCGGGTAGCCCATCAGGTGCCGGCCGAAGAGGATGTGGGCCTTCTTGAGGTCGCCCTCGAAGACGAGCTTGCGGATCTCGGGCAAAGCTTTGGATCCGCCCTTGACGACCGTCGAATAGGGCCCGCCGGACCAGTAGGTCTCCTCGTTGAGCTGGATCTCCTCCTCGTCGGTCTTGCCGAAGACCATGGCCCCGAGCCGGCCGTTGCCGACGGGAAAGGCGTTCTCCCATTTGTCGGCGGGGTGGGCATACCACACCCGGGTCGCCGGTTCGGGCCCCGTCTTGGCCGTCCCCTGGGCCCGGGCCTCCGTCGCCAAGATCAAGACCGACGCCAGCGCGGCCGCCATCGTCGCCACACGTCTCGAAGCAATAGCCATCATCGTGGACTCCTCTCGCCAGCCCGAAACGGCGCCCCCGCCGGTGGCGGGGCGCCGTCCCGGCCCGCTTCACTCCATCTCGGTCTCGCCCACCGCCTCCCCACCGGCCGGGAAGGCCGGCACCGAGGGCGGGACCCGAAGGCGCCGGATCGGCGACTCCGATCGCGAGGGCCGCGGAGGCGGCCGTCAATGGCTCCGATCGAGGATGGCCTCGACGTCCGCCAGCGTGACCAGGCGCGGATGGTTCTTAAAATCGGGCAGGACCAGGGATTGACGGGCCAGGGCCTCGAGTCCGGCCTTGGGCACCCGCAGGTCCCGGAGCCGGATCCCCATACCGATCCTCTTGATGAACCGCTTGACGGCCTCGCTCGCCCCCTCGGCCGCGCGGACCCCCTTGACGCCCGAGAGGCGCGGATCGAGGATCCGCCCGACGGCGGCGAACTTCTCCGCCGCGGCCCGATACGTGTATTCGAGGATGGCCGGGTAGACGACGGCCAGGGCCTCTCCGTGAGCCACGTGGGGATAGAGGCCGCCGATGGCCATGCCGATCCCGTGCGGGAGCGTCACGCCGGAGTTGGCGATGCAGAGCCCGGCCAGGGTGTCGGCCCAGGCCATCCCCTCGCGGGCGTCCAGGTCCTTCCCCCTCTTGACGGCGGCGGGAAGATGGCGGGCGACGAGCCGGAGGGCCTCGAGGGCCATCATGTCCGTGTAGGGGGAGCCGCCGGGATTGATGTAGCTCTCGAAGGCGTGGGCAAAGACGTCGAAGCCCGTGGCGGCCGTGACCTTGGTCGGCAGCGTCAGCATGAGCTCCGGGTCGACCAGCGAAGCCCGGGGATAGAGGAGCGGATGGTAAAGGGCCGACTTGTTCTTCTCGGCCGGGTTGGTCACCACGGCCACCTGGGTCACATGGGACCCCGTCCCCGAGGTCGTCGTGACGGCTACGACGGGGAGGGTCTTGGCCGTGGGCTGGGCGCTCCGGAAGAACAGATAGTCCCAGGCGCCGCCCGGGTGCGTCGCCTCGACGGCGATGGCCTTGGCCGTATCCATGGTCGAACCCCCGCCGACCGCCACGATCACGTCGGCCCGGAAGGCGCGCGCGGCCCGGGCGCCCCGGGTCACAACGTCCGTCGTCGGGTTGGGGATGACGCCGCCGAAGCGGGTGACGGCCAGCCCGGCCTTGACCAGCAGGGACTTGGCCCGGCCGAACAGTCCGTGAAAGCACGGCTCCTCGGGGACGGTGACGAGCAGGGCCCGGCGCCCGTACCGGGCGGCGACGGCGCCCAGCTCGGCGAACCGGCCGCGGCCGAAACGGATCTCGGTGGGCTGGAAGTACTGGAACGGTTTCATGGCGGTGTGCTCCTGTCAGTTGGTATCGAGATCGACGAAGATCTTCATGGACCTCTCCCCTTCGCTGTCGGCGAAGTCGTACGCGGCCCGGTAGGCCGCGAAGGGGAAATGGGTGGTCTCGAGCGGCCGGGTGGCCAGCGCGCCCGTCCGCATCAGCCGGACGGCCTTGACGAAGTCGCGGTGCTGGTACATGAGCGTGCCCGTCAAGGTCAGCTCGCGGTCCTGGACCAGCCCCATGTTGACGCGGGGCCGGTCGCCGTAGACGCCGACCGCCACGATCAGGCCACCCTTCTGGATGGCGTCGATGGCCTCGTTGACGGCCGCCTCCGCCCCTGCACATTCGAAGGCCTTCTGGAAGCCCTTAGCGCCGAAGACGCGGGCCGAGGCGTCCTTCAGGCTCTCCCGGCCGGCCAGCGAGACGGCCCTGAGGCCGCACTTCTTGGCGATCTCGAGGCGGTATTCGCTGATATCCGTCACGAGGATCCTGGCGCCCGAGGCCCGGGCCACTTGCCCGACGAGATTCCCGATCGGCCCGGCCCCGGTCACGACGACGTTCAGTCCGGCCATCGTCCCGGCCCGGGAGACGGTGTGGACGCCCACGGCGGCCGGCTCGACCATCGCTCCCTGCTCGAAGCTGAACGAGGCGGGCAGGGGCACGATCCGGTCGGCCCGGGTTAGGAAGAACTCCTGGGCGCAGCCCGGGGCCTGGAAGCCCTGGACCCTGAGGACGTCACAGATGTGGTAGTCGCCCCGACGGCAGGGCGCGCATCGGCCGCAGACGATCTGAGGGGTGGCGGTGACTTTCTGGCCCGGCCGCAGGCCCTTGACCCGCTGGCCCACCGCTTCGATGACGCCCGAGAATTCGTGGCCCTGGACGACCGGATAGGACGTGAAGGGGTGGCGGCCATGGCGGACGTGGATATCGGAGCCACAGACGCCGATCCTCCGGACCCGGATCAGGACCTCCTCGGGTCCCGGTTTCGGAACGGGGACGTCCCGGAACTCGATGATGCCCGGGCTGGTCATGACGGCTTGCTTCATGCCTCAACTCCCCGACCGCGCGAGGCGGCCTCAGTGGAAGATTATATACAGGACGGTCAGGAGCGCCAAAAGGCCTCCGCCCAGGACCCGCGGATCGCCGAGCCCCCGGATCCGGCCGTGGGCCAGGACCGCGGCCGGACTGCTCCAAGTCAAGGCGGCGACCTTCTCGTGATCCGGCTTCGGTGTGAGCAGGCTGACGAGGACGAAGATCAGGCTGCAGAGGCAGAACATCCACCAGGCCTGCATCATGAAGGGGATGCCGAGCCCGTCCGTGATGACCTTCTCGGTGCCGAAGACCGGAAGGTCGATCAGGAAGGAAAAGAGGCCGAGGAGGAAGCCCCCGACGAGGGTCGTCAGGGCCGCCTGGCGCGTGCCGCGCTTCCAGAAGACGCCCCACAGGAAGACGGCCGTGATCGGCGGGGCCAGGTAGCTGGCGATGGTGTTGATGGCCTCGAAGATGCTCGTGTACCGCCCTCCCTGGGTCGACCAGGCCATGGCCAGGAGCATCACGGCCACGGCGCAGATCTGTCCGATCCGGACCTGGGCCCGGTCCGAGGTCTCCGGCTTGACCCGCTTGACGATATCGACGGCCACAAGCGTCGCCGAGCTGTTGAGAGCGGCGGCGATGGTGCTCATCAGGGCCGCGAGCAGCCCCGCGGCGATGAGCCCCTTGAGCCCGGTCGGGATGAGGCGGACGAGCAGGACGGGCAGGGTCTGGTTGGGGTCGGCCCCGATGACGTCGCGGAACA
>Ga0172366_10000123_pt1 | contig 45071 bp, 36 predicted proteins | sample LakKivSesite69cm_FD_114533 | JGI IMG/M metagenome (GOLD analysis project Ga0172366, IMG submission 114533) | Sediment microbial communities from Lake Kivu, Rwanda - Sediment site 69cm | ecosystem: Environmental > Aquatic > Freshwater > Lake > Sediment | place: Rwanda: Western Province, Lake...
AAGTCCCGCAACGAGCGCAACCCTCACCCTTAGTTGCCATCATTAAGTTGGGCACCCTAAGGGAACTGCCGCAGTTAATGCGGAGGAAGGTGGGGATGACGTCAAGTCCTCATGGCCCTTATACCCAGGGCTACACACGTGCTACAATGGGCGGTACAAAGGGTTGCAAACCCGCAAGGGTGAGCTAATCCCAGAAAACCGTCCTCAGTTCGGATTGGAGTCTGCAACCCGACTCCATGAAGCTGGAATCGCTAGTAATCGCGGATCAGCATGCCGCGGTGAATACGTTCCCGGGCCTTGTACACACCGCCCGTCACACCACGAAAGTTTGTTGTACCAGAAGTCATTGGGCTAACTCGCAAGAGAGGCAGATGCCGAAGGTATGGCAGGTGATTGGGGTGAAGTCGTAACAAGGTAGCCGTAGGGGAACCTGCGGCTGGATCACCTCCTTTCTAAGAGAAACTTAGAATGAGGGCCTGCTATTTTTAAAATTTTAACTTTGCTGGGGGCCTATAGCTCAGGTGGCTAGAGCGCACGCCTGATAAGCGTGAGGTCGATAGTTCAAGTCTATCTAGGCCCACCATTGGAAGTGATGAGTGCTGAGTGGTGAGTGAAATAACTCAAAACTCAAAACTATAAACTCGAAATTTGCATAGCAAATTTCAGAGGGGGTGTAGCTCAGTGGGAGAGCGCCTGCCTTGCACGCAGGAGGTCATCGGTTCAACCCCGTTCACCTCCACCAATTAGGTTAGAATGTTCTTTGACAACTATATATGTTGAATTATGTTGAATTTGATTTATGGTCAAGCTACTAAGGGCATGTGGTGGATGCCTTGGTGCCAAGAGGCGACGAAGGACGTGGTAAGCTGCGATAAGCTTCGGGAAGCCGCTAAACAGGCTGTGAGCCGAAGATTTCCGAATGGGGCAACCTATCCAGAGTAATGTCTGGATATCCTGTTGATGAATCCATAGTCGACAGGAAGCGAACGAGGGGAACTGAAACATCTAAGTACCCTCAGGAAAAGAAAGAGATTCGATTCCCAAAGTAGCGGCGAGCGAAATGGGAAGAGCCTAAACCAGATATGCTTATAACCCGTGAGTGTTGTATATCTGGTGTTGTAGGATTTTGTCGGAGGTAGTTACGGATGCCTCGGGGAGTTACAAAGCTATTCTATAGGAGAATAACATGGAAAGGTTAGCCATAGAGGGTGATAGTCCCTTAAACGAAATAGAGTAGCCTCCCTGGATAAAATCCTGAGTACCACGGGACACGTGAAATCTTGTGGGAAGCCAGGGGGACCATCTCCTAAGGCTAAATACTACTTGGCAACCGATAGTGCACAAGTACCGTGAGGGAAAGGTGAAAAGAACCCCGTTGAGGGGAGTGAAATAGTACCTGAAACCGCATGCCTACATGCAGTGGTAGCTCGTAGCAATACGGGTAACCACGTTCCTTTTGCATAATGAGTCAGTGAGTTACTCTATGTTGCGAGGTTAAGCCGTTAGGTGGAGCCGTAGCGAAAGCGAGTCTAAAATGGGCGATTAGTTGCATAGAGTAGACCCGAAGCCAGGTGATCTATCCATGGCCAGGATGAAGTTTCGGTAACACGGGACGAAGGTCCGAACCCACTGGGGTTGAAAACTCAGGGGATGAGCTGTGGATTGGAGTGAAAGGCTAAACAAACCTGGAAATAGCTGGTTCTCCCCGAAATATATTTAGGTATAGCCTCTCATGGTCGGTTATGGAGGTAGAGCACTGAATGGGCTAGGGGTCCTACAAGGCTACCAAACCCAACCAAACTCCGAATGCCATAACCCAAAGTGAGGGAGTCAGACTGCGGGTGATAAGATCCATAGTCGAGAGGGAAAGAGCCCAGACCACCAGCTAAGGTCCCTAAAATGTGCTAAGTGGAAAAGGTTGTAGGTTCACTAAAACAGCCAGGAGGTTGGCTTAGAAGCAGCCATCCTTTAAAGAAAGCGTAACAGCTCACTGGTCTAGCAGACCCGCGCCGAAAATGTAACGGGGCTAAGCACATTACCGAAGCTGTGGATTCGTACGTAAGTGCGGATGGTAGGGGAGCATTCTGCTAACCTGTGAAGGTGTCTCGTGAGAGGCGCTGGAGGAGGCAGAAGAGAGTATGCTGACATGAGTAGCGATAAATGCCGTGAAAAACGGCATCGCCGTAAGCCCAAGGTTTCCTGAGCAAGGGTAATCCTCTCAGGGTTAGTCGGTCCCTAAGGCGAGGCCGAAAGGCGTAGTTGATGGGAAACAGATTAATATTTCTGTACCACCAGGTAAGCGATAAAGACGCGAAGGGGGGACGGAGAAGGGTAGGTCATCCTGCTGACGGAATAGCAGGTTCAAGCATGTAGGAGGGGTTCATAGGCAAATCCGTGAGCCCATAACTCCGAGATGTGATGAGGATCCCCATTAGGGGAATAAACTGGCTGATCCCACGCTTCCAAGAAAAGCCTCGTAGCGAGTTTGTCTGGTGACCGTACCGCAAACCGACTCAGGTGGGCGAGGAGAGAATCCTAAGGCGCTTGAGATAACTCTGGTTAAGGAACTCAGCAAAATTGCACCGTAACTTCGGGAGAAGGTGCGTTCCGGATTGTGTAAGAACTTGCTTCTGAAGCGATCTGGATCCGCAGCAAAGAGGGGGTGGCGACTGTTTACTAAAAACACAGGACTCTGCAAACTCGTAAGAGTAAGTATAGGGTCTGACGCCTGCCCGGTGCTGGAAGGTTAAGGAGAGATGTCATTCTAAGTAATTGGAAGAAGCGTTGAACCGAAGCCCCAGTAAACGGCGGCCGTAACTATAACGGTCCTAAGGTAGCGAAATTCCTTGTCGGGTAAGTTCCGACCTGCATGAATGGCGTAACGATTGCCCCGCTGTCTCAACCAGGGACTCAGCGAAATTGTAATGGGGGTGAAGATACCCTCACCCCGCGGCAAGACGGAAAGACCCCGTGCACCTTTACTACAACTTGACAGTGAACTTCGGGGTAATATGTATAGGATAGGTGGGAGGCTTTGAAGTGCTGGCGCTAGCTGGCATGGAGCCAATGTTGAAATACCACCCTTATTGTTTTGAGGTTCTAACTCAGACCCGTTATCCGGGTTGAGGACACTGTCTGGTGGGTAGTTTGACTGGGGCGGTCGCCTCCCAAAACGTAACGGAGGCGCACGAAGGTCGGCTCAGGCTGATTGGAAACCAGCCGATGAGTGCAAAGGCACAAGCCGGCTTGACTGTGAGACCTACAAGTCGAGCAGGAACGAAAGTTGGTCTTAGTGATCCGGTGGCTCCGCATGGAAGGGCCATCGCTCAACGGATAAAAGGTACGCCGGGGATAACAGGCTTATCTCCCCCAAGAGTTCACATCGACGGGGAGGTTTGGCACCTCGATGTCGGCTCATCGCATCCTGGGGCTGAAGTAGGTCCCAAGGGTTTGGCTGTTCGCCAATTAAAGCGGTACGTGAGCTGGGTTTAGAACGTCGTGAGACAGTTCGGTCCCTATCTGCCGTGGGCGTAGGATAATTGAGAGGAGCTGTCCTTAGTACGAGAGGACCAGGATGGACGGACCTCTAGTGTACCAGTTGTCACGCCAGTGGCATAAGCTGGGTAGCTATGTCCGGAAGGGATAACCACTGAAAGCATCTAAGTGGGAAGCCCACCTCAAGATTAGTTATCCCGTCTGGTAGCAATACCGGGCTAAGACCCCACGTAGACTACGTGGTTGATAGGCTGATGGTGTAAGCACAGCAATGTGTTGAGCCTACCAGTACTAATAGGTCGAGCGGCTTGACCATAAATCATTACAACATATATAGAAGTCCTACAATTTTAAAGTTGCAGAGAGCGAAGCGCAGAGAGTTGAGAGTTTTTAAGATCTTTACTCTACGCCCTAAGCTCCATGCTCTAAGCTGAATTAAAGTTTCCCGGTGACCATAGCGGAGGGGCCACACCCGTTACCATCCCGAACACGGCAGTTAAGCCTTCCCACGCCGATGATACTGCACGGGGGACTGTGTGGGAAAGTAGGTCGTTGCCGGGTTTTTATTTTTTAATTTATGGCCAGAAGGAAATGATATTCTCCTTCTGGCCATAACCTTTTAAGGGGCTCGCATATTTTGCGCCTGACTTCGTTATCTTCGTCGGTACGCATCCTCAATGTATGCAGGATACACCTCCGGTGACGCCCCTCCTCGATGCCTCGTCATGCATCAAAATCTGCTTCGCCCTAAAGATCTTTCAATCGTTTATCGTACCTCGTCCTAATGAGCTACGCGAATGAACGTCCTTCGTCCCTCGGTTATTCTGTTATCCATCAAAAATAGCTTCGGCTGTATATACAACAAAAAACGCTTGAACGAATTTTTTCACACTTTAGAGTTTTTATTTATAATTTACCACTTGACCACTCGACCCCTTGAATCCTTGACCCCTGACTTGCGACATGTGATCTGTGACCTGTGACGCTTTTCCCCTTTTGACCATTTACGATTTTCCTCTTGCAGATTGATAACAAATTTGTTATATTGATATATGTGGTCAGTCTATTATGATCCGAGACTTGAAGACTGGCTGGAAACAATCCCGGCAGACGTTAAGGCAAAGATACTACGTATCGTTGATATGCTTGTGGAGTATGGGCCTACGAACGTAAGAGAGCCTTATGTAAAACATTTGGAAGGGCACAAGAAATTGTATGAAATCAGAGCAAAAGGTAAAGACGGGATTGGAAGGGTTTTTTATTTCACATGGCACGGTGAAAAGATAATATTGCTTCACGGGTTCATGAAGAAAAGCATGAAAACTCCACACAGGGAAATTGATGTGGCCGTGCAGAGAATGATGGAGGTTATACGATGGCTAAAATAAAAGACTTTAGCGTTGTAAGAGAGAAATGGCTGAAGGATTACGAGGTCAAGAAGGAATATGAAGCCCTCAGAACAGAGTTCCAAATAGCGGCAGAGATTATAAAGGCGCGAACAAAAGCAAATATGACACAGGCTGAACTTGCGGATAAGCTGGGAACCAAAGCGACTGCAATCTCGAGGCTTGAATCGCCAAATTATGGAAAGGTGTCCATTTCGACTCTTAAAAAGATTGCCCAGACCCTCGATTGTGATCTTAAAATAGAGTTTATGCCCAAGAAGATATCGCGAGCGAAGGGATGATCTTTTACAGCCAAGGAAGAAAGTATTCTTTTCCTTGGCTGTAAACGCATAAAGGACTCGCATATTTTGCGCCTAACTTCGTTACTTCGTCGTCGTGTACGGTTTAATCCCGCGAAGGCGGGACATCCTCAACGTACCGGTAAGTACGCTTCCGGTTCCCTCCTCCTCGTGGCCTCGTTATCCATCAAAAATCACCTCGGCCAGAGATACAACTAAAACTCTTGAACGAATTTTTTCACACTTTAGAGTTTTTATTTATAATTTACCACTTGACCACTCGACCCCTGGAATCCTTGACCCCTTTTTTGCAGGTGTCATCCATATGGTTCTATTTTACTTTCGATGCTTCTCCAGGCTCAAGTTTCATAGGAGTCCGATCTACCTTCTCAAGTTTCATAGGAGTCCGATCTACCTTCCCGTAAGGCTGCTGTTCGGCTATGGTTCCATGAGCTTTGACAGTATACCGGTTCTGCCTGAGCTTCTCCATGACATTATTAACGATTGGCTTATTGCACCCTCGGGAAACGCAGAACATTCTGAGGGTATTTGTCTGCTTGTCGATCTGTACCTTCGTTACACCCTGGACTGAACGGACAATCTTCTCCACATTGCCCCAGTCTTTATGTTTGTCCTGGGTAAAGGGTTCAAGTTGTATCGCATAGAACTCATCAGCGGCCCACAGGGAAAAGGACAGGAACAAAAACAGACCAGTAAACAGGACAGTTGAAATTACTACACTTTTCTTCATAGTAACCCCCTTCGTAATTCTTTCTCATTAATCTCTATCATATAAAAACCAATTTCATCAATGAAAATTGTCAATTATCAGGAGATTGCAATGTGACACGCTCCGTGGTGATTTCTTCATATTCAAAACATCCGTCGAAGGAATCACATTTCTCGCTCTAATATAACAGCCAAAGGGCTTTTTGCGCCTGACTTTGTCGACTTCGGAGCCGCACAATCCTCAATGTACCTTTTAGAGTTTTTATTTATAATTTACCACTTGACCACTCGACCCCTGGAATCCTTGACCCCTTTTTTGCAGGTGTCATCCATCAAAAATCACCTCGGCCAAGAAAATTGAAACCAGACCGAGCTTGGCTTGTCGGCGGCTAGAATTGCTCGTCACCTTGTTGTTAATATACCAACCATCCACCTGTGCTGTACAGAGACTGGAGAAAACGAAAGAGACCTGAGGAACACGGTAACGCAAAGATTACAACAACGCCCCTAACAGTCCCTATTAATGGCAACAAAGGTAAAAAGTTGAAATATTATTGATAATGCAGTATTATGGTTAATATAAAAACACATCGGGAGGTTGCTGTGGAGATTATAGTAATTCCCGCGAATGTAGATCTTTCTTATGAGGTCTTCTTTCAAGATCCTTTGTTCGAACTTATTGAGAAAAGCGGGCAGATCAAACTGTTGAAACACTTGATGAAAACTTTTGGTCTATCTTTAAATGATATTAAGATTAATAATCAGTCACCGTCCAATAATTTTTATCATTTCTCCAAAATGTTTGGAAAGAGCTTTTTCGACGTTTCTTTCGGACTGCAAGAAATTCGCGCATCTCTCGGAAATCCAGAAAGCAGAGAACAGATTATCAATTTTTACCACGGGTTAAACGATTCGTTCAGGGAGTTTCCCTTATCAATGCAAAGGTTTAATGTGCAACAACACCTGTTGGTGGAGGGCGATGCCAAAGAATACCTAGGCTCCCTTAATCCAAGCTCACCTGATGCTTTTCAAAAACTCCTGGGGTCCTCTTGGGTGGGTTATAATTTACAAGTTCAAGAACACCAGCTAAGCATAAATGTGGTGGTAGCGCTTTCTTTGTTTGTCACAGGAGGTGTATTTTTTAGCACACAATTTGAATTCAAGCCAGCCATTTCCGATTTCAAAAGGAGCTTTGATTTGGTGGACGAATATCAGACCTTTGTTCAGAAGGGACTCGGTTTGGTTCAGAAAGGAGCCTAGCAGTGACAGCAGAATTCGATTTAGGATATAAGCAAGGGTTAAAGCCTATTATTGACGACGTATCTTACGGTATCCTTTCCCTTCAGAGAGGACAGATTACCGGCTTTGAACAACCGTCTCTGACCGATCCGACGTTCGTGTATCTCCAGACTACTGTTCGCGCTTTATCCAATACATGCCAGCGTTTAGAAAAGGAGTTGCACGAGATAAGAAAATCTTCCTCAGCTTTCATAAAAATCAGCTTGATTTTAGGAAAGAGGCTCAAAACCCCTCTTGACGCAATCGTTGAGCCCGATGATGGTGGTTTTATTGCCCGGACCCTAGACATTCCTCTGTATGGTTACGGAGATAGCTCGTTTGAAGCAGTTGAAGCGCTCAAAGCTGAGTTGGATAGTCTTTACACGGACTTGACGGGTGACGATAAATTCTCCGATGAGTGGCTGGAGATTAAGCGATTCCTCCAGGAAAACCTTACTGGCAGTGAAAAATAACGATTTCCATACACATGATGTAAAAAAAACTTGCGAGCACAAACTGGATATACACTTCAGAACGGGAAGCGAATATAATGGTTGGTTTAAAGTTCACGATCTTGGAATTGCTCGAATAACAATCCCTATGGGAAGAAAACCAATTCCCCGGAAGACATATCAAAGCATGGCAAAGCAGCTAAAACTTAACGTCGACCAGCTTGATGATCTTTTGGAGTGCCCAATAAAGATGAAGGAATATCTTGAAATTCTAAACAGTCAGAACCTGCTACCTAAAACATAACCCGAATCTCGATACCGAGGGGACGTTCTTAAATAAGTAAAAATCTTTCCCCCGCCAAAAAGAGATTCTTTCTCCCATGTTGTTTTTTCCCTTGAAGTTTTACGCTGAACACAGAACATTGAACGTTGAACTGATTTACTTCCGTCATCCCCTCCCCCTGTTTTTCCATTGTCCTGCCATCTCAATAGGTTGTCAAGGGATTTTTTAGTGTTTAGCCCTCAGCAATCAGCCATCAGCTTAATTATGTATCCTGCATCATGCATCTGATTTGCCAGAGTCATTCAACAAAAATCACTTGACCACTCGACCCCTGGAATCCTTGACCCCTGGTCTGTAAAATCAATAGGGACGTTCCTAAATAAGTAAATAACTTTCTCCCGCCATGAAGTCCTCGTTGCTAGCGTACTCTCTGATTCGCCGATTCCCCCATTCATGCCTTTAATGTCCATTTTCCTGCTATTTCAAGATGTTGTCAAGAAAAAAACGGATGCTTGTCGCTGGACTCTTGATACTTGTTTAATCTCAGAATTTACCAGCATCAAGCAGCGAGCATCCAGCATCATGTATCTGATTTACCAGTTTTTGATTTTCATATTTAAGCAAAAATGATATACTTAGAAAAATTTGAATAGTGAGGTTCCATATGCTCAATACTGTGAAAATAGATTTAAGTGGGCGAGAACTAATAAAAGCAATAAAGGCGATGAGGAAAAAAGAAAGGGATGCTTTCTTGGAAGACCTTCTTGCAGCCACCTCCCCTAAGTATTTGGAAAGCATCAGAGAGGCAAGGGCAGATTATAAAGCTGGAAGGGTTAAGACGCATGCAGAGGTCTTTGGGGAGTGAAATACAGGCTTGTATATACACAAAGAGCCCAGAGAGATATTAGAAAACTTGATAATAATGTAAAGAAAAGAATTGATAAAACACTTATGCGTTATCTGGATGTCCCCTTGGATCATGCTGAAAGCCTTACGGATTCAAGCCTTGGCAGTTATAGATTTCGAGTAGGGGATTACAGAATCGTTTTTGATATAGAAGGCACAGATATTGTGATCTTGCGAGTTGGCCATAGAAGGGAGCTATATAAAAGGTAGCCAAGCTCTCCTGCATCTTACCTGATCCGACTTGGGGACGTCCTTCATTATTTCAATATCAGCCATGATGCTCTCTGTTTTGTTTACATTCGGCAATCGAAAATCGTAAATCGGCAATTGAAATATCTCCCTTTTTTATTTCCATTTTCCTGCTATTTCAAGATGTTGTCAAGGGATATTTGAGGGGGATAGAGAGGCTTAGTTTCGGGAAACGCTCTTCCGCCTTCGCAGTCTGTCCCAAGTCAAGGGCTGAGCCCGATGACCCAACCGAACGATCATAGCCAAATGTAAGAGCGCAGAACGTGATGGGCAGGTTCTCGCTGATAGGAGTGAATCCCCTTTTCTGTAGTATTAAGAAACGGCATGTGGTATAGTTATGTACATAAAATAGAAAATAGCTTCAGGATCGTTAGAACAGTAGCACAAGAAGGATACACAATGTATCAAAGCGCCGCAAGGAGTCAATAATGAAAAAACCTTTTTCCCGCATGGCCCCCACTAAGCATTTAGATGAAGCCAGAAAAGCCCTTGCCGATGGTTATAAGCCTGATTTAAATCCAATGAAAACCGTATGGGGCAGAGTGAGCGACGCAAGAAAACATCTTAAGGAAATCGAGGCAGAATCGCATGAATATATCGCAGCCCGGGGACTCATGCGCGAAGTACTTTTGAGAGAACGGAAAATCAAAAATGTGTGCATTGGCATTGAGCATCACCTCATGATAAAACAGCGTGAAATGTTGGCGGATGAATTGGAGCAGTATTCTCACAAAAGGGGTATACTCGTTGAGATAGAACTAAGCGGCCCAGATAAGACATCTATAAGATTGATGTGTCCATTGTTGCGTGAAGTATCGATTGATAGAATTGTAAATGAAACCAATTTATTCACCTATCTCAAGAAGGCTGGTTTCAAACAAGTGGTTTTAGGAGATAACGAGGAGTATATCTTTACATACAGTTTCGAAAAATCATGATGTGCTCTACGAAACAAACAACGCTGAAACTCTGAAACTATCAGGGTTAGGTCTTGACGTTAAACATTTATCTATTATTTCCATCCCCATTCTATCATTTTTCTGCTATTTCAATAAGTTGTCAAGGGATTTTATGGGAGGGGCAGCGCCCTTCCGGCCTGGCTATTTTGAAATGCATGATTGCAAGATCTTACCCCATTGTTTCGACAGAACAGGGCTAAACCATGTTGACATTTTAAGAGATATTATCTATCATTGAACATTTTGGGGGTGAAAAATGTCTGATAAAATCAAAATATTTGTAAAACAGGGCTGTCCATACTGTGCGAAAGCCAGGCTAGCTTTTGAAGATAAGGCTGAATATATCGATGTGAGTGCTGATAAATCCAACCTCGAAGAAATGCTGCGCTATTCAAAAGGGCGTAAGGAAGTGCCGGTTATTGTTGATGGCAATAAAGTGACCATCGGATATGGCGGCTCCTGAGGGGTCTAATGTCATATGCCGTGCGCATATTAAAAAAACCATACCTCGAAAATCGCTCAGGGGAAACGCTATTTTGACTTCGTAGTCTGTCCCGAGTCAACGGCTTGTTGACCAAACAATACAAATTTCGAGTAATCTTTTACTGAGATAGACCGCATCTCCGTTCGATCCGAGGACGAGGTACCCGGAGAGCTTGGTCCGATTTCACCTCTGGAAGTTCTCTTTTAGTCTGTCAAATACTACTTCTCTCCCGTTGAAGGGCGTGGTGATAGGTGGCATGATGCCGTGCAGTTTCTTGGTCTCGTCCTTTTTAAGAGATTCTAATACTAAAGAATGTCACATATTACTATGCTTCTGGGAATCCATAAGTCAAGAATGGTTTTCATCTATTACTGGGGCTTGCGTCGCCCCCTCCACAGGCAAAGCCCGCAGAGCCTCCCTCTCTCGCTCACGGTGTTCGCTGTATAGATTCAAACGGGCGACGCAAGGCAAGCAGAGGACCACGCTTTCAAGCGTGGGTGAATGTATTATTATTCACGCAATGCGTGTATGTATTTGCCCGTGGGAATCTATCCCCTCAGCACTTCTTGCAGCGCCATTAGCAGCCTTGAAACGTTCTCCTTTCTTGCCGTGTGTCCCATGAGCCCAATACGCCAGATTTTCCCTGCCAGGGGTCCCAGGCCGCCGCCGATCTCGATTTTGAATTCGCTACGCAAACGCCGTCGGACAGACAGTTCGTCTACCACATCAGGAACACACACGGCATTCAGCATGGGGAGGCGGTAAGGTTCGTCCACCAACATCGTGAGACCCAGCTCTTCCAACCCTTTTACCAGTCTCAAGTGGTTTTCCTTGTGCCGCTGGAACACCTTTTCTGGCTCTTCCTCAAAGATTAGGAGGAGGGCCTGGTATAAACCATAGAGCATGTTTACAGGCGCCGTGTGGTGGTAAACCCGATTTGTACCCCAATAGTTGGCAATGAGAGTAAGATCGAGATACCAATTCGGCACTTTCTTTTTGCGTCCGTTCAGCTTGGCCATCGCTTTATCGGAAAATGAAAGGGGTGCAAGTCCGGGAGGGCAGGACAGGCATTTCTGTGTGCCGCTGTAAAGGGCATCTATGTTCCAGTCATCCATTCTGATCTCGAGTCCACCCAGACTGGTAACGGTGTCCACCAGGTAGATGGTGTCACTGCCTTTGAGGAGCGTGCCAATTTCGGGAACGGGATTCCTAACACCGGTTGAGGTCTCGGCATGGACCACAGCCACTATTCTATAGGATTCCTGCCGGATCTTTTTTTCTACCGCTTCCAGCAAAACAGGTGTTCCCCAGGGGAACTCCAGAACATCAACTTTAGCACTAAGCCTGTTGGCCACGTCCTGCATCCTCATGCCAAAGACGCCGTTTATCATGATCAGAACCTTGTCGCCCGGTTCCACCAGATTCACAAAAGATGCCTCCATACCGGCAGAACCAGTTCCTGATATTGGGATAGTAAGATTATTCCTGGTATTCATGATCCGACGGAGCATTTCTTTGAGTTCGTCCATGATGTTTAAAAAGTAGGGATCCAGATGTCCCAAGGTTATCCGGCTCAGAGCTGTATAGACCTGAGGAGGCACACAAGAAGGGCCAGGGCCCATGAGCAAGACTTCTTCAATGCTTTCCAATAGATTTTTTATACCCATCTTCTCCTCGATATAGACGATTTCAGCAAAGCTTCTTGTAGTTAGGTGGTGATAATGTAACATATTTCATAAATTTTCAATAGATAGTTAACGATGGAAAAATCTTAAATCTCAGAAAATTAAACATTACCGGTGGTGAAACTAAAGGGGTCAGCCGTTGACGGGCTGTTGCCCAAACAATTTGTGTTAACCCCGAGTCAAAAGGGCCAGAAGAACTTTGTTGCTCACCCCCTGTTCGCAATGAAACCGTACGTACTGTCTGAGTCCCGCCTTAAAGCGGGATGAGTTTGCAAATTGAGTGAAATTCGAGCCCGGGTACCCGCTTGCAGGTGGGGGTAAAAAGCGCACACCCAGAGGGTACCCGGCAGTGAGCGAAATAGTGTTCTGGCGAAAACTGTGTTTGGGAAACAGACTGTTGATATTGGATATTTTCCATTATCCCCACCCCAATTTTCTCCATTTTCCTGCTATTTAAATAAGCTGTCAGGGGATTTTTGAGAGAGGAAACGCTCTTGCTCTTTTGACTTAACGATATTGGTATCACTTATCACGGCATCATATAAGCCTTTCGATACGGGATCTTACCTCAAGCATCAACTGGGTCTTGGCGGAATGCCCTTCTTTCTTTGTATATACCGGTTCACCTATTTTTACATATATCAATCCTTTTTCTCGCGGAATAAAACAACCTTCCGGCTGCAATTCACCTGTTCCTTTGATGCCCACCGGTATTATGGGTACTCCGGTACGAAGGGCAAGAGAAAACCCTCCTTTTTTGAAAGGCAGGAGATTACCGTCTGTGCTCCATGTCCCTTCCGGAAATATAATGACATTCATACCGTCTCTTATCCTGCGGGCTGCCTCACCCATTGCCTTCAAGGCCTTTCGCGGGTTTTTCCTGTCGAGACTTATATTCCTTCCACTCTTTAACGCCCATCCTAAAAAAGGCACAACAAAGAGTTCTTTCTTCGCTATCCATTTGAAAGGTAAACGCAGGGACGAAAGAAGTGTAAATATATCAAGTACACTCTGATGATTGCACATGAATATATAAGGGGGTTCAGATATGTTCTCAAGCCCCTCCAGCGAAACCTTGATACCGCATGCCTTAAGATGAACGATTGCCCAAAACCTGCCAATTTTATTCACCTTCTCCCCCTTACGGTCAAAGGGGTATAAAATAACGGCGATAATGGAAAGGAATATTGTTATAAAAACAAGGTTGAGAAACGAAAGAAGCCTTCTCATTCTATTAACCATATCCCCCATTTAGTAGAACTCCAGTTTAGATGTTTTATATTCATTCTGTCAATACCATGTTCTCGTCCACCACATATGAGACTCATAAGGGGTATAATCAGCCTTAATAATACCATATTCTTGCAAAAACTCTAAAGGTGTTTTTTGTCCAAGGGACTGATGAGGTCTCACACAGCTGTAGATAAACTCCCAATCCCTCAGTTCTGGGTTGAGGTCAGCCACAGTAAAGCTTGTCTGAATAGCTTATGAAACCCTTTTGCAATACTTAATACTCTCATAGAGGGGCTCCTCCTTTTTACTAAGAGTATTATACCCTCTTTAGAAATGATTTTGTCTCATATGTATCTGAACGAGCTCAATTAGCTATTAGCGGTCAGCTTTCAGCTAAAAGCCTTTTACCGGTTAGCTACCAGCAATCAAAACTTTATCGTACATCATGCATCGTGTGCACTATATACGAATCAGGTTATGTGTTTTGATACATAATGCGAACCACGAATCAGGAGATTTTTGGAATAATTTTGCAAAATAGAATAATTATATGGTAGACTCATTTGTTGTGTATTCAATTTATTCGCTACCTTACCTTTATCGCATTCAATCGAATATGTGTAAACTGATTCACGGCTGGAATTAAATAGTAAAAGGAACAATTGACTATGGGCACCAAACAGACGCTACCTTTTCTGACCATTAAAGGGAAGACCATCAAGGTACCCATCATACAGGGCGGGATGGGCATCGGGGTATCACTTTCGCCCCTTGCAAGCGCAGTGGCAAGAGAGGGTGGCATCGGTATCGTATCGAGCGCCTGCCTCGACAGACTTGTCTCGAAAAGGAATGGCAGGAAACGCAATACCTATGAAGCTACCTATGAGGAGGTGTCTCTTGCGAAAGCAAACGGGGGTGTATCCGGTATAAACATAATGGTTGCCATAGTAAGAGATTATGAGGAATCTGTAAAAGGCGCAATAGATGCAGGCGCCGATGTTATTATTTCGGGCGGGGGACTGCCGTTAGCCCTCCCTGCTATCAAGAATCCGAGAGATACCGCACTTATCCCCATCATTTCGTCAGCGAGGGCGCTCGAGCTTATATGCAAGAAATGGGAACGTTATGGCTACAGGCCCGATGCTGTTGTCCTCGAAGGACCTCTTGCCGGTGGACATCTTGGATTTAGAATCGACCAGCTCCACCTTGAATCGAACAGGCTTGAAAACCTTTTAGCCCCTGTAAAAGAGGTTTCGATAAAGTATGGGGGTTTTCCTGTTATCGTTGCAGGAGGTATTTATACCCATGATGATATTGTAAAATTTTTACAAATGGGGGCTGATGGTGTGCAAATGGGAACGCGTTTTCTCGTAACTGTAGAGAGCAGCGCATCGGATGCGTATAAACAGGCCGTTATCAATGCCGGCAAGGACGACATAATAGTCGCACAAATACCCGGTTCCCCCTGCGGTATGCCCTTTATGGTCATTAAGAAATCACCCATGTTCCAATCTGCACTCGAACAAAAGAGAAAACCGCGCTGTGACAAGGGGTATATCCTGATGAGAGATAAAGAGGGAAGTTTTACCCGGTGTGCGGCACAGCATGAGGACGGAGGCTGTTTCTGCATCTGTAACGGCCTCTTGAGCTCTGCCGGCTATAACCCGGATATGGAAGAGCCACTCTATACAGTAGGAGCCAACGGCTACCTGGTTGATAAGATTATGACCGTAAAAGAACTGATGGAGGAACTGACCGGCCAGTCAGAGATAACAAACAGAGTCAAAAACCAATGGGGCCAGGCCTTGCAAAAACCAATGGGGTCGGGCCTTGAAATATAACATTTTATAATTTTCCCGCCCCATTCTGTCACAGTAAGCAGGGCAGAAATTTTTACCGATACTTTTTTCTGTCATTAAGGAATTTTTTGTAAATCTGATAGTGGCTCGTATCCTCGTAATCAATCTGGCTAATAGGTGCGTGGTCAAAACTGTAGATAGTGGCATTAGGTAATGCAAGTAAAATGGGTGAGTGTGTAGCGATTATAAATTGGGCATGATTTTCATGGCTTATATCCTTCAATATGCGAAGAAACTCTAATTGTGTCTTTGGCGAAAGGGCATTTTCTGGCTCATCTAAAAAATATAGTCCTTTCCTTTGAAAACGATTCTTAAAATATGACATGTGGCATTGTCCATGGGATTGGGTCATTAAAGATTTACCTCCAAAATATTCTAATATTTTTGGTGAAGCTGCCGCCCATTCATCAAGTATATTTGTAAAATGCTGAAAAATTGCTGAGGCAAAAAATGATCCCGGTACAACACCATCCGTCCATTCCACGCCGATGTATTTATAAAGTTCTTCCTCATATCTATTAAACTCAAATCGGCGACCTTCCTCAGGTTCCCATATATGGATATTACATTTACGTGCTATGGCCTTCAGAAGTGTTGATTTACCAGTGCCGTTTTCCCCGACAAAGAAGGTAATTGCTGTACGAAATGTTAATGCCCTGGTCACATTAAAATTATGTAACTTGAATGGGTAACAGTCTTTAGCTGGGTATTTTTCGGGGAAAAGTGTTATTTTTTTCAAGTGCATCGGTTCCCCTCTTTTTAATTTAAAAATCTAAAGTATCACACCTAATCTTTGCCTGATAGACTATCAGCTTTCTTTCATTTTCCTGCAATATCAAATATTATGCAACTAATTTTTTAGATCACAGCTTTTGACCCTGCTCATAACTGATAGTTCATATCTCATAACCATCAGCCATTCAGTCATCAGCATTTTAGCAATAAGTTTTTAGATTATTTTACTCCATACCCTTTTGCCTGAATAATATCTGGCATCTCTGGGAAAGTTCCAGGAGGCGGGGGATGGATTCCATATATGTGGCTGCATGGTGAAGATTGTGGAGTCCAGCCGGGATATGGTCGAGAAATGTTTTAAGCCCTTTTGTGATGCCCAAAAACCCATAGGCACCGAGGGCTTGCATGAGTCGCTGAACTGAAGCTTCCCGGAAATGACTCTGAAACGTTACCCAATCCATACCACATTTTGATAACCTATAATAAAATGACAGAAGTTCCTCTTGCTCGTCTTCAGAAAAAGCCACATAGGGATCGCATAGAAGTGAGCCGAGATCATAGAAAGGGCTTCCGAAGCGCATCCCTTGAAAGTCGATGAGAAAGGGTTCTCCTTCACGTATCATCACATTCTGAGATTGCAGATCACGGTGTATGAGAGAACGCTTTGTTCTGGAAAGCCGCTCAGCAAGGGCGGACAGTTCTGCCTCGAGTTCCCTTTCGAAGGATGATTCAAGTTTGATTCCGCAGACATCTCTGACAAAATAGCCAATGAAGTAGTCATGCTCCCAGTGGTAGAGATCAGGGCTAAAACCATCCATGAGCTTCACACGGTCCATGGGAAAATCATTTTCCGGGAAGGAATGGAGTTTATAAACAACGGCAAGTGTTTTCTGGTAGAGAATACGTCTGGTTTTCCAGGTGATGGTTTTAAAAGACCGGAGGTCTCTATCCCCTAAGTCTTCCATAACAATAAGGCAGTGCTCTGGGTCGTGGCGGATTAGCCGGGGTACCGAGACATGAATGTCATGGAGAAAAACTGCAATATCAGCGTAGTATGTGTTTTCTATACGATTCGGGTTATAATGGATCAGCATAGCTGAATTATTGTTGTTCCATTTCAACCGGAAAAAGGTTCGGTCAGATCCTCTTTGTTCTAAGGGAAAAAGTTCAACGGGGATTGACCCTGAAAGCATCAATGCCTCTCGCGCAAAAGCAGTCAATTTTTCTCTGAATTTCATCAACTCTCCTTGCTGGTTGAGATGGTGGCTTTCAGGTCTTCGTAAGCTTTTATGGAGCCGATGTCGTACCACTCACCTTCGTCTATTACTATGCCCCGGATGGATCCAGGTTTTTCCACAATTTTCCTGAGAAAGACGGAAATGACGGATTCGATTTTACTGGCTTCAAGAAACCTGAGAATAGATGTATCCACGGTATAGATGCCAGTAAAGAGGCATTTCTGAACTCCTGGGTTTCCAAGTATATTACGGATATCACAAATCTCATTTCGCTCATTGATGTTTACATTCAGGGGTGTGCCTCTACCTCTGAGGGCAAGTGCTACCTCCGGTCGTATCACCTCATGAGCCTCAATGAGCTTCTGCAATGGAAGATTGGTGATTACATCTCCATTGTAGCAGAGAATGACCTCATCCTCATCAAGGAGGTCTTCAATGTTTTTAAGTCCTCCCGCTGTGTCCAGAAGGATTGGTTCATGACGAAAAATAATGGGTACCCCTTTCCAGAGTCTCTCAGGGAACCTTTCTAAGTAGACTTCAGGACAATGATGGGTATTTACTATAAAACGATCCACGCCGACCTTCAGAAGATGGTCCATTGCATAGGTAATGACAGGACGTCCTCCAATCGGGAGGAGTGGTTTCGGACACTGCTCTGTCAGTGGACGCAGCCGGGTTCCAAGCCCTGCACTCAGGATAAAGGCTGTTTTGAATCGCCGTCTTTTCAATAGAGCCTCATGTTTTTTTCTTTCATGACCCCGGGTCAAATTTCATCAATATATCTTCTTAATTTCTGTGCCTGAAAAATAGTGTCTCAGGATTTCCTCTGTTCTGAATCCCTTGTTTGCCATAACAGCGGCCCCAATCTGGCAAAGTCCCACACCATGTCCCCAGCCAGCACCATGAAAGGTAAACTGCTCAACTTCCCCATGAGAATTATAATTTGCATTCACAATAAATGCGCTACTGTAAAGATGGGTCCGGGAAAGCCAGCGCCGTATTTCAAGCTCTTTCCCCGCCACTATACTTATCTTTGAACCTACAATTTTAAGCCTAAAAATCCGTCCCGAAGGACCACGGCCAAGGGGTTGAATTTCTTTGAGGACCCCAAAATCAATACCCGATTTTTCCTTAAGAATCTCTTCAAGTTCTTTTCGTGGATATGTGATTGTCCAGCGGAAAAAGCCTTTTGTCTCGAGGTCAAAGTCTGGAAGGATTTTTTCAAGAATACCCAAGTTGTTTGTGTTGCAGTATGCCTCGGGTTCATAGAGTATCCAGCGGGTTGCTTCTTTCTCTGTCCTGATTGCATGATGAAAAATTGTTCCATCCGAGATGCTTGTAAGATAGGGAACATGCCTATCATCCCATGCCGTCTCGAAATCTTCTGTGATTCCTCCGCATGCCTTGGAATACCGAGCATCACAGATTTCACCCCTGTACATGAGCACCTGCCCGCAGGTTTCCCGGACAGCCTCCTCAGCACTATTGGAGATAATCTTTGTGATACCATGATAGCGCTGGCAATGGTCATCGGCGCAGACATCGAAGAGGTCGTGGTCTTCCTGTTCATACCAGCGTATTATCTCTCCTTCCTTCTCTGTTATCTTCCCAGCCTGTGTGGAGATCCCCTGTGTTTTCTTTTTTTTATCCAGAGCCGCAAGAAGCCAGCTTCTGGAGAGGATTGCGTGAGCTTTCAGGAATTCCTCTGGTGCGGTTGCGCTCATTTCCGAGGAGACCACACTTTTCAGATAATCTTCCAAGCGGATTTCATTTATGGCAGTGATTGTACCATCCTCACGGGACTTAATAACCATGTCTCCCTGAAAAGTCTGCTCCTCTTTTCTCTCCCAGTGGAAGCTCTTTCCAATAGTTACATGAAAGAGTGTAAATGTCGAATCATTATGGGCTTTGAGTCTGATCCATGGGGAACGGATGATTTCACGATCATATTCATCAGTTAGGATAACCATCCCGGACATTGCCCTTGCCGAAAACCTTCCTGACAGAGGACCAAGCCCATCTCCGTAAAAATCTCCATTCAAGCGGCCGGTGACCTCATTCTGCCTGTCCATAATGCTAACTGTAATAATAGGCTCACTAAGTTCAGGGATAAATGATTCGAGGGGCTTAGGGGTTGAAGGTTTATTTTTAACTTTCATTTCTCTTGAACCCTGTCTCTAAGTTATTATTTTTCGAAGGTGCTGTCAATTGGAGAGTTTATGTGAGAGTGCGATTTGTTCAGGTTCTGCGTGCGTACAGGTCCTTGATGTGCTAATATATGCCCCATGAGACCTATCACCATAGTCACCCCTTATAGCCCTGAAAGTTTCTTTGAGAAGACTCTACATTCATTTACAAAATCAGCCCTGGTTGACCGTATCATAATCGTAAACCAGAAGAAGATTAAATGCAAAATGGCTGAATGTCATGTTATTGTTGCCGGGCCTATTCCATCACAGGAGACAATTGAGTTGATCCTCGGGGATATACGAACAGAGTATCTTCTTTTCTTATCAATGAACAAACAGATTTTGATAGAGCCCATTGCTTTAGAAAGAATACTAAAAGCGGCTGAGTCCACGAAAGCAGGTCTTGTATATTCTGATTTCTATGACGAAATTAAAAACAGGAGAACACTTCATCTGCTGAACGATTACCTGCCTGGAAGTATCCGCGATGATTTTGACTTCGGCGCCATGATGCTCTTTACTATTCACGCCGTCCGAAAAGCTCTAAAGAAATACGGTACAATACCTCACGTTCAATTTGCAGGTCTTTACGACCTTCGCCTAAAGGTTTCCATTGACCACCCCGTGCATCATCTACAGTTGCCTCTTTATTCATTGATCAGGACGGGTGAGCCTTCAGAAGATGAAAGGATATTTACTTATGTAGATCCCCGTAATAAAGCTGTGCAGAAAGAGATGGAGATTGTGTTCACGGATTACCTGAAGAATATAGGCGCTTATATACCACCCCATTTTTTAAAGAAGGTTGGGCAAACATCAATATCCTTTCCTGTAGTGGCTTCTGTTGTTATCCCTGTGAGAAACCGTAAGGATACTATTGTAGAGGCTGTGAAAAGTGCAATGTTGCAGGAGGTGAATTTTACATTCAACGTTATCGTTGTGGATAATTACTCGACAGATGGGACAACAGCCATTCTTTCCGACCTTGCCTCGCACTATCCAGCCCTGAAACATATTGTCCCGAAAAGGACTGATCTTGGTATTGGTGGTTGCTGGAATGAGGCGCTTCATGCTGAAGCCTGCGGGTGCTATGCAGTACAACTTGATTCTGATGATCTTTACAGTAGCCCCCATACCCTGCAGGAGATAGTCGACATGCTTCGTCAGGGTAATTATGCCATGGTGATCGGTTCATATACCCTCGTTAATGAGAGGCTGGAGGAGATTCCACCGGGCATCATTGACCATAGCGAATGGACAGATGAGAATGGTCACAACAATGCTTTACGTATAAACGGCATTGGTGCGCCACGGGCATTCAATACTGCCCTTATGCGCCGGATTGGATTTCTCAATGCGAGCTATGGTGAGGATTACGCGGCAGCGCTCAGAATCTGCCGGGAATACCGGATAGGGAGAATCTACAAAAGCCTTTACCTCTGCAGACGCTGGTCTGGAAACACAGATGCGGCTCTCAGTATTGAAGAGGTAAACAGAAATGATGCCTTCAAGGACAGGATTCGTACTGATGAAATCCTCGCCCGGCAGAAAATCAACGGAATCCTTGGCCATTTGAACCCCTGTAAAACAAATTCTAAAGGATGATAGCGGTCAGTGAGCCATCTCAAACATAAAATATATGCCAGATTCGATGGAGGACAGAGTCCGAAGCCTCTCCACGAGCTTTGCCTCGCACTCATATCAGAACAGAAGAAGACGTGGCAGGAACTCAAGGAAGGTTATAAATTGCTAAAGCATATCAGGGAGAGGGAAATCTCCTGCAGAGGATTTTCCGTCCGCATCCAGTACAATCCCGTTAGAATTAAAAGCAGTCTTGCCAGTGTGGTAGAAAAAAATATAAAAGAACGGCCATGTTTTCTGTGCCTGAATAATCTCCCTGAAAGCCAGAAAGGAATCCTCTACAGGAAGAAATACCTGATACTCTGTAATCCAGCGCCAGTTTTTCCTTCTCACTTCACCATCTCCCGTTTAGACCATTGCCCACAGGCTATAGCTGAAAATATCAACACCTTTCTTACACTTATAGGTGATTTTGGTTCAGGGTGGGTAGCTCTTTACAATGGGCCAAAATGTGGTGCTTCCGCACCAGACCATCTTCATTTTCAGGCAATTTCGGCAGGACAGATGCCTATGGAGAGAGAAATCCTGGCAGAGAAAAGGCTCAATCGAATCAGACAGATTAACGGTGTTCAGCTTTCACGTGCTAAGGGTCTTGGAAGAGAAGTCATTATTCTGGAGGGAGGTGACCGGATAGCCGTTGCGAATATATTCAAGAGTTTTCTGAAGTCCCTGAAGAAAGTTCTTCATACAGATGAGGAGCCTATGATGAACATTGCCTGTTTCTTTAATGAGAGGAAGTGGCATCTATTCATCTTTCCCCGTGCCAAACACCGCCCAGAAGCATTTTTCAGGGGAGGAGATAATCGTATTATGGTAAGCCCCGGGGTTATTGAAATGGGTGGTGTTGTGGTTACGCCAATAGAAAGAGACTTCAAACGGCTCAACGCATCTCTCGTGAAGGGTATTTTCAGGGAGGTATCCCTTTATGGCAAAACTATAGCCAGCGTAATCAAGAATACTGCATAACGTCCTTCAAATACTTGCAATAAAAATTATCTCCAGCCCCACAGTTTGTTCCGATGGCAGATTGATTGATGAAGTTAAAACTATCTCACGAGAGGAAGAACAGAAGTGCCGCCGATGTTATGAGATAGACAATGGAGCACTATATCTAACTTAAAAGGCAGGAGAAGAAAACCCTGTTTACAAAAACTTTAGTTGAAAAATATCGGATGCTGTGTAAGAATAACGCATGAAGAAAATCAAACTATGAAAGGGGGAGAAACATGAAAAATTTCAAATCGATGAAGTTTTTTTTATCAATTATCTCGGTTCTTGTCTTTGCGTTTGCCCTGGGTTTTACTAATATCCAGGCTGCTGATTTTGCCACCCAACTGGCAGAGCAATTCCTGAAGAAGATTCCGGTTACTGAAGTTGATGCGAACATGACAATGGAGCAGGCAGTGAAAGTACAGGAAGAGTTTGTCTCAATACTTACCAAAGAGTTTGGAAAGCCAGTTGGTTATAAAGCAGGATTGACGAATCCCAATGTGCAGAAGGTTTTTGGTGTGAGTCAGCCTGTACGGGGCACTTTGTTGAAAAAGATGATGCTCAAAAGCGGCACCACTATCCCGGCGAATTTCGGTTCCATCTCTATGAGCGAAGGGGACTTAATCGTGAGGGTCAAAGACGATGCGATCAATCAGGCAAAGACCCCGGAAGAAACCTTGAAACACCTTGATGCGGTGATCCCCTTTATAGAATTACCTGACCTGGTTTGTGATAAAAGTGTTAAATTCAACGGCCCGATTCTTGTAGCAATTAATGTAGGTGCCCGTTACGGGGTTATGGGTAAACCCATTCCTCTCAAGGCAAGGCCGGAATGGATAGAGCGGCTGAAAAACTTTACCCTTCAGGTTTTTGATGAGAAAGGAGCTCTTGTTGCAGAAGGTAAGGGGACCGCTCTTCTTGGTGACCCGCTGAATGTTGTCCTCTGGATAAAAGATTCACTTGCTGCCGAGGGAAAGAAATTGAAGAAAGGTGACTTACTCTCCCTTGGCTCACTCACGAAGATGATGCCTTCAAAGCCAGGTGCCACCGTGAAAGCCGTATATACTGGACTGGATCCGAAGGGCCCAGTGGAAATATCAGTGACCTTCAATTAGCCTACCGGGGCGTCCTTATGGATAGCCTCATGAAAAGTATTGTAGAAAGACGGAGGGAATTAATTAAGAAGCTCTTTCCCTCCGGTATACCAAGGTTGTGGTGCCCACTTCTCACGCACTACACGGATAATGGCAGTATAGATTTTGACAGAATGTCAGCCCACCTCAAATTTTTATAAAAGGGGAATATTTTATCTTGACAGGATGCCCTTTAACAGCCTGTTGCCCAAACAATTTTTGTCTTCCGGAACGCTGTTTCTCTCGCTGCTCCGCTGCGCGCGGTATACCCACTATATGTCCCGTTGTCACTCAAGTCGCAAACTCGGCTTTGCCTCAGACATGCGACTTGCCCTTTAAGGGACGTAACCTTCAGCCGGGTACTCATGGAGGTACGACATGGGTGGCAACCAACCGTGCTCGAAGTCGCGCATCGAGAAAAGCTCTTCCGGCAGTAATGGCTATACAAGAAGTATTTGGGCAACAGCCCCTTAATGGGTGACCCTATTCTCGGTTTCCATGACTACGTTTAAGGTTAATGGGAAGCCCTGTCTATAAAGTCGGACAGGGCTTTGTTCATGAACATCATCCTTTGAAATCCCTTGGGATTGGGGCAAATTCGTGGTTATCAGGCCAGAACCTGTTTTTCGGACCGCAAGTGATGATCCCTCTTCTGCAGAGCTCTGACCGCCATTCGTATTTCAGAACGATCTTATCGGCAGCTACACACTCTGACTCAAACTGAACCACGTATGCAGGGGAATAGGTCGTCTCGCCGAATCCAGTGCCTGCCTGCTCACTCTTCTTTCGTTCAGCTCTATCTGATGAATGACTCTCACTGGGTGCGTAAGGTGCTGCTGCGGCAGGGGCCTCTTTCATTTGCGATGATCTCCCGGGGTAGGGCATGATTTCGGGAAATTTTTCCATGTACACAGCGAGAGCAATTGTTCCCATTGCCGAAGCATCAGAAAATACCTTCTCTGCATAAGAGTCGGACTGCTCGGTGAAGTAGAACCTGTTTGTCCTGTCCATGCTTGTTCGCCAGCCCTCAAAGGTGTTTGTTTCATAGGGTCTGATGATATACATCCGCTCATTCTGCTTCAGGTCAGATTTTTTGGCGTTGATGATGTTTCTGCCATCAACCGCGATTACTACACCGATGCGTCTGTCCGATTTGTTTGTTACTTGAATGGAATATCTCCCCCCCTTCACTGCCTCCAAAAAGAAATACCTGCCTTCTTGGCGGACACGAGGATATGCCCTGTACTTTGTAAACTCATCCCCGTGGTCTGAAACAATCCGTACATCCACCACATTCCCCTTTCCGGTATGGGCACATGCCAATACCGGTATGACCAATACCATACACAACACAGTAAAGAAAACCTTTCGTACCATAGTCTTACCTCCTTTATTAGTTTCTTCTGATTCTTTAGACAATCAACACGAGTCAAAAGTTCCCGCAAAGTTCTTGTAACCATTCTTCTTAGCTCCACTTAAGCAATGCCCTTCATCCGCAACACAATTCCTTTCGTTTTCCCATAATTCACAATATAGCTTGACTCGTGTTTTGTTATTTCTTAGACTTTTATCAAATTGTTACAACAATATAAAAGTTGATGTTACGCGCTTTAAGAGATGAAATGGTGATAGTCTGATATGCAAATACATTCGAATCTTACCAAGGCTATTATCATTTTTATCCACGCATTTATCGGTTGGATTTTCTGTGGTCTCACAATCGCAATCGGCCGGGGCCTGTTTTCCATTCAGACCACACTCATCATTCATGCATTTGCTGCACCACTATTTTTTATCCTTATTTCAGCGGTCTATTTTAACAAGTTTAAGTTCACTTCACCTTTCCAAACTGCTGCGTGGTTCTTGGCCATAGTTTTAGGTCTTGATTTTTTCTTGGTTGCACCGGTCTTTGAAGAAAGCTACGCGATGTTCGCAAGTTTCCTGGGCACTTGGTTACCGTTTGGCCTTATTTTCACCGCAACGTTATTGACAGGAAAAGTGATTGCGAAGTGGTCTCGACATGAGAAAGGAGGATAAGCCAATGGAAACTAAGGATAGCGAACAATGGAGAATTAACCGCCGGGAATTCCTGGTGCTTACGGGAGGAATCATCAGCGCAATGTCCCTGGGAAGTATATCACCTGCAGGATTTTGTCATGCCGCAGTAATAGAATTTACTGAATCAAAATGTGAGGGCAAGAGTATGATGGGCAAAAAAATATTAGTCGCATACGCCAGCAAGTACGGCTCCACAGGTGGTGTTGCTGATGCTATTGGAAAAGAATTGTGCAGCAAAGGAGCGACTGTGGACGTTCTTTTGACGAAAAATGCTATTAACTTGAGTTCGTATCAGGGGCTGGTATTGGGTAGCGCTATTTACAAAGGCAAATGGTTGCCTGACGCGGTGGATTTCGTGAAGACGAACTGTGAAATATTGCGCCAGGTTCCTGTGGCCTATTTCCTTGTATGTATCACCATGTACAAGCCAACCGAAGAGAATCGCCGCAAAGTGTTAGCTTATTTAGACCCTGTCCTTCAAGCGGTACCGCAAGTAAAGCCGGTTGTAATTGGTACCTTCGCAGGGGCGCTCGATTATAGTAACCTTTCTTGGCCAAATAAGAAAATTCTGGAATTCAAAGGGGCGCCGGAAGGAGATTTTCGCGATTGGGACGCAATCCGCTCCTGGGCAGGACAACCATCTTTCATGAAATTCATGGGCATGTGAAATAGGTGACGTCCATAAATTAATAAATTACCATTCAAGACGTTACGACTAACTTTTGAATTTTTGATATCAATCGCCATCAGGCAATCTGTTCAGAGCCGGAAGAGCTTTTGCGGAACAGTTTTGTCTTTTTGGTCTATCTCGTCTATCTGGTCTATTTAGTCACTAAAAGAAAGACTGAATAGACGGAACAGACTGAATAGACGAGATAGACGTATTTTAAGGTTGATTAGCGAGGGAAAGAGCGTTCCGGCTTTAACCTTAAATTCGTGCCGTTTAGTTTCCTGCCCTGATGGAGAGTATATCCCCGTCCTGAACAATATAGGTTTTTCCCTCAAGCCGCCAGAGACCAGCTTTCTTGCAGCCTGCGAAACCGCCGAGACGGATGAAGTCGTCGTATGAGACTATCTCTGCACGGATGAACTTTTGTGAGAGGTCGCCGTGGATTGCCCCCGCAGCCTCCTGGGCATTCATTCCATTCCTTATTGGCCAGGCGCGGCATTCGTCATCCCCTACTGTCAGAAACGAGATGAGGCTGAGCGTGTCAAAGGCAAGCCTGATGATGTGTCCTGCCACTGATTCCCTGATACCGTACTCTGCCATGAGCGAAGCCTGTTCATCGGGCGCCATGAGCGCGAGTTCTGCTTCGAGTTTCGCGCATACAGTGATCGCAGGGATGTGTGAGGGAATAGTTTTTCTGAAGTTACTCACTATCTGGTCTGATGATTCCAATTTTTCTTCTTCGCAATTTACCACCACCATTATCGGCTTTTGTGAGAGGAACCTGAAGCCCTTAAGGTGCTTCCCGTTCCGTTCGAAGAGGGGAAGTGTGGCAAGTGGTTTCCCTGAATTGAGGTGACTGAGGCATTCGGTGAGGGACGCCTCTTCCTGTGTGAGCGCGGTATTCTCCTTCTTGCCCGGCTGCTTGCGGATTCTCTCCAGGCGGTTCTCGATCTGCATAATGTCGGAAAAGATAAACTCCTGGAAGATGGTGAGGAATTCGCCTGTGAGGTCCACCGGACTTCCGTTATCGAAGTTACGGAGCACGAGCAGGAAGGCGTCGCTTTCGCGCATCTCCAGAAGGGTCCTTACGCTTATTGTCTCGCTTTTTACATTCCCTTCTTCAATCGCAACGGTATCAGCCAAGGTCATCCGTGCATAGACCGTTTTTCTCGGGTTAAATATTTCTGACAGCCTTTCAATACGTTCGTCAGGGACGTCAATCACAGTAACGGCATCCATGCCGGGTCTATTCTCGGGAATTACCCCACTCAGCGCCTGAAAGAGCATTGTTTTACCACATCCAAAGCTACCTATGACAGAAATGTGCATCTTCTTATCTCCTTAAAATACAAAGTTTTATTCGGTTGATAAGGGGAAAGGGTTACCAATCGGACGGGTCATCGGTGCCGATATGTGGTTTTCTTTCCAGTACGTTTTTTACGAGCAGTAAATATTATACTGAAAAAACGCTAAAACTTCAAATGTTTATTGAAGTCTGATAAATTTCAAGGATTACTGACGATTTCTATCCTGACTATAATATTCCCTTCCGAGAGATCGGGGGGTGTGCCTTTTTCTTTCATCTCTCCGATGGTTTTCAGCTTCTCGAAAAGTTCCTTTATCTTTTGGGATGCAAGCTCTGCAGTGATGACTTCCATATTTTCGAGGGACTCACACTTGATTTTTTGCGCATTGGACTTATTAAGAAGGTCTTCTACGTCTTTGCCAGCCACTGCTATATTGGTAGCTCTGACCGTAATAGTAATGATATGCGGTTTTTTAGAGGCGACTGTCTTAAGCTGAGGTGTGGCGGACATGGCTTTATGTTCACGTGTCTCTTTTATCTCAGCACCTTGAGAAGCAATGCTTTCATTTTCCTTAACAATTTCTCTCTTTTTCTCAATTTGCTGCTGCTCAAAAGGCCTTGCCGGAGCAGGTTTTTCTTCTAACCTTGCTGCCTCACTTATGTCACCTTTCAGGGTAGGGGTGGATGGAGCAGAGGGAGATGATACAGCCTTCTCATACTCTTTTACGACAGAATCCTTCGGTATGGCCTGTGCTGTCTGGAGAGCTTTCATCTCCGGCCCTGTTGCCCTGTAAATAAAAAGTGCCAGGACGACAACGAGAAGCGTGGCAAAGGCTTCAATTGGTAACTTTATGTGGAGGGGGTAAAAGAGCTTTTGGAATATCCCGATTTTCTGTTCCGTTTCTTTCCTTATCCGGGACATGACCTTCTGCGTTAACCATGGTGGAGGCTCGACCTCTTCGAGGTTATGCACAAGCGCCTGTGTCTTTTTCAAATCTTCGAGGGCAACTCTACATTTTTCGCAGGATAAAAGGTGTTCCCCGATGAGCCTCTTATCTTCAGGGTTGACAATCCCTTCGAAATAGGCTGGAAGCTTTTCTTTAATATCCCTGCACTTTGTCATATGTCACCGAGTACCTTTTTCAGGCAGTTCTTCAGGGTATCCCTTGCCCTGAAAAGTCGCGATTTTATTGTTCCATCAGGTATTTTAAGGATATCACAGATTTCCTCATAAGAAAACCCCTGTATATCCCGGAGCACGAGCACTTTTCTGTATTCTTCATCGAGGGAATTGATACATTTCTGCACCTTTTCCTGAACCTCTTTCCTTTCAAGCTGTTCGATAATGGTGGCTTCACGGGCTTCAGGTTCGTAAGCGAATCGGCCTCCTTCAGTTTCCACAGGGTCATCAATGGAAGTCCCCTCATGAAATGACCGTGACTTTATCTGTTTCAGGCGGTTTTTTGCGTGGTTGACCGTGATGCCGGTGAGCCAGGTAGAGAACTTTGATTCTCCCCTGAACTTTTTTATAGCCTTATATGCGGAGAGAAATGCTTCCTGCACAATCTCAGATGCCTCCTCGTAGTCACCGGTCATCCTGTATGCAATATTGAACATCTTTTTCTGATGCCTTTTAACGAGAACCTCAAAGGCATTGGTATCCCCTCTCTGACATCGTGATACAAACTCATAATCATCATCAACTGCTGACCGGTTCTTATCATCCACTTTATTAGACAGTTCTGCCAATGAAAATGTTCCCCTTAAGGTCGTCTCATTAAAGGACACCTGATAAATGCTATCTTGTCAAGAAAAAATAAATAAGGATATATTATCTGTTCTAATTGGATTTTTTTGTAAATCTATTACAGGGGCTTGCGTCGCCCCCTCCACAGGCAAAGCCCCACCCACTTCGTGGGCACCCGGCCTCCCCCTCTCGCTCACAGTGTTCGCTTAAGTAGATTTCAATGAAAATAGATTCCCGAAATTTTGGAGATTTTGCAACGGGACAGATAAGGTGATGTGTAAACCACGGCTCCATTTTACTTCACATGGCATGCGGAGCATCTGCACCGGCATGTATTTGGTTCTGGCGTAATTGCTGCTCTCAGCCCCACAGGTTAAGCCAAATTTTTGGCATTGACAAGATTAGAAATTTTAAGTGGCACATCTACTTTGCTACACAGCTTCTATGGTTGACGGTGGTTTTCTCGTGATATTGTAAGTGACGCTCACAACACCTGGAACCTCACGGGTTATCCTGTCTCCAAGCTTCATCAGTTTCTCAAAGGGGAGCTTTGTAGGTGTAGCCACTTTTGCATCAGTGCTCTCCCAGCATCTTACCTCTATCTGCAAGCCAAAATCTCTTTTGCCATTTCTCATTCCTGTTACCCTGTCTTTATGGAGAATGGCCAGATACTGGAATGCACCTGTTTTGCTCAACTCTTCCTCAACGATTTTTGTTGCTTTCCTCACAATTTCTACCCTTTTTGGTGTAACTTCTCCTATTATCCTTGCAGAAAGAGCAGGTCCGGGGAAGGGTGGTCTTGCATATATCTCCTCAGGCAGGCCGAGGGTCTTCCCGACCTTGCGGATCGCACTTTTCCTGAGTTCTATCAGTGGCTCAATCAGATGGTATCCATATACCTCTTTTGTGTCGATTCCAAGCTGTGCCAGTATATTATGCTGTCTCTTTATACCTGCCACTGTTTCTTCTATATCTGTATAGTTTGTACCCTGCAAAAGAAACCTGGCACTGCTTTTCTTTACAAGAGAGCCAAAAACTTCCTTATAAAATACATGCGTGATTGCCTCTCTCTTCTTCTCAGGGTCTTCAATGCCTTTCAATACATCAAAAAATTGTTTCTTTGCATCGATGAGCTCCACGGGAATACCCAATTTTTTAAAGAGGGAGACAACATATTGTGGTTCCTCATGTCTCATAAGGCCACTGTCTATAAAATATGTCTTGAGTTTACCTCCCAATGCCTTGAAGCCGAGCATTGTAACAACCGATGAATCCACACCACCGGATAAGGCATTGACCGCAAGACCATTGCCTACTGTTCTGGAAATTTCTTTTACCTTTTCATTCGAGAATAAAATCTTTGGGTCTCAACTTCTGAAAAGGTATCTCTTTGATTTTTGCCATATATCCCTCCTTTACATCAATTGCTCCATAATAACGAAAGCCCTTTTTGATTGTCAACGAAAATGTACGATGAAAGAGTGCATTTTTTGTTTAAGCAAGCCCTCGTCTTATGATAATCTTATTGAGAGGAAAGTTGCAGAGCAATGAAGGAGGTTTATAGAATGGCATCAGGAATAACGCTGAAGAAGGGGAGGTTATCCGCTGTCCTTTTGAAGTGCTTTCAGAATTACTATAGAGCCATAGATGTTGACCTTGGTTATGTAGCTTTGATGTGGCGGCAGTGGAAGGATAGTCCCGATATCATTAAGTATACAGTCAAGGAAAATGATAAGGGTGTGGGCTGGATTATCTACAATCCGGGGAAGAGCACCATAGAGGAGATTCTGATAAAGGGGGAATGGAGAGGAAAAGGCCTTGAATCTCGCATGGTCGATGCCCTGATAGCAAGGGAAAGCCTTGTTGCAGCAGAGGTTCTGAAGGCAGATAAAGAAAAATACCAATGGATGGTGGAGTATGGTTTTCGTCCTACCAGGTCCTTTACTGCAGATGGATTCCCACTAATCAAGATGGATTTAAGCACATCTGTCCTTTTTGAAAGGCTTGAGGAAAAGAAACCCGCCATGATTTACCAGAAAAAGGAAAGGGTGGCTATTGAGAGGGTCCCTGAGAGTGGGACCGCAAGCGAAATTAAGAAAGGGCTTGAAAATCTGATTCATAAACTCGGAGGTTTGAAGAAGTTTGTCAAATTAGGAGAGGTTGTAGTGATTAAGCCCAATATCGTAGCCGATCATGGGTTAAAGGACGGTATTTACAAGGGAGGGGTCGTCACAGATATACGGGTTATGCAAGCACTTGTCGAACTTCTTTTGCCTCTCGCAGGTCGCGTGATCATTGCTGAAGGGTCATCGATAAACCGTAGCGAAACAACGAAGATGTTTATCCATTACGGGTATGATAAATTAATCGACCTTGATCCCAAAAAGATGAGCCTCGTTGACCTGAATACAGATAAACAGGTGGAGAAGATGGTGCCTGGAGGCAAGAGGATGCTTTCAAGGAAGATTCCACTTACACTTGAAACAGCAGATGTAATCATCAATGTTCCTGTCTTGAAGACGCATTTTGCTGCAATTGCTTCACTGAGCGTCAAAAGCCTTCAGGGAGCAGTCCCGCCACTTGAAAAATATATGAGCCATTTTTTCGGGCTCTGGCAGAATCTCGTCAATATCCATCATCTTATTAAACCAAAACTAATTATTATTGATGGACTTATTGGCCAGGAGGATTTTGGGCCGGTCTCAGGCATACCAAAGAAGATGAACCTCTTGATCGGAGGAACGAACCCCGTAGCGGTAGATGCTATTGCTATGAGGGTCATGGGTCTTGACCCTGCCACATCCCCGCCTGTGCTTCTGGCGTATATGCAGGGGTTAGGCCCAATAGACGCCAGGAAAATCAATATCATCGGTCCTTCCATCAATGAGGTGGCAAGCCCCTTCAAACAGCCGGAGATAAATTTGGAGTGTGGCAGGGATATTGTCATTCATGTCGGTCATGCCTGTGGCGGCTGCAGGGGGTATCTCCACTTTGTCTTGAACAAACTACGGAGACCTGATCCGAAGGATACAAATAGGCTTTTAATCGACAGGCCCTTTGACAGGAAGGTGAACATCTTTCTCGGTCCTGCAATTGAAAGTGAGATCAATCCGGAAGAGACGAACATCTTCATGGGCATCTGCCAGCAGCACCATGTAGAAATGGGAACTCATTTGCCAGGCTGTCCACCCCATGCAGAGGTCATCATGAAGGGTATATTCCATTTGTTCCCTGATATCGAGCGGCCCAAATATGCGGATAAGGGTGAGGAGGATAAACTGGAGGAAATGCTTCAGAAAATCCTAATAATGGGTTAAGCCTTTCAGCTTATTCGGTTCTTCGACCAAGTTTTTATTGCAAAAAATTTTGTATTGGGGAAGAATAAAGAGAAAATCCCTACATAAAAGGTTGAACAGAAAAGAGCAAGTAAGTATCACTGAAAGGAGGTGTGGAATACTTAAGTAGTTAGTAACAATTGTTCTGTTTTATTTTTGGTGTATTCATTGAGAAGATGAGAGGAGGTAAGTATGTCAGGAAAAAAATGGGCTATTGGAATTACTGTGTTTTGTATGATTTTAGTCTTGGCTCTCGGCACTGCTTTTGCGGCAGGAAAACCTATCAAATTGGGTGTTCTCTTTGTTATGTCTGGACCGATGGGGGGGTATGGTAAACACGGAAATCAGGCAGTTCAGTTAGCGGTTGATGAAATTAACGCAAAAGGTGGTATCCTGGGAAGAAAAGTAGTAGCCATATTTGAAGATGCCAAGCTGGACGCTGAAACAGGGGCTCGGATTACCAAGAAATACATAGTTGAAGACAAGGTAGACTTTATTATAGGCCCCACTTCGAGTGGTGCAGCAATCACTGTATCAAAAATTGCCACCGAGAACAAGAAAATCTTAATATTGACACAGGCAGCAGCGAATTCAATGACAGACGCCCAGTTCAGCCGCTACCAGTTTAGTGTCCTGAGCAATGCAATGATGCACTCACGATCAGGGGCATATTATATGGCTTCAAAGCCTTATAAGCGCTGGATGTGCATCGGGCCCAATTACAATTACGGGCATGAATCATGGGCAGCTTTCAGAGACAAGTTGAAAGAATTGAAACCAGACATAGAGATTGTGGGCGAGTTGTGGCCGAAGCTCATGGAGTCCGACTATACGCCTTTTATTAAAAAAATTGTGGAAGCAAAACCCGATGCAGTCTGGTCACCTTTGTGGGGTATGGATGCAGTCAATTTTATCAAACAGGCCCTCCCGTTCAAACTTTTTGATAATATCAAATTTGCCTTCCCCGATGGAGCAGCTTTGGAGACACTCATGCCCCTCGGAAAGGATATCCCTGAAGGTACATTTGTGGCAGCTCGCTACTTTTTCCTCACACCGGATACGGAAAAGAACCGAAATTTTGTTAAAACCTATTACGAAAGGTTTAAAGAATATCCAGACTATATGGCTGAAGAGACCTATGCAGGCGTCTATTTCATAAAGGCAGCTATAGAGCGTGCGGGCTCGATAAATACAGAGAAGATTATAAAAGCAGTGGAAAGAGAACCCCTAACATGGGAAACCCCTGAAGGCTGGAAGATCATGCGGAAGGAGGATCATTCTGTCGTGGAAGATGTTGTCTGGGGTGAGACCATGTACAGTGAGAAATATGGATTTGCCATCCTCAAAAATATGCAGTCCATTCAGGCAGAAGAGATTTGCCGGACACCAGAAGAGCTGAAGGCGGTACGTGCCAATTACGAAAAAAAGATGGAAAAGGAAAAATAAATTGATTTGAAGTTTCGCTTGCGGCGGTCATCTAAAAGACCGCCGCCTTTTTTTACGACTCACTCCTCACGGCTTTATGCGCCAGAAAGCTGTTTCCTTCACAAATTAATCTTAAAATACCGTCTATCCTGTCTATTCAGTCTTTCTTGTCGTGGCTAAATAGACGAGATAGACCAAAAGGACAAAACTGTTCCACAAAGGCTTTTCCGGCTTATAAATTTGCTTAATGATTTAGACGGTTCGTTCATAATCAACAATACAGTCAAGCCACCCTTTTTTGGGGTGCGTTATGACTCTATTTATCCAAACCTGCCTGTAATATAACCTTCTGTCCTCTTATCGACCTCCTTGCACCACTCTTCCGCGAGCTTGCTGATCGGGTGTACAGGTGGGAAGAAGATAGAAAGCATAAACCATGACGTTTCCTCGTTGCCGGCAGAGAAGCTATCCATTACCGTCGATAAATTTCTTTTTCAATTCACGCTTGAGAATCTTACCGGCAGGGCTTTTAGGCATTTCATCCATTACTATATACTGTTTTGGAACCTTAAAAGATGATAAACGGGATTTCAAATATGATTTCAAATCTTCCGAAGCAATTTCTTGTCCTGACTTTGGTAAGAGAAATACTGCAACCCGTTCACCCCACTCCTTATCCGGCAGGCCCACAACTGCACATTCCTCAATTTCCGGTCTGGTGTAGATAACCTCCTCAACCTCTCGAGGATATACATTCTCGCCGCCGGTAATAATCAACTCCTTAAGTCTGTCAATGATGTAAAGATAGCCTTCATCATCAAAATAACCTAAGTCACCGGACCTAAACCAACCATCTTCATGCCTTTTCAGCTTAGTGTCCAAACGCCAAAAAGCATCAGCGGTCGCCTCCGGATTATCGAGATACCCTCTCATGATATTGTGGCCCTGAATGCAGATCTCACCTTGCTGACCTCGTTCCAGTATGTTTCCTGACGTATCCCTGATCTGGACTTCTACGCCAGGTACCGTCGTTCCGATGGATCCGACTACGTGCCGATAATAGTGATTATAAGTCACAGCGGAAGCGGACTCAGTCAGCCCGTAGCCTTCACAGATGTTGAGGCCGGTACGCTCCTTCCACCTACGCACAATCTCTGTCGGCAGGCTCGCTGCTGCCGAGAAACAATAACGGACGTTCCGCATCATTTCTTCAAGTCGTTCCAGCGTAAGGAAGCGTGCATAGACAGTAGGTACGGCAAAGAGTTTCGTTACTAAGCCGGCATCTATTACTTCAAGAACCCGCCCCATGTCAAATGAGGGCAAAAGCTCAAGGCAGCCGGCGCTCAGGATTGTTGAGTTCATAATGTGTATCTGGCCGAAGACATGGTTAAAGGGTAAAAAGCAGAGGGCAAGGTCCTTCTCGGTGGACCTTTCATAGTAGACAGTGCTGTAACTGGAGAAATTGATGCCTTCGTGGGTCAGCATGGCACCCTTTGGAATGCCTGTTGTACCGCCGGTGTACAGGATAGCGGCGGTATCGTTGGGGTTCCTGTCGAGTGCTTTAAACGATCCTGAGCCCATCTCGATGAGGTGCTGAAGGTCCAGGTCGCCCCCTGGACAGATCACCTTCTTAAGCCCCCTGGGGCTCTTCAACCGCTCCATCTCTTTTAGCTTGGTTTCGTCGGTGAAAATAAACCGCAGCTTTGCGTGGTTGATAAGATTCGCCAGCTCATCCCCGGCAAGCATACCGGAGAGAGTAACAGCTACTGCCCCTGCCTTGAGCACGCCGAAGTAGAAGGCAACCCAGTCGGCCGAGTTCAGGGCACAGAGGCCGACAAACTCGCCCGGCTTAACCCCCATTTTAATGAGGCCTGTTGCGATCCGGTTCGCCTGATCGTTCAGCTGAGCATATGTGATCTCGAGGCCGGCCTGACGGATGGCTGACCGATTAGGAAAGAAGAACGCCGATGATTCTAAGTTTGTGGCAAGGTTCATAACAAGCCTCCTCGAAGGGCTTCTCACTCGACCAGCAACCACGAGGGTTCTCCGTAGATCTGAGAACCCGACTGACAATGGTCTGTAGCATAATATTTATAATAGATGAATCTTTATGTCAAAAGAATAAAGTTAAAACATCAGGATCTTTCCTTCTGGTTCGAAGGGCAAAACATTTGACACGCTCCATTGAGAAGTGGTAGACAAGAAGGAAAAACGCAGATTTGGAGTAAAGGCAATGAAAGGAGTCTTAAGTTGCCACACATAAAACTGGATGAACAGCGAGTGTATGCATTTCATTACACGATAAGGTTACAGCCACGGGACATCAATTATAGTGGGCATCTGGGCAATGACGCCCTTGTCTCTCTTTTGGGCACCGCACGGGCTAACATGTTTGGTTCCATGGGACTGAGCGAAGTAGACCTTGGCGATGGCCAAACAGGCATTATAATATCAGACCTGGTGGTGAACTTCAAGGCTGAAGCCTTCATATTCGATGAACTCCTAATTGACACACATATCGGTGAGTTCAGTCGCAACGGTTTCCGGATGTTTCATCGAGTAACAAAAGGTCAGACCATTGTTGCCCTTGCAGAAACGGGCTTGACCACGTTCAACTATGTCTCCAGAAAGGTTGCCCCGGTACCAGAGAAATTTCTGAAAGTACTGGCAGAAGTATGATGGCAAAACAGTATTAAGTGGTTACGTTATGACAACGCATTGATGAACAGAAGAACTATCAATTATTGCCAGAATAATGTTATTGACGTCCCCTTTTGTTCTTATCTGAGATTATGTTTTTTGGCCCACTGGGTAACATGTATAGGGCTTTCGAGGACTTCGACCCCTGCTGCACGCAACGCCTCCTGCTTGCCGGCTACTGTTCCTGCAGAACCGCGCACAATGGCACCCGCATGACCCATCCGCTTGCCCTGCGGTGAATGGCGTCCCGCGATGTAGGCGGCAACAGGCTTGTTCATCCTCCTGGAGATGAACCCGGCGGCCTTATCTTCCTGTTCTCCCCCCACTTCCCCAACAATGATCACCGCATCGGTACCTTCGTCTTTCTGAAAGAGTTCAAGTATATCGGCAAGGTTCCTAAGGACAACCGGATCCGCGCCCATACCTACAACGGTGCTCTGACCCACATGGCTTTCCGAGAGAATACCTGCAAATTCATACGAGAGCGTACCGCTGCGGGAGATGATCCCCACGCGACCGGGCGCAAACAGTGATGCGGGCATAATGCCCATTTTTCCCTTGCCCGGGACGAGGATGCCGGGGGTTGTGGGCCCGAGCGCAAAGACCCCCTTTCCGATGGTGTAAGTGCGCATTTTCACCACATCCTTGACAGGGATATGTTCAGGAACGACAACAATGAGCTTGATCCCTGCGTCGATGGTCTCCAGAAAGGCGTCGAGAACGAAAGCAGCCGGGACAAAAAAGACCGACGCGTTGGCCCCTGTCTCCTTCACAGCCTCCTTAACGCTGTCAAAAACAGGCAGCCCTTCGACGGTCGACCCCCCCTTGCCGGGGGTGACGCCGCCCACGACCTTTGTCCCATATGCGAGCATCCAGTGGGTCTGGGTACTTCCGATACGACCGGTGATGCCCTGCACAATGACACGGGTAGAATCATCAATTAATATGCTCATGTTTAACCTTGCCCCACAAGTTCATATAACCGTTCAATGGCTTTTTCAGTTGCTGCTTCGGTGACCACATGGACACCGGCGGACCGGAAAATCTCCCAGGTCTCCTCCTGAAGGTTCCCGAGGGCCTTGGCGACGATGGGAATCTTCACATTGTGTTCCTGTATGTAACGGACTACACCCTTGGCGCCTTCATGGATGGGGTTGATCCCGCCGTAGACATTTATGAATATCGCCCTGAGGTCAGGTTTCATCATGACGAGTTCCATGCACCTGTAAAGAAGATCGGCTGTAATGCCCCCTCCTGTCTCAAGGAAGTTGGCTGGTTTCATCTTTTCACCAATGATGTCCATGGAGGCCATGCCAAGCCCCGCACCGGAGGCAATAAGCCCAATATCCCCGTCGAGGTCCACATAGGTGACACCTATCTCCCTGCCTCTACGCTCAAGTGGGTTCTCGATCCGATCAACGCGATCCGGCAGAGGGAAGCGAATCCTTGACAGGGCAGAATCGTCTACCTCCAGTACGGCATCAACGGCAAGCAATCCACCATTGGGAAGAACGACAAGTGGGTTTATCTCAGAGATGAGGGCCTCGTAACGCATTACCACGTTGTAAAGCTGGCCAATCACATCAGTCCAGCCAGTAATGAGTTGTTGTTTGAGACCGAGCATTCTTAGGAGGGTGCGGGCCTGGTACGGGTAATAGCCAAAAGAGGGGTCAATATGAATTGACGCGATCTTTTCGGGCGAGTTCTTCGCTGTTTCTTCGATAAGCACACCACCTTCAGTGCTGACCACAATGACCGGCTTGCCCGAATAGCCATCCACCGTAATGCCCACATACAGTTCTTTTGCGATCTCTACCTTCTCGCAGACGAGGATCTTGCGGACAGGCAACCCCTTGATCTCTGAGCTGAGCAGCGCCTCTGCCACTTCTTTCAGTTCATCCGGTGTGGATGCCATCCTGATGCCACCTGCAAGCCCACGACCGCCAACAATGACCTGAGCCTTCAGCATGACGGGATATCCTATCTCTCCGGCCACATGGAGGGCTTCATGCATGGTCCCTGCAACGCCACGGCGTGGAACGGGGATACCGATCTGTTCAAAAATGTCTAACGCCTCATATTCATGAAGTCTCATAGCGATTCGTGTTCCTTTTAATGGGTTTTATGATTGCGTACATGCATCATATCTACGCAATGCGCAAGTATAAAATTGCCATTCCAAGATGTCAACGAAAAAATTATATATTTAATTATATTGTGAATCAGGGCGACAATCAATAAGGATTCGATGGGTCTATGATTTAAGGGCTAAAGCGATAACTAATTGAAATAAAAAATACTAATCAACAAATTAACCTGTCTTACCCTTTAGCTATGAACGACACACGCATCTACTGAGACACAAGCTTGTCAGTGCATTAAAAACAAAAAAGATGTATGTACAAAAAAATTTAATTGCAAATTTAATTTAATTGGTGTAGAATTATGCATGACTCAACATAAGATAGAGAATGGTTCAAAACAGCAGGAAGATAGTAGCCAGATTGCCTATCAGAAAATCCGGCACATGCTTTACGTTAAGGAGCTTGTACCGGGTCAGAAGATTGCCTACCGGGACCTCGCCGAGAAGCTTCAATTGAGCCCGACCCCGATCATTCAGGCACTCAAATGGCTGGAATTGCAGGGGTTTGTGCACCATGAACCGAACCGGGGCTACTCCATGGCACCCTTCAGTCTCAAAGAGATAGAAGAACTGTACGAACTAAGGGAGCTTGTTGAGCCGTCGTTGATTCCTGCCACTATCCAGTGTATTAACAAAGAAGGTATTCGTGAGCTCAAGGCAGCACTGGAGGCACATCTGTCAGCAGAAAGGGAATTCTATCTAAAGGAAAGACTTTTTAAGAACAGGGAATTTCACATGACCCTGGCCTCCCTTTCAGGGAAGGAGACGCAGATCCGCTTATTACAGAACGTGTTCGACATGTTGTTCCTAAAATACGGTGGGAACTACTTTCCCACGGCATCGCTTACAGCCACCGACCAGGAACATCAGGAGATATACGATGCTGTTGCGTTACGAAGTCTCGAAAGAGCCCAGACAGTTCTCAAAAACCACCTCACCAACGTGAAGGTGCAGGTCCTGTTGAGTGTCCGGAAGATATTGGCGGAGCAGGAACGGTCTCCATTCTGAAGCGCACGTAAAAATTTTTTCTATATAAGGAGGTACACAGCATGGGTCTTAAAACAAAAGAGGAGTATATTGAATCTATTCGGGCTCTCAAACCCACTGCATATATGTTTGGGGAGCGCCTCACCAACGTAGTGGACAACCCGCGTCTTCGTGCGGGCATTGAGGCAACAGCGGCAACATATGAACTTGCCCAGATGGATGAAAACCGAGATTTATTTGTCACCGTAAGCCCGCTCATCAATGAACCGGTTAGCCGGTTCACACTGCCGCCTTCCAGCATTGAAGACCTGGTGGCACGGGTGAAGGTCAACCGTAAAATAGCCAATTATGTGGGAACATGCCATCAACGCTGCACGGGCCTGGACTGTTTGTCCACTCTGGCCATCGTGACCTACGATATTGACAGGAAGTACGGTACAAACTACAACAAGAACTTTATCGATCTTCTGAAGTATATGCAGAGGAATGACCTGACTGGAAATGCCGGTGTCACCGATGTCAAAGGTGACAGGTCGCTGGCCCCCCATGAGCAGGTGGACAAGGACATGTTTCTCCACGTGGTGGAGAAACGCGACGATGGGATCGTTGTTCGTGGTGCTAAGGCCCACCAGACAGGCTCTCTTTCATCGCATGAGATTATCGTGATCCCCACCCGCGCCATGAGCAAGGCGGATAAAGACTATTCCATCGCCTTTGCGATTCCCTCTGATACAAAGGGCTTGATCCACGTGGTCGGCAGGTCCACTCTGGATATGCGCGAACTGGACGGCTGTGATATCGGGAACATTTACTACTCCAAATACTGCCCCACCCTCATTTTTGATGATGTCTTCGTGCCATGGAAGCGTGTTTTCATGTGCGGTGAGACAGAGTTCGCCTCTGAAATGGTCGTAAAATTCTCCTCCTTTCACCGCCAGAGCCACGGTGGGTGCAAGTCCGGGAAAATCGACTGTATGATAGGTGCTGCTCTTACCATGATGGACTACAACGGAACCGCCAAGGCCGGCCACCTAAAGCAAAAGGTTATCGACATGATCCACAGGGCAGAAACCCTTTACGGTTGCTGCTTAGCCTCTTCGTATGAAGGCCGGGAGCAACCTTCCGGAACCTACTTCATAGACACTGTGCTTGCCAATGCCTCAAAAATCCACGAAGGTAAAGAGCTTGCCGAGGCCATCCGTCTCATGGTGGACGCATGCGGTGGCTTTGTGGCGGATCTCCCCTCTGACAGGGATTTTCAGAACCCGGAAATAGGCGGCCTTTTGAAGAAATACCTGAAAGGCGTAGATACCGTTCCTGTAGAAAACCGGATTAGGATGTACAGGTTGGCGGAAAAGCTGGCTCTGGAGAGCGCTGATACCATTTCCGACATCCATGGTGGCGGCTCACCGGAAGCTCACCGTGTGACCATTTTTCGTGAAACCGACATTGAGAGCAAAAAACGCGCAGCCAAACGACTGGCAGGAATCGAAAGCTGATTTCGTTTTTCCTTTGGGTTCTCTTTTTCTCGATGGGCAGGGCGGACTTAAGCCATCGTAAAAAGAATAAGCGTTCGGCCTCTCACGCTCTGCCCTCTGCTCCCCGCTCTTTGTCCTACGCTCCGCATTCCACGCTGAGAGCCATACCCTGTGCAACTTCTTTTACTTTCTGTTCATCAAAGAGGAGTTCAACAAGCTTCAGGGAAAACACAATGGCAGTTCCTGCGCCACGGCTGGTGATGAGGTTTCCATCAACCACCACAGGTGAATCTGCTGGCTTGGTTTCTTTCAGAAGGTGGGCGAAATCGGGATGACAGGTAAAGCGATGACCTTCAAGGAGATCATTAGGGTAGAGGACAACTGCTGGAGCAGCACAGATGGCGGCATAGAGCCTTCCTTCATCTCTCTGACGTTTCAGCATCGAAACGAGTTCTTTCGAATCGCGAAGGTGCTCTGCACCTGGCATACCGCCGGGCAGGGCGATAAGGTCATAGGTTTTATCTATACATTCCGCAATCAGGCAATCAGCGACAATTTTTACCCCTTTTGATGCTACAATCTGGAGTCTATCCACTGATGCAATAGTAACAGCGGCACCAGCCCTTCTCAAGACATCTATGATGCACACAGCCTCAAGTTCTTCAGTACCATCTGCAATAGGTACCAATGCGTGTCTCTCCATATCATCCTCCTTTCGTTCCTGTATGACATCATTTTACCATCATAATCAATATGGATCTCTTTTTTATCTTTGCAAAATTCATTCATTGTACACAATGGGGGCTCTTAAAATAAATAGACATCAAAATTAACCCTGTATTTTCTGATGTTGAAATCAGGTGTCGTGTAAGTAATTTATAGAGAAATTCATACTTTATATAAATAGGTACTTTACAATTTAATTTTTTTAATGTAAGAATACCCTGAAGGGGTTGAGAAAAATTTTGACGAGGTAGAGGTAATGGTATGAAAAAGATTGGTAGTCTGATCAGTAAGGATTTTGTCATAGGATTTCTACTCATGCTTTTAACGCTCGCAGCTTTCTACCTCAGATGGAATCCAATCGAAATATTGGAATACCGTTTTTATGATCTTGGTGTGAATATGCGTGCGAAGACCCCGTCTACACCATTGGCGATTGTAACCATCGATGATGAGAGTATTGCCAAGCTTGGCCGATGGCCCTGGCCAAGGAGCTATATTGCAGAGATGATTGATACCCTCAGTAATTACGAGGCAAAGGTCATCGGGGTGAATATCCTCTACTCAGAGCCAGATTTCAATCAGGGGCTGTGGGAACTCCATGAAATTGTTAAAAAGATTGAGGGTGATCCCGCACTGCTTAAAAGTAAACAGTCTAATGAAATTTATAATTCTCTAAAAGAAGCTGAAAAAAGACTTGATAGTGATGCCATCTTTTCTTCCTCAATTACAAAGAGCAAAAAGGTAGTTTTACCCTTCTTTTTTACCCTGAGCAGTACCACAGGGAAGGGTGAAGCAGAGCTACCCGAATATCTCAAGGCTAATTCTCTTCCCCTCTCGAACCCGGATGGTTTTTTCTCTGCAAGAGAAATCATCCCGCCTATCCCTGCTTTTGCATCCCAGGCAATGGCCATGGGTCATATCAATGTAGTCCATGACAGTGATAGAGCAGTAAGGAGCGAACCCCTGCTCGTTAATTTCGGAGGCCGGCTTTTTCCCTCCTTTGGGTTGCAATTAACCTTGAAATATCTCAACTATGATTTAAAGGATATAACTACCTCTCACGATGTAAGGATCAAAAATACCCTTATCCCCATTTATGAAAAGAACAAGATGCTCATCAGTTTTAATAAAGGATTCCCTATTTACTCTTTTGTTGATATCATTGATAATAAGGTTCCGGCAGGGCAGTTTAAAAACAGGATTGTCATCATTGCCCACAGTGCAACCGGTATTGGAACAACCCTCACCACCCCTGTGGGTCCCAATGTTCCTTCCTGGGTTCTTGTTGCAAATGTTGTAGACAACATTCTCAATAACAACCATATTGTACGCCCCCAATGGACATTTTACGTTGAACTTGCAGTGATTATCCTTTTTGGCATATTTCTCTCCCTCGTTATGCCGAGGCTACATGCGGCGATCAGTGCAATCTTTGCGGCAATCCTTTTCATTGCATGGTCAGCAATTGCAGGTTTTTTTCTTGTGAACTATGGATACTGGCTTAAGGTTATCTATCCCGACATTCTCCTCCTTGTCGGTTATACCGTTGTTGTTTCCTGTCGGTACCTCTTTACCGAGAGGGTAAAAGAGCGCGTTGAGGCGGACAGTATCGAGACCAACAAAATGCTGGGGCTCTCCTTCCAGGGTCAGGGGATGCTCGACATTGCCTTTGAAAAGTTTAGAAAATGTCCTGTTGAGGATGAATCGGTAAAGGAACTCCTCTATAATCTCGGACTTGATTTTGAAAGGAAAAGGCAGTTTAACAAGACCGTTGCTGTTTACGAGCATATACTGCAGGCTGGTGATTTCAAGGATATTGGCGAAAGGATCAAAAAACTCAAGACCGTCGGTGAGACAGTCATCTTTGGTCCGTCAGGTCCAAGAAAGGATGCCACTGTCTTGATTGATGGTGCCGAAACCAAGCCGACACTTGGCCGTTATGAAATCATGAAGGAGCTGGGACGGGGAGCCATGGGAACGGTCTATCTCGGGAAAGACCCCAGGATTAACAGGGAAGTAGCCATCAAGACATTGAGATATGAAGACTTTGATGAGGAACAGGTGGCGGAGCTGAAAAAGAGATTTTTTCGTGAGGCAGAAGCGGCAGGCAAGCTCTCCCATCCGAATATTGTGACAATATACGATGTGGGAGAGGATTACGAAATTGCTTACATGGCCATGGAACTTCTTGAGGGGACAGACCTGACAAAATACTGTCAGAAGGAAAACCTTTTTCCTATTCATGAGGTCGGAAGGGTCATTACATCTGTTGCTTCGGCACTTGACTATGCCCATGAGAATGGTGTGGTCCACAGAGATATAAAACCAGCGAATATTATGGTATTGAAGAACGGAGAGATCAAGGTGGCAGACTTCGGTATTGCCAGGGTGATGGCAAGTTCCAAGACTCAGACCGGTGTTATTATGGGCACCCCAAGCTACATGTCTCCAGAACAGATTTCCGGACAAAAGGTTGATGGGCGCTCGGACCTTTTTTCTCTCGGTGTGGTCTTCTTTGAACTCCTGACAGGCGAGAAACCCTTTGCAGGGGAGAGCATTACAACCCTCATGTATAATATTGCCAATTCACCTCCTCCTTTGTTAAAAGAGGTGTCGCCTGCTACCCCTGATTTCTGTGATTCTATTATAAGTAAGCTACTTGCCAAGGATAAGGAAATGCGTTACCAGCGGGGAAGAGATCTGGTGAATGATCTTACAAAGTATATGGAAACACTTGGAGAACACAGTTGAAATTTCTCGCTGGTGCCAGAACAGATAAGGGTATTATCCGACAGAATAATGAGGATAATTTTTATGTAGCAGAAGGTGACGGCATCCTCCTTGTGGCAGACGGCATGGGAGGGCATGCCTCCGGTGAAGTTGCGAGCAAGATAGCAATTGATGTTATCAGGGATTATTTTGATGGTATAAAGACAGGCCGTGAGTTGCAGGTAGGTAGGTATTGCGAAGAGTTTTCTGAAGCAACGAACAAAATTGGTTCTGCAGTGCGCCTTGCCAATCAGGCAATTTACGAGGCATCGAAAGGTAATCCCCTCTGGCAGGGGATGGGTACCACTGTGGCTGCCACCTTAATTACCGGCAACAGGTTAAGTATTGCCCATGTAGGGGATAGCCGTGTTTATCTTGTCAGGGCAAATGATATGGAACAACTTACCGATGATCACTCACTTGTTTCTGAGCAGGTAAAACGAGAACTCATCACGAAAGAACAGGCAAAGGAATCTGATATAAAGAATATATTGACCAGGGCCCT